>Ga0182024_10000476_pt1 | contig 103020 bp, 96 predicted proteins | sample P32metaG_FD_120480 | JGI IMG/M metagenome (GOLD analysis project Ga0182024, IMG submission 120480) | Permafrost microbial communities from Stordalen Mire, Sweden - P3-2 metaG (Illumina Assembly) | ecosystem: Environmental > Terrestrial > Soil > Wetlands > Permafrost | place: Sweden: Stordalen... | reverse complement strand
CCCCTTGAGCCTGACGGGCAGCATCACCGCGAACAATAAAGCTTACGACGCAACGACCACCGCGACGATCGCGACGCGCACGCTTAGCGGAGTTTTGGCTGGGGACACCGTGAGCATGACCGGCGGCAGTGCGACGTTCAACAGCAAGGATGTTAGCGCCGCCACGACGGTGACGGCCACGGACTTGAGCCTGACTGGAACGTCCGCCGGCGACTATGCGCTGGGCAATCCGGCTGCAACCGCCAGCGCGAGCATCACGCCGGTGGGCGTGACCGGAAGCATCGTCGGGACGACCAAGACGTACGATGACACGACGACCGCGACCTTCACAACCGGCTCGATCACAGGCCTGTTTACTGGCGACGTGGTCTTCATCAGTGGTGGATCGGCAACCTTCAACAGCAAGGATGTCGGGTCGGCCACGACCATCACCGCGACCGGATTGACCCTCAGTGGCGCGCAGGCGTCGGACTACACGCTCAGCAACACTACGGAAACCGCCCCCGCGTCCATCACACCGGCTGGCATCACCGCGGTCATCACCGTTGCCGGCAAGACCTACGACGGGACCACGAGCGCGACGATCACCGGTGAATCGCTAAGCGGCGTTTTCAGCGGCGACACCGTGAACGTCAGCGGCGGCGCCGCGACGTTTAACACCAAGGACGCCGGGAATGCCAAGGCGGCGACGGTATCGGGCCTGGTTGTCGGCGGCGCACAGATCGGCGATTACACGCTGGTCAATCCGAACGCCACGACTACCGCCAACATCGCGCCGCTGGCGATTACGGGGGATCTGCTGACGGCGGACAAGGTCTACGACGGAACCACGCACGCCAGCATTGCCGGCGTGACATTGACCGGCACGCTCACCGGCGACAGCGTCTGGGGAACGGGTGGCACCGCGAATTTCGCGACGAAAGATGTCGGCAACGGTATTACCGTCACCGCCGCCGGCGTGGGCCTGGCCGGCCCCGAAGCTGGCGATTACGCGCTGAGCAACCCGACCGAAACCGCCACGGCTGACATCTCGCCGCTTCTGATTAGCGCGAGCGTCACCGCGAACAGCAAGATCTATGACGGCACGACCAATGCGACGCTGACGTCGCAATCCTTAAGCGGCGTGCTTCCCGGGGACGGAGTTAGCCTGGTCGGTGCGGTTGCCTCGTTCAATAGCGCGGATGTGTCGAGCGCCACCGCAGTCACCGTGACGGGTCTGGCCTTGGCCGGAGCCCAGGCGTGGGACTACACGCTCAGTAATCCGACCGCCACCGTAGCCGCGTCAATTCAGCCGCTTGGGATCGACGGCGGTGTGACCGCCGCCGACAAGATCTACGACGGGACTCGGACCGCCACGCTGAACAGCCGATCGCTCATCGGATTGATCGGAACGGATAATGTCACACTCGCCGGCGGTACCGCATCATTCAATACGATTGCGGTTGGGACGAATAAGCCCGTTACGGCGAGCGGCCTGTCGCTCGCCGGCGCGCAAGCGGCTGACTACCGCCTGCTGAATCCGACTGAAACGACAACGGCTTCAATCCTGTCGCTGCAAATCCACGGTAAGGTTTTCAGGTCCACCAACAGCGCAGGTATCCAGGCCAATAGCGCGATCGCAGGCGTTCAGGCCGACACCACGACGGGCCTGGCAGGTAGAACCGTCACGCTTCAACTTGCAGGCAAGGGAACGCACGGTCAGAAGACGACCAAGACGGATGCCAACGGCGACTTCACTTTCAGCAATCTTGCTGCCGGCCAATACATTGTGAAAGTCGGCGCCCCGCCGCACTGGCACAACACCACCCCGGTCGCGACGGGAGATCCGGTCACGCTTCAACCCGGTGCGGTAGCTCCGGAAATTCTATTTGGCCAGAGCGACGCCGCCACGGTCAGCGGGGGCGTATTCCTTGACGCCAACAAAGATGGAAAACGTCAAGCACGGGAAAGCGGCCTGTCTGGCTGGGTAGTCGCACTGACGGCCAACGGAAGCAGCTCACCGGCGTTCACGTCCACCACGGACGCGAGAGGGAACTACATATTTTCTGCCGTTCCGATCGGGAACTACCAGCTCAGCGTGATCGAGAACCCTGGCTACGCGACCAGCGCCAAGGCAAAACCAAGCTATGTTCTGGCACTGACGGCGGGGAAAGTGGTCACGGCCATGAACTTCGGGCAGCAGCCTGCCACCGCCGTAAAGCCTGCCAAATCGCGCCGTGCGGCCTGAAGGCAGCACACTCGCCTAATCGATCAATGACTGGTGTTTCGAGTGGTGGGTTGGCCTGCCCAGACGCTCTTGCAGGCCTGCGGTCGCTTTCACGTGTTCTCGCTGCTCAGCATCAGCTGGGCGCTGTTGCGGCTAAACTTTGACGCGGGGCGGTTTTAGTCAATCGGACAGCGCATAGAATTCCTCCAATGGCTCGTCCCACTTCCAATGTCCTGGTCCTCTTCGACGGCGAGTGCAACTTCTGCAATCGCTCGATTCAATTTATTCTCGACCACGAGGTGAATCGCAGCATTCGCTTCGCGGCGTCGCGGTCGAGGCCGGGGCAAGCGGCGCTCTGTGGGTGCGGGCTGGGGTGTCAGCCGGGGTCGATCGTGGTGATCGAAGACGGGCGGTGCTTCACGAAGTCGAGCGCGACGATTCAACTCGCCCGGCACCTGCGAAAGCCGTGGAATCTGCTTGCCTTGATGGTGATGATCCCCACGCCGGTTCGCGATCTGGCTTACGATTTTATCGCCGCGAACCGACATCGGATTTCGCGCAGATTGCCGCAATGTCGGGTTGGTGCGCCGGGGGATGTGGCGCGGTTTCTTGCATAGCTGTCAGCGATATTGGGACGTTCCGATCGATCAGTTGCCAAACGAAGCGCGTAATCTTTTCTCGCCAGATGATCGTGTTGAGCTCAATCGTCCTCCAAGCAGAGGAAACGCCTTCAATGCGGCTTCGACGATGCATGCTCCTAATATGACGTTGTCCCGCCTCCTACGGCGACAGCATGTCCTGCGTGCCTGGTGTTTTTGATTGTAAACACTTCCAATGTATTGGTTATATCATTCACCACATCCAGCGTGGTGGTGTTGCCGGTGCTCGAGATCGCAAGTCCGAACGCGCCGCCTTGGGTTGAGCTGAGGGAAAGCTCGGCGACGAACTTGCCGGCGGGGGTGAATTCCACGATCTCGCTGGCCTGGTTCGGGTCGGGATTGATGGCGTCGCCCTGGGCGGAGAGCAGGTCGCCGTTGGGGGCCTGGGCGAGGGCGAGCGGGCCGTGCAGGTGCGTTGAGTCTTGGTATACCACCGTTCCGGTGCCGGCGTCGGTTTTGGCGCGGAGGGGGTTGGGAATTTCGTAGACTTTGTTGTCGCCGGTGGAATCGAGGAGCGCGGGTGGGTGTCATGGTGTTCTCCTGTTCGCATCGCGCGAACCGCGCCTTACTGACGCGGCGGCGCTGCCGACTCGCGAAGCAATCATGACCATGTGCGGCCAACACGACTCGAAAATGCAAAGTTTGCACTGGCAGGGAGCGAGCGGGCTAAACCAGATCGCTTTTTTTCGTGTAGTTCTTCATGTGCACGCCCTGTTAGATGAAAACTACACGAAAAGGTTTCCCCAGCTAGTTGTTGGAAACAGGCGGCAGTGTTTGCAGGAATTCCGGGTTCACTCCCGTGATGCGCAGCCAGTCCTGCGCGGTGGACTCAAGCTGCATTTTGGATATCAGCGGGGCAAAACAGAGCGGGAGAAGAAATGAGATCATCGGGCTGGCGATCATGGCCATCTCGGGGAAGACGGTGATCTGGTGGCCGTAATAGTTCTGGGACGCGTGGTACGCGTGCAGGCCGAGGAAGAAGACGACGAACCCACCAAAGAACGGCACCAGCGCGATCCTTTGGATGAGTTTCCGGCGTCGGTGATGCGCGGCGCACAGGCCGAACTTGAACGACAGGCGGCTCATCGCCTTTTTCTCCTCGGCCGCCGCCAATGCGAAGTGAAAAAGCAGCATCAATGCAACCAGCAGATCAAAGATCAAATGCCCGCTCTCTGCGCCACCCAATTTTGGATCCCATCTATTCCCCGATCCGAAGAGCCGCACCATTGGCTTGCCCGCCGTCGGCTTTCCGCAGCGGATGCACGTGTTCGACAGGTCGGCGGCGCATCGCACGAACAGCGCGGCGCCGTCCCGGTAGGCGACAACGGGTTGAGGGATCGCGGCGCCTGCGGGCGCTGGGGGTTGGGTGGTGCCGCCTGATGGTGATTCGGCGCTCATGGGATATGTCCTGAGATTCCGCGATGGGTCGTCGGTATTCTATCATCATTTCGAATGGTTGAGCACGGAAGCTTCGAACTCGCGGAGATTACCCGGAGCCTCCCACCCATCCGAAACGCTCGAGGCTTCCGCAACGATTAGTCCCTCGATATCCTGATGCTCCTAACCCTCTTGGCGGAAGGAGACAATCTTGGCGCTGATACTTGCCCTGGATCAGGGCACCACCAGTTCGCGGGCGATTTTGTTTGACGAAGCCGGGGCCATTCGCGGCGTCGCGCAGAAAGAGTTTCGGCAGATTTTCCCGCAAGCCGGGCATGTGGAGCATGACGCCGAAGAGATTTGGAACTCGCAGCTTGCGGTTGCGAAGGACGTGCTGGCCAAGGCAAATCTGAAGGCGTCCGACATCGCGGCGCTGGGCATCACCAACCAGCGCGAAACCACTGTCATCTGGGATCGGAAGACCGGCAAGCCGATTCATAATGCGATCGTCTGGCAGGATCGGCGCACGGCTGGATTCTGCGATCAACTCAAAGCCGATGGATTACTCGGTCCGGTCGCGCAGAAGACGGGCCTCGTCATCGACGCGTATTTCTCCGCCAGCAAGATCCGCTGGCTGCTCGACAACGTTCCCGGCGCGCGAGCCCGAGCCGAGAAAGGCGAGCTTGCGTTCGGCACCATCGACAGCTGGCTGCTCTGGAAGCTCACCAACGGCGCGGTGCACGTCACTGATGTTTCCAACGCGTCGCGCACGATGATCTACAACATCCACACGCGCCAGTGGGATGATGAGCTGCTGGAGATCATGAAAATCCCTCCGCAGATTCTGCCGGAAGTGAAGAGCTCGAGCGAGATCTATGGCCAGAGCGCGGCCGGCGTATTTGATGGGCCGATCAAAATCGCGGGCATCGCCGGCGATCAGCAGGCGGCGCTCTTCGGCCAGACGTGCTTCACGCGCGGGCTTGCCAAGAACACCTATGGAACTGGCTGCTTTATGCTGATGAACATCGGCGAAGAAGCCGCCGCTTCGAAGCACAAGCTGCTGACGACCGTCGCGTGGGAACTCAACAAGCGCACCGAATACGCGCTGGAAGGAAGCGTTTTCATCGGCGGCGCCGTCGTGCAATGGTTGCGCGACGGTCTCGGTATCGTGAAGTCCGCTTCTGAAATCGAAAAGCTCGCCGGCAGCGTTCCCGACAGCGGCGGCGTCTATATGGTTCCCGCATTCGCGGGCCTCGGCGCGCCGCATTGGGATCAATACGCCCGCGGCACGATCATGGGTATCACTCGCGGCACCACCGGCGCGCACTTTGCCCGGGCGGCGCTCGAAAGCATTGCGTATCAGGTCGCCGACGTGCTGGACGTCATGCAGGATGACTCGGGCGTGCATATCAAGGAGCTTCGTGTGGACGGCGGCGCGTCAGCCAACAATTTGCTGATGCAATTCCAGGCCGATCTTCTCGGCGTGCCAGTCGTGCGGCCGAAGGTCACCGAAACCACGGCTCTCGGCGCGGCTTATCTTGCGGGTCTCGCGGTTGGCTATTGGAAGAACGAGCAAGACGTCAGCACCAAGTGGGCGATCGATAAAACGTTTGAGCCGAGGATGAAGGCCGACGAAGTGAAGCACCGCCGGGGCCGGTGGAGCGAGGCGCTCAAGCGGTCGCTCGATTGGGAAGAGCATTCCAGCAAGTCACTCATCTAAAATTCCAGCTAGACTACCTGCCGACTTTTAAGGAGACGCGTCGCGAAATCTAATTATCATGCGTCGAGCTCAACAGCTTAGGCTGCCTGCAAGGCCTCATGTGGAAAGCCGGACACCCATCCGAAATCGCTGTTTTTCGGAACTTTGTTTGAGCGCCAAAGCATAGAAAGGTCAAGATTTGCCGCAAATTCGGACGATGAAGCTCTTAGCTCATGCTGTTTGAGACGTATGTGATGCTCGGGCCGGCTGGCCCCGATCGGAATCCGAATGGATCCCAACGAAACGGAAACCACCGGCTGGCCTCAAGTGGGCGAACTGACGCAGCTCGGGCTTTGGATGGCCGCGAACGTCGCTGGCATGGTGACGGCGGTGATCCTGGCGCGCGGACCGTTCTTCAAAGCTCTGGCCAAACGCGTCGGTCGAGGAAGGACCGCCAGCCAGCCGCCGTCGCAACAAAAATCGCTGACCCTGCTCGCCGGCGCGGTGATTGGGTGCGACCGGGCGATGATCGAAGCCGTGTTCGGGCCGCCGCGCTCGACGGGACTCACCGACCTCGGCGTGATCGTTCATCCCCAAAAAATCTTCTGGCATGCCCCGATCTGGTACTACCCGCTGCCCAAAAACGGCAACATGGCGATGGCCATCAGCTTCGAAGACCAGGTTGCCAATCGCGTCGAATTCTTCGGCGCCCCCGTGTTGAAATCTGCCTGACAATAGATGGTCATGCAAGGATCTTGTGAACGACCGTTCCGCTGACATCCGTCAGCCGGAAATCCCGGCCTTGAAATTTAGTCGTCAGCTTCGTGTGCTCGATGCCGAGCAGATGCAGCATCGTCGCATGCAGGTCGTGTACGCTTGTCACATCTTCAATAGCGTTGTATCCGAGATCATCGGTCGCCCCGAGCTGCACGCCGCCTTGAATCCCGCCCCCGGCTAACAGCATCGAGAAGCCCTTGATGTGATGGTCGCGACCAGTGCCTTGCGCCATCGGCGTGCGACCGAACTCACCGCCCCAGACCACCAGCGTGTCATCGAGCATGCCGCGTTGTTTGAGATCGGTGATCAAAGCCGCGGTGGGGCGATCGACCTCCTCAGCTTTTAGTTTGATGTCCTTTTTCAGATTGCCGTGGTGATCCCAATCGCGGTGATAGAGCTGAATGAACCGCACGCCGCGCTCGGCCAATCGCCGCGCCAGCAAACAATTTGCCGCGTATGACCCATCCGAACCATGCGTGCCGTACATCTCAAGAATCGACTTGGGCTCATCCGACAAGTCCATTAGCTCCGGCACGCTTGCCTGCATGCGGAATGCCATCTCGTACTGTGCAATGCGCGTGGCGATCTCCGGATCGTCGACGGTATTCGATGCAATGCCATTCAATTTCTGCACCGCATCGACGACATCGTGTTGTCGCGATCGCGTCACGCCGGGCGGGCTGTTCAGATACAAAACCGTGTCGCCCTTGCTGCGAAACTGCACTCCTTGAAATCGGCTTGGCAAGAAACCGGCGGACCAAAGCCGCGCCGCGATGGGCTGATTCTGCCCCCCGCGACCATCGCTGGTGAGCACCACGAAACCGGGCAGATTTTCAGCATCGCTTCCCAGCCCATACGTCACCCACGATCCCATGCTGGGCCGGCCGGAGATCGTGGTGCCGGTGTTCATGAACGTGTGAGCCGGGTCATGGTTAATCGCGTCCGTCGTCATCGAACGAACGATGCACAGATCATCGACGATCGACCCGATCCGCGGAAATAGCTCGCAGATCATCGCGCCGGCTTTGCCAAATCGCCGAAATCCCCACTGTGGCGGATAGCACCGGAGCTGCTGCCCCTGCAACTGCGCGATCGGCTGACCTTTGGTAAACGACTCCGGCATCGGCTTGCCCGCCAACTCACCGAGCCTGGGCTTGTAGTCGAAAGTTTCCAGATGCGAAGGACCGCCGGCCATGCCGAGCCAGATCACCCGCTTGGCCTTTGGAACAAAGTGCAGCGGATGAACGAAGCCACGGAAGTGGTCGGCGGTCGTGTTACCAGCATGCGCGACAGTTGGCCGCAGCATTGCGGCCAGCGCAAGAGAACCCGTGCCGCGTCCGACGCGGCTGAGGAAAGTGCGACGCTGTTGAAGACGAATGAGATCAAGCTCGGTCATGCAAAACTCCCACATCGGGCAAACTGCACCGCCCGACGCATTCTTAAGTACACGCGAGACCTCGAAAGATTTCAGCCAATTTGAACCATGCACTTGCTTTTTCAGTCTGTTCGGAATAAATTACCTCGACACGACGTTATGTCGATGAAGAACTTTATGCGGCAACTTTGGTATTCCATTCACTGCACGAAAAGCCACGGACGCAAGCCGTTCGTAGCTATTTCGCGCATGCCGCGCGTATAACTCCCCGCCTGCTGGGCCGGGAGATTTCCTCCCGGTCGAAACGAATTTCCAAATTCAAAACCGGGCAGAGATTTTCCAAGGCCAGCGGCCGATGCTTGGCGTTTGTGCATGTTGCACATCGCTGAGGCAGGGTTGCTTGTCTGAGCAGGGCAGGCGGATGCATTGAGGCGACATCGCGGTGGAAGTGATTGTTTTTGATGGATTTGCAATAGAAAAAGCGCCGGCGCCAGGGCTCATCAAGGTGGGGGCGGCTCTAAGCCGGTGAAGAGAAATGACGACGTGGCCGAGTGGCGAAGGCGCGGGCCTGCAAAGCCCGTATGAGGGATCTCCTCCCGCTGGTTCGATTCCAGCCGTCGTCTTTAGGACCGAATCTTCGGTCAACGAATGTTTTGGATTTATCGCGATTCGCCAAGGCGTGCGCGAGTGCAAGGAAAGGAGTCAATGATGACTCAGACTGAATTGAATTGGACCGGCCGAAATCGATTTGCCAGCGGAGGCGGCGTGCTGCACGTGAACTTCGGCGGGCATAGCTTCGATATTTCGGCGCCCGGCCTGGACCTGACGCCAAATTCCAGCGATGAGCGCGTGAAGCGCGCCGCTGCCGAGTTTCTCGGCGTTCCCAGCTACCGGCTGGACGATTACGTCGTCACGCGTTTTCCCAACGGAAACCTGGCAATCATGCCAGCCGAGGACGCCGCATTGGAACGCCGCTAAGGGTACGAATTCGCGTGAACTGACGTGAGCTTCTTTTGACGACAGGAATCTTGTGAAGCCGTAAATCGCCGGCGCGGGTTATGCAGCCCGTGCTGAGCGATTAGATACAAGTGGTAGGGCACTCAACCCAATCGCCATGAAAGTCTTGGCTGACGACAACCTCCCTGGATGTATAACGGATTACGGTTTGATGCTTCGAACTGAGTTTGCCGCGCCAGTTCTACGGGGTCGGCCGGTTGCCGTCGCCATCGACGGCGACTGCCGCGTTGTTCAGATTGTCCCGCCAACATTTCAAGGTTGGGCGGTCGGCCGGCTCATCTCGCCGAACGCGGGCATCGTTATTCGCGAAGCCGACGCGGTCGAACGGCAGATGCTCCTTGGCCAGTGGCCGACGGCGTCGGTTCAGATCTGTCACTCCAACGCGTCCGGCGTGCTGGCGGTGCCGCTCTTCTCCGAAGCGCTATCCGTGGTGCGGCTGCACCTGTGTGATGATGCGGTCGCATCGAACGATGTGGTGATGGCGCGGTTCGATGGCCGGCAGTATTGGTTTGATCGAATTGTCGCCCGCAATTGCGAAATGGCGTGCCTTGACACTGTTTCGGCGGCAGTTGCGCTGCCCGATTTGTGCACCGCCACCTTCGCCACGAATCTCGCACTGAATGACGAGTTCGTTCATTGAACCAACGCATCGCATCCAAAACGCTTCTTTGCGGGATGGGGATTTATTACTCGTCTCGAATCCGCTAACTTTGCGCCGGTTACTCACCGGGAGGATTCGATGCGGAAGCGTGCGTTTCGATCGCGGACGGCTAAGGTTGATCATCGTTCTTACTGTGTGCCGGGCAGGCTCGCATCCGCCGAGTCGTTGGAACAGCGTAAGTTGCTGAGCGGTGTGACGACACTGGCCAACTTCAGCGATTCCGGCCCATTTGATCCGAGCGGCACGCTCGTCCGTGACAGCAGCGGAACACTTTATGGCATAGTCGACAACGTTGGTTCGCAATCCGATGTGAGCGGGATTTTCAAGCTTCCAAAAGGCGGCAGCACGCCGACGCTGGTCGCGAGTTTCCCCGCCAACGGTCCATTCTCGGCTACCCCCGTCGGCCTGATTATCGACAGCAGCGACAACATCTATGGCGTGACTGAAAACGGCGGCGACGCCACCTTCGACGGCACCGTGTTTGAACTCGCCAAGGGCGCCACCTCCATCACGACGCTTGCCCAATTCGATCAATCGACGACGGGACACTCGCCGAATGGGAACATTGTTATGGACGGCTCCGGCAACATCTACGGCGTCTGCACTTCCGGCGGCACGCTCGGGGGCGGTTCCGTTTGGCAGTTTAGCAAGAACTCCAACACGATTTCACAGGTTGCGCCGTTCCCTGCCGGCAGCGGTCTGGCCATCGTGCCGGAAGCGGACGGCATCGCGATCGATTCCGCGGGAAATCTCTTCGGCACTACTGCCGGTACGCCCCTGGCCGGCGATTATGGCACTGTCTGGGAAGTGGGCTTTGAGCATAACTCAGTTCAGACACTTGGTCTATTCGCCAATACGGACGGCTCAGTTCCGGTCGGTTCCATCGTCCTTGATTCAAACGACGACATTTTTGGTGAAACCGAGTACGGCGGCGCCAACAACAACGGCGGGACGCCCGCGGGTTTGGGAGCCATTTATGAAGTCGTGAACGGAAGCGGAGCGATCACCAATCTGGCCTCCTTCGACGGTACTAACGGGGAATATCCGGCAGGCGGACTCGTGACCGATTCCAGCGGCAACCTGTTTGGGGTGGCATCCAAGGGCGGGACTGTGACAACCCAAGTGCCCGCAGGCGCGGGAAATGTTTTCGAAATGGCAAAGGGTTCGAACGCCATCACGCCGCTGGCTTCGTTCAACCACACCAACGGGCAACTCCCCGAGGGCGGTGTTCTGGTCGACTCCTCCGGCAACATCTTCGGCACCACTTCCGCCGGCGGAAGTCAGTCCGGCGGTACCGTGTTCGAGATCGGCAGCGGGGGAAGCGTGAGCGGATCGAGTAACGAAACTGCGACCGCGAAGTTCAAATCACCGGCAAGCGTCATTGCCGGCCAGAAGATCACCGCGACGATCAGCAGCACGCTCACCAACACCAGCGCGTCCACCATTTCCGATGCGATCTCGTTCAGCGCGTATCTGTCGGCCGACGGGGTGGTGGACAACAACTCGATCTTGCTGGTCACGTCGGGCGCCAAACACGAGACGATCAAGCCCCATAAGGGCATCACCGCGCATGCGACGATCCGAAGCGTGCCGGCGACGACGCCTGTCGGAACGTATCATTACCTTGTGGAATACAAGGACTCGAACGGCGCGACGACTGACGTCTCGTCGCCGAACACAGTAAACGTAGCGGCGGCGGTGATCGATATCGGTGGGTCGTTTGCCAAGTTTATCAGCAAGGCAAAGCAAGGAAAGCCGGTTGTCGAAACCATCAGCGTTTCGAATCTTGGCGCTAACGTCGCGGCCTCAGGCACGCTTTCAATCGTCGCCGCATTTTTGAATACCAACGGCGGTATTTCAGGGGGAGTGCCGGTGATCATCAAGCGAAAGGTCAACATCGCGCCAAACAAGTCCACGCGAATTCCACTGACCCTGAAAGCCCCGCTGACCGCCGGCTCTTATTCGATATTGATCAACTTGGACGCGTCGGCGATTACCAGCGCGACAGATTCCAACCTCGCGAATAATTCGTTTACCAGTGCGACGGCGCTGACCGTAAGCTGACGGGCTGACGGATGGATATCAAGAACGTCAAGCTTCTATATCTGAAGGCCGGCCTGTTTGTGGCCGGCGGGTTGCCAGAGCGCCGACAACCTTGCTCAGGATCTCCTGATCCTGAGCTGGCATCGTACGAAGCAGTGCAGCGGCGGCGATGCCCAATCCCGCCAGTTGAGCTACAGGCGCTTCGAAGAGGGCTCAACGGCATATGAGAAACGGAATTATTGACGATGGGTTATCCGCCGAGCGAGAACACGGCACAAATTGAACATCGACACATCGTCTGCGATCGGCTGTGCCGACGGCTATTAGTCACAGTGGCGGACTCGGCTGCGCATGAGCGAAGTTGACGGGAAGCCAACCCTTTTGATTAGTAGGGTCCGTCGGTTCGGGGCTTTGCTATTTCGCGGAACTCGATCAAAAGCTGTCGGCTTACGCGGTCCTGGAATCCACGTTCTTTGAAAATGGATTTGTCCCGATGCTCTGCGTCGCCGCGGAACATAGGCGCAAAGGCATCGGCGCCGCGCTGCTGCGAGACTTGGAAACGGTGTGCAAAACGCCCAAGCTGTTCATTTCCTGCAACGCTTCAAACACGTCGATGCGGCAGCTTCTGGCCAAACTCGGCTTTCAGCCCAGCGGCATCATCGAGAATCTGGACGACGGCGATCCCGAACTCGTCTTTTTCAAGCGCCTTCGATGAAGCCACGCCCCGGCCTCGCGGTTGATTTTTGGGTTCGGGTCACGCCGTCAGCAGCTCTCGTGCCTCCGCGTATCCCGCCGCCGGCCGTCCATATTCGCTGGCCGTGACGCGCGTCAGCGCGAGCACTTGCCGCCAGCGGAACGCAGGCCGTGCGGCGGCGAATTCCTCGCTGGTCGTGCGATAGAACTTCTCGGCGTGAAGCGAGCCGTCCTCGCTGACAGCATACTTCAACATCAGATCGAAGACGGGCCGGGCGTCATGGCCGAGCTGGCCATATTTGTAGACCGCCGCGCACGCGTGCGCCTGGAGGTTGCCGCGAATGGCTTCGTCAGCCAGCTTCAGCAAGGCGGCCGGATCAGTTTCTGTTGTGTGATCCACCTGCCACTGCACGGGCAACGGCTTCCAATGCAGGAAATCCCCGCCGCGTTCGACGCGATCTCTGGCGACTTGATATGCCCCGAGGATCAGACACGCGTAGGTGTTTCGGGCGTTGCTGACCCGCGCCAGATTCCGCCAGGCGTTGGCTGAATCGCACGCGTGTACGCCGATCGAATCGCCGTGCACGCTGCCCACGGGCTTGCCTGCGACCTCATCGGCTGGGGTGCGGCCCATGTCGCGCAGGATGAGTTGATTGGCCGCCAGGCTGATGGCATGCCCGACGGCATCGGGAGCAATTCCATCCGCGAGCGCCGCCGCGGCGATTTCCGCCGCCTGGGGAGGCGTTGATGCGAAGATCGACATCGCGGTTGCGTCGATCCATGCATCATCTGGCACGCGATCGCCCGCCGGCTTATCCAGCAAGCGGTGTTGATCGAGCATCGCCGTCAGGACAGTTCGAGGGCCGTCGTTGTTGCGATAGGTTGTCGTGGCAAGGCAGTAACGAACCGACTGCCGCAGCAGTGTGTGGGCGTGCTGCTTGCCGATGAGTCCAAGCATGTCCCACGAGCGGTAGGGGAGCACGACGCGATGCACTTCCGTCTCGTCCTGCACTGCCATCAGCGCATCGTTGAGCGCTTCCTCCGGAGAGATTTTCGCTATCGCCGCGAAGGTTTCCTCGGCGCCCTTCACATCGCGATGGCGCACCTGATCGCGGAGCGCTTCGCCGCTTGGCTTGTCATCAGCGGAAGCCGCGGGCGTTACTGGATGCAGCACCTCGCTGGCGGCGCCGCCATGATCGTGAATGCGGTTGGTGTTTCGATATAGCACTTTCAGGACGGGCAATGCCGCAAGCTCGGCGGGCATGTCGGCGGCCATGTGCATCGCTGGCGCCAGCGCCATCATCGTATGGAAGCCAATGTAATCCTCCCCGCCGAAGGTCCGGGCATTGGCCAGCGCCCCGGCCGCCAGGAGCCGCTTGAGCTCGACGCCGGTCTTAAGTTGCTTGACGAGCGTCGGCATAAGCCGTTCGATCGGCGTGTCCTGCATCAGCCGAACGAGCGGCTCGATCTCCCCGAAATTCAGTCGACCCGAATCTTCATTCGCCCCTGCATTGTCTGCCGCAAGCCCCATGTCCGCCGCCGCCCCAAACCCCACGCTGGCGACGATCATCCCCTTGCCGACATCCGCAAGAAACTCTCGACGGGTATTACCTGGCATGACATAACCTCCGATGAAGGGTGCATCGCTGATCGCTTCACAAGCCTTGTCGAACACCATTAGCCGCTTCGGTGTCGAATAAGTCAATGGGAATCAATACGCGTGGCGGGAATCGCCAGAAGTGATACAAACACCTGTCGAGATGGAGCCTTCGGCCGATATTGCGCACCAGCAGCCAATACTTGGCTACGAAACACCAACCGGACCGGCTGGCTTCGTCCGCGCTCCCATCTGGGCCATTGTTTTAGTGGCCCTGATCGTGCCTGGCCTGGCGTCCGCTCTGATGCGTGGCACCGCCGCCGCGATTATCAAGATGATTCTGCTCCTGGCGGTCGTGCCGCTGGCATTTCTCTTCTTCGGGCCGTACTGGAGCATTGTTCTCTTCCCTAACTCGCGCCTGTCTGAGACGGGGCTTTACCCGTTTCTAGTGACCTGCGCCGCTGTTCCACTGCTGAGCGTCGTGCTGGCTGTGCTCGATCGAAATCGCATGATGAATCGAAAGCCGGACGCTGTTGAGTCTAACCAGCTGATCATCAAACTCGCTGCCATCGAAAACCTTAAGGCCATCGTCGATATTGATGACGTCGCCCAATCCGACAGCCACCGACGCGAGTTCATCGCGCGTTCGATTGGCAGAAGCCATTGCTATTTCGCGGAGTGGAATGGAAAGGTCGTGGCGTATGCGGTTCTCGAATACAGGTTCTTCGAGAACGGCTTCATCTCGATGCTTTACGTCGCAGCCGAACACCGGCGAAAGGGGATTGCCGCGATGTTGGTGCGATTCCTGGAGGGTGCGTGCAGGACGCCGAAGTTGTTCACGTCCACCAACGCATCGAACGCGCCAATGCGGCAGCTTCTGGGCAAACTCGACTTCCACCCCAGCGGCAGCATCGAAAATCTCGATATCGGCGATCCGGAACTTATTTTCTTTACGCAGTTAAAGGCAAAAGTCGAATAGGCACTGCATCGCCGAATTGATTGGGAGTCCATGCGCCTGGTGGGATTCGAACCCACAACCAGCCCCTTATCCGGGGCGTGCCTCGCGGCGACGGGATATAAATCCGCTGCTCTGCCAGTTGAGCTACGGCACGGCGACGCAAACACCGAGCAAAATCGCCAGGGGCAGTATCGTCGCCGCGAATCGCATTGAAAAATCTTACTGACGCCCGGAGGAATGCAAAGCAAAATCGACTGTATTTGCAATGCCGTCAAGGAGCGTCTGAATGGATCCGATTGACTATGAAGCCGCGCAACCCCGGGCCCCAAAAGCATGGCGTTTCTGGCTCGCTTTCGTCATCGCCTATCTGCCCGGCATCTTGATCCTCAACATCCTCGACGACGTCCTGCATAAACGTTTTACCGGGAACCACGGCGACGGCGGTGTTATGGCGCTGAGTCTCATGGCGTTCCCAGTCATCGCGATCATGGCAGGCATCGTCACCAGCCTGCTGCCGAACCAGCGAACAGTCGGCTTCGCTATCGCGTTTGCGATCGCCACGCCTGTCATTCTTTATCTGCTTTGGGTCTTGATCAGCCTTATGTGATGGCCAGATGAAGGCGTCCTTGCTTCCTTGCCCGGCCGGATGGGGTCGGTATCGTATTGAACATCGACACATCGTCTGCGATCGACTGTGCCGACGGACGGAGCGAGGGCGGTCAGGAGACGCATCGGTGGAAATGTCTTCCAGAGAAATATGGACCGCGCTGCACGGAATGGTGCTCGGGGCGGCATTCCTTCCGGCGTTCACCGGCGGATTCATCACGCTGTGGGATCTGCGCTCCGGATCAATCACGATTGAAGGGGCTCGGCGGTCGGCGCGCCGCCTGATTGTTTGGACGTGGACGATGGCCGTGCTGGCGTGGCTCACCGTCATCGTCGGAACATACGTGGTCTATCCCTGGTATCGCGCCAAGCCACCCGCGGGAACCACAGGAGCGGCATTGGCGAATTACCCCAGGAATCTATTGCTATCCAGTCCGCGAACAGCCGACTGGCACGAGTTTGGGATGGAATGGAAAGAGCACGTCGCCTGGCTCGCGCCGATTCTGGCCACCGCCGTCGCGTTCGTGGTCACGCGCTATCGCGGACAGCTTGCGATGGATCTGCACGTGCGCCGAGCGCTGCTGGTTCTATACGGTCTGGCGTTCTTCACCGCCGCGTGGGCCGGACTTCTGGGAGCACTGATTAATAAGGCCGCCCCGACGCGATAACCCTTCAACCGACTCCCCTCGATGGCTACTGCTGAACACATCGCCGAACCTTTGCCCAACGGCCCGGCGTGGGCCTGTATTCTCGCCGCCGGAATCGGCTGTGCCGCGCTCGGCCTCCTCGTCGATCTGGCCGAAGCATTCAAAGGCGTCTCCAACGCCCTGAGCTTCTATCACCCGACCGGCGACCTTTCGGGCAAAACGATCGTCGCCATCCTCATCTGGATCATCGCCTGGGCGATTCTTCACGCCCGCTGGAAGCATCGGAGCATCCAGTCGCCGGGGAAGATCATGGCCGCCAGCCTGATCCTCATCCTGATCGCCCTGATCGCGGTTTTCCCGCCGTTTTTTGAGTTCTTTGCCGCCGATTGAATTAAGCGAAGTCACCAGGGCAACGGCAACGGGGCAGTTTGGCGATCCGCTATGGCCTCTACGATCAATCCTGCAATACGTAAAGATCACCCACGCGTTGCCATCGGCCAAGTGGAGGAGGCGCTGGGGGCGTTTCAATTGATGGGGTGACGAGAACCACGTGCCGGCCGCTCTTGGCGGCTGCCATGATGACAATTGGATCTGCGCTGTGCAGCACTTCGACATTCCTTAAGTTGCGATGAGCGATCTGGTAATCGATCGCGAATTCTCCCATGGCATCCTCGGCAATGATGTAACCGCCTTGGCCGGCGAGGTTGACCGCTTCGCGGCTCATGCGGTTCGCCGAGTCTTCGCCGCGTCCCCAGGGACTGAAGAGATATCGGTAGTCATCGCGATATGGCTTGTGATTAGCCTGAGCGCCGAGTACATGGAAATGGCGGGCCGTTGCCGGAACGACCAGATAGAGGATGGGGGTGAGGCCAATGGCGACAGCCGCGACAGCAAGAATTGCCGACCCCGCGTTAGCGGGAAACTGAACTTCGACGGCGGCAAATCCGACGCCAGCCAGGATCGCGATCATGGAATAGGCCGGCAGCAGGAACGTGTACTGATCGATGATCTGGTATCGCAATACAAAGAGCAGGTGGATGGCCAATGCTGAGAGAAGGGCCACATAAGTCAGCTTCGGCACCCCGGCACGGCGACCGCGAACGATGCCAAGCAAAGCTGCCGGCAATGTCAGATTCGGAAAGCTCAAAATTGTAAATGCCAGGCTGGTGAGCGTGAAACCAAGCTGAAAATGCTGGCCCAGGACCGCAGACGAGTAGTTACCGAACAAAGCAGATCGGATCGTTCCGATCACGTCGCCACTCGTCCACGCGACGTACGCGACGTAACCGGTGAAAGCGCTTGACCCGACCAGCCAGCTTAGTCCCGAGATCAGAAACATGGCCCAACCTGCCTCTCCGGAGCTAACGGCAAGAATTAGAACGATGCCGATGACCGGAAGCGTGAGCAGCGCCATGTTTAGGCTGGCCAGCCCTAAACCGTTCAGCAGGAACATGACGATGAGCCACACAGGTCTACGAGTGCGGTCCCACTGGATCAGCGACCATAACTCAAAGGTAAGCAGGGCCGCCGCCATGGGGTCGATCCCCTTGGCTTGGGTTGTCATTCGCCAGAACGTGTGAGCAACGGCCAGCGAACCGGCCGCCAGTACCGCAGGAACGGTTCGACGCGTGACCGTCTTGACGATTCCGTAAACATTCGCGACGGCTGTCGCGCCCAGCATGGCGGCAATGAGCGGCAGGAGTACCGGCGGTTCAATAGGCAACAGAGCAACACAGGTCCGACAAATCCAGAAGTAGAGCGGATGAGTAAGAGCCAATCCCAACGGATTGGCTAACTCGCCGCGCACCACGCGCAAGACGAACTGGCCGGAGTCTTGCCATCCGATGGTACGACTGGCGGTCATCGCATAGAGGGCCGATGCCGCAATAAACACCAGCAGCCAACCACGCCATATGCCAGATGCACGGGCGGATGTTGCAGTGGATGCCGTTAAATTGGTCGGGAGAGATGCAGTCACTCTATTAGTCCCCTCAAGGTCAACTCATGACAATCGAACATACCGGTGCGAGTCAAGCTTAGAGTGGAAAGTTCTGGCAAGGTCATCGCTCATCAAAATCTGGTTCCGCAACCACAAGGTCGCGAAGCTGAATGCAGATACCGCTGAAGTGCACAATCGCCCCAATACCGGCCTGCCGGTTGACGAGATTGCCGCGTGTCTGCGGGAGCGAAAAATGCAGGTCGAGACCATCCGTTCCCCCAACGAGCGCCTCGAACCGCGCGCCTGGATGAGCTGGCAGGAAATGCTGCTTCACCTGCTCAGCGGCCATAATCCTTTAAATCCAAGATATGGATGGTTTGTCGTTGTTGCACGGCGAGATGCCGACCACTAAATCCGGGAAAGTGGAAATTATCGGACATTGCGCGAAGAAGAACCAGTTGGGGACGCTCAGGTCATCGGTCGCCGTCATTTTGTATTCCGTGCCCGATAGATTACTGAAACTTTTTCAGCGGTTGCAAGTTCTTTGCCGACTGCTAGTTTATTGCAATTGGTGAGCGAAAAATTCGCCCGCCTCTTGGCGCCGCAGTTTGCATGCCATGCCGAAATCCCTTAAAATGTTTCACCACAACCCGCAAGCTGTACGGTTCCCGCGCGGAAACCAGAAAGCACAGAAAGTACTTTGACATCTAAAAATACGAGCGCAAGGCTGCAGCCGCTTTTCCCCGCCGTCGGGGTTGTGGATGGAGCCTTGTACGATTATTTCCGGCGATCTGACAAAATGGGATGGTCTCCTTATGACCTGACCGAGCAGGCTCAGCTGGAAACGATCGCCCGTCCCGAGCGACTCAGCGAGACGCAACTCTCGGCCGTGAAAACGGTTCTGTTTGTTGAAGATCACCTGCCGGGATATCTGGCGGAATATCTGCGAATTATGACCGATCCGGATATGCCGGACGACCAGCAGGTGATGAACCGCAAGGTGCTTCATTTCACGTTTCGCTGGGTGGCCGAAGAGGATCGCCATGCGCATGTGCTGGGGATGTATCTGACGAAGACCGGGCTTATTCCCGCTGCCGAGCTCGAGCAGGAAACTCTCCGCGAACGCCGGACGGCCTACAATTTCCCGTTCGACCATCGCACGAACATGGTCGAGGGCTTCATCTACCTGGCTCTACAGGAAAAGGCCACTCACCTGTATTACCGGGCACTGGCGCAGGACATTGATGAGCCGCTATTGAAAACCGTGCTGGGCCGCATGGGCGCCGATGAAGCCAGCCATGGGGCGTTTTTCTACAACATCCTGATCGAGTCATTTAAGGGCGACCTGGACCTGCTCTCGCGAAAAATCTCGGCGGTGGCGCAGGAGTTCAAGATGCCGGTGCAGAACAACCTGATCAACTATCGCCGGCAACTGCTCGGCATGATGCGGGCGGCCCCAAGCTACAAGCACCCGGATGTCTTTGCGAACATGATGGACGCCGTCGAGACCGCCGCAAAGAAGTACGGCCGGCACTCGTTGGAATTGGTCTCGCCGGACATTAGAGAATAGCCGCGAATTCGAACGGGTCTGCCTACCGCTTTTTAGAATGTTTGACCTTGCCACTGTGGCTCTTGGTTTTGGTCGAGTCGGCTGTGAGTGTTGGGATGAGCGATGTCGTCGCTGTGCTCTCTACTGACACAATCGGAGCAGCCGGTGGTGGAATCGTTGCCACGCGCGGCGCCCTCCCAGAAGTCACCGGTGGCGCCACGACCGGCGTTAGTGTCAGTGCCGGAGCCGGCAGAGTCTGCCCATAATTCGACTCCAGCAGGCTGAAGTCAGCGGCGTTCACCGATCCGTCGTAATTAAAATCTCCCTCGCTCCAGGTAGCGCCCGAGTTCAGCGTGTAATGCTGCGTCATCCGCATGAAGTCGGTGAAGCCGACGGTTCCGGTCAACCCGGTATCTCCGTACAGCGTGTACTTCAGCTCAATGGTGTTAGCCGGAAGCGCGACAATGCCGTCGGCAGAGTCGGCGTAGCCGATAGCGGTTGTTCTGTTGGAGTTGCCGGCAGCGACGGATGAAACAATTCCAGTCCCATTCCACGCGCCGTTGTTGTAGCCGGACGCGAGATACGATCGGACATTGGCGACCGGATCGCTCTGTCCCGAGTAATTGATCGTAAGCGTGTTGTTCGCCAGGTCCATTGTTCCGCCGCCGGCAATGTTCAGCGAATTAGTCACGTTGCCGCTGGGAGAAGCGCTCGGTGCGATGGAGAGCTTGCCGGCGGGACCGATAGAGACTGCCGACTGGCTAAACGATCCGACAGTCATTGACGCACCCGATGGCCGTTGCGGCGCATCCAGAAATTGACTTGGCGTCAGAGCAACGTTGGAGATCCGAGCCTCGTCGATCATCCCATCGAACGGTTCATTCAGGGTTGGAGCCTGCAGATTTCCAATACCAAGCCCAGGCTCGGCGCTGGTGAGGATGGCAAATGGACGAATGGTCGTCACGGTTGAACTAACCAGCACGCCGTTAACGTAAATTCGCATCTGCCCCGTCGCGTCATCCAGTGTTCCCGCGACGTGGACCCATTGGCTAAGCGGAATTGTCGCATCGACCTCCGCCGATTGGTTCGCGGCGTTGGTGACGGCGAAGCTCACGATATTGTTGCCGCGCAGGCCGCGCGTGAGGAAGTACGGATCGTACCCTCCTCGATCGTCGCCGCGGAAGATAATCTGGCCCTGCCCTCCCGCTGTAGGAAGCGCGTAGATGTATGCCTCCAGCGTCAGGCTCTGGGTGATCTGGAAGTCGGGGTTGTCCGGGATGTAGACAGCCTGGTTGTTGCCATTGAAGCTCAGTGACGTAGCGTTCGGATCCCCATTCACGGGAACCGGGTTGCTCGCGACGGAAGACGAATAGACCGGACCATTGGATGGCGTCCCATTCAATCCGTTTCCGGAGCTGTCAACAATGCTGCCGGTTCCCGTCGCGGCCGTGCCGGCGGTTCCCTCAAACCGGTAATACGCGACCGTCCCCGACCCGGCGGGGAGGCCGACGGTCGAATTCCCGCTGCCGGTCACCGCTCCTGCGCAGTTGACGATGCTACCGACGCCAACCACAAGTGCTCCCGCATTGCTGATATTGCCGGCCACCGACATCGTCGCGCCGTCCACCGCGACATGGGAGTACGCTGGAATAATGACTGAGCCCGCATTCACGGCTGCGCCCAAAGTGACATTCGTGGCGTCCAACGTGAGAGAGCCGGTCCCGGCATTCACAGCCCCGAAAGTGATGATCGAGGATGCCGTGATTTGGATGCTGTCATTGCTTGCGCTCGCGTCCAACCCGGTGGTCGAGAAACTTGCATCTGGGAAGTCGAGAACCAGCGATCCACTCAGAGTCGGGCCGACGATTCCCGATAAAGCGATAGCAGCAGTTGTGGCTTGTGCGATGGTTACAGTCCCAGAGCAAACTGTATTGGAGAAAAGGCCGCTGATCGACGAAAGCGGCCACAATGAATAGAGGATGTTGCCGCCCCCGGCATTGATGGTGCCGCTCAAGGCGAGCGCCGCTGCGTGAACGTAGATAGGATTTCCGCCGGAGTTTACCGCCGCCCCAGACGCAACCGCAAGTGAGCCGGAGCCGCTCATGTCACTGTCTGCGTCCAGGGTGATTGAGCCAGCGGTCGTCACTGATGCATTGATACCGATGTTATTGCTGGCGACAACTGTGATTTGGCTCGCAAACAACGCCGCGTTAACGAAGGCATCGTTCAGTTGACTGATCGTGACCGGACCAGAGAAACTGAATGGGCTCATCATGCTCAATGACTGATACCCGCTGGAAATTCCGCTGACATAAATGGAATTCACCGATGATAGGGGGGCCGAGAAGATCGCCGTTTGTGAGATTTGCCCAGAGCCTTCGGCGACGACCATTTGGGCTCCGCTACTCCACAGGAAAACGCCATCGTTCGCGGCACCCTCGGTAATGTTCAGTGTCCCATTGCTAAGGGATGCGGTTGCGCCCGGCGGCAATGCCACGGCTCGGGTCGACAAACTCAGATTTGTCGGAGCAGATTGTCCGGGCGTGATCGCACCCACCTTGTAAACGTAAAGTGTATTTGCCGCCGCATTGGTATCAACAAAACTTGTCGCACCCCATGCAGGCGCGCCAGGTGCGCCAGCGGTCGTAGGACCTGAGAAAACCTGCCCAACAACACTAAACGAGCTGGTGGGATTTCCGCTCGGATCGGACCAGGCTCGCTCGATGACGTAACCATAGGACGTAGCATCATTCGCGGGATTCCAAGATATTTGAATAGCGTTGCTGGATAGAACCGTCGCGTTTACTTGCTGCGGAACAGGTGGAGGATCGGCATTTGGAATCAGGTGTGTTGCTGGAACGACTGTCAGTGGGCCGGCTGCGCCGTTGGCAGTTGGCTCTTGCCAGGACATGTTGAATCCCCAGGACCCACCGAGCTGGTCTTCCAGGAACACGAAATTGTAGGCCGTGTCGGCGGCCAGCGAAATGGGGAGCGTTATGTAGGGGTTTGCCTGAGCGTGCACACTTCCGCTGACCAACTGGCCGTTCACATAGAGATAGCCATCGTCATCCGCGTGGACGACGAAGGTGTATGATCCGGCCAGGTCAGTCGTAATTTTCCCGTCAACGAACGCCGAGAAATTATTAGCGTTGAATCCCTGGGCGACAGGGAACGAACTAGCCTGCTGGCCGCCGAAATAGTTGATTTGCGGGAAGTTTTCGACAATGCCCGGCGTGCCTTGCCAGAGCTCGCTTTGGAACAAATAGGCCGTCGCTCCGAAATTGGCGGTGGTTGCCGCCGAAGACGGATTGCTTGGCGCGGAATCGCCGTTTCCGGACGCCGTCACTTCGTAGTAATAGGTTGAGTTCGGCTGTGCGGTTGCGTCGATGAACGACGTCGGGCCGACAACGCTCCCAACCGGCAAATACGTTCCATTAACCGTCCCGGACCGCAAGACGGTATAGCCGATGGCATTGGTTGAACCCGCCCACAGGACCGTTGAGCCAGCCGACGCCGTGTTTGCGGTGACGGCGGAGGGCGCGGAGGGCGCGGTTGGAAGGGTCGCGGTCGGCGTGCCCGTGACTACAAACTCACGAAAGAAGGTTGTCGAATCTTCAACCAGAAGCTTCACCGCTTGAATATTCTGCGCCAACGGCTGGCCGGCCGTGCTGTTAACAATTGCCATCTGCGTGGAGCCTTTGCCGATGCCAATCGTCCCTCCCTGGCCGTTTGGCACTGACGTGAGCGAAAACCCCTGGCCGCCGCTGAGAGAAAGAAACTGGCTGCTGCCAACCGGCTCCACCAAAACATCGACGGCGAATATCTGCCCATTTCCATCCTGGTGTCCGGAAATGACATCGATCTCCGACAATGTGTAGCCGTTAGCACTCGGAGTCGCGCCGCCCGCGCTGCCAAGTTCATACGTGAAGAATGGAAGTGGGCCCGCGGACGACGAGACGACATTCGCATTATTTGATGGATCGCTTGCCCCACCATCTCCGATGGCAGGCATGCTCGCGTTCGGCGCGGGAGCCGTCTGAGTTTGGGTAATCCCGTTCGTCAGAAGATTGGCGCCAAGCGTCCCGCCGGCGGCTTCGCAGCAGGCGACGTAATTCGTCGACATCGCCGAGACGTTCATCACCAGGTCGTTGGTTGTATTCGGCGTGATCGCCGAGGCGTTGGCCCATTGCGAAAGGGAGTTGCCCTGCGCGTTGTTCCCTGAGACATAAAACGAGTGGCCAGGTTCAGGCGCGAGGGGATCGCTCACATTGCCGTCGTAGACCACCGGGTCCGGCGACGCGATCACTGCCGTCAGCAGCCGCCGTTGCTCGAGCAACTCGGATTCATATATCCGCGAGCGGTCGTTTTCGTTGCGCTGCGAGCGACGATTGCATTGCGCCTTCCCCGCGCGCTTGCCCGCAGTCGTTAACGAACGCAGATCCAGCCCATGGTTTGTCTTTGAGAACTTCGTGTGCATCTTCTTCCCGCGCCTCCCTCGCTGGCACGCCCGTACCCCCGGCCCCAAGGATCGCGGCGTGAACCGGCAAATTACATACGGCCGCCGGTGAAATGCGTTGTGCCCGCCGATCCGCACCGGGCCGTCGCGCGGCGGTTTACCGGCGGTGGATAACCACCACCCCGCCGTACCAGAAATAGGGAGGGTATCCGGGGTATGGGCCCCAGTACGGGTCATCGTAATAGACCCTGGGATAGACGCGCCGGAAGTTGGCGGTCTGCGTCACTTTTTGTCCGCCGATCTGCACGATCCAGCGAAGCGCCAGTGCATCCATATCACCAGAGCCGGATCGTTCGGGCAGCGGGAAGAACGCCGTCAATGTGGTCGATTGCATCGTGTCCAATGTGATTCGACTTGGCGCCCGCATCACCGGCGGTGGGAACGGCAGCACACGGGCATCGGTGAGTTCCAGCGAAGGGGGATCAAACGTGACCGTCTCCGAGCCATTGTTCTCCAGGCGCAGGCGAACTTCGACGGACTCGGGAATGCCTTCCTTGCTGTCTTCTCGGCGCACGCCGATGACCGACACCAGCGCCGAAACCGCCGGGTCCTGCTGGCCCGATTTCGAACGAATGTCGACCACCGCCGGGCGAGGCGCATACTGAAAGTCATCCACGTACGGCGAGCAGCCACTGAGCAGCGCAAAAATCAGCGAGCTGAAAATGAGGAAGCAGCGTGCCATCGATTTCTCCAATTCGTCAGCCGATTTTAGCAACCGCCAGGGCAATGATTCATTACGACAAAGCCTGATTCTATCGCAACAACGATCCGATGAAGACCACACGATTTGGACGGGATCAACTCCGTCAAAGAATCTTGGCTCGGCGTCGCCGTTTGCGTTTGGCGGAGCCGGTGATCACGAGGTCGAGAAAAGCGCCAAACACCACGAGGAACACCCACCCGCCGGTGATTTGATGATTCGTGGCGTTTGCCGCCCACATGTAGCAGAGCGTCGTGTACGGCATGAACAGGAAACCGAGCACGGGCCAAATATGGGTCTCGAACGCCGTCCTCATGTAGTTGGTCAGCAGCCAGACAAGAAGCAAAGCCAACCGAGGAAAGCCGAGCAGGACGATTAAGAAAAGACACGGCATCGAAGGCTCCCGGTCAGCGACGACTGCATCCTACGATAACCAGACTCGCTTCAACAACTGCGGAAGTGCGGGTGCTCTTCCTGAATACCCGCGTGCACATCCATGATATGATTTCCTGACATGGCTACACAACTTGACATTCAAGATCTGGGTATTCCCATGACCGACGCGCTGGACAAAATGCGCCGTGGCGAGGAGGTCACAATTGCTGATCACGGTCACGTCATTGCCAAACTCGTACCCATTGAGCCTGCGGAGCGCGTCTTTGGGGCGTTCAAGGGGCGTGTGGTGATCGCTGACGACTTCGACGCCCCGCTTCCGCCAGAAGTGCTGGCGGAGTTCGAGAAATTTTGAATTTCCACCGCCCATGCGACCTTTCCTGTCGCAGCCTTATTAGATTTCACGCGACGTCGGCCGCAACGCATCGCAGCGCTCGGCGATATTGACGTTCGGAGGAGCATTCCATGATGAATCGCCGCGGGTTTCTCATTTCGACGGGCGCTGCTGCTGCTGCGGCGCTGGGCTTGACGCAGTTTCCGATGGCTTGGGCAGATGATGCCGGCCCGAAGCGCAAGTTATTGTTTTTCACCAAGTCGTCGGGGTACGAGCACTCGTCGATCAAGCGAAAGTCGCCCGATGTGCTCAGTCACGCCGAGAAGGTCATGACCGACTTGGGCGTAACGCACAATTTTGAGGTCACCTGCACCAAAGACGGCGGCATTTTCACCGCCGACGGCTTGGCACCGTTCGACGCGTTCATGTTCTACACCACCGGCGATCTCACCACGCCCGGCACCGACAAAAACCCGCCGATGTCGAAGGAAGGTAAGGCGCTGTTCCTCGACCTGATCCACCAGGGCAAGAAGGGATTCGTCGGCACGCACTCGGCCGCCGACACGTTCCACGGCCCCGGCAACGAGGCGCACAGCCACGCCCGGTTCATTCAGGACGGACCCAACGTCGATCCGTACCAGGCGATGCTCGGCGCCGAATTCATCGTCCACGGCGCGCAGCAGGTCGCGACGATGAAATGCGTCGACGGCAAGTTCCCCGGCATGGCCGCCGCCGGCGACGGCTTCAAGATGATGGAAGAGTGGTACACGTTCAAAGATCAGCCGAAGGATTTGCACGTGTTGCTGGTGCAGGAGCCGGGCCTGAAGGGCAACATGTACGATCGCCCGGCCTATCCCGCGACCTGGGCGCGCATGCACGGCCAGGGCCGCGTCTTCTACACCTCGATAGGCCATCGAGAAGAGGTCTGGCTCAATCCGCTGTTCCAGTCGATCCTGCTCGGCGGGTTGTCGTGGACTTTCCGAAACGTCGACGCCGATATTCCTCCCAATGTCGAACAAGTCGCGCCCGAATGGATGACCGTCGGCAAGGAAGATCCTCCCAAGCCGGCGAAGTAAGAGAACCCACGGATTCCGAAACTGAAAGTTTCGAAAAAAGGGGTCGAGCGGTCGGGAATCGCTTTTAAAAAATCGACTCCCGACCCTAATGGCATTAAGGGTCGGAGGTCAGAAATGGGGCGTCGCTCGCCGGTTAAGGCGTCTAGCAGTTCTTCGATAAATCCACTGAACTTCAAACCTGAAAATCTCGGCTCAAATCCCGCAGTCTGCCAGACCCAACACCGGGCAGCGACCGGAATTCGGACTTGCCCAGGCATTTCTCCGCGCCATGGGTAAACTTCTTTTTCAATGACAGGTTGGCGGGCGATGAACGACATCAACACATGTCTAACTAAGCGTTCAAGACCTCTAAAGGTAAAGTATGGTTCACGTATCGCAGGAAGCGTATCGCAATCGCCGCTCGAAGGGCCGAATTTGAGCAGCTCATGACATGAGCCAATCCGTGGACATAGCCTGATCTTGCATTGTAAAGATTTTTCAGAGCTCGCGGCAGGTCGCTTTTGGCCAACGCAAAGTTCAGCCCTTCTGCTTCGGATGTGAAATAGGTGTCATCGACATGCGCTGAAACGAACTCGGTGAATCGTCTCATCAGCTTCAAATGCGGGTTATTGCGGAGCACCGAGCGAATGTTGTTCGCCACCTCAGTCGACACGGACAACAACTGCTCGTCCAATTTAAGCCGGTTCCCTTCTTCATAATCTTCCCAAATAGATGCCGTTTTGGGTGCTGATTTGCTTAATGCCTCAAGCACATAGACCATCATCGAATAGGCAAGATCGAAGTTCCGGCCCAGGGCCTCCAGCGAGTCGAAGAACCCTGTCAAACAAGAGATAACTACTTTGTATTCCTTCCTGGGCAAGGACAGAACTTAGGACACAAAGCTAACAAAGCCGACACTCTCGGCATATGTTCCACGTCTCCCAAGTTCAAAATAACCAGGAATAAAAGTGTTGGGGATAATCGCGTCAGAGCCATGTTTAGGATTGTCCCTACATAGACCTTCTACATAGGTTCGATCAGCATGGAAAAACGCCCTGAAGTAAAATGATGCTAGTAGTCGAAATTGCTCGACCGCTGTATCGCCGTGCTGGAGTACAAGTGGATCGTTCGGAAAAGGCTCATAGCGATTGACGTAACGCACAACATAGGCCCCAACATTGCTGCTATATGGACTTATAGGCCGCAATTCGGCGACCCGCGTCGTGATCGGTCCTACCCAATTATAATTGGAATAGAGAATTGCGTCAGATTCCTGCTCATTGAGCTTTCCACCACTGAAGACCTTTCCTGAAATGATCTGAAGCATGTCAAGTTATCCGAAAGGCCGGCTGTAAATAACGAATGTCGATGAGCTCAATCCGCTTGGTCGGTAGCGACGATCACTTTAGCACGGGCAGCAGGATGATCTGCCGCAGGTCCATGATCGATCCCGTGACCGTCTTCGCCGGCTTCAGCGTCAGGGTCTTCACGCCCGGCTCATCGAACGTCAGAGTGCCGACTTCCAGGAACGTGAACGTGTGAAAGCTCCCCGTGTTCTTGGTTGTCCAATTCAGAGTCTGATCACCCACTGCAATCTGGATGTCCTTGCTGCCGGGGCTTCCCTGCATGACGACGATATTGAACTTGCCCGGCTTCTTCACGTCGAAATCCCAGCTCACCCAGTCCTTCGGATTCGACCAGTAGCCGAGCGTGTTCTTGTCGGGGCGGAATTCGTAGCGGAGATTCACGCCATGAACGGTCGCGTCGTGGGCGTGCAGGGTGACGGACAGATCGCCCGACTGCACGATCGGCTTGCCCTCGGGGGCTGGCGTGAAGACGAGCGATTTCACGACCAGCGGCTTGTTCGCGTTGGCCGGTTCGGTTTCGATCGAAACGGGCCGCTCGGCCTCGGTATCAATGTAGATTCGTCCCAGCGTCGCTGTCGCGGCAGCTTCATCGGATGTGCCGGCCAATTCTTTGTCACCGATCGTGACCTTAATCTTTCCCGCACCGGCGTTTTCCAGCCGTGCTTCCACGTCGTACATGCCCCAACGCCTGGGCTTGTAAATTCCCTGCACATGCGGGCCCGGCTCGGTGGGGTTCCAGGTTACTACGCCGTCTGGATCGCTGGTTGCGGTGTCGGCCGCAAATATGGCCGGAGTGATCGCGAACAGGACACTCCAAACGCAAACGGGTAATCGGAGGCGCATTGCGGGTTCCTTATCAGAAGGGCGATGAGATTCGACAGCATCGAGGATACCCGAAATGCGATGTCGCCAGAATGTCGTCGGTCAAGCGTTCGGCGTCAGTGTCACTCAATCTCCACCTTGTGATTCGGCTGAGCCGCCAGGAGTTCATCGAGCGTGAACTTGCTGCCGCATTCGGGGCAACGCGATTCGCTGAGGCCCGTGAGGTTGTATCCGCAGGTGGGGCAGGCGATGGCCGAATCGCTTGAGCTGGCGATGCGCTGGGCGCGTTCGCTGGGCGTTTCTCGCCAGATGAAGACGGTGGCGACCACCCACAGTACGATGGCTGAAACGCTGCCAATGAATGTGCCGAACCCCGTGCCGTCGGGGCCAGACCCGGACATGACAATTCCGGCCAAGCCCCCGATTACAGTGCCCGCCGCTAACGCTCCGCCGGCGGCGATCCACGTAAGGCTCAGCCTCCGCGGATTCCAGCGAACACTCGATCTCCAGAGCAAACACCAATAGATCGCGATGAAGATCCACGTGGAGGCGCCGCACAGTCCAAAGAGCGTTGTTTCGGCTCGGTTGCCTCCCATTGATCCCTCCAACATCGTCATCCCGATCACAATCTGAAAAATGTAGGCAATCGCCGCCAATGGGAACATGAAGATGGAAAGGAGTATGCGCGAGACCAAGCGTGACATGGGTGCCAAAGACTATACCACGGCTTTAGCACGTGCCAGATCGCGCGAGGGGTCAGAATTCTTGATGCTTGCCTGTGACGGGAGACGTGAGACAATCTTGCGCAATGCCCACGTCTTCGCCGGTTACACCCGAAGGTTTGCAATGGCAGCCGTATCGGGAGCCGCTTCGCGTGACCGTGCTTCGCACGGGGTCGATCGCGCTGATCGTTGGCGCGGCGCTTGCGATTTCGCGCGGTTCATGGCGTTTGTGGCCGATCGCGACGCTGCTGGTTCTCTGGCCGTCGTTCGGCGGCCATTGGGTGGAGATTGCGTTCCTCAACTGGCTTCGCCCGCGAATTCCCCATGCTCGAATCGCACAGATCGTCGCTCGCCTGATGACGTGGTTCGTCGGCGGCATCGTTCTCGCCGTCGGCGTGGGTCTGACCGCGATGACGCTTCACCGTTTCCGACTGGCGCACTGGCCGGCATGGTGGATCGGCGGGCTTGCGTTCATCGGCATCGAGCTGATCGCGCACGTCTTCCTGCAACTCCGCGGGCGGCCAAGCTTCTACAACGGGCGCGGCTAGCGCGCTCGATCGTGTAGCCGGTGAGCTTGCTCGCCGCTTCCGTAACGCGATCGGCGAACGAGTTCGCCGGCTGTTCAGAAAACTCCTTTTAGGCGGCTTCGTTTTCAACGGTAACCTTGTACCTCACGCATTGGAGTCGAGCCACCAGTTGTCGCTTGAGCCGGTCGGCATCCCGGGTGTCGAAGTAGTTGGCGCCGAGATCCTTAAACTCTTGTCGGCCTTCCCTACCCCGATCACCAAAAAGGCGCGCTGCTCTAGAACTTCATCGCCCGCCGCGGCGCCGCCGAACCGGAGAGATACAAACTGCTCGCGTCGTTGCCGACGCCGTTGGTCACGGTGACCTTGATCGGCACATGCACCGGCTCAGTCAGGCCCGTGTAGTCGAGCCCTGTATCCGCGGGCCCAAACGTGCACGATGTGACGTTTGTCGCCAGTTCGTACAGTGGGCTGCTGGTGCCGCCGCTGTAGAAGATTTGCAGGGTGATGCGCTTGTTGACGGTGTCGTAGACGAAGTCGCGTTCGACTTCGTTGGTCGTCAGCGAGTAAGGCCCGCTGCCCGCCGCGGGGCGAATGATGCGGATGGTGTTGGCGGTGGACATATCCAGCGAGTCGCAGTTGCGAATCTCGCCGAGGATCTGATCCATGCTGACGCGAGCGGCCTGCGTGCAGCGGAAGTAATTGTCGTTCATCTCGATGGCCTGGCTCGCGCCGCTGAACGCGGCGGCAACCGCCGTCAGCAGCATCGACGTGAGCACGAGGCTGATCATGGCCTCGACCAGGCTCAAGCCGTGGCTGCGAAATCGAGTTGAACGGGTATGCTTTCGCATGGGCTGCTGCCGGGTTAAAGCTGTCTCAAAAGGTCACGTCCACTCAAGTACTGCTCGCAAGCGAGCCGGCTAAAAAATTCCGAAAACACCGTTAGCCGTTGGAAGCCACGATCAAAAAGCTCGTCTGATAAACCTGCTTCGTGTTGTGCAGAATGATCACCGTCACCCGAGCCGTCGGCAGGGTGATGCTGTTGGGGCGAATGGAAGTCAGGCTCGTCGGGTCAACCGACTGGACGGTCACGGTTTGGGTCCAGTTGCCGTAGCCGGTGATCGTGTGTCGCGTCACATCCAGCGGCGGGTTGTATACGTCGCCGTTCATGTCCCAGAGATACGTGTAGTTCAGCGGGCCGCCAGAATCTTTAAATGTGGTGGAGGTTGGGTTCGTCGTGCTGGCAAAGGGCAGGCCCAGCGCAATCTCGTGAATATTGCCCGCAAGGTTAACGGCGGTCGTCAGCTCTGAAGCGGCGCTGTTCGACATCGTTCCCGCCGCCATCAGCTGCATCGTGGCGATGACGCCGGTGCCGATAATAATCGTCGCCAGCGCTGTTTCGAGCAGCGTAAAGCCGCGACGGCGGCGTTTGGATCGTCGAGGTTGTGCCGAAACAGAATTCACGTCATAGATATCGAATACGCGCGGTCGTTGGGCAAACGCGACTGCCGCAACGCCACGATCCAATTGCGACATCGGCCTGCGGCGGTGCAATTTCTTCAGCATGCCCCTCATTTGCCTTTTCCGTTCAGCTTGTTCATAAAAGAGCTCCTTTGGCGAAAAAACCGCAAAAAATTCCGAACCGCGCCAATGTGCGTTTATTCTGAATAACGGAACTATTGTTCGTGCGTTATGAACTATTGGACGAAGAGTCAAACGCCAGCTATGGTATTTTTGTGAGACCGCTATTCCATCCCGCGGCCAACGACATCACCGTCGAGGGCGTGCTGCATGCTTTGTCGGACCCGCTGCGCGTTCAGATCTTCGCCAAGATCGTCAGCGCGGTTTGCCCGCAAACATGCTCGGAGTTCCTGGAGATCCGCGACAAGCAGGTTCCCAAGTCCACGCTGTCGCAGCATTTTAAAGTGCTGCGCGAAGCGGGCTTGATCCGCGGCGAACGCAAAGGCGTCGAGATGCACAACACGCCGCGCTGCCCGGAACTGGAGGGGCGTTTTCCGGGGCTGGTTTCGGCGATTCTCAACGCGCACATGGTCCAGTGCCGGCAGAGTCAGCCGGCGAAAAAGACACGGCGAAAAATTGTGTCATGATCGTGCCCGCGTCCAGCGAACGATATAAGTCAGAATTCCGCACGCAGCGTTACGGCTGACCAGCGATTGCTCGAAGCTCCGCGAGATCGCTCTCGGTCAGCGAAAACGGGAATTGCGGGCCACCGTTCACAACCCCAAAATAAAACGACTGCACGCTGCCCGATATCCACGCGCGTTTTTTGGGCTCGGCGCGAGCGTGCGCATCTAACAATAGCCTGGCGAATGATTGCACATCGGCGATCGGTTCCTGCCCGCGGGTTGCGCAGATGCAGTCGCCGGTGTGAAGTACACCAATGCCGAGCCAATTGCGCGTGCCGGGATCGATGACGAGGATGCCCGGCTGCGCTGAAAAAACTTCCTTCTGAATGTCGCCGGTCGCGCTGACGATCGTCATGCCTAACATATGCACTGCTTTTGCGCTGCCCGGCAATACGCGGTGCATTTGAAACGGCGCTGTCTGTCCACTTCGGGGATCAATTTCCTGCCGGAAGCTCAGAAGTTGATTCGGCGACTCTGCTAACAAGGCCCGCAGTTCTCCTTTCAATGTCGGCAGTCCGCGTAAATCGAACCCGCCTTGCGCATCCGTTTCGCAATCCTTCGCGTAGTCGGGCTGCGCATCGAACGCGATGCGCGTTCTGGCATGTGCGGCCGGTTGCCCGTCGGCGTTGAGCAGCCGGCCCGAAATCGCATTCCCGTCCTGAAGCGTGATGCGCAAATTCGCGAGCTGCTCGGCCGGCAGCAATCTCAGGTCCTCGAGCCTGGCAAACAGGAACCTCGGATGGTTGAACTCGATCGACACCGGGAATTCGTTGACCCAACTCGTCGGAATCTCGGCATCGAAGGCAAAGCGCCCCTGCCGATCGGTTGTCACGCCGCCGCCGATTTGGGTCCAATCGGTCGGGGATCTTCTTTTCCGAGCGAAGATCGCGACGCCTTCCACGGGCGCGCCTTCGGCGTCCACCACCTGCCCGGCGTAGCCCAGCCGGGGCGTTGTGACCAATCCCGAAGGCTTCCCCGCCAGAAGATTCCGCAGGTTCTGTGGCTGAATTGGAAACTTGGACTCGAACCCCGGGTCGAGCTTGGCATCGATCATGCCGTCAGGTCCAACGACGTACGTGATCGGCCGACCTTCGGCGTCATATGCGGCGATCGTCGAGGCCGGCGCGCTAACGGCGACCCAGCCCCGCATCGGATGCGTCTTCAGAAAGGGCTCGATCGTCGCGCGATCCTCGTCGGTCACCGATATGAACACAACGGAATCATTTTTCATCTGCTCGGTGAGTTCGTTGAGGCGGGGAATCTGCCGTATGCAGTTGCCGCACCACGTCGCCCAGAATTCGACGACGACAACCTTTCCGCGAAGTGATTTCCAATCGGCTTTCGCGCCGGCGGGTGCTTGAAGCAGTTCAGATACGCCAAGCTCGGGAGCCGCTTCTTTGACGTGATGGAATATCCCGGCAATCGCCGATGACGCGCACAAGAGACACGGCAGTAGGTACGCGATCCGCGATTGGCTCATTGGTCTTCCAGGTGCGGCAGATTCTCCCTTCGACGGCAGAATTCAACAACACAAATCCAATGTTGTCCCTCATTCTTGGTCACCCGGCTCACCGAGGCCTCGCCGTGCCGCGTGACGAACCGAATGAACGTGTACGACTTCGGCGGCTTCATCCACCGAATAGAGCACGCGATAGGATTTAAAATTTACCTGACGGAGGTCGCAGTCGAGAAAATCACCTTCCGGCGCTCGACCGTGTCCTGGGAATTGTTCAAGCTTGGATGTGACTCCATAGAGGCCCCGCAGCCAACGCGCGGCGTTCGCGGGGGAGCGCGACCGAATGTATTCGAATGCCGCCAGCGCCTCCGCTTCCGCCGCCGGGGTGATAATGACGCGGTAGCGCTTCAATCGAGTTCAATTTCGTGCCTGGCGGCCAGAGATTCCACAAATTCCCGCATTGATCGACCTCGTCCCAACTTCGCCTGCGCGAGGCTTTTTCGGACAACGCGAAGCGAATGGGCGAGCTCTGCATCATCGAGAAGTTGCTGATAAGACTCCGCCGACTGCACCACAACTTCTGCGTGGCCGTTCACCGTCAGCACCTCCGGCCGGCCGGTTTTTTTCAGCCGCTTCACATGAGTCTTCGCATTGCGGGAAAAATCGGTAAGCGAATGCACTTGTTTCAAGTCGATCATGGAGTCTCCATTCCAGCAGCGAATTCGCTGTGAATTGAATCATCTCATCCGATGTTGCCGCATGCAAGAGAATTCGTCTCTCGCCATCCTCTGATCTGACTCATTTCACCGCAGGTTTCGGTTTCTGCGCATACGCGAACACCCGATCCGCCGCGGCGAGGGCTGCCGGGTCGTGGTGTACGAGGCCGTAGTAGGTGAGGGCGAAGACGACTTCCGTGTAGTTCACGTTCTTTGGCTGGCCGGTGTACGACTTTTCTTTGCCCACGCCAGTGCGGGTATTTCCCATGACGTCGACTTCGCCGGTCTCCTTGATTCGCGATAGTTCCCACTTCATCGCCGCGGGTAGGGCGGCTTCGAATTCGGGGATGTCCAGATGGAGCGCGAGCACCTGGCCGTAGAAGATCGAAACGACGTTGTAACTGGAATCACGACCGCCGTTCTCGATGAAGACTCCCTCGGCGTCGCGGAGCGTCAACGCATGAGCGATCAATTTGCGCGACGTCGCAGTCAGCGCATCATCGTGCAACACCAACCCGCAAGTGCCGAACGCTTTGGCGGCGAGAATAATCCGGTTCACCGCCTTGCTGCTGTTGGCGATGATCGTGTCATACCCCGCGGTGATGAACGCGCACGCGTTTCGAATCTTCGGCTCCAGCGCCGCGATGCGATCGTGAAAGTGGGCCTCGTAGGGAGACTCACGAATCACCAGAATCATCCGCCCGAGTTCCTGAAGAAAGAAGAACGCGGTCTCCGTCGCCGGGCCCTTTGCCTTGGCGCTGGCGCCATTGGGACGGACTTCAGCTTCGAACCCGCCGTCGGGAAGCTGATGGGCGAATGCGACATCGATCCCGCGCCATGCCTGGTCGGCCAGAGGCAGGTTTCCCGCGACCACCGCCGCGATGACGCCCCGGCAACTTCCGCGCTGCGGCCCAGCTTCGAGCCATGATCCGTTGATGTGATTGGTCCCGGTCAATCCCTGTGCATCCGGATAATCATTGCTGCTCAGTGCCGCCAGCCGGCCGGTGGGAAACGCGCGAAGAATCTCATACTCGGTCGGTCTTGGATTCAGCTCCGCCGCGCCAAGCGGTGCCACATCCGAGAACAGCAATAGGGCAAGTGTGATCAGGAAACCGATCAAAATTTGCTTATCAAGCGAGATGCGGGTTGCTTCCATCGGCACAACGTTAGCCACCGTCGCCATGCAAGTGAACTGCGCCAGGATTTGCCGGCGTCCCGCATTCCGGGCAGACGCCGGTGCGGATGCCGCACTGGTCGTCGGATGAGTGAACTACAAAAAAATCCTTCCGCGCTCAAAAGACGTCGACGCGGCGGCATGGCATATGGCCAGCGTAAGATGAGATCGTTAGGCCAAGTCATTGAGGTGATCGATGAGCATCCGCAGCCGGCCATGGTCGCGGCGGTTGAACTTGAAGATCAGGCGCGGCAGATCCGCGATGCTCGGTTCGTCGCGCTCGACGGACAGCGCGGGGCCGGTGCGGAAATCGCCGGTTGACACGATGTCTTTGAACTGCGATTGAATGGCAGTCAACTGATTTGCGGAGATCGGTTTCTGCAGTCGCATCACCAGCTCATCGCGCACGTAGCGCACGCTGTGGAAGTTGGCATAAAAGTGCGTGATCTCTCTGGCGGCTTCAGTCACGTCACTGGTGATTTTGTAGAGTTTCAGATCATCCGCCCCAATCAAACCTCGACCGAGCAGTTCCTTCTCCACATACTCTTGCCAGCGGGCCCAATAGGTGCTGCCAGGCGAATCGACAAACACGATCGGCATCGGCGCGGACTTGCCGGTTTGAACGAGGGTTAGCACTTCGAACCCTTCGTCCATGGTGCCGAAGCCGCCGGGAAAGATGGCGATCGCGTTGCTGGATCGCACGAACATTAGCTTGCGGGTGAAGAAGTATTTGAAATTGACGAGCTTTGGATCGTCGGCGATATGCGGGTTCGTGAGCTGCTCAAACGGCAAGCGAATCGCCAGGCCAAACGAGGGCTTCGGCCCCGCGCCGCCATGCCCGGCGGCCATGATGCCGCCGCCGGCGCCGGTGATGACCATCCACCCCGCGTCGGCCATCAGCTTGCCGAAATCGGCGGCCTGCTTGTAGTCGGGATGACTCTGCGGCGTGCGCGCCGAGCCGAAGATGCTCACCTTGCGAAATTCGCGATAGGGCGCGAAGACTTTAAGTGCGTAGCGGAGTTCCTTGAAGCTCTTGTCGATCAGCTTCATGTCGCCGCGATTGGTCTGATCGCGGAGGAGCTTGAGCGAGTTGGCGATGATCTCGCCGACCAGGTCGCCCGAGGGCTTGGCGCGAAGCTCTTCAATCAGCTGCGAGGCCAGTTCATGGACCTTGTCCAGATCGGCTCGCGGCACGGCCACCGCCGCCTGGTGGCTCTCCTGCGTTTGCTCCAAATTGTTGTCGATCGAGTCAACTTCTTTCATGATGGTCAGGTTCCTGAGGGATGATCGTAGGTTTGAATCGCGTCGCATGCTATTGAGCGGCCCTCAATTGATATCTTCGGGCAAAACGCATTACGAGTTCATCGCCAAGGCGAAGGCAGATTTTCATGAGCACAACTGAACCCGGCAAAGTTCGTTTCGGCATCGTGGGACTGGGAAATATGGGCCTCTTTCATGTGGATTCGTTCGCGAATCTGCCCGGCGCCGAACTGACGGCCATTTGCGATGCCAGCGACGTGAATCTGAAACGGGCCGGGGCGAAGACCAGCGCCAAGCCATTTACGGATTGGCACCAGATGCTGGATTCGAAGCTGATCGATGCGGTGCTGATCGCGACGCCGCATTTCCTGCACGTGCCGATCGCGCTGGCGGCGTTCGATCGCGACATTCACGTGTTGTGCGAGAAGCCGCTCGCGGTGACGGTGGGGCAGGGAAGAGCGGTCGTCGAGGCCGCCGAGAAGAAGCCGGAATTGAAGTTTGGATTAATGTTCCAGATGCGCACGACCGCGCTCTATCGCACGCTGCGCGGCCTGATTGTGGACGGCGAGCTTGGGGAGATTAGCCGGATCACCTGGATCGTCACCGACTGGTTCCGCACGTGGACGTATTTCGCCTCGGGCGGCTGGCGAGCGACCTGGGCCGGTGAAGGGGGCGGCGTGCTCATCAACCAATGCCCGCACAATCTCGATCTCATCCAATGGCTTACGGGCCTGACGCCGAATCGAATTACGGCTGTCGGATTCGTCGGTAAGACCCATCCGATTGAAGTGGAGGATGAAGTCAGCGCGATCCTGGAATATCCGACCGGCGCGATCGGGCATTTTATCACCAGCACCGGTGAAGCCCCCGGCACCAACCGCCTGGAGATCGTCGGCGACCGGGGAAAGATCGTCGCCGAGGGGGGCAAGATCACCTTCACCCGGACGAAAAAGAGCGTGAAACAGGTTCGCGAAACCAGTCCGGAGGCGTTTGCTGTCGTGGATACATGGGAGATCAACATTCCTATCCCGGCAGGGCAGCCGGAAGGGCATAAGATCGTGACCGAGAATTTTGCGAATGCGATCTTGAGGAATGAGGCGCTCGTCGCGCCTGGAATCGACGGGCTCCGCGAGTTGGAGCTGGGCAACGCGATTGCGATGAGCGCCCTAACACGGCAAAGCCTGACTCTGCCGCTCGACGCGGCGGCTTACGATCGATTTATCGACCAGATGAAGAAGCAATACGGCGGAAGGAAGACTTTGAAGGCCGATCCAAACGCCGTTTCGGATATATCGAAGTCGTTTCGGTAGTCGACGTCGCAGTCTTTATCAACTTGCAACTCTAGAACCGAAGCAAAATCAGCACTATTATCGCATTCCATGAAGTTCACGAAGATGCACGGCATCGGCAACGACTATGTTTACGTCAACGGCTTTGAGGAGCACGTGGCCGATCCGGTGCGCCTTTCGCAGGTCATCTCAAATCGGCACTTCGGGATTGGGTCAGACGGGCTGATTCTGATTCTTCCGAGCGACAAGGCGGACGTGCGAATGCGGATGTTCAACGCGGACGGGTCGGAAGCGGAGATGTGCGGTAATGGGGTGCGGTGCGTCGCCAAGTATGCGTTCGATCATGGGCTGACGAAGAACAATCCGATTCGCGTGGAGACGGGCCGGGGTGTGCTGACGCTGCAGCTTCAGACGGTTGACAATCGGGTGAAGAGCGTTTGCGTGGACATGGGGGAGCCGATTCTTTCACTGCCGCAGATTCCGGTAAAGCCGGACGAGCTGACGAACGCGAATCGCGATAACGAGTATCGATTGACCGTTGATGGCGAGTCCGTCGTCGCAACATTTGTATCGATGGGCAATCCGCATGCGGTGATTTACGTCGAGGACGTCGCGGCCGTCGATCTGCCGAAGCTTGGGCCGAAGGTGGAGAACCATCCGGCGTTTCCCCGTCGGATCAATGCGCACTGGGTGCAGGTGCATTCGACTCATGAGCTGACGATGCGAACGTGGGAACGCGGCAGCGGCATAACGATGGCCTGTGGAACTGGCGCATGCGGGGTATGTGTCGCCGGTGTGCTGACAAGCCGCGGCGGGCGTAAGGTGCTCGCGCATCTGCCGGGGGGCGATCTGGAACTCGAGTGGCGCGAGAGCGACAACCACGTTTACATGACCGGCCCAGCCGTGGAGACCTTCAGCGGGGTTTGGAACGGGTAGTTGCTTCGCGGGTGACCTGATGAAACTCAGAAGGTAAAAGTCGCCGACGCGTAGAAAAAGTCGATGTCGGAATGCGGGCCGGTTTCGCGAATGAAGGGCCCGGTGAAAAGATGGCCATATCCCGTGTAGGCCGAGAAGTGCTTATTGATCTGATAGTTGAGCGAAATATCAAATTCGTTGCCAATCGTACGAGCCGATGATCCGGTGCCGGCGCGGACGACGGCGCCGGTCAGGTCGTAAACCCCATCGTGGGTATTCTGCCGCCAGAATAAATGCTCGGCGGCGCTCAATGTAATTGCATCCGTCAGATTCACTGACACTTCCGGATGCAGATCCATGATGTTTTGCCGCCCGAACCGGTAAAGATGACCGAGATAAAGATAGAGCGGGGGAAAGAGCTGATTAAATCGATGGGCGGAATCGGCCGATCCGGAAGCTAAATCAAATCCAATTCCCGCGCGCGGCGTATAGTGAAGGTCGTTGAATGTGTAGCCGGCTTCGGTTGCGAGGGCATATGCGCTGATTGCATGGTCGCCAATATTTCCAAACTGCCAGTCGGCTTCGAGATCCAAATCCCAGTTGCCGGGATTCAGATGTGGCCGCACGCCAAGGGTGAAGGTGTCGGAACTGGTCGTCGTCGTCGCCGACGCGGAGCGGTCGAGCAGCAGCAGATAAAGATCAAGCTTGGCGTTGGCGTCAGGAAGCAGACGCGGGAACGCAGTCACGTTATACAGGCCCGCCAGGGCGGTGCGATCATCCCCGCTGTTGAAGTGCGATTTCTCAATCAACATCGGGCGAACCAGGAACGCGTCGAGCGTGTCATCGCGAAAAGTGAGTGTGCCTTTGACACCTTCAAAACTCAGGCGGACGTTGCCCCAGTCGTTGGGACTGATCAGTCGCTGGGCGCCGTAGATCAACTCCTGCCGGCCGACACGGATCGTGAACGCGGTGCGATCCGCGATCGGAACTCGCCAATCGACGAATGCCTGCTGAACGTCGAAGTCGTCGGCGTCGCCCGGGCGCGGGCCCCCGAGGCGGTCGTACGACAAGGCGCTATCCAACTGTAGAAAAACTCGCAGGTTTTGGCCGAAGTGAAAGTCGGCGTGGGCCAAGAACCGGAAGAGATCGAATCCGGTATTGTCGTCGTGAACGCCCCCGAAGTCGAGATTGTTGAAAAAGTCGTAGCGATAGCGCGCCTGGCCCCCGAGCGAGACATACCAATCGCGTGCGTTATCGAGCGGCAGGTACTTCAGCCGATCCAGCGGATCGGAAAAGCTCTGAACGTCTTTCAGATAGCTGTAATCTTCGGTCCAGCGCTCGATAGAGTAGTCGGTTGAGCCGTAGTATTGGCCGTGCAGCGGGACGGCCGCGAGCAGGACGATCAGGATGATCCAGAAGGTTTTCACGGTGTTTGAATCGGTCCGACTTTCGGCAGCGCGTTGACGCCAACGCGAATCTGAGTCTCCGTCACTTGATCTGCTGCGAGTTGAACGGTCGTCTGCGAGCCCGGCAGCCGTGGGTGCCACGAGACCACGCGATAATTGCCTGGCGGCAAGTTGGCAAAAGTCACGTCGTCACCCGCATGGGCCATCTTCACCCATTGTGTCGGCGCAACTTCGATCACCGCCAGCGGGTCCGGCGAAGATTCCGCTAGCACCTCGATCGTTCCCGCCGACTTGGCCACCGCTTGGCCGCTAGCGCCTGGAGCGATCGAGCCAAGGTTAAATTCGTTGCCATCAGAGACGCTGTAGATTGTCCGCGGTGACGCCGCCGTATTCTTCAATACAATCGGCTGACCCACCTCGGCAACGCCCGTCACCGAATCTGGCGGAGCCGGATCACGTAACGACAGTTCGAGCGGGGCGGGCTCGGATTTTTCCGGTGATCCGTCAACCGGCTCAATCCAGACGACAATCTGCGAAAGGTCAGCGTAATCGACCTTCGCGAAGGCGCCATTATTCCGAGCCGTTGGCGTATCGAACGAGGAAACGGCAGCGTCTGATTGCGGCGCGCCAGCTTTCGGTTCGGCGACGATATGCACGCGCAGCGTCGCCATTCCCGCGATCGGCGCGACTGGCGACGCGCTGTTCTGGCAGCCGACGGCGAGGAGCGAAAGTGCGATCAGCCTGCGGATCATCACTTCTTCAACTCCAGATCGATCGACAGCGACTTTCCCTTTTCGATCTGCACCGGCATCGAGATTTCCTTGAATCGTTTGCGTCGCTGCCAGGTGGTAAGCGTCCACTTGCCGTCGGGCACGTTGTCGATGTGATAGGTGCCGTCGGGCGCGACGCGACTGAACAGACCGGACGGCGTGACGAATACGACGCCGTCCATGTAGCGATGGATCGAGCAATAGAGGAGGACCGCGCCCGGCTTATCAAACACGACCGATCTCGATTGCCCCGGCGGATACATGCCCAAGTCAAATCGCTTCGGCGGAGCATTCGAAAAGACATTGTGCTCGATCAATCGCTCTTCATCATTTACGAAATCAACCTGCTGGCCGACGGTTATGATCGCCAGCGCTGGCGAAAATTTCGCGCCGTGCTGCGAAACCTTGACGGGTGTGGTCGGCGGCGGAAGCGCTGCGGTTCCCTCGGCGGGAACGAGGTAGACCACCATCTCGATATTTGGAATGTCAGCGCTGGCGCTGATTTTGCCAGAAATGCTGGCCGCAGGCTGCGTCGTGGGCGCGGCGGCCGATGCCAGGCGCCCGATAAGAAGGAGCGTCAAACAAAATGGAGTCGTCCAAATTCGCATCAGAAATGATCTCTTGCAGGCCCACATGAAAGTTAACCACTCCTTGCAAGATTGACAAATAAGAACTCAGCAATTCAACCGTGTTGAGAACGTTTAAAGCAGGTATCGCGCCCGGCTCACGGCCCATTGCACCAGACGATCGAAGACGGGCCGGCCAGTCCATATCGCTGGATCGATTTTCTTCGCGTAGTGAACGTCATTCTCAAACAGGTCGCGCATTTGCTTGGCGAACTGCGGCGAGCGAACGATCGCCGAGATTTCCAGGTTGTACTCGATGCTTCGGTAATCGAGATTGGTTGAGCCCATGAGCGTGACCGCTTGATCGATCACCATCGTCTTGGCGTGCAGCACGACGCCGCTGCGCTCATAGATTTCGATGCCGCAGGACATCAGCTTGTCGTAGTACGATCGGGCGGCGATGCGAACGAGGGGGACGTCACAATGCCCGGGAAGCATCAATCGCACGCGAACGCCGCGTTTGGACGCGGAGCAGAGTTCGTCAACCAGTTCGTCGTCCGGCGCGAAGTAAGCCATCGTCATGTCGAGGCTTTGGCGGCTCGATCGCATGAGCTGGCAAAGCGTTCGTCGCAGCGGGCTATTCAGCGTCGCGACGCTGGCAAGCGCGCCGAGCGGAGACTCTTGTGGGGCATGGTGAAACTCCGCTTTGCGGATTCGCCCGCCATGCGTGACGTATTGCCAGGAGCGGATGAACGCATTTTGGAACAGCCCGGCGCCGGGCCCGACGATTCCCATGGCGGTATCGCGCCAGGCTTCGCAATTCTGTTGACGCTTGACGACCCATGGGCCGCCATATTCTCGTCCGATGTTCAATCCACCGATGCCGGCGGTTTTGCGATCGATCACCAGCAGTTTGCGATGATCGCGATTGATCGGCCGCCAGCTGAACTTCGTGTCCCACGGCTGAATTGGATGGAATTCCTGCACGTGGACGCCGGCGCGGCGCATCAGATCGAACATGCCGGCGTCGGCGTAGTAGGAGCCGAATGAGTCGTAGATCACGAACGTTTGAACGCCGGACTTGGCTTTCTCGCTCAGCAGCGTGGCGAACGCTCGACCTGTGTCATCGCTGGCGAAGATATAGACTTCAAGGCAAATCAGCCGCTGCGCGGATTCAATCGCGTCATAAGCGGCTTGAAGCGCTTCGCCGTCTTTATAAAGCTGAAGTCGTGTCGTATCGGGTAATTCGACGGCATCGGGTCGAACCCACCCGTCATCATCGCAGCCGGGGCAGGTGTTGATTCCGTACGGATGACGCTGCCCGGACGGGGGCGGCGAAAGGCGCCGCGCGAGCGCGGCGCCGGACCCGTCTGGCGCTTGACTTCGCCACAGCGTCTCCATTGATCTATCATAGCGCGTTCGGCTAAGTCTGGCAGCGTGGTAATGCACCACGAGTATGGTGCAGTTCGTGTAAAGGAAACCCATGGCATTAACTTCAGAGCACGCCATCGCCGCGCTGCGCGGCGTGCGCGATCCGGATCTCGGCAAGGACATCGTCTCGCTCGGCTTTATCAAAGACGCTGCCGTAAGCGGCAACTCCGTCAAAGTGAAGATCGAGCTTACGACGCCGGGCTGCCCTCATAAGGATGTTATCGAGCGCGATGCGCGAGCGGTTCTTACGCAGACCGGCTTTGCCGACATCCAGTTTGAGTTCACGGCGCAGGTGCGATCGAACGCATCGGCCGACCGTAAGAACGTGCTGCCGCAGGTCAAGAACGTGATCGCTGTCGGCGCGGGAAAGGGCGGTGTTGGTAAGTCGACGGTCGCGGTGAACCTGGCCGTCGGTTTGCATCGTTGCGGGGCGGCAGTGGGTCTCATGGACGGAGATATCTACGGCCCAAGCATGCCGACCATGCTTGGCGTAAAGGGCGTTACGCCGCAGGTGCGCGGGAGCAAGATCCTTCCGCATCACGTACACGGGATTTACGCGGTGACGATCGGATCACTCGTCGAGCATGACAAGCCGCTGATTTGGCGTGGACCCATGGCGCATGGGGCGTTCAAGCAACTCCTGGTCGATAACACGGATTGGCCGGCGCTGGATTATTTGATCGTCGATCTGCCGCCTGGCACGGGGGATGTCCCCTTGTCGTTGTGCCAGCTCTTGCCATTGGTTGGCGCCGTGGTGGTGGCGACGCCGCAGCAAGTGGCGCTGGATGATGCGCTTCGTGCGATTCGCATGTTCGAACAGCTTCAAACGCCGGTGCTGGGGCTTGTCGAGAACATGAGCTATTTTGTCGCGCCCGATGGGACCGAGCATGATATTTTCGGCCGTGGCGGCGCGAAAGTCGCTGCGGGTGAGTTCAATGTGCCTTATCTTGGAGCGGTGCCGATGGTGACTGAGTTACGTGTCCATAGCGATCAGGGCCAGCCGGATCTGAATTTTACAACGCACGCGCTTCTAAAAAACGCTCTCGAAGAACTCGTCGGCAACGTGGCGGCGGCAGTAAGCAAGCGAAACATGCAAACGCCCGCGCCAGAGTTACGCATCACTGGCTGATGGTCGCCACATGTTTGGCAGCCAGCGTGGATTCTCACATACAAGCCCCAGACGTTCATCGCCGGAATCGACGCCCCCGTTCGCACTGAACTAACGAACAACATGCCGTCCCAAACGGCTGGATTGCGTAAATGATGATTTAGTGAGTCTTAATGTCCAGCGCCGCCGGGACTGGAGGCGCCTGGGGTGGATGCGCCGGTACCAGCGCCTGCCGCTCCCGTTCCAGTCGAGCCCGTGCCGCCTGGATTGCCGGGGCTATTCGTCCCGCGAATGCCGTTATCATTGGGGCTGCCGGTATCAGTTGGGCTTCCGGTCGCACTGCCGCCGGACATGCTGGTATTCATTCCGCGTGACGCGCCGCTGCCGCCGGCGTTTCGGTCACTGCCGGCTGAATCACAGCCTGCCAAGACAAATACGCCGCTAGTCACAATGACACACGAAATCGCGCAAAGACGCTTCATTCCACGCATGAGACCTCCGAAGTGTTGGCGGTGCGCCACGCCGCGACAGAACAGCCTGCCACTGCGTGCATCGATATAATTATTGAGCAAATATCAGGCCGAGCAGAAATCGGGACTTCTATCGGTGGTCATGCTCATGATCGCCATGATCGCGGTCGCCATGATCACGATCACCGCGTTCGCGAATGCGTTGATCGTGAATTTCGCGGCGTTCACGAAACATGTGGCCGTCACGATCGCGCCACATCCAGTAGTCGCCATCCCAGTGGCCGCGGCCATAATAGTCGTCCTCGTAGACGTAGCCGACAGGCGGCGCGCCAACGACGACTTCCGGTGGGCCGGCGTGAATCGTGCAGCCGATCATTCCGAAACCGCCAATGGTCAGCAGACCCAGGACAGCAAGTTGCGCGGTGCGCGTCATAGGGTTCTCCACGAAAAAGGTGTTCAATGCATCGTTTGCCCAAGCGAAGCCAATGCCAGCGGTCGCTTCCCCTGAGATTGTTTCTGCTCTTCAGCCTGCTGTCCATGGGGCGCGACACCCTTGCTGACATATCACGATGCTTCGGCATTCACGTCATCGACGCCAAGACCGGTCGCGGCGTTCCACTCGTGGAATTGAAGACTGTGAGCAATATTCGCTACGTGACCGATAGCGCCGGCTGGGCAGCGATTGATGATCCGGCGCTCCTTGGCCAGCGCGTTTTCTTTTCAATCAAAAGTCATGGCTATGAATTTCCCGCCGACGGATTTGGCAATCGCGGTGTGCGACTTGATGTCGCTGTCGGCAAGAGTGCCGAGATCAAGATCAATCGCATTAACATCGCCGAGCGGCTTTATCGCATCACCGGCGAAGGCATCTACCGAGACAGCGTTTTGCTCGGCAAGCCGGCGCCAATCGAGCAGCCGCTTATCAATGCGCAGGTGACCGGGCAGGATTCGGACGAGCCGATAGTCTACAAGAATAAGGTTCGCTTTTTCTGGGGAGATACAGGTCGTCAGTCGTACCCGCTGGGGCATTTTGGGACCGCCGGCGCAACCGCCGACCTCCCGCAATCGGGCGGGCTTGATCCATCAGTTGGAATCAATCTCCATTACTTCACCGACGTTGAGGGATTCAGTCGGCCGATGATTCCCGACCCGCCCAACCATCTTCGATGGGTCGATGGAATGACGGTGCTTCGCGATGCAAGCGGCGCAGAAAGACTTCTGGCTCGGGTCCAGGTTCACGAGAGTTTGGCACGCGTGCTGGAAACGCGGCTGCTGATCTACAACGACAAAACGGACTGCTTTGATTTGCTCAAAAAGATCGACAAAGACAGTTCGCTTGGCCCGGTTGGTCATGGCTTACGTGTTCGCGCCGACGATGCCGACTACCTGTACTACGGACAGTCATTCCCGAACATTCGCGTTCACGCCAACATCGATGACTTCCAGAACCTGGCGGCATATGAGGGCTTTACCTGCTTGAAGCCGGGCGCGCGATTCAATAAGGATCAGACGGAATTGGATCGCGATTCCACCGGCAAAATTGTTTGGGCCTGGAAGAAAGGCACGGCGGTGCTCGATAGCCAGCAGATCGATTTTCTGGTTCGAACCGGGCAACTGAAACGCGATGAGCTGTGGCTCATGCCCAAGGATGCCGTCAGTGGGAAGCGATTGCACCTGGACATTTGCTCGGTGACTTTCAACGACTACCGCAAGAAGTATGTTGGCATCGCCGCGGAAATCGGCGGCACCTCATCGTTCCTCGGCGAGATCTGGTACACCGAAGCCGATCGCCCGGAAGGCCCATGGAAGACGGCTCGCAAGATCGTCACGCACGATCATTACTCGTTCTACAACCCCGTCCACGACGTCTTCTACGACCAGGACGGCGGGCGCGTGATCTACTTCGAAGGCACATATGCGACGACGTTCTCGCGCGATGACGATCCGACGCCGCGATATGATTACAACCAGATGATGTATCGGTTGGATTTGGCTGATCCGCGATTGGCGTTGCCGGAGTGACGCGTCTACTTGATGAAGATTGCGAAGATCAACAGATTCAGCAGTGATAGCCCGTGGCAACCCAGTGCCATCCACCACTTTGCTTCAGTTGGTAAGCGGCGAATCTTCCGCCAATTGCGCAGCCAAGCGATCAGCAATGCTCCTTCGACGAAGAACGGAATGACGGTGAGCGATGCGAAGTTTCCGTAAGACGGGTGAAACGAATCAATCAGGAGCCGTATGAACAGAAAGATGATTAGCAGCCCGCTGAAGCCAGTTCCACCAGCCAGACCAATCAAGCCCACAATGCAGGCTGTCTGATTTGGCTCGACTGCTCCGACCTGGGGCGTCAACACACTGCCGCATTCGGGACATTTCTGTGTTTGCAGGTCGCGCAGGTTGTAACTGCACACCGGACAATTTGAATCGCGGCCGGACAGGAATTCGCGGAGCGTGCTGTTAGTATCTTCAATCACTCGGGGAAGCTTACCCTCATCACCGGACGCCGCGTATAGTGTGGGCAGCCATGCAGCGCATCCTTTACACGGCGGTTTCGATCATCTGGAGTCTCTGGTTCGGCGGCATGATTCTGCTTTTCATGGCGGTGCAGTCGCTGTTCACAACATTCGCCGATCGGCATGACTTGGCGGGCCAGGCGGCGCAGCAGATCTTCCATTTGTTCGACAAATATCAGCTTGCTCTGGCCGGGTTGGCGCTCGTGCTGACGTTTGTCTGGCGCGTGATTTCGCCGCGATCGGGAAAGACGACGCTCTTCACCGGATTCGCGCTGGCGACGGTGGGGGCTGTGGTCATCGCGTCAGTTATCAGTCCAAAGATTGTCGCGTTGTCGAGCCAGGGGATGCAGCAGACAGCGCAATTCAAGAAGATGCATGGATTATCGATGGTGGTATATCTGGCCGAGACGATCGTACTGCTGATCACGGGTTTGCTGCTTCATTTCAAACGCGATCGCGAAGCGATTTAAGATACGCAACGACCTCCCGCATCGGCGTCGCATAATCACCTGGGGTAGGTTGTCGGAATAATCGCGTCGATGGATACCACGGCGAATCCGATCGCCCCAGCATCCATCGCCAATCGGGATCGCTCGGCAGCAGCACGCACGTTGGTATGCCCAGCGCACCAGCGGCGTGAGCGATCGACGTATCACAGGTCACGACGACATCCAGCACTGACATTAGTGCCGCCGTGTCCGAATAATCAGTCAGATCCGGCGAGCAATCGACGAGTTCCATGTCCGCGGGAGGCGTCGCAGCTTCCGCCGCGGCCGCTCCGACTTGCAGGCTGAAGAAAGTTGCCCCATTGACTTGTGCCAGCGGCGCCATTGCGGCTAACTCGATAGTTCTTTTTCGATTGCTGACCGGCGTGGGGCTCCCCGCCCAATTCAAGCCGATCCGCAATCCCGGCCTCGTGTCAAGTCGCTTCCGCCATTTCGAGACCAGCGACGGATCAGCCTTCAAATACGATTTCGGCGATGGAATATTTTCGACAGTCGTCTTGAAGATCAGCGGCAAGCTGAGGAGCGGAATCTGCAGGTCGAACGCCGGCAGCGCCTGCTCATCGCTGGTAACGCGCTCGATCTCGCACTGGCCTTGCAGCAGTCGTGAGAGCGTAGGCTGGCACAGCAGCATCACTCGCCCGCCGCGTGCTGCGACAAGGGGCGCATATCGAACGAACTGCAGCGTATCGCCGAGACCTTGCTCGCAGTGAAGGAGAATCCGCCGGCCGTGTAGATCGCCACCATCCCAACGCGGTTGCCGGAAGGTTTGCTGAACACCGTGCTTGGCGTGCCGAAAGCGCGCCTCGTACAACGGCCAAGCTTCGGCATATTCTCCCTGAAGTAGCAGTGTCAAACTCAAATTCCACTGGGCGTATGCATCGTCTGGCGACGTTCGCAATGCCGAGCGAAATGCGCTGATCGCCGCATCGTATTTCTGCTGGGTGTGCCAACTGTTGCCGAGGCTCGTCAACGCGTCGACATAATTCGGTCGCAGTGAAATTGCCCTTTCAAACGCGGCGACGGCTTCATTAAGTCGTTCAAGTTCCTTCAGCGCAACACCGAGGTTGTAGTAGGCGACCGGATCGTTCGAACTGAGCATCGTCGCCTGGCGTGCCGCACGTTCAGCGTCGGCGAACATCTCCAGATCGATCATCGCCCCGGCCAGATTCGTCCAGGCCGATCCGAAGTCCGCATGAAGCCTGACAGCTCTCTGCAATACGGCGAGCGCCTCGCCGGCCTGACCGACTTTGCGCAACGCGGCCCCAAGATTGCTCAATGCCTCGGGAAAGACAGGGTCGATAGCCACTGCGTCTTGCAGCGCGTGAATTGCCTCGTCGGATCGATCCTGCCTGAGCAGCAACAGGCCGAGATTCGACAGTGTCTGCGCCGATCGCTGAACCGTCGTCGATTCGTGGAGGGTCGCAATTGCGTCATCAACACGGCCGGCATCAACCAGCAGCCGCGCCAGCAGCGCATAAACCTCCGGCTGCCGCACAGTCGAAGCTGCCCGGTGCAGATCGGCTATCGCTTCCTCTTGCCGGCCGGCGCGATAAAGAGCCATCGCTTTCTGCATCGAGTTCTGAAGATTGGGAGCAGGCATAAAATCGGCGACATCGTATGCGCTGTTGATGAATTTGATATGGACCGACCTCGCTCCATTTCTTCCGTTTTGCTATCGTCAGAATCCCGCTCCGGCGGTACGCTTTGGGTATGTCCAAAGCCAGTGTTGATCCCGCCGAGTTGCGTCGATTTTCCCAGGATTTGGTTCGCTTCAACAACGATCTGGCCGGTCTGATGGGTGGTCTGCGCGCCCGGCTGCGGTCGCTGGAGAACACCTGGAAGGACCAGGAGCAGCGGAAGTTCACAGAGTCGTTCGAGCAGACGGCCAAAGCGCTCTCAACATTCCTCGAAGCATCCGCCGAGCACATTCGATTTCTTAGTAAGAAGGCAACGCACGTTGAGGAGTATTTGAAGCAGCGATAAACTAATAGACATGCCGCAAGGCGCACGCCTCGATTCAGTTACGACGCTTCAGGATCTGAAGATCGCATTGTGGAAATTCCAGGAAGCGGCGATGGTCGGGATGGCTGACGCCGAGTCGGAACTCAGCCGGATGTTGATGTGGGTGCAGAACGAACAGTCGTCCCATTGGAAAAATCAGATTCGCATCCGCCAGGAGCTGGTGACGCGCGCCAAAGAAGCGGTGCGAATGAAGAAGGTGTTCAAGGACGCCAGCGGCCGACAGCAGTCGGCGGTGGATGAAGAAAAAGCTCTGCAGATCGCGCTGCGAAGGCTCGCCGAAGCCGAGCATAAGCTCGTCATGGTCAAACGCTGGGCGCTTCAACTCCAGAAAGAAACAGAACTCTACAAAGGCGGGGTCCAGCGATTCGCGACGTCGGTGCAGAGCGACCTGCCTCGAGCGGCGGCTCATCTTGATTCGCTTGCGGGCAATATTGAGAATTATCTGGCCACCCAGGCCGCCAACGCTGCTTCGGAACTCGATGGCTCGGCAATTTCCTCCGTCAGTCGCGGCCAAGGTGAAACCATTCCGCTCGAAGGGCCCACTCTATTCGAGTTCAAGCCGGCGATCGCGCCGATTCCCAGTCATCACCGCGAGGCAATCACTCGCCTGGATGGCCACGGTTTAGAGCCGGTTGGCGAAGAAGTCGTCTGGATATCTGAAGTGTCGGTCGCGGCTCAATCGCTGCGGATTTTCCGAACCGGTTCCGACGGATCGAAACCCGGCGGCTGGCGAATCGTGCCGGAAGAAGGACCGACCTCGGCCAATTGGAGCCAGATTGAACCGGGCGATTTGCTTCGAAGCCGGCCGGACTTCACCGAATTGCTGTCATTACCGTCGGGATTTTCGGTTAGCATAGACAACATTGGGGTCGCGCTCATCCGCGACCCGCAAGAGCGCCCCGTGTGGCAGCGGGGCGCTGATTGAAATTCAACGTTGAGGGGCGGACTCTCCTCAAAGGACTTCGCATGGGCGTCTACGAAGGCCGCGGCTTGCTCTCTAAATCGATGAAGAACTTGCAGGCGCGCTGGGCCGAGGCACAACTCGGCTGGAACGACGAAGCCGCCGCCCATTTCGAAAAGAAGTATCTGGAACCGTTGCAGTCGGACTTTAAGTCGGCGATGTCCGCGATGGATCACGTGGCGGTGACGCTCGTGCAGGTTCGGCGCGATTGCGAGTAATTCATGAGTGTTGTTCGTCAGCAGCTTGAAGTGGTGGCGCCATCGACTCCGCGTTTGCTGGAGCCGAGCCAGCGCGATGTGCAGCGGGATGCGCTGCGCGATCTGGTGGCGCTGGCCGCCGATTCCGCTGCCACCGAGGCGCAGATCGAGCATCAGTTTCGCACGTCGACCGAGCAAGCCGTAAAGGAATTTGAAAAGGCGCGCTATTACCTCTCGCAACAGGCGTTGACCGACGAGGCCGAGGCGCAGCAGCTTCACCAGCAGCAACGCCATGAATTGCTCGAGCGGTATGAAGCCGAAACCACCACGGTTCGCGAAGAGCACGCGCAGGCCCGCGAAATCATCGAGCGAATCACGAGCCGATGGATCGCAAGGCCCGCCGCGAGCTTGAGCAGGCCGTCTGGCTCGCCGACAGCGTCCTTGAGTTTTCGCAGAACCAGGCGCGTGCGGACGACAAGCGCGTCAAGGAAATCTGCAAGACCTACACCGATGCCATTGACGGTATCGACGGCCAGGGTCTGAAGCTGCTAAATCGCTTCGGCGTCAAACCGCCGCTGGATACCAAGGCAGTTCAGGCCGCGGGATCAAGTTCCGAGGAAGAAGCCAAAGCGGCCGAAGAAGTTCCTGAGATCGCCGATGCGCAGGCAAAGATGTCGGCGGAAATGGAAACCGCCCAGCAGCGCGTCGCTCATCTGAAGCGCCTGTTCTTGCCCGGTATTTTCGTTGGCGTTACGCCGTTGATCGCGTTGTTCATGCTGTGTCTTGTGGCAGGTATCGCCGCCCAGGCATCGCGGCATACGCTGCTGCCGGACGTGCAGTTCATCGCGGTCATCGTCGGCGCAACGCTGGTGGGATCGGTGCTGCTCGGGCTGCTGCTAAGAATGGCCGCGCATCGACAGGTGCTCGTTGCGTACAAGCCGCTGGTGCAGTCGCTGGGCAGCGCTCGGCGTGCATCAGCAGCGTTCGCGGAACAATCGCGCCGCGAGCGCGAAGCCAAATACGCGTATGCGGTAAAGAAGCGCGATCGTGAGGTCCGGGCGGTGAAGGGGAAGGCCGCTCCCGTGATCAATGGCATCGCGCACAAGCGCAACGAAGATCTCGCCGCCGCCGATTCAGTTCTCGCCAGCCGACTGGCGGCGATAGAAGCCCGGCACAATGCGTCGACGCAGCAGGTCGACAATCAGCATGCGGCACGCTTGGCCGCGTTGGCAGCCGGTGGCTCGAAATCGCACTTGACCAACGAACAGAAACGCGATGCGCTAACGCAGGAAAGCCGCTGCCGTTACGACGAGGCCCGAGTCAGTCTCGAGCGTCGGCTTGAAGATGGCCTCAAGAGCATCCGCACGCCTATCAACGAAGCCAGCCAGAACGGTCATGCGAGCCACGCGTGGAATGAAACATACTGGACGGACTGGACGCCGCCCAAACGGTTCCCATCCATGCTGCGATTCGGCGAGCTGAACGTCGATCTCAAAAGCATCGCCAACCAGAGCAAGCAAAGCGGCGAAGTTCGTCTGAATCTGCCGGCTCCTTTTATCGTTCCCGCGGCACTGGCCTTTCCCCGCGGCGCATCGCTGCTCGTGCAGCACGAACGAAGCGGTCGCGAGCCGGCGATGCGATTGCTTCAAACCGTGATGGCTCGCGTCTTCACCTCGCTTCCTCCTGGCCGAGCGCGATTTACCATCATCGATCCCGTCGGCCTTGGCCAGAATTTCGCCGGTTTCATGCACCTGGCGGATCACGATGAAGCGCTCGTGGGCGCGCGTATCTGGACCGAAGCCGATCAGATCGAGCAGCGACTGGCTGACATGACCGAGCACATGGAGACGGTCATTCAGAAGTATCTGCGCAACGAGTACTCGACGATCGACGAATACAACGCGCAAGCCGGCGAACTTGCTGAGCCGTATCGATTTGTCGTTGTCGCTGACTTTCCAAATTCATTCCAAGGCGAAGCATTTCGTCGCCTGGCGAGCATCGCGGCCACCGGCGCTCGCTGCGGCGTTTACGTGCTCGTAGCCCGCGATCTGCGCGTTCCGCTCCCGAACGATGCCGCGCTGGATGATCTCGAAGCTCACTGCGTGAACTTGAAGCAGCAGGGTGATCAATTTGTCTGGCAGGATGACGTATTTGGGCAGTTCCCACTGAGCCTGGACGATCCGCCTCCAGAGAATGTGCTCACGCAGCTGCTCGATCGCGTCGGCCGGGCCGCTCGGGAGAGCAAGCGCGTCGAGGTCTCCTTCGACACGATTGCACCCAACGAGTCAGAATTCTGGACCGGTAATTGCACCGATGAGCTTTCGGTTCCAATCGGCCGTATGGGCGCCACTCGACTTCAGACGCTTCGCTTCGGACGCGGCGTGGCGCAGCACGCGCTGGTTGCCGGTAAAACTGGCTCCGGTAAATCGACCCTACTTCACGCCCTCGTGACCAACGTGGCAATGTGGTACTCGCCGGATCAGGTCGAGATGTACCTGATCGACTTTAAGAAGGGCGTTGAATTCAAAACATATGCCGTGCACAACCTGCCGCATGCCCGCGCGATCGCCGTCGAAAGCGATCGCGAGTTCGGCGTCAGCGTGCTTCAGCGTCTCGATGCGGAATTGGCACGCCGCGGCGAAATCTTCCGCACCATCGGCGTGCAGGATCTGGGCGCGTATCGTCGAACGCCGGGTGCTAAATCGATGCCGCGAACATTGCTGATCATTGACGAATTCCAGGAGTTCTTTTCCGAAGATGATCGCCTGGCTCAGGAAGCGAGCTTGCTGCTTGACCGCCTGGTGCGACAGGGCCGCGCGTTCGGCATCCATCTGTTGTTGGGCTCCCAAACAATTGGCGGCTCATCGGGCCTGGCGCGGACGACGATCGGCCAGATGGCCGTTCGCATTGCGCTGCAGACCAGCGAAGCCGACTCGCAGCTTATTCTCGGCGACAATAACTCCGCCGCCCGATTGCTCTCTCGTCCCGGCGAAGCGATCTACAACGACGCCGGCGGCCTTGTCGAAGCCAACAGCCCGTTCCAGGTCGCGTGGCTGCCCGATGAACGCCGCGATGTTTATCTCGATAAGGTGAACGCGCTGGTTGAGAAGCACAAAGTGAACCTGCCGCCAGCCGTCGTCTTCGAAGGCAACGCGGCGGCTGACATTCGCATGAACGCGAAAATGAAGCTGCTTCGCGAAGCCCCGGCGTGGAGTGAACCTCCCGCTGTCACAACGATCTGGCTCGGTGAGCCGGTCGCGATCAAAGATCCAACGTCAATTCTTTTACGACGGCAGAGCGGCGCGAACGTGCTCATGGTCGGCCAGCAGGAAGAGCAGGCGATGGCGGTCCTCGCTTCGTCACTCTTCTCGGCCGCGTTACAATTTAAGCCGGGCAGCGCCGAATTTTATATCCTCGATGGAACGCCCGCCGATTCCGCCCTTGCCGGCACTTTCGCCCGGCTCAAGGAGTCATTGCCGCAGGGCGTCGATCTTGTCGAATGGCGCGCGGTTCCCGAAACCATCGATAAAATCGCCCAGGAAATCGCCGCTCGACAGGCCGGGGATCCGGCCGGCAAACCCGAAATTTTCATCTTCCTATATGGGCTGCAGCGATACCGCCTGCTTCGACGCTCCGATGACGACTTCGGCTTTTCCATGGGTGAAGAGGCGAAGAAAGCGAACCCGGCCAAGCAATTCGCAGAGATGCTTCGCGATGGCCCCGGTGTTGGCGTTCATGTGCTGACATGGGTCGATACCGTCGCATCGCTCGAACGCACGCTCGACCGCACATCGATGCGGGAGTTTGACAACCGTGTCCTGTTCCAGATGAGCGCCGCCGACTCGAGCACGCTGATTGACTCGCCTGTTGCCAATAAACTCGGATTTCATCGAGCGCTGTTCTATAGCGAAGAGCAGGGCGTGATCGAAAAGTTCCGCCCCTATGCGGTTCCGGCAACCCAGTGGCTTGCATCCATCAGCGATTCATTAAAGGCTCGAAAGTCTTAGACACACCATAATAATAGAAGGTTGCCGGAGCCCACATCAGCCGTTGGGACGAGCTAAAAAGTGGAAAAATCCGTTATCGAAAGTGAATTGATAAGCGATATAAAATTGGAAATTGATTGGTCCGTCAATTGAGCGGCCGGCGGAAAAGAGCAGATGATGCTGCTCGCTCAAATCAATGACCGTGCCGACGTTGAAGCCCGTGCCGACATTCGGGAAGTCCGTCTGATAGACCGTCTGATGGTAAATCTCCACGCCGAGTGCAACATTCGGGGCGATCTGTTTTTGCAACACGGCTCCGAAAAATCCCCAATTGCCGTTCCCGGAAAAAGAATTGATGCCGTAACCGCCGCCGCCATAAGTGGTCCACGTTCCCCAACTCTTTTGAATCCATATGGGTAAGAAAGCCTCGGTGTGACCGTTGCCAAGGTTTTCTCGTAAGCTCCCGGTGGGAAGCTCCAAGAGAGGGAAAATGCCGACTTGCGGTAAGGTGTCGGTTTCGTGGATAAACCGGTACTTGGCTCCAAGCTCAACGTCACCAATGCCATAGACAAAATTCCCGCTCGGTGAGCGGTCGAAGGCGAGGGGAACTATTGTGTGCAACTGTAAATCCGGTACGGCACCGTAATTGAGCTCGAAATGCGGAGCGGTGCCAGAGAAGTCGTGGCCGAACTTCGATTCTTGAGAAGCGACGTAGAATTCCCAATGCTGGTACTCCACTGGTTCCGGGTCATCGGTAAAGTAAGGCGGACCCCCGTATACCGCAGTCGAGAACCCAATAATTGAAAACATGATCGTCTGAAGAAAATGTCGCGGCATCGGCATAGCGAGAACCCTTGCCTTTGGTTGTCGGCGTTCAGTTGGCAGCAAACAGTTCGAAAAATGGAGGAAAGACAGCGATCACAGCCAGCAGGATGAGCAGAAAGGTGACTGTGAGGACCGTCCTCGGCGAGTGGATATCGCGACGCTTCCACCGCGCGTGTAGTGCGGCCCACGCGGCAATCCAAATGACGATTGCGATGATGGTTTTCCCGGAGAGGTCACCGGTGGGCTTGTAGAAAGTGAGAGCCTTGGAGACCGCTTTAGACGCTTCGGAAACGTCCACAAGAGCGCCAAGTGCCACGCAGCCAATTCCTGACGCCAAGATTCCCGCCCAAATGGGGCCGCTCGGAAGCTGCTGGTCGGAAGTCAACTTCTCTGCTGGCGCAGTTGAGGTTCCCATCGCCGGTTCTCCAAGTCACCGCAGGGGTGCGGCTTTATTTATCAACGCCCCTAAGATCCCGGCCGTCGACGCAGCGAAAAAGGCCAGGGTGTAGAGCAACAAAATCGACTTACGCAGGAACGAGTCGCCGGCGATTCTTCGATAGAAGTTCGTGACCAAGAATGCCACGGACGTTGCAAGGATGGGCGCCATCCAAGCGATATGTTCTTTCCACTCCATGCCGAACTCGTGCCAGTCGGCGGTTCGGGGATTAGCGAGCAGAAAATTCTTCGGATAGTGCATCAGAGCGATGCCACTCGTTCCGGCGGGAGGAGTTGCCCGATACCAAGGGTAGACCACGTATGTTCCTATGAGGACCGTGAGCCACGCGAGGACTGCCATGGTCCAAGTCCAGAGCATAAGCCGCCTCGCCGCCTTCTTAACGGCGGCTTCCGTGGTCCAGTCCGGGCTAAAATCCCGCAGCGCAACGAATCCGCCCGTGAACGCCAAAAGGTATGTGGCCCCAAGCACAATTCCGTGAAGCTCGGTCCATAACTCCCTGGATGTTATCTCCATCGCGCGGTCTCCTGACCCAACCCCGATTGACGCCGTCCGCTGTTATCGATATTCGATAATATCGACGCGCCTCATGTTGTCAATCGCGTGGTTTTTAGCCGCCCCGCGGCTTTCGCCCGGCAGGTCAATGCGATCTCGTGGAATGCCCCTCACCACCCTGTTTGCGCACGGGGCTTCGGGTTTTCGCGGGAGGAACCTCGCCCTTTGATGTTGGATGTGCCGGGGAAGGTTCCCCGCGCCCCTCGATCAGTTCTTCGTAAAGTTCGCGCACCTTTGCTGCCGCGTAGCCCAACTCATCCTGGCCCCGTTTCGTGATGGTGTAGACTCGACGAACCTTTCCTTCGACCACCCGTTTCTTGGACCGCAAGTATCCTCGTCGTTCCAGACCATGCAGCAGAGGATAGAGCGTGCCTGGGCCGACACGATAACCGTGCCGTTGCAGTTCCTCGATTATCCCGAGTCCGAACACGGCCTCGACCGAAGCATGATACAGTACATGAAGGCGTACGAGTCCAGAATACAGGTCGTGGTCAGCCATAGGACCACTTTTCTACAATCGCGTATGTGTGGATGGTGTCAAGCTGACTTCAAGCCGGCGACGCAACGTTAAGTATTCGCCTGCGGCATCTTAAGGTTTGACCGCAGGGAAAATCAAAAGGTCATGAAAATCAAACGGCCCGACCCGGGTTCGATCTTTCGCCGCACATGCTCGAAGTTTTCAACAGCCCGCGCGATGCGGTCATCCGCTAAATTTCAAAACGGTCACTCAATCAAACCCCCTTTTTGACGCATAAATTCGGCTTTTATCTCAGTCTGACAACAAAGCGAAGCGTCTTAACAAATCGTTAACAATCTGCTAATTGACTCCACATCGGCATCTTAACAATTCGCCGCTGAATCGGGTTTGGAACTGTTCTCACCATTTGGAAGGAGTGATTGTGAAACCATTGCGCAGGCCGCTCTTGGCGGCTGTGGTTGCGGTGTCAGTTGCGGGCATATGTAACTGGGCGTCGGCGGACGAGCCCACGACACAGAACGCGGACGTGGCCAAAGAGCTCTCGGCACTTCGATCTCGGATTGATCAGCTTGAACATCAACAGAAAGAGCAGCAGCAGAAAGCTGATGCCGAGAAGCAGGCGGTCACCACCGAAAGCGTCCTGAAGGATGCCAATCGGCAGAGCCAGTTCTTTGACTCGACGGGCGTCACCGCCGGTTACAAGGATCATCGTTTTTTCATCGGCAGCGATGATGGGAATTTCGTCCTGAGGCCATGGATCCACATTCAGGTCCGCGATGGAACCGCATGGAGGCAGGATGCCAAGCCCGGCAACAGCGATGATACTCAAAATGGCTTCGAGATTCGCCGCGCGCGCCTCGGCTTTGACGGAAACATGTTCTCGCCGGACTTCTCGTACTTCATCAACTGGGCGACGTATCGCGGGAACAGCAACACGAACGTGGTTAATTCATCCGGCGCCAAAATAGGGACTGCCTCGGCCCTCAATGGAGGTCTCCCGGTTCTCGAAGAAGCATGGGTCAGGTATCGCCTTCCGGGCACGCCTTTCTACCTAAAGGCGGGCCAGTTGCACGACCCCCTCGACCACGAGAACATAGTTGGGTCTAAATATCGGCAGCCCGAGGCGTCGCTGCAGGGCGACATCTTCGGAAATACCGATACATTCACGCAGGGCGCAACATTCATTTATGACCCGAAGGGCGCCGTGCGGTTCGAAGGGGGTGTGACGGACGGCATTCGAGCCGCAAATACGAACTTCCAGGATTACCCCAATAATGGAATCGCCTACGATTGGGGCGTTGCCGGGCGAGTGGAGTACAAGGCCTTCGGAAATTGGAGGGACTACGACCAACTCACCGCATACGGTGACAAAGAAGACTTACTGGTGTTCGGCATGGGCGCCGACGACTCAGAGTCTGGTCACAGCAACAGCCTCTCGCATGTGGCGGACGTGCAATACGCCACCAGGAGCGGCCTGTGCTTTTACGGCGCTTATTTTGGCCGCTATACGACGCACAATCGCGGTATTCCTTTGGGTGCACCAACCTCCACGAGCTTTGGCACACCTGGAACCCCCGGACAGGATACCTACGAATGCTCTGTTGACGCGCAGGTGGGCTATCTCATCGGCAAAATCGAGCCATACGTCCGCTACGAGTACTTGCACCTGGCTGGCACGCCAGCGGGCAGCAATAACAACGTGAACGCCTTCGAGCTCGGGGCCAATTATTACTTCGCCGGCCACAACGCCAAGTTCACCGGACAGGCCGTATACCTGCCCCGTGGAATCCCAATTGGTGACGACAGTCAAGACGTGCTGGCTAGCAACAACCATGAAGAATTTGTGTTCATGGCACAGTTCCAGCTTTTGCTCTGAGGTTTCGGTATCCAACTTCAGTTGCTGATCTAAGAGCAGCAAGACAATCCGATGCAGCAGGGCCGGCCGGTGTGTCACGTCACGCCCGCCGGCTCGATTTGATGGTCGAGGTCGGCCGCTCTGTCAACCGTAAGACCGACGCGAGGAGCCTTCGACGGCGATTGGCCGCCGGTGCACTTTCTCGGTTGCCGCAGGCCGCGTGGCTTTTGCCGTTTGCATCGGGCAAGAGCGCTACACGTTCAACGGACGGTGGGTTGGCGGCAGGACGGTTCTGGCATGTAAATTCGATAATGAAATCGCCTTGATTTGCAGGGCCATACCATTGGAGCGGGCGGGCCTTGGTTGCCACGTCCAACGCGCTGTCAGGGGTCGGCTGATACCAACGAAGTGGGTGAATACGCATTTTTCGTAATCTCCGCATGCAAGACGTGTAAAAATCAACGGTTGGTGAAGAAAGAACTTCACCGGGGATATCCGCGGCGCATGAATTTTACGTCATGTTAGTGATGGGGTGCATAGGTAAAACACCTATATTTCTAGCCAACGCCATATGACGCTTGTGGACTACCCTGGCGAACGGTTGGGCGCCATAAGCCTAACGCCCGTCATAAGAAGCAGGAAGATCGGGCTAGCTGATTTGCTGGTAAATGTCGCTGAGGTGGATGGGCTTTTCCCAGATAGCCAGAACGGTGCATCCCTGCGGGCTGTGGATGGCGTGGGAGGTGCCGGGGGGGTGGATGAGGAGGGTGCCGACGGGGTGCTCGCCGTTGTCGTCGATCTGGGAGCCGCGCAGGACGAGGATGTGCTCATGGCCGGAATGCCAGTGGCGCTCCAGGCGGGCGCCGGGTTGATAGCGCAACAGCGCGGCGCTGGCGGCTACGCCGGTACCGTAGATGCGGTGGATCTCAACGCCGGGACGGAATGGCTCCCATGTCTTTCGATCAAGCTCGGCTTCGGAAAATAAATTGCGCAGGATAAGCGGTGTCAATTCCTCGGCGGCGGCGGTCTGCATTCACTTCCTCCATAACCCACGATTAATACCGCGGCATCGGTGCCGCGTTCCCACCCCGTTCAATGTTCTTCCATCGGCTCGGCGTGTTCATCGTCAGAACCGTGGCCCGCCATATTGCGGCCAATGATGCCGATCTCGGCCTCGGCCGCGGGGGTTTCATAGACGAACTTGCCATGAAACATAACGATGATGCGATCGGAAAGCTCGAAGACTTCATCCAGGTCTTCGCTGATCAGCAGGACGGCAGCTCCACGGTTTCTCGCTTCGATGATCTGGGCGCGGATCTCGGCTGCCGCGGCAAAGTCGAGTCCGAAGCAGGGATTGGCGGCGATCAGCACTTCGACATCTCCCGACAGTTCGCGAGCGAGCACGGCGCGCTGCACGTTCCCGCCGGACAGATCGCGGATCGGCGTTTCCGGGCCCGGCGTCTTTACGCGGTAGCGGGTTATCAAGTCCTGCGCCGCCCGTCGAATCGAGCCCTTGTTCAGGAAAAATTTCAAGACCGAATGCGGCGGCTGATCGAAGTTGCGCAGCACCATGTTCTGTGCGACGCTCATGTTGCCGACGCAGGTGTTTTTAAGCGGCTCTTCCGGCAGGCAATTCACGCGATGCCGTCGAATCTCGGCGCGCGACGCGAAGTATGGCTCCCCATGCACTCGCACCTGCCCGCCAGACGAGGGGCGTTGCCCCGCAAGCACCTCGACCAGCAGGCTTTGCCCATTTCCAGAAACCCCGGCGATACCAACGATTTCGCCGGCATGAACCTTGAGATTGAGATTGTCGAGGGCTTTGAGGCCATTGTCATCGAGCGCTTCGACCCCGTCGATGTGCAGCAGGGCATCGCCGCGCGGATTGCCGCCGCGGGCGGCGGTGCGCGTGGTCTCTGATCCGATCATCATCGCCGACATATCCGCTGGCGTGAGCTCTTTCACCAAGCCCTTGCCGGCCATTCGGCCGGTTCGCAGCACCGTCACCTCGTCGGCGAACTTCATGACTTCGCGGAATTTGTGCGTGATCATCAGGACGGTGAGATCGCCGCTGACGGTTCGCTCCTTGAGCATGGTGAGCAGCTCATCGGCTTCGCCGGGCGTGAGCACGCTGGTCGGTTCATCAAGGAAGAGAACCTTGTTTCGAAGATAGAGCTGTTTGCAGATTTCGAGCTTCTGCTTCTGGCCCGCCGCTAGCGATGAAACCTTTGCGCCGATCGGAATGAAGAATGGGGTGGTCTTCATGAACGCGCGAAGATCGGCATATTCCTTCTTCCAATCAATGATCGCCGGCACGGTGCCGCGCGAGAGCACCAGATTCTCGGCGACAGTCATGTTCGGCACCAAGGTGAAGTGCTGATAGACCATTCCGATGCCGAGCTTCAGCGCCTCGCGCGGATTTCGAATCGTGACCGGCTTATCGCCAAGGGAAATCTGCCCTTCATCGGGGAGATAATACCCCATGATGCATTTGACGAGCGTGCTTTTGCCGGCGCCGTTGCCGCCGAGAAGCGCGTGCATAGTGCCAGGGCGGACGATCATCGAAACGTCATCAAGCGCCTGCAGCGAGCCGAATCGCTTCTTGATTCCGATCGCGGAAAGCCCTGGCGCTTTTACTTTTAACGGCGTCGGATTGGGTGAGTCGGCGAGTGTGATCATGCAATTGCCTGAACAAAAGCCTCTGAATTGGAAACCGCACCGAAGACGCCATTCTGCATCTTGACCATCTTTACGGCAGCTTCGTGATTGCCGCGATCGGTTGCGGCACAGCAGTCTTCCAGCAGCACGCACTCGTAGCCGCGATCGTTGGCTTCGCGCATCGTGGTGTGGACGCAGACGTCGGTCGTGATGCCGGTGAGAGCAATGTTGGCAATCTGCTTCTGACGGAGGATGAGGTCGAGATCCGTGGCGCAGAACGAACCTTTTCCCGGCTTGTCAATGATCGTTTCTCCGGGCAACGGATAGAGCTCGGGAATGATATCCCAACCCGGCTCACCGCGCACGAGCACGCGACCGCACGGCCCGGCGTCGCCGATGCCAGCGATGGTGCTGAACTTTCGCGATCGCCAACGCTTGTTGGCGGGAAGATCGGCTAAGTCAGGACGGTGTCCCTCACGCGTGTGGAATATGTGCATGCCCATCTTGCGAGCGACATCGAGCACACGCTTGATCGGATCAATACAGACGCGCGTCAGCGAAATGTCGTAGCCAAGCAGATCGATGTATCCGCCTTTGCCGCAGAAATCGGTTTGCATGTCGATGACGATGAGGGCGGTATTTTCCGGGCGCAGGTCGCCGTTCCACGGCCAGAGGTATGGTTCGGATTTTACAAATGTTTCTTTCATGACTCAGGCGGTTGCTTTGCCAAGTTCGCCGGGCGCGCCCGACAAATTACGGCTGGCCGAACAGGTGGCGATCATGATCAGCAGCGTCAGGATATATGGCGTTGCATCGAAAAGGTAATGACCCTTGCTGACGCCGATGGATTGGAGGGCCGGGCCCAGCGCCTTGGCGCCGCCGAACAGCAACGCGGCGAAGACGCAGTAAATCGGATTCCATCGTGCGAAGATCACGAGCGCGACAGCCATCAATCCCTGGCCGCTGTTGAGGCCCTCGTTCCAACTGCCCGGATAATAGAGCGACAAAAACGATCCGCCCACCCCGGCGAGAAAAGCGCCGGCTGCGGTGGCGTACAATCGGACGCTGTTGACGGAATAGCCCATGGCGCGGGCCGCGTCGGTGCTCTCGCCGACGGTGCGAACGATCAGACCCCAGCGCGTGTTCTTGAACCACCATGCCATGAGAGGCGCCACCGCGACGCCGATAAAGAAGAGCCAATTGATTCGCAGGGCGGCCCGGACCGGTTCGGAGGAGCTCCAGCCGCCCAAGTTGATCGCCGGGAGCTGCGGAGCGGTCGGGCCGACAAGGGGTTTGCCGAGATAGAACGCGAGGCCGGTTCCGAAGATCATGATGCCGATACCGACGGCGATGTCGTTAACGCGCGGCTGGGAACAGAGCCAGGCGTGAATGACGCCCAGAACTGCCGCGGCGAGTCCGGCGCAAATCACGCCGAACCACGGCCCCAGGGCGGTACCGACACTCGGCCAATAGACTTCAGTCAGATGCGAGACGCCGAAGCCGGCCATCGCGCCCATGACCAGCGTGCCTTCCTGGCCGAGGTTGATGCGACCGCTGCGCTCGGTGAGCGTTTCGCCGAGGCTGACGAAGATAAACGGGGTGCTGTTGCGTATCGCTCCGGAAAAAATCGCCAGAGGAACGCCCCACAATCCGATCCCGGAATCAGGCATTGGCCGCTCCGAGTGCTGGACGCTTTTTGTATCCGCCCGAGGCGTATTTCGAGATGATGCGGAGCGCCCAAATGTTGCGAATCTCGTGAAGTCGGCCTGCCCAGGTGTCGAGGCCCAGGATGACGAGGAACAGGATTCCCTGGAAGACCTGAACGCTGGCGCTATTCAGATGGACCTGCATCTGGAGCAAGTCGCCGCTCCCCCCGACGCCGCCGAGAAGGATTGCGACGGGAATGATCGCCAGCGGATTCTGCCGCGCGACGAACGCGACGAGGATGCCGGCATATCCGTATCCGGCGGCGAGGCTGTCATTGGCGTGACCGTGAACCGCCGCCACTTCGACGACGCCCGTGAGTGCCGCGGCGGCGCCGCCGATGAAGCATGCCATCAAGGAATATTTGGCGACTGATATTCCAGCGACGCGAGCGGCTCGAACATTTCCACCGACGACGCGCGTCGCCAGACCGACGCTGGAATGGTCCATCAGAATCGAGCAAAGCACGCACGCGATAATTCCGAAGAGCAGGCCGACGTGAATTTCAGTGCCGGGGATATTTCCAAACATGTTAGCCGCGCCGATGGGCCAGGATGAAGGATGGTTCAGGCTCGTTGGATCGTGCATCGGACCTTCAACGCAGTGGTTGAGGATCGCCAGCGCGATGTAATTCATCAGCAGGCTGCTGATGGTTTCGTTGACGCCGCGAAACTGCCGGAGCGCGCCGGCGATGCCGATCCAGACGCCGCCGGCGGTCATGCCGACGACGACCATGGCAATCTGTACGATCAGGGGCGGGGCATTGGGGAGCATATGAGCGGCGAGAGCGGCAAACAATCCGCCCAGCAACACGCATCCTTCGCCGCCGATGATCATCATTCCGACTCGAGCCGGCACCGCGACGCATAACGCCGTCAGCAGCAGCGGGGCGGCATGAATCATCGTGTTGCGCCAAGCATAGCTGTTGCCGAAAGCCCCTCGTCCCATCCAGTAATAGACATCCAGCGGATTGACGCCCGAGAACATCACGAACAAGCCGAACAGCGCCAGCGAAATGACCAGCGCCACGAAGGAGATGATCATCGCGTCGATGAACGATGCGGGAATCAAACGCTTGGTGCGAAAGGCAAGCGTCGGACGCGTCGCGTTCAGTTCAGACATGATGGTCACTCCTCCGTGGCGTCGTCGGGAATACTCGCTGGCAACTACGAAGCAGCGTCCATCAGCTTCCGGTGCTGCCGACGACTCCTTCAACCAGATAGTTCATGCCCCAGAGAGCGGGGTCCTGGTCGTCAAACGCCTTGCCGGCGGGGATGACTTCCTTGCCCTTGTTGTCCATGAGCGGACCTTTAAACATCTGGAAAGTGCCGGCCGTCATCAGCGCCTTGACGGCTTCGATCTTCGTCTGCGCTTCAGCCGGAACCGCGGGGCCAAAGGGCGAGAGCTTTACCGCCCCGTCCTTCAGGCTGCCCATGTAGTTGTGCGGCATCGGTTTGCCGGCTTTGAAGTCGTTGACGAACTTCACGTACATCGGGCCCCAGTCCCACTCGGCCCCGGTGAGGTAACCTTTGGGCGCGAGCGTCGAGCCGTTGTAGTGGTAGCCGCAGCAATAGATGCCACGTTTTTCGGCGTTCTGGATGAATACTTTCGGGCTGTCGACGTGGCCCGATACCACATCGATCCCCTGGTCGGCCAGGTTCGTGACGGCGTTGGCTTCTTCGTTGGGCAGGAACCAGTCGCCGGTGAAGATCACCGTCAGCGTGCACTTGGGATTGATCGACTTGGCGCCCAGCTCATAGGCGTTGATGTCGCGAAGCACCGGCGTGATCGGCTTGGCCGCGATGTAGCCGAGTTTCCCGGTCTTGCTGGCTGATGCCCCGGCCATTCCGCACAGGTATTCGAGCTCATCGATATAGGCGAAATATGTTCCGATGTTAGGCGGATCGCCGTCTTTGAGGATTCCGCCGGCGTGCAGGAAGGTGACCTTCGGATATTTCAGAGCGATCTCCTTGACGTGCGGATCGAAGTAACCGAACGACGTGGCAAAGATGAGCGAGGCGCCGCCTTGCTCGATCATGGTGGACATGCTCTGCTGAGCGTCCTTGGTCTCGGCGACTTTTTCGGCTTCGATTACGTTTACACCCGGCATGGCTTTCACCGCGGCCGCGCCGCCGGCGTGGGCCTGGTTGTAGCCGTAGTCATCCTTGGTGCCGACATAGATGAAGCCCACGGTAAGGGTCTTGGCCGCATCACTGCTGGCAGCTTCCTTCTTGTCACATCCAAATGAGCCGACGGCCACTATCGCGGCCACCGCGGCGCATGCCGCCCGGCGCGTCAAAGTGCGAATGGTTGGATTCACGACGATTGTCCTTGTTATGGGTATAAAGACCGGGCGGCGGTTTGAGCGCCGCCCGGCCTGGAACGGGGTCACTTAGAAGTTCAAGCCAAATCCCAGCGAACCGATGATCACATTGTGATTGTTGTTGCCGCTGGCCAGCTCACCGGCGTGGAGCAGCGAGTTGTTGATGAGGTAGTCATACGTCACGCCAATGTCACCATGCCAGTGGCCGAAGCGAGCGGGGATAAACGCCAGCGGCACCGTTGCGTTTGCGGAGATCGAGAACAATCCGAAATCCGAGTTCCCGTACGTGTGCGTCTCGTCCCAATAGTTGGACGGCCCAATCTGCACGTACATCGGGAACGTAAACGTTACCGGGTAGGCCGCGGACGTCTTGAGGGTGTAGGTCGGCACGATGCCCGGCTCAACGTATCCGGTACCGCCCTTGCGGCCGAGAATGACCGTTGAGTCGCCGGCCACGGCCCAAAAGAAATCGATATACGGATTCAGCGAGATACCGCTGCTGCCCCACAATTTGCTGTCGTCATACGAGACTTTCAAATCGATATTGTGTTCCGTGTGAAACGCGTGGGGCGGCGAATTCCACGGGCTGTAGGTCAGCGTGACTGAGAATTTGTCGGCAACGGTGCCGCTGAGGCTGACGAACACGTCCATTTCATCCCAGGGCCCTACAAATGGATCGTGCTCGGCAGTGTCGACGCTGTTCCAGAGGCCGCCGACGAAAGCAACGTTCTTAACCGGTCCAAAGTCGCCGATCGGGATCACCAGGCCCATCACCGGTTGCCAGACGAGCCCCTCGTTTTGCACGACGAGTCCGCGCGGCGTCACATAGGCAGTCTTAAACGGCGAGGTAAAGAAGCCGTGAATGTTCGGCTGCTCCGGCGGCGCGGCGTCAAGATAGAGAGCTTCAGACTTGTCCGCGGCGGTGGCTGAAGTGTCTGTATCCGCTTTGGCGTCCGCAGCGCTTCCGAAGGCCTCGTGCAGGAAGGCAAATGCCGGATCATTGACGGCGGGGGCCGTGAGCGTGTCGGGCGATGACGAGAGCGGGCCGTTAAGCGTCGCCGCGCCGGCGGCCGCCGGTAATAACAGCGCCGCGGCTGCGAGCGCCGCCTGGACGATGCCCTTAACCCGATGTGTTTGAGAGAATCCCGATGCAGACATAGTGCCCTTTCCCGAGTTGTGGTTGATGCCCGTCCGGCCATTGCGGCCATTACGCCCGGGAGGCTTCTAATCAAGTTGCGTGCCGCGACGATCAACTCAATAGAACGCCCGAAAATCAAGGGTTTTTCAGCGCTACCGGATTTGGAGGAGGGATGGCGCGGGTGTTGCGTGCGTACAATCTGAAGCACTTGCAACACACGGAGCGTTCCGCGTGCTGTAGGAGTTGGCATACTCAACAGGAGAAGCAGATCATGGGAACCCGCATGAATCGCGCAATTGCAGCAGGAATTATGTTATCGGCTGGCGCAGCGGCAGCCTTGGCGCAAGAGGTGGGGGCGACGTCGCCGCCGACTCCAGTGTCGTTCACGGCCGGCCAAGGCGGCTTGATGCAAGCGCCGGTTCGCCCGATGCAGACGTTCTATTCGTTCACTGGCGATGTTGATGCCCGCACCCACGGAGAACGCGACTGGCAGCACAGCGCCGGCCCCCGCCTGCGTGTCGGGCAGGCGGAGATCACCCTGCCGTCGGCACGATAGCGGGGTCGGAGCCGTCGCCGACCTGGTTGATCTCACCGAGTTTGCGATAGATCCGCGCACGATTGATACCGAGCCGGCGGGCCGCTTCGGCGATGTTCCCGCCGGTTTCATTTAACGCTCGGCGAATCAACAGGTTTTCCGCCGCTTCGAGATTCAGCGGGAGATCGGCGGCAGTCAGCGGCGGCTCGTCGACTGCCTTCGGCAGCGGAGGCGGGATCCGTTTGGCCGGGCCGTGCCCGAGATGCAAATGCTCGGGGCGAACCGGCAATCCGCCGCTTTCGATCAGCGCGCGTTCGATGACATTTTTCAGCTCTCGGACGTTGCCGGGAAATGGATGCGTCTCCAGCAACTTCACCGTTGCGGCATCCAGCGATGGGGCCGGCATGCCCATTTCCGCGGCGAACAATTTCAGAAAGTGCCTGGCCAGCAGTGGGACGTCTTCGTTTCGCTCGCGCAGCGGCGGTACGGAGACCGTGTACTGTGCCAGCCGGAAATAGAGATCCTGGCGAAACGCGCCGCTTTCGATTTGCGATTGCAGGTCGGCATTGGTCGCCGCGACGATTCGGACGTCAACGTGGCGATCACGGCTGCTGCCCAGCGGCATGACGCGACCATCTTCCAGCACGCGAAGCAGCTTGGCTTGCAGCGACACTGGCATGTCGCCGATCTCATCAAGGAATAAGGTGCCGCCGTGGGCCATTTCGAAGAAGCCCTTGCGGTCAACCGTCGCGCCGGTGAAAGCGCCGCGGATGTGGCCGAATAGCATTGACTCGGCCAACTCCTCGGGAATCGCGACGCAGTTAACAGGAATGAACGGCCCCTTTGCGCGATTGCTGCCAAAGTGCAGCGCGCGGGCGACCAGTTCCTTACCCGTTCCGCTTTCACCGGTTATCAGCACGTTGACCGAGCCGAAGTTCTGGAGGCGCTTCACGTCGTCGATGATCGTTTGAATCGTCTTGCTTCGACCGACAAGGCCCGCGATTCCCCATCGCTCCGCTTCCCGATCGCTTAAGCTTGAAATCTGCTCGCCCGCGGCGGCCAGCGCATCCTCCGCCGTGGCTCGGCGGCGCATCTCATCTTTCAGCTTTGTGTTGGCGGAACTCAGCTCGACATTCCTATCTCGCAGCTCGCGATTGAGCCGGCTTAGGGCCAGATGCGTTCGAACGCGAGCCAGCACTTCTTCGGGTTGGAATGGCTTGGTGATGTAGTCGACGGCGCCGACATTGAAACCCTCGATCAGATTCTGCGTGTCGTTGCTGGCGCTGATGAAAAGAATTGGACAATCGGCGGTAACTGGATCGGCCTTGAGCCGCCGGCACGTTTCGAACCCGCCCGGCTCGGGCATCAGCACGTCAAGGAGTGCCAAGTCGGGAGAGACTTTTCCGGCGATGCGCAGCGCCACTTCGCCGCCCGGCGCGGCGAGCACGCTGCATCCGTGCGGCTCCAGCAACTCGGCCAGCAGGTCGAGATTGGCCGGGGTATCGTCGACAATCAGAATCTTTGCACCTGAAAGCGGGTCCATGCCCTCACCGGTTGCAGGAATTAATCAAACAGTGGAACTTTCCGGCGCTTCATTTGACGCCGCGGAAATCTGGAGATCGGCCAGCAGCCGGACAACACCGCTCATGTCGTATTCATGAACGCATTGCCGCAGCCGTTGCGCTAACCCCACGGCCCCGGGACCAAGACGTTCAAGATCGTCAATTTGCTGCCGCAGGGAAGTCACGCTGTACAATTCGGCTGCGTCAATCAACCGCTCGCGTAAGCCTGCGGGCAGTATGACAGGATGCGACTCACTCATGACGGGCGCCGTGGGCGGCGGCTCGTCGTCGAAGGCAACATTCAGCAACTTGGCGATCGCCGCCTGGAGCTTCTCAATACGAACGGGCTTTGCGACGACATCATCAAAGCCCTCGGCAAGGAAGCGCTCCTGCTCGTGCGCGAGCGCCGAGGCGGAGGTCGCAACGAGTTTGATCTCTTTGCCACACCGCTCGCGAATACGCTTGGCGCCGTCGAGGCCATTCACGCCGGGCATGAGAATATCAAGGAAGACGATGTCGGTTGTCCGCGCCTGCAGCTTAATCAGGGCATCGTCTGCGCCGGGCGCCGTCGCCACTTCGCATCCCAGCTCGGCTAGAAGGGATGCCAGCACGCGCCGGTTTGCCATCACGTCGTCAACGACCAGCACCCGAACGGTTTGACCCGGGGCGAGTCGCGTTGCGGTTTCTCGGACCGTATCGATGGTGGGAATGCCGACCGGCGTCAGCGGGAGTTGGAAGTAAAAGCGGGAACCTTGCGTCGGTGCGGACTCGAGAGCCAACTCGCCCCCCATCAGTTCGATCAGGCGTTTGGTGATCGCAAGTCCGAGCCCGGTTCCACCAACGCGAAGGCCGGCAGGGCCTTGCTGAAATGGCTCGAAAATCGCCGCTTGCTGATCGGGGAAAATTCCGTCGCCGGTGTCGGAAACTTCAAAGCTGCACAGCCGCGACTCACCATCGGAAAGGCCGATCTTTAACCGCACGCGACCTTCGCGCGTAAATTTCACGGCGTTCCCGAGCAGATTGATCAGCACCTGCCGGAGCTTCCGTTCGTCGCCGCGCACGCGCGCGGGAAGCTCGGGCTGGCACTCGACATTTAGCGCGATTCCCTGCTGCTCACATTTCTGGCGGAACATTGAAGCAACGCCAACCGCCAGCCCACGCAGATCAACATGGCTCAGCGTGATTTCCGTTCGACCGGCTTCGATCTTGGACAAGTCGAGCACGTCGTCGATGAGTTCAATCAGGTGACGGCCGCTCTGAACGATTGTTTCGATCGAGTCGCGCCGCTGGCCGGCAATCTGCGGATCGCGATGCAGAAGCTGAGCATAGCCGAGAATCGCGTTCATCGGCGTGCGAATCTCGTGGCTCATATTCGCCAGGAAATCGCTCTTGGCCTGGTTGGCAGCTTCCGCGGCACGTTCGGCCCGCTGGCGCACGCTGATCTCCGATTGCAGCGCATCGTTTGAACACGCAAGTTCGGCGGTGCGCTCATTGACGCGATCCTCAAGTTCCTGGCGGTATCGACGCAATGCCTCCTCTGCCTCTTTGCGGGCAGTGATGTCAACCACCATTCCTTCATAGTAGACCACGGCGCCGCTCGCATCGGGAACGGCGCGGGCATTCTCGGAAATCCAGATCGTCGTGCCATCGCGGCGGCATACCTGCGACTCAAAATCAGAAACAATGCCGTGCCGTTGCACCTGGTCGATGAACTCAAGACGTCGGCGCGGCTGCACGTAAAGTTGGGCCGCGATGTTTGACAGATGGTCGATCAGTTCATCGGCGGACTCGTATCCATAGATCCTTGCCAGTGCTCGATTGGCGCGCAGATAGCGTCCATCGGGGCTGGTCTGGAAGATTCCTTCGACGGAGTTCTCGAACATTTCGCGATAGTTCGCTTCCGCCAAACGCGCTGCTTCCTCGGCTCGGCGGCGCTCGGTCACCTCGCGGGAGAGCTGGGTGGTGCGTTCATTCACGCAGCGCTCGATGGCGCTGCGCTGGCGTAAGCCCCGGCCCACGTAACCCGTCGTAAGCAGCGTGAACGTCAAGCCCGAGAGGAGAATCATCAGGGAATGGCCGGCCGTGTGATCGCGCACGTACGATTCGGTCGGCTGGACGTTCACGCGCCATTGTCTGCCAGCGACGTCTAAATCCGCTGAAGACCGTACTGACGAGATTACGCTGGCGGACGTGTGGTGCAGCAATTCACGGCCACTGTCTGACTCATCGATGATCGTGATCTGCGCCGCGCTGTCGTCTAAGTTCTCGATGGATGCCTTCAGCAGATCCTGCACGCCGAACACGGCCGAACAGTATCCCAGCAGCGTGTTGCGATCATCGGGGACGTATACCGCGAAGTAGACGATGAAGCCTTGCGCGTCGGAACGCTCCTGGACAAGCTGCATTGCTGGCGTAGCGCTAGGCTCGTGTGAGTGAGCGGCTTTGGTCATTGCCGCCAGACGCTCAGGGCTGGAAGCGAGATCGAAACCGAGCGCAGGGCTGTTGCGCCCAAGCGGCTCAATGTAATAAACCGGCAGGTAGCTCGATGCCGGCGGGGCATCGACGAACGATTCGCCGTCGCGAACGACGAAATGAAAGCCGTTCAATCCGTCGCGTCGAGCATCGGCCTCATATTTTGCGCGTTGATCAGCCCGAACATAAGGCGTCCACGCCAGCGCATGAAGCTCAGGCTGGCGACGAAGGGAATCGCGAACGAAGAGGGCAAAGTCAACGCGGCTGGTCTTCGGGTGGGTCGACAGCAGCGAACCCACGCCATGAAGAACCTCCATGGATCGCAGCACCTGGTTTCGAACCAGCTCGACTCGCTCGCTGGCACGGGCTTGAAGGTCGGCGGCCAGACGCTCGCGCTCCCATCCGCGGGCGCAACAATATAACGTTATTGAAAGTGCAACGCCGCCTAAGAATAAACCGATTGCCACCCAGGCCCGGCGAAGCGGAAGCGCGGGACGTGAGCGCGCCACTTCGCGAGAATCGATCGCTTCACGTGAAAGAGGCATTCGGAACCCACTTGCCCAAAAAGGTAGCACAAGCGCTCGCGATTCCGCCCTGGAATCGCGTTCGCCCACTCCCTCGCTACTGGCATCGCAAAGTCGAAGCCAAATCGGGCAGCATCGCGAACTTATTGGGCGGCTGCCTTCAAAAACCCGCGCCAGCCGCCGAAATGTGTAATGTCGTGAGCGCCCGCAACAACATAGGACTCGCAGAGGAAGCCCTTAACGAGCTGGCCATCTTCGAGTTGGAGTGTGCCGATTCCAAGCGGCGGCGGTATCGCGGCAACGAATGTTCCGAACGATTCGGCAGTCATTTCCCAAACTTCGACCTCAATCGCGCCGCCGCCTTCAGCGGTTCGAATCAGTCCGGGCTTGGGTGGAACCGTGCCGGGAAGGGCGACCAGCCGATACACCGGAGCGGTTTTGCACGAGCGTATGAGGGACGCCTTCAAATCGGTAAGTTGATGATTCAAGGGCTGTCCGGATAGGTGAGCGCCAACAACGGCCAGGCGAACCATGGGGGTATCTCTCTTGGTAAAGGGGAGGGTTGGGGTCTCAGACGGCAGCGGCGAACCCGTTGCGCCAAGCGGAACACTGGCGGCGTGATGAAGTCTCTCGCCTAGCGCAAGCAGCGCAGTCTCATAGCCGGCTGGGGCCAGCAGCGTCACCCCGCACGGAAGCCCGCTGGCGCCAATTCCAGCGGGAACGGCGATCGCGCTCAGATCCATCAAGTTCACGAAGTTTGTGTAGTAGCCAAGGTTTGAATTCAGCGCAACCGGGTCGGCAATGATTTCTTCGACGCGATAAGTCGTTCCCGATGTCGGCAACAGCAACACATCCATCTTTGCCCACTCGTCGCGGGCGGCTTGTCGGAGGGATTGAAGCCGCTCGGTAAACCGGTAAACCGAGGCGGCGTCGAAGCCGCGACCCGATTCCAGGATCTTTCGTGTGACTGGAAGCAGCGCCTGAGGATTTTCCGCCAACAGTTTTCCGGCGGCGGCCATGCGCTCGGCAAGCCACGGGCCTTCGTAGAGCAGTCGGCCGGCTTTGGCGAAGGGGTCGAAGTCGATTGTGACGGCGATTCCGCCCAATGACTGCAGGCGAGCAGCCGCGTGGCGATAGAACGCTTCGTATTCGGTGTTGCCGAAGAACTTCAATTGAGAATCTGGTGGTACTCCAAACTGAAATCGCGGCGGAAATTTTGGCGAACGCCTGGCCAGGTCATCGGTTGTGCGACTGAACGAATCGTCGACGTCATATCCTTCGCAGATAGAAAGTACGGCCGCGGCGTCTGCACAGGTAAGCGCGAAAATCGACACACAATCGAGCGAGCGACACGCTGGAACTACACCTGAAGTACTGATGCGGCCCTTCGTCGGCTTGAGGCCGACGATGTTGTTGAACCCCGCTGGAACGCGCCCCGAGCCCGCGGTGTCAGTTCCCAAGGCGAAGCTTACAAGTCCCGCCGAAACCGCAACCGCTGATCCGGAACTCGAGCCGCCGGGGATATACCGCGCGTTAAATGGATTTCGCGGCGTGCCATAGGGCGAGCGAACGCCGACTAATCCGGTTGCAAACTGATCGAGGTTGGTTTTGCCGACGAGAATCGCCCCGGCGTCGAGCAAACGCGTTACAGCCGTCGCATGCTTCGAAGGTGTATACGCGAACTTCGGGCAGGCGGCGGTGGTCGGAATCCCTGCGACGTCAATGTTGTCCTTCACCGCGAACGGCATGCCGAGCAGGGGAAGAGCGTCACCGGCTTTCAGTCGGCGCGTCGCCATGTCCGCTACGTCGGTCACTTCAGCTTTTGCTACGAGCGAAATCCAAGTTGCGGGGTCGTCGTACGCTTCGATGCGGCGCTGTACCTCGGCAATGACCATCGTCGGCGTTAGTCGGCCGCTGGAATAGGCGCCACGCAGATTCGCAATCGTCAGAAGTTCGTTGGGCGCGGAAGAGTCGGCCATTGCTGGTTCTCAGAGTCCTTTCGCGTAACCCGGCGGCGCGATAAAGCCGCCTCGCTCCTGCTCGATTGCCTTGGCAAATGCGATGGTGGTGCGATCCTCAAGCCAACGGCCGATCGCTTGCAGACCGATCGGCAACCCGTCGCGTGTAAAGCCCGCGGGAAAGACAGTCACCGGCAGCCCGCAAAGCGTCGCCAGCGAGGGGAAGAAACTCATGTGCTCAAAATCAAGATCGCGACCGCCGGCCTTGAGTCGGCGCTGATCGGCCGGCAGCGTGGTGTGTTCGAACGCGGGGATCGGCGTGATCGGCGCAAGAATCACATCGAAAGTCTTGAAGATTTCGCGCCAGCCGGCTCGATAGATTTCGCGCTGCTCGTGCCACTGGAGGAAGTCTGAGGCACTGGCCCGCAAGCCGCGCGCATCGGCGAGATAGAACCGTTCGCCGTTGGCGATCTTGTGTTCGACGACCACTCTGCGATGCTCATCGGGAAAACGAATCGCGATCGTCGTCCACATCAGCGATCGAAACTGAGCGTAATAGGCGTCGATGTCGCCGAGTGGCGCAAGCGTTGTTTCTTCGATCTTCGCTCCACGCTCGCGAAGAAGCTCGATCATTTTTTCCAGCGCATCAAGAATATCCGGCTCCATCGGGAGCCATTCCGGCGGGTGATAAACGCCAACGCGAAATGATTTGAGCGAGGTTGTGCGCGGCTTCGGAAGCTCCAGCTTCCACGCGGCGCTCGCGGCATCCTCCGGGCCAGCCATTACATCGAGCCCAAGCTCGAGATCGGCAGCACTTCGCGCGTGTGGTCCTTGTATCGCAAACATCTCCGCGTGATTCGGCAAAGCCGTGCCGGGAAAATGCCCGTGCGTGCAGACGATGCCATGACTGGGCTTGTGCCCCCACAATCCGCAGAACGCGGCGGGGATGCGAATCGAGCCGCCAAGGTCGGTGCCGATGTCGAGCGGAGTTAAACCAGCCGCGAGGGTCGCTGACCCTCCGGAGCTTCCGCCCGGTGTGCGATCGAGATTCCAAGGGCTGTTGGTCTGGCCGTAGATCGGATTGTTTGCCTGGTAATCAGCCAGCCAGGTGCAGATGTTGGTTTTACCGAAGATCACCGCGCCCGCGTCACGAAGGCGCGTGACAGTTGGAGCATCCTGCGCTGCTTGATGGCCCTTTCGAAACGAAACACCGGCGGTGCTGGGCAGACCTTCCGCGTCGATTGATTCTTTGATGGTTATTGGCAACCCCAGCAGTGGCTTTTCCACGGCGATCGCGCGCAGCTCGTCAGCTTTTTTCGCATCGCGCCGGGCGCGATCGAAATCCTGAACGACGATGGAATTCAGTTGGTCGTCGTATCGTTTAACGCGGCGGAGATGCGCTTCGAGCAGTTCGACGGCGCTGATCTCTCGCCGGTTCATCGCTGTCAGCAGGGCGGTCGCTGAGCTGAAGCCGTCGATTCCAGCATCAAGCAGCATCCACTTGCTCCGGCAAATTACGAACCGACGACGCGAAATCCATTGGACAACCGAACTTGCGGCATGCCCGCGCACCGCCGCGGTTGGAAGCGAACGACTTGGCGCTCAAACGCAAGGCCCAGCTGGCTGCATGCCTGCTCGGCAGGGCCGTCGGGAATCGTTCGCAGGACGCCGTCGACGATCTCAGTGAGGATGTGCAGATTTCCAAGCTCCAGCGATAGTAAACCCATGGCTGTCGAATCGGGTGGTTGGACCATGAGCACTTCGCACGGCTTTACCCGCACTCCAACACGCACCGTGGCATCCGCGCCGCTCAATACATTGCCGTGCCGGAGGCAACAAACGCGCGGCAACACCACGCGCACCATCGCTCCGGCACGCGTGGTTTTCTGAAACGCCCGGCGATCCAGTTCCCACCACGCCAGCTCAAGTTCGTCATCACAGGGGCCGTCAACCGCAAGGACCCGATCCAGCAACACCCTTGGCTCCATTAGTCGTCTTCGCAAAGCAGGTTGATGCGCAAGTCCAAGGCCGACTTCACCGTCGGCGTCGTCTGGGAGTAATCCCGAACGACGAGCAACGCTCGAATCAACGAATCGCTCGACAGCCCGCAGGCTTTCAGCAGTCGGACGCCAACTTCGTCCGCCTGATGTTCGACGGAGGCCGAACCATCGCCGCGAAATCCAAAGCGGACCCCGGTCGAAGCTCCGTCGCGGGCCATGCACAGATGCCCGAGTTCATGCGCCACAACAGCCGTCAACTCGTCATCGCTTATTCGATCGACGAAGCCGCGGCTGACGCAGACTGTACCATCCGCCCAGGACCACGCGGCAGGCCGATCCGTTGGATCGACTGCGATACGTGCTGGAAGCTTCGCGATAGAGTTCACGCGATTGAGCGCGGCGACGGCCCGGTTGTAATCGAGATTAGGCAATGTGTCTCGCACCATGGTTTGGTCGCTTACGGGCGCGCTGCACCCGATCAAAGCCATCAGCGCATAAAACGCGCTCGTCGTCCAAAAGACCCTAACTAAGCTTTGCACGTCGTTTGCAAAACAAGCCGTGTGCCGGATCATGAATTGCCGAAAAACGTGGCTTGGGGTGCGTAATTGGCGCGCGACGGTCGCGATATCGCCAACTTTCTAGGCGTTGCATGTTGCAACTGTTCGCTATGAAACAAACCGAACAGGCCTTTTCAGATTGGCTTCTGCTGCAACTTGCCGATTCGGCGTTTCCGGCCGCTGGGTTTGCGCATTCAGGCGGGCTCGAGGCGGCGTGGCAACTCGGTGTAATCCGGGACTCGCACTCGCTCGCTGGCTATCTGGACGCGCAGGTTCTGCAGATAACTCGAACCCAGCTTCCGTTCGTGAAGGGGACTCACGTCGCGCCCGAAGATTTGAAATTGATCGATGCGCACTGTCACGCCTTTCTGACTAACCTCGTTGCTCGGCGCGCCAGCATCGCGCAAGGCCACGCGTTTGTCCTCGCAGCGTCGAAAGCATTTGGTGGAGATGAGCGCCTGAAGGTGGCCGCTTCGGTTCGACGTCGAGAGCTCTACGGCCATTGGTCGCCGGTCTTCGGGGCGGTTGTCGCGACGATGGAATTGAGCGAGGCCGACGCGGTCCAATTGTTTCTCTTTATCAATCTGCGCGGTTTAGTTTCCGCCGCGGTTCGATTGGGAATTGTCGGGCCGCTTGAAGGGCAGGCGATTCAGTTCGCGACTTTGCAGCGGGCCGATGTTTCCACGATCAACGCAGAGCCGGCTCAAGCATCGCCGATGCTCGACATTTGGCAGGGCGTTCAGGATCGGCTTTACTCTCGACTGTTTCAGAGCTAACGAACATGCCTAGCGACATCGCCGCCAACCATGCACACGAGCGCTGGGATCACCCCGGCCGATTCGAATTTCGCGAACGGCCCATCGTGTCGCGCGATTTCACGACTCGGGCATTTACGGTGGGCGTTGGCGGACCCGTCGGCAGTGGCAAGACGGCGCTGATGCTTGAGCTATGCCTGGCGCTGCGCGATCGTCTGTCGCTTGGGGCGGTCACCAACGACATCTTCACCCGCGAAGATGGCGAATTTCTCCTGCGACATCAAGCGCTGGAATCGCATCGCATCGCCGCCGTCGAAACCGGCGGCTGTCCACATGCGGCGATTCGGGAAGATATCACCGCCAATCTCCTTGCACTGGAAGACCTTCACGAGCGCTGCAAACCGGAGTTGCTTCTGCTTGAAAGCGGCGGCGATAATCTGGCGGCCCATTTCAGTCGGGAACTTGCTGATTTTACGATCTATGTGATCGATGTCGCGGGCGGGGATAAGGTGCCGCGAAAGGGCGGTCCGGGCATCACGCAATCGGATCTGCTGGTGATCAACAAGACCGACCTGGCCGCTGCCGTGGGCGCAGATCTGGCAGTGATGGATCGCGACGCCCGGGCAATGCGTGGGAACGGGCCATTTGTTTTCGCGCAAGTCAAAAACAAAGTAGGGGTTGGCGCGATCATCGAACACATTCTCGCCGCCCGCAAAGCTGTCGTCGAAAAATAACTGGCCGTTGCGTGTGTTGCGCAGCGAACACTTTGGGCGCGCCAACTGATTCGCCCGGCAGCAGCTCCCGTTTTAGTTCCAGTGAAATAATCGACTCGTTTTTTATCGCGCCGAACGCGGCTGCACATTGCTTGTGCAGAGCCGGCTCAATCAAATTTCGGTTCCGGGCTGAAACTCGCTTTTCCTTCGTGGTACGCGCTTTGTGGTTCGCCTTGACAACCCAGGCACGGGGCTTGGGCTTTCTCTGACATTCGTCCAATCCAAAGAAGGGAGACTTCAGGGCGTCGGCGCAATGCCGCGCGGATCGTTCGGGCCAAACAAGCTGCGCCGTGCCCGGACCGGCCGAAGGTGAAGACCGGAGGCACGCCGAAGTTTTCTATCGATGCCGAACTGTACCCTCCGACCGGGGCCGACTCTCTCTCTCCTTCGCGGCCCCGGTCGTCGGTTCGGCGATACGTGCGACGCGACGCTTTCAGGAAAGCGCTTTCGCTGACGCGCGACGTGACAACTCGGGAAGGTTTAAGCGGCCAGACCCTGTGCCGCGGAAAGTGAAGCTATGAAAAGACTGCTGGTCTGTTGCATCGTGCTGATGTTGGCCCTCACCGCGGCTCCATTGCGAGCTCAGGATAAGGTTGTCAAAGTCGGCATCCTGCATTCGCTGTCGGGAACGATGGCGATCTCTGAAACCTCGCTGCGCGATGTCGTATTAATGGCCGCCGAGGAGATCAACGCCAAGGGCGGGGTAATGGGCTACAAGATTCAGCCTATCGTCGTCGATCCGGCGTCCAACTGGCCGCTGTTTGCCGAGAAAGCTAAAGAGCTGATCGTTCAGGATAAGGTCGCCGTCACGTTTGGCTGCTGGACCAGCGTCAGCCGTAAGTCGTGCCTGCCGGTCTTCGAAGCCAAGTACACCATGGATGAGAATCCATATGGCGGCGGCTTATTGTTCTACCCCGTGCAGTACGAGGGTGAAGAGCAGAGCCACAACATCTTCTACACCGGCGCATCGCCCAACGAACAGCTCATCCCCGCGGCCGAATACATGATGAGCAAAGAGGGCGGCAGCAAGTCCAAGTTCTATCTGCTCGGCACCGATTACGTCTTCCCACGCACCGCCAACAAGGTGCTCAAGGCGTTTTTGCTGAGCAAAGGTGTTCCCGAAACCCATATAGCCGAGGAATACACGCCGTTCGGTCATAGCGACTATCAGACAATCGTCGGAAAAGTGAAAGCGTTCGCCAAAGACGGTGATGCCTGCGTCCTCTCCACCATCAACGGCGACAGCAACGTCCCGTTCTACAAGGAATTCGCCAATCAGGGCCTCACGGCCGAAAAGTGCCCCGTCATGGCGTTCTCGGTTGCCGAGGATGAGCTGCGCTCGATGGAGACCGAAAAGCTCGTCGGCCATCTGGCCTGCTGGAACTACTTCCAGTCGATCGATACGCCGGAGAACAAGACATTCGTCGCCAACTTCAAGGCGTATTGCGCCAGCCATAAGCTGCCCGGCGGCAGCGATCGCGTGACGGACGATCCCATGGAAGCCGCTTATTTCGGCGTCTACGTCTGGAAAGCGGCGGTTGAAAAGGCCGGCTCGTTCGACATCGAGAAAGTCATCCCCAATGTCCTGGGCCAGAAATTCATGGCCCCCGGCGGCGCCAAGCAGATGGATGAAGTCAACCATCACACCTGGAAGCCGGTCCTCGTCGGCTCGATCAAAGCTGATGGCCAGTTCGATATTATCTGGAAGACCCCGGGTCTCGTGAAGCCGGACTCATTCAGCCCGTTTCTGCATGGGCCTGATGAGCTCAAGAAGCTCACCAGCGTGAAGTAATTCGGCCACGGGCGCCGACATCGCCGCGCACTGTGTTCGCGGCGATGTCGCCCCGGGTTTTGATCGACGGAATCCCAAATAATCGAAATATTTCTGGAGCATTGAATGCCACTATCGAGAAAGCTGTTCGCGTTGGTTTGCACGGTTGGAGCGGCAGGGCTGGCCGGTTGCATGAAGGCCTCGCCGGACTCACCGCCCCCCACTGCGACCACGATGCCGATGCCGGACACCAACATGAAATCGCCCGGTCCGACGACCATGGCGGTTCCATCGGCGGCGGCCGCGGCGCAACCCACGGCGGCAGCGCCCGCTGCCAAGGACATGACCCACTCGATCACGAAGGATCAGCCGTACTTCACGGCGATGCCCGGGCCGGGCGTCGCGCCGGCGGGCACCCTCAAGGCCGGATCGAAGGTTCTCGTCATCGTTCCCCAGGTTCCGTACAGCCAGGCGATCACGGATACGGGCATCAGCGTCTACACGGCCACCGACGGCCTCCAGCCGTTGGGCAAATGACTTTGATCCGTACCGTGGAATAAGGGCCGGACGGCGTACGGGCGCTGTGCGATGCGCGGGATAGACCCTTTGCGCGTCCGCAACGACCGGCGCCGGCCCGTGCCTGCTGAATTTTGAGCCGTCAGCGAAAGGTGAATTGATGCGACTGTGTATCGCGTCGCTGCTGTTGTGGGTGATTGCATGCGCAGCGAGCATTTCGGTGGCCGCCGATGCGCCCATGCCGCCCGTGTCACCTGAGGTGATCGACGCGCTCAAGAGCCTGAAAACCGCCGACGTGACGGCCCGCCAGAAGGTATACGACCTGCTGGCGCAAAAGGGCGATGCGCGTCTCATTCCTGCCCTGACGGCGTTTCGCGATGGTTCGCTGCAACTTCGCGACGGTCGCCTGACGATCTACGGTCCACGGGTCGAGGTTCCGGACCGTGGGAAAGTTCTGCCGCTGATAGACGCCGTTACCGGCGAGCCGGTGCTCGGCCCCGACAACAAGCCGATCTACTTTCCAAAGGTTGATCTTTCGCAAGCAATGAAAGCGCCGCCGCGATTGGAGAAGGCGCAGGTTTCTGATGTCATTGATTCGCTGTCGCTGCTCGACCCCGATCCGACGGTTCGCATCGCCAGCATTCGCGAAACCGGCAGCAAGGCCGTTCGCGCTTTGCCCGACTCGGCGGATTCAGATGAATATCTGGCGACGCTGAAGACCTTCGGCGATACGCTCAAATCGCATCAACCCGTCTCGACGGCCGCGTCGGCAGCCCAGCAACTTGCGAGTGCGATCACGGCTGCCATCGCCGAGCGTCCGGCGAAAATCTCATCGCCGGCGCCGTCTCAGGAAATCACGACAAAGATCGCCGTGGCATTGAATCAACTCATTGCCGTCGATCCTTCGATGACGGACGCCTTGGCAAAGTTTTTATCGGCTACCTCAACATATCAGGGCCGGCTTGATCTGCGGGAGAAAGCGCTCGACGAGCTGCCCAAGAGCGATGCGGCGATCAAGCGGCAGCTTGCGAATGCTCCATCCGAGTTTCAGCCGGCGCTCCAGGGAGCATCGGCCAGTTTCGATCTCGTTCTCGGCGACCCTCCGAAGCAAATCGCCGCTGCCACGGCCCTCGGAAGAATCGGAACGGTCGATGCGACGGGACTCTTGCATCGCGCCGCCGATTGCGCGGCTCGAGCCGGCGATAAGCCGCTCCAGGAAGCGTGTGAAAGCGCGATTCGTTCCGCCAATCGTTATCAGGCGGAGGTCAGCTTCATCAGCTACACCTTCGCGGGATTATCCGCCGGCAGCATCCTGGTGCTTCTCGCGCTTGGGCTTTCGATCATTTTCGGGTTGATGGGCGTCATCAACATGGCCCAGGGCGAATTCATGATGCTGGGCGCGTTTACGACGTTCGTCGTCAGCGAATTCTTCAAGAACCACCTGCCGCCGGGATTGTACGACTACTACCCGATTGTCGCGGTGCCCGCCGCGTTTTTGGTTTCCGCGGTCGCGGGTTGGCTTTGCGAATGGCTGATCATCCGCCATCTCTATGGTCGGCCGCTTGAAACACTGCTGGCCACCTGGGGCGTCGGTCTTGTGCTTGTTCAGGCAGTTCGCAACCAGTTCGGCGACAACCTCTCAGTGAAGCCGCCGAGTTGGATGGAGGGTGGCTGGGAAGTCATCCCGGATTTGGTCCTGGCCAGAAACCGAATCTACATCGTGATCTATTGCGCCATCTGCATCGCAATCGTCTACATCATCGTCAATCGCACGAAACTGGGATTGCTGCTGCGCGCGACAACGCAGAACCGGCAGATGGCCGCCGCCCTGGGTGTGCCGACCCGGCGCGTTGACGCGCTTACATTTGCCTTCGGCACCGGTCTGGCTGGTCTGGCGGGCGTTGCGGTGCCGCTTTACAACAAAATCAATCCAAGCATCGGCAGTGAGTACATCGTCGACAGTTTCATGGTCGTCGTCGTGGGCGGCGTCGGAACACTCGCCGGGGCGATCTGGGCCGGGTTCGGCCTTGGATTCCTCAGCAAATATCTGGAGCCGCTGCTGGCTTCAATTCCCGCGTTCTCATCCAGCTCATCGGTCATCGGCAAGGTGCTGGTGCTGCTGGCGGTGGTGATCTTCCTGCAATGGCGTCCGTCGGGCTTGTTCCCGCCGAAGGGGAGGCTCGCCGATGCTTAGCAGCGCGACGCCAGTTCCGCCAAAACCGCCCGGATCTCCCGAGGCTGAAACGCGCGCAGCCTTCGAGCGCTCGCGCACGTTCGTGGCCCGTATGCCCGATCCTTCGGTGATTCGCCTGCGGCGAGTCACGATGGTTTGCGCGCTATTGCTCGGGTTCGTGGTTATCCCGTTGTTGAACCTGGCCGGAGTCATCCCTGACTTCCGCGTGAACCTGCTCGGCAAGTATCTTTGCCTCTGCATCGCCGCGCTGGGCATCGATTTAATCTGGGGCTATACCGGCCTGCTCTCACTCTGCCAGGCGCTGTTCTTCAGCTTGGGCGGCTACGCCATGGGAATGTTCCTCAGCCTCCCGCAAGGCGGCGGCGACGTCCGCTCCGAATACAACAACATTCCCCAGTTCATGTTCTTTAACAACCTGACTTCGCTGCCGGCGTTCTGGCGGCCTTTTCAGTCGTTCAGTTTCGCGCTGTTCGCCGCGATCATGCTTCCAGGTCTCGTGGCAGGAATCTTCGGATTTTTCATCCTTCGCAGCCGTGTCAAAGGCGTTTACTTTTCGATCATCACGCAGGCCCTCGCTTGGGGCGCCTGGCTGCTCATCAGCCGCAACGAGATGCTGCTCGGCGGGAGCAACGGGCTTACGAATTTCTATAAGCCGATGACCCAGGAACGCCGCTGGATTCTCGGGCTCTATCTGCTGACGCTGATCGGGGTGGTGCTGGCTTATGTCGTCTGCCGGCTGATCGTCAACTCCCGTCTTGGCCGGGTGCTGATTGCGGTTCGCGATCGCGAAACGCGGCTCTATTTCGCCGGCTACAAGCCGTATGCGTTTAAGGTGTTCGCGTTTGCGGTCGGCGCGATGCTCGCGGGTCTCGGCGGGGCGCTTTACCCGGCCCAGGTCGGCATCATCAACCCATACAACATGAACGTCGCGATCTCCATCGACATGGTCGTCTGGGTTGCCGTCGGCGGGCGCGGCAAGTTGTGGGGAGCAGTGTTTGGCGCGCTGTTCGTCAATATCATGCTCTCGTCGCTCAGCTCTGATCTGCCAAAATTCTGGCCGTTTATTCAGGGCGGATTGTTCATCGTTGTGGTGCTGCTTTTCCCTGACGGCTTCGTCGGCCTCTGGAGCAAGCTGGAAGAACAGCTTTCGCAGCGCGCCAGCTTTGGCCGATTGCTTCTGACAGCGTCTCCGCTGTTGATCATCGGGCTATTTATGACCGGCGAGGCGCTCGGCCTGACGCCGGTCTTCCTTCGATACAGCGTTCACGTTCCCGGGCTATCTGATCCGCTGGCGCTCAAGTACATCGTGGTCATTCTGCTGTTGGCGGCCGCAGGCGGTTTATATTGGAAGCAGCGCCGCGATGATGAGGCGTCGATTGCGCACGCTCGCACCGCGTTTCCGGTGGGGGTGGCGTGATGGTCGCCAGTCCAACTGCAACGTTGCCGTCCGCAGGACCAGCCGCCGACGACATGGTGCTCCTCAGCGATGTCACCGTCAGCTTCGACGGCTTCAAAGCTCTTGACATCAAACGGCTCACGATCAAACGCAACGAGTTGCGCGTCGTCATCGGACCCAACGGCGCGGGCAAGACGACGATGTGCGACGTCATCAGCGGCAAGACGCGCGTCGTCAGCGGAAAGGTTTACTTCGACGGCGTCGATACCACGCACAAGTCCGACGTTCAGATCGCCCGCCTGGGAGTCGGCCGTAAATTCCAGACGCCGACCGTGTTCGACAGCCTGACCGTCTTTGAGAACATGGAACTGGCTCTTCCCGGCCGGCGCGACGTATTTCGCAATCTCTTCGCCCGCCAGACGCCCGAGCAACGCGATTCAATCATGGCGATTCTGCATCGCGTTCGATTGTCGGTCGACCTTCACACGCCGGCCAAATATCTCAGCCACGGTCAACGCCAATGGCTCGAAATCAGCATGCTGATGCTGTCGGACCCGAAGCTTCTCCTCGTTGACGAGCCGGCGGCAGGTCTTACCGATTCCGAGACGGAACTGACCAGCGAATTGCTGCTCGAACTGGCCGGCGAGCACACGATCATCGTCATCGAGCATGACATGGAATTCGTCCGCCGCCTTGCTTCGCGCATCACGGTGCTGAATGAGGGCAAGGTGCTGGCCGAGGGCTCGCTTGACCAGGTGCAGGCCAATGCGGAAGTCATCGAAGCGTATCTCGGACGTTGAAACGATCGGAGGCATTTTTTGCTCGCGACGCGAAATCTATCCTTCTCCTACGGCATGGTGCCCGCTCTGCGCGACATCAGCATGAACATGGCCAAAGGCGCGGTCACGTGCGTCACGGGTCGCAACGGCGTCGGCAAAACCACGCTCATGAAAAACATCATGGGCACGCTGCGAAATGGAGCCGGGTCGATCCTGCTCGGTGAAAAAGAAGTCAGCAAGCTGCCGGCGAATAAGCGCGCCAAAGCCGGCATCGCGCTGGTGCCGCAGGGCCGGCAGATTTTTCCAAAGCTCACGGTTGAAGAAAATCTTCGCATCGGACTGCAAGCTCGCACCGATGGGCTGCGCATCATTCCAACGGACGTTTATGATCTGTTTCCCGTCCTGAAAACAATGTCAAAACGCATGGGCGGCGACCTGTCCGGCGGCCAGCAACAGCAGCTCGCGATCGCTCGCGCGCTCGTGGGGGCGCCCAAGGTGCTGTTGCTCGATGAGCCGACCGAAGGCATTCAGCCAAATATCATTCAGCAGATCGGCCATGTGCTGCGAATGCTCGTCACCGAGCGTGGAATGACGGTGGTGCTGGTCGAGCAATATCTGGACTTCGTGCGCGAATTCGGGCAATACTTCTACATCCTGGATCGCGGCCGCGTCGTTGCCGAAGGCGCGACGGCCGAGCTGACCAGCGAAATCGTCCACAAGCATCTGAGCGTTTGATTGATGATTCACCAGCCGGCGCCGGCGGTCATTCCATCGCGATTGCCGAGCCGCAGCGGCGGCGATGGATACCTGCAGGTGCGGCAAGTTGATGGTCGAAGCGTTGTCACCCGCGCGATGGCCAGAAGCCCGCTGCGATTATTGACGCCGAGGCATACCGCCGGCGCCGCGTGGGTTTACACCAGCACGTTCGGCGGCGGACTCGTCGCGGGTGATCGAATCGATCTGCACGCCGACATCGGCCCAGGCGCGACATGCGTGTTTGGCACGCAGTCGCAGACGAAAGTCTATCGCTCGATCGCCGGTCGCGGCGCAGGTCAGTCGATTGACGCGACGATTCGCGATGACGCCACGCTGCTCTGGGTGCCCGACCCGACGGCGTTGTTCGCTGAAAGCATTTTTACGCAGCGTCAGCGATTTGAACTTGCCGCCAGCGCGTCGCTGCTCTGGCTCGACTGGTTTACCAGCGGCCGCAAGGCGCGCGGCGAACGCTGGCAGCTATCGCAATTTGAATCGCGGGCGGCGATCACCGTCGGCCAAACGCTGGTGTTCAAGGACGCGCTGTTGCTCGATGCCGCTGACGGTCCCATTAACGGGGCGTATCGAATGGGCTCGTGCGATTGCTTCGCGACGATTGTTATGATCGGGCCAAAGTTCACGATCGCGTGCGAGCAGTTATTGCGTTGGATCGCAAGCCAGCCGGCACGCATCATCGACGGCCTGGTCTTTTCCGCCGGTGTGATTTCCGGCGGCGGCGTTGTTCGCGTCGCCGGGCCGGGCAGTGAAGCCGTCGGCGCTTGGCTTGTCGAGCATCTGGCGTTCGCGGCGGATGTCGCGGGCGCAGCGCCCTGGGCGCGGAAGTGGTGATCGTTAGCGGAGGTTTTCGTGCATCTGTCGCCGCGTGATATTGAAAAACTGATGCTGCACAACGCCGGCTTCCTGGCGCAAAAGCGCCTGGCGCGGGGCGTGAAGCTCAACTACCCGGAGAGCATTGCGCTCATCGCCACGCAGATGCTCGAATTCATCCGTGACGGGAAGCCGGTCGCTGAGTTGATGGACACGGGCCGGCGATTGCTGGGCCGCCGCCAGGTGATGAGCGGCGTCCCGGAACTTGTCGTCGAAGTGCAGATCGAAGGAACATTTCCCGACGGCACGAAGCTGGTGACGGTGCATCATCCCATTGCCGCCGAGGATGGGGATCTGTCGTTGGCGCTTTACGGCAGCTTTCTTCCTGTTCCAGAGTTGTCGGCGTTTTCCGCGCCCGCCGAACAGATCCCCACGCCCGGCGGATGCGAAGCTGGGGTTGGGCAGATCGAGCTTAACGCCGATCGCGAGACCGTCGAACTTTGCGTGACCAACTTGGGCGATCGGCCGATTCAGGTCGGCAGCCACTACCATTTCATTGAGACTAATGCATCGCTGAAGTTCGACCGGGCCAAGGCGTTCGGCAAGCGTCTCGATATTCCCGCCGGCACGGCGGTACGATTTGAGCCGGGTGATACGAAGACGGTCAAGCTTGTCGCGATCGCCGGCAATAAAATCATTCGCGGCGGAAATAATCTGGCCGATGGTCCGGTGGACGCGGCGAATCTTGAGGCCACGATGAAGCGAGTCATAGCAGGAGGGTTCGCGCATGAAGCGCAGTAGTCTAATTGTGTTGACTGTTGTGATGCTCGCGGGTTGCTACGACCCGCCGTATCGCACCGATGTAAGGGGAAACGGGCAGGGCGGCGCGGATATCAAGCGCGTCCCCAAGGATCCCGAGCCGCCAAGACCGGTTGATCCACAAGTGGAATCGCAGCAACAGACGATCACGAAACAGCAGCAGGAGATCGACGAACTGAAGAAGCAGCTTCGGGACACAGAAGACCAAATCATACGCATGAACCAGCCCCCGACGACGCAGAAGGCCTCAGATCATGTCCCACAGAATTGACCGATCCGCATATGCCGAGATCTATGGCCCAACGACCGGCGATCGTGTCCGCCTCGGCGATACCGGGCTTGTGCTTCAGGTGGAGCGCGACTTCGCGGTGTATGGGGACGAATGCAAATTCGGCGGCGGCAAAACGATTCGCGAAGGAATGGGCCAGGCCGCGGGTGTCGGAGATCGTGACGCGCTGGATTGCGTGATCACCAACGCGCTCATCGTTGATTACACGGGCATCTACAAAGCCGATGTCGGAATCAAGGGCGGAATGATCGCCGGAATCGGAAAGGCCGGAAACCCGGATGTGATGGCCGGCGTGAGCCCGGGGATGATCGTTGGGGTGACGACGGAAGTGATCGCCGGTGAGGGATTGATCCTGACCGCCGGCGGAATCGACACGCACATTCATTTCATTTGCCCCCAGCAGGCGCACGAGGCAATCGCCGCCGGGCTGACGACAATGATCGGCGGCGGAACTGGGCCGGCGACGGGAACCTGCGCGACGACCTGCACGCCCGGCTCCGAATACATGCGCCTGATGCTGCAGGCGACGGATGACCTGCCGCTCAATTTCGGATTCACCGGCAAGGGCAACACATCCAAGCCGGAAGGGCTGGCGGATCAGATTCTCGCCGGCGCAATCGGGCTGAAGCTGCACGAAGATTGGGGAACCTCTCCCGCGTCGATCGATTGCTGCCTCGGTGTCGCCGAAGCGCACGACGTACAAGTCACGATTCATACCGACACGCTGAACGAATCCGGATTCGTGGAAGCATCGATCGCGGCGTTCAAGGGCCGCACGATTCACACGTATCACAGCGAAGGCGCCGGCGGCGGCCATGCCCCTGACATCATCCGCGTCTGCGGCGAGCCGAATGTGCTGCCGAGTTCCACCAATCCGACGCGGCCTTACACCGTCAACACGCTCGACGAGCATCTCGACATGCTGATGGTTTGCCATCATCTGGATAAGAATCTGCCGGAGGACGTGGCGTTCGCCGAGAGTCGCATTCGCGGCGAGACCATCGCCGCCGAGGACATTCTGCATGACCTGGGCGCGATCAGCATCATCAGCTCTGATTCGCAGGCGATGGGCCGCATCGGCGAGGTGATCACGCGAACCTGGCAAACCGCCGACAAGATGCGCCAACAGCGCGGCGCGCTCCCGGGGGAATCAGACGGCAACGACAACCGTCGCATCAAGCGCTATGTGGCGAAGTACACGATCAATCCGGCGATCGCGCATGGCGCGGGCCACATCATCGGATCGGTTGAAGTCGGCAAGCTCGCGGACCTGGTGCTGTGGAAGCCGGCGTTTTTTGGCGTGAAGCCGGAGTTGGTGATCAAGGGTGGATTCATCGCCTGGGCGCAGATGGGCGATCCGAACGCGTCAATTCCCACGCCGCAGCCGGTCTTCATGCGGCCGATGTTCGGGGCGATGGGTAAGGCGCGCGGAGTAACATCGCTGGCGTTCGTCAGCCGGGCGTCGATGGATGCCGGCTTCCCGCAAGGGTACGGGATCACCAAACGTATCGAGATGGTGAAGAACTGCCGGTCGATCGGCAAGCGCGACATGAAGCTGAACGACGCCACTCCGAAGATTACTGTCGATCCGGAAACCTACGCGGTGACGGCCGATGGCGTGCCGCTGGTTTGCGAGCCGGCGCAAAAGCTCAGCCTGGCACAGCGATATTTCCTGTTTTGAAAATTACTCGACTTGTCGCAACTGAATCGTGTCGATCACCTTTCCGTGCGCCAGCGCATTGGTAATCACCACAAGCCACGATCCGATGTCGCACCACTCGCGGCGTTTCAGATACGCCATTGCGTTCTTGATGGTCTCCTCCGGATCATCGCTGAACGGCATCAGGAACGGCTCAACCCCCCAGGGCAGCAGCATCTGCCGGAAGACCGCTTCATCATCCGTGAACGCGTAGATCGGAACGCCCACCGCGCGTAATGCGCCGAGCGTGTATGCAAGAAATCCGCTTCGCGTGAAGACGACGATGCCGGAGTTTTCCACGGCCTCGGCCAGGCTCGCGGCGGCCTTGAGCATCTTCGCCTTGGGCTCGCGAAGCCGGATCGTCTCGTTCAGCATTCGCTTCTCGGTCGGCTCGACGCTGTGGATGATGTGCTTCATCACATCCACACACTCCAGCGGATACAGGCCGGTCGTCGTCTCGCCCGAGAGCATCACCGCGTCCGCGCGCTCACGGACGGCGTTCGAAATATCGGATATCTCCGCTCGGGTGGGCATCGGCGCGCTAATCATCGATTCCAGCAGGTGTGTCGCGATGATGACCGGCTTGCCTTCGGCCATACATGCTTCCACGATGCGCGTCTGAACCAGCGGCAGAATGTGATAGTCGATCTCGATGCCCAGATCGCCGCGAGCGACCATCACGGCATCGGCAACGCGCACGATCGATTCCAGGTTCCGCAGGCCGCTCTGATCCTCAATTTTCGCGATGATCCGCGCCCGCGAGCCGAGGCTGTCGAGCAGCGCCCGCAGTACAATGATGTCTTCGCTTCGGCGCACGAACGAGAGGGCGACGAAATCGATCCCCGCTTCCACGCCGGCTCGGACATCCTTCTCGTCCTTGGCGGTCAGCGATGGAAGATTCACTTCGACGCCGGGCAAATTGATATGCCGGCGCGATCCCAGTTTCCCAGGCGTGATCACGCGGCACAGTACATTGGTTTCGTCCTTGTGCAGCACCAGCAGGCGAATCAAGCCGCTGTCGACGAGAACGGTGGCGCCGATCAGCACGTCGGCGGGGAATCCGGGGTAATTCACGCCGACGCTTCGGGCGCCGCCGCTGGGCGGGGTGGTCGTGTGGAATCCAAACTCCTCGCCGACTTTCAGCTCGATCGGCTCATCGAGCGCCGCCGTGCGAATCTCCGGCCCCTTCACGTCCATCATCACGGCCACGTGCCGCTGTTTTTGTCGCGAAACATCGCGAATCGTGGCGACAAGCGACTTCACCCATTCGTCGGTCCCGTGGGCCATGTTCAAGCGAATGACATCAACGCCGGCGACAATGAGTTCGCCGAGCTTCTCCGGCGACTGCGTGGAAGGGCCGACGGTGGCGACAATTTTGGTGTGACGATAATAACCGCGCATCTTCACTAAATTTCTGCGCGGGGTTGTCCCATGACCTCAAACTGCCGAGGCCGAGGAGAATCTAACCGGCCGACGCGGGCCTCGCAAAGAAAATGATTCAGCGAGATCGATCCAGCCGGGTCCGCACGTAGAGCACGCCGGTGAGTTGATCATCCCTCCCAAAATCCACCGGCCCGCACCAGCTGGCGCTTTCGCAGTCGGCGTTTCTGTGCTGGGTGAAGTTGAAACGCAGCAGCACGGGGATAGGGCGCTGGCCCCCCGATAGAAGTTTCCACGGAATCGAGGCTTCGCCGCGCCAGAGTCCGTCGGCGGTATTCGTCGTGGCGTAGCGGACGGCGGCGCCTTCGACCGAACCCCACGAAACGTTGGCGCCGGCTTTGTCCTTGCGCTCGGTCCAAACGACGCCATTGGGCTTCAAGACGACGTGCGTCACCGGGCCGACCGAATTGTCAGCGAAGATCGGTTGCACAAGCACCTCGGCCAAATCCTCGTCCCAGGCGCGCCGCGCCTGATAGTGGACGTCGTTGTGCGCTTCGCGCTGGCCGCCGGATAATCCTTCGAGTTGGAAGCCGAGATAAAAATTCTCCGCGCCCCAGCAGGAGTAGATCCGCGCCGGATGGCTGGCATATTCGAGCCGAGCGTCCTGAAGCGCCGGACGATTCATCATGAGCACCATCGGGCCGTCCTGAATCGCCTCGGTGTTGTTCCACTCGTCGAGCCGGCCGTCGAGTTTCAACGGCCCCTCGCGACGATCCGTAGCGGCGATTGGAATTCGCGTGGATAGCCGATATGGCGCGTTCGAATAGCCGTTGACAAAGGTGACCGTCAACGGCGTAAGCGCCGACGCGTTGATGCGATCGAGATTGAAATCAGCGCCGATCGCCGCCGGCTCAACGTGATAGGTCTGGAGCTTCGGAACCTCCACCGCGGACTCCGGATTCACCTGCCAGCCCGAATCCGGTGGCGGGGCGGTCCAACGAAGCACGTTGCGATTCGGCGTCGTGTCTGAGGCGTTGTAAATATCGATGCCGAACTTCAGGTTCACCCAGTTCCCGGCATTGTCCGTCGGAGCTGAATCGTTCCGGGCAAGCGTCCATTGCGCCGCGTGGCCGACGAGAAGAGGACGTTCCAGTGGCTCGGCCCATTGCAGCGTCTGGATGTAGAGCGCGCGCTGTTGATCGGGATCAACCGGCCGACCTGGCGTATGCAGGACGATCTGCGCGGCAAGCAATTCCTGGGCGCGATCCCAGGCCTGCGCATCAGGCGTCCCGCAAAGCAATGCATAGGCGGGATCAGGCGCTTGGCCCGGCTGGATTTCGAGCGGTTTGCTGATCAATCGCGCCATCTGCAGCGCGCTGATCGGTTCCCCGCGTTCCTTGCTGAGCCAGAGATACTCGTAATCCTGCTGCGCTCGGCGCAACCACTTGAGCTGCATCGTTGGGACTGGTTGATCGACGCCATACCACGACCCGGGATAGAACCATGCGACCTGCCCGGCGTCAGTCGATTCGAGCGGCGATTCCTGCTGCGGCAGTGTTTGATCCCAAAGCACGACGCCCGCCTGGCGAAGAAACGCCAGCCACGCCCAGACGCGCACGTCGCGCTCGCTGCCGCCGGCTCCAAAATAAGGAACATCGGATGCGTCGGTGCGAAGCGCATAAACGCGATTGCGGGCGGCGGCGTTTCCGGGTTGCGTGGTCGCGCCAGTTCGAGCCACGGACATCAGCCCTGGCGCGCTGGCATAGATGCGAAATCGATCGGCGGCGGAAATGGTCGTCGAACGATCGATCTGCGCGTCCTCCAAGGCCAGCGTGACGCGGACGTTCTCATTGGCTTGCAGCACCTTCGCGGTCTCGCTCAAGAGAGCGGCCGATTCGGCTTCCCCGGCCGGGGGCGTCAGCGAAATCGGGCACTGCTCGAGCTTTTTGAGATGCTCAAAGTGCTCGGCGGCGAGCCGCCAGTAATCGAGGCGCGATTGCGGGTCGTAGCGATCGAGACTTTGTGCCGCCGGCAACGGCCAATATCCGAGCCCGACGCGATCCGCGAAAACGGTCCCATCCAGCCACGGGCCGACCATCGCGTCGTACTCGCGCCAATCAATCTCCGGCGCTTCGCCGGTCGGCCACTTCACAGTCGGATGAAGTCCGGGGATGCTCAGCGTCAAACGGTTCTCTTCAGCCAGCGCGACCAGCTGATCGAGCGTGCGAACCGTGGCGGCGTATCGCCCCTGTCGACGGTTGATTAGCGCGGGCGTGATCGTATCGCCAAACGCATCGGGATAGAGAGCCGCCAGGCGAGCCCAGCTCAGGTTACCCACCATCTGCAAGTGGCGTTCGCGCGGCAGGGCAAAGTCATAAACGGAAAGCGTCATCGCTTGCGAGCCGATCACCTTGCCGGCACTTCGAAGCTCAAACTGTCCTTGCAGTGTCGAGGCGGCTGCTGTCGCGGGAACGCGAAAATCGAGCCAGATGAGAACGTGATCGCCATTGGGATGGGCAGCAGGGTTAGTCGGCTGAGCCGGATCTCGAAGTTGTGTGAGATCGATTACACCATCCTTGGACTTAATGGGCAGCAGAACGCGCGGCAGCGCTCGGCTGGCGGTGTTCAATCCGGTGTGGCGGACATAATCGGGATTCAATTCGATTGGCGCCGGCAGCACCTGATAGGCCCGAAAATGGTCGACATCGAGGAGTCTGCCGTCGGCATGGACGCGAAGCTGCAACGCCGCACTCGGTTGAACGTTGCTGACCGCCAGCGTCACGCTCGTCCATTCCTCAGCCGCGGCGTGAAGCTTGATCGGAGAAGCCAGCGGCGTCGGACGAATCGGATCGCTTAGGTCGATCAACGTCAACTCGCTACGGGCTCCGGCGCTCACGGGGTGTGAAGGCGGCGGTGTCGTGGGCGTAACCCTTTCGTGCGGACAGCCGGTCAACAGCAACAGGACACCGATCACCAGCGCTACGGACGCTGGTTGCGGTCGCGGCCGCCTTAGTTGAGGCTTCATACAAGCTACATGGGGCATCGAATGTCCGGTTGCATACTGCTTGTGCAGTGAACGCCGCGACTGCTTGAACTTTCGCCGTGGATCGGTCGATGATTCGACACGCATTGGCGGTAGCGAAAGCAAATTGCGGCTTTTCAAATTCGTCAAAACCACTGGAAACTCAGTAGTTTTCGCGCGTTCAAACAGGCAAATTTTGACGTCTAGCACGTTAGCTGCGCGATGTTGGCACAGGCTTTGAAATGTAATCCTAGCGAAGGGCATTCAATTATGACAAGCGTAACCAGGGATGGCGTCGTTGAGTTTCGGTTCTTTCGACCGGACGTTCGATCAGTGAGTGTTGTGGGAGATTTCAACAGTTGGCGCATGGATGCGCTGCATATGGAATCCCACGGCGACGGGTGGTGGCGAGCGGAAATGCAGTTGCAGGGAGGCGACTACCGCTTCCGCTATTTGGCTGATGGAACATGGTTTACCGATTATGCCTCGCATGGGATCGTCGCCGGAAAGCTTGGGTGCGACAGCCTGCTGGTGGTGCCAAAACAATCGCGGCGCACGAACAAGGACTTCAGCGACGATGGGCAGGTTGCGGTGCGCCATGCTGCGGTTCAACCGGCAGCAATTCGACAAGTCGCCTGATCCTTCTACACAATCGTCTCTAAACAGTCTTCGTTTCCTCCTCCGCCAGGCTGCACGGCCTCTACCCTCCACCGTGCAGCCTTTTTTTGCGCGCCGATTTTTTGACGTGATTAGAAACGCAGCATCAGTCCAATGTAACCCTGAATGCCGTTGATGCTGGGGTTATGAACCGGACCTTCTAGACGGGCGTTCGACAGGTGGTAATAACGAAGTCCGCCGATCAGGTGCAGATCATCTTTGATCTGAAACGTGCTGCCAACGCCGGTCTCTTCCATGTAGTTGTAATACGTCCCATTCGGCGGGGTTCGGGTATCGGCAATCGATACCGCGCCACCCACGTCCACGAATAGCGAGAACCGCCCCCGGTGATACAGGTGCTGCCGCAGCAATGCATTCAAGGCATAGATGTCGGCGTCCGGTCCGGCCTGATCGTTGCGAAATCCGCTAAATTCGGCGTTCAGCGAGACGTTGTCGAAAACGTAGTAGCCGATGCCGACGGTTCCCGAACCCATGATCGCTGTCGGCCCCGTGAAATTGCGCGTAAACGCGCCGTATGTGGTGAGAGTCACGGTTCCCTTCGGAAAATTGGCCGGCTCCCAGGCCGGTCGCGTTTGCGCCAGGGCGCTGCTGGCCGACACCAGCATCAGCAGGGCGATATAGATTCGACTCATGGTCTGCGGCCCGTGTATTCCGAGAAGATGCCGATCTCGACGTGATGTTTGACGTCGGCAAACCCAGCTTGCTCCATCGCCTTGACGACACGGGCAGGCGGAATACAGGCGTCGATGGTGTCCCAATAATATTTCCATAGAAGGGGGGTTTTGGAATCGCGCGCCGCCAAACGAGTCAGCAGAGGCACCACGCCGCGAAAATAAGCGCGGGCCAGTGCTCGCGCCAATGGCCTCTGAGGCGCGGTGATCTCAAGCAGGCAGACCGTTCCGCCGGGCTTCAGCACGCGATGGAATTCAGATAGCGCCGCCGAAAGATCGCTCATGTGCCGCAAGGCGTAGCCGACACTTAAGAAGTCAAATGATGCCTCGGCGAGTGGCAATTGCTCGCCGGTCGCGCGAAGCACGCGAATTGGCACTGACGCCACGAGTTGAGCGAGCATCCCCGCGCTGGGATCGAGCCCCAGAATCTGCCGTGGCTCGCCCAGGACCGCCAGCGCCTCCCGCGAGACGGCGCCAGTTCCTGCCGCCACATCGAGCATCTTCATGCCCGGCTTCAACCCTGCTCGCAGCAACGCCTCACGCCGATACTTCGCGCCGGTGCCGAAGGCCATGAGCCATTCGATGCGGTCATAATCGATAGCGGTCCGGTCAAAAATCTGCCGCAGGAATCCGCTCTTCTGCCCTTGGCGGTAATACTCCGTCAGCGTCCGATGCGGCGGCAACACCGGCGCGGAAACTTCACCCATGCCCGACAAACTCATCGCCGCGAAGTGTAGTCGGCCCAGCCAATTTTGCGAGAAACACCGCGGTACCCGATTCGCCGGCGGGTGCCATTCCCGCGTTTCGAAGCTAACTTGACACCCGCTTTCAAGCCGATAGATTCATCAACCCGCCTGCCGGACAGGACTCGAGTCCCCCGATCGGCGTATACTTCCCAAGCAGTCCAAGGCTGCAAATGAAGTGACATTTTCGGCAGTAGCTCAATGGTAGAGCAGCCGGCTGTTAACCGGCTGGTTGTAGGTTCGAGTCCTACCTGCCGAGTTCTTTATAAGTCCCGCCGAACGCTTCACTTAGCGTACCTGCCTGAGTCGGGCAGCGCGGCCTCAAAGTCACAGATTAGCCGGTAATTACCGGCTAACTCCAAACTGGAGGCTGTCATGTCCCGTCATTCGCGTTCTGTTCCCAACTGTCGTCATCACAAACCGTCCGGCAAAGCCGTCGTCACCATCAACGGTCGGGATATTTATCTTGGCGTGTTCGGCTCCAAGGAAAGCCGAGACACATACGGCTGGCTGATGCCGAACTCGGCGGCGATGGATTAGAGTTCATAACAGACCTTCTTTTATACGTTAAGAGTATTAGTTGTTCTGGCAGTTCTGTGCCGCTCGGTCGGCCTGAAGCTTGGCCAGCACGTCGCGCACAAACGTTTCGGTCAGACTGCCGCCGGGGTCGGACAGGCGGGCGATCACCGCCCACTTGAACGCCTGGTGAAAGACCAGCGCCAGTTCATCCCCGCAACAGTCGGCGAGAATGGCCAGCGCCAGTTGCGCTGGGCCAGACCCGCCATAACCGAATTCAAATCCGGTCGGGCTGACTTCGGCGAGCTTCAGTCGAGTCGTGATTCCACAAGTCCAGCCGCAAGGGCGATGGTCTGCCGGAAGCCGCGCCTCCGTTGACGACACAGACCACGCCCTGCGCTGTGCGATGACGCGGCCATCGGCCGACTTCATGCGCACGGTGATCGTGTACCAACCGCCAGCCGGCACTTCGAGCGAACCGGAGAAATCGTGACCGGCGGGTTTGGCGACCTCGACGAAGTCGCCCGACTTTCCATCAACGCCTTCCTTGTAGGATGGGCATTAGCGTGGCCTTGGCGTCAACAACTGCCGCCGGCTCCTCGGAATCGCCAACGATCGGAATGCGGGCGGTATTGGAAAGCGATCGCTGGAAGACGACGTAAGGCGTGGGCCATGTGAGGTTGATGCTGTCTGCGGCCCGCGACGACGGAGAGATTGAGTCCGCTTCGACCACACGAATGCTGAGAACGAGGAGTGCAATCAGCGCGATGCGGATGCGGGGGAGGCACATTGTCCAGCGGCTTGAGGAGCAGGTCAAACACGTTCGCAGAGGCCCGTCGACGAAGCGCGTCGGCTCGACAATTCCGTCCAATGTAGAACGAAACAGACAATTGTTGGTAAAACTTCTGGCAAGACAAAATCTTCTTGCGGCAGGGCACGCTCATTGGTGTTGTTTTGCAAACGTTTTGCAACGCAAAAGGTGTTGAATTAACCAACACATCCCCCAGCGCCTTTTTCGCTGAAAGTTCACCGGTATTTGCCGACCGGAATTCGTTAGTTTATTTGACCCAAATTATTACTTCGACGTAGTGCCTTTCGGCATGGGTCGTTTGGAAAATCGCGAAATCATGCAGGTGGACATCCCTGCCCAAGGCGCATGAGCGAATTAAGCAAACAACGGTTGGATGAGGTGATTGCCGATCGGCAACCACCATGTTTTGTGCCTTTCCTCGCGGCGCTGGCCGGCTTGGCGGTGGCCGGTTGCGCGGTGGGACCGGACTTTAAGCGACCGGCAGCTCCGGCGACCGTCGATTATACCGCCAATCCGCTCGCGACCACCGTCTCCAGCACAAACGTCGCCGGAGGAGAGGCCCAGCGCTTTGCCCATGGCGGCGACATCGCTGGCGACTGGTGGACCCTGTTTCATTCGGAGCCACTGAATAAGTTGATCGAACTCGCGATTACCAACAATCCCGACCTCAAGGCGGCGCAGGCGGCGTTGTCAGTCGCCCGGGAAAATATGCTGGCGCAACGCGGCGTCTTTTTTCCCAGTGTCGCGGGCAACTTTTCGGCCACGCGCCAGCGGCAGCCCGGGACGCTCGCACCGGTGCCCAATTCAAACGTCTTTCAATACAATTTGTTCACCCCGCAGGTCAGCGTTTCGTATTCGCCCGACGTCTTCGGCGCGAACCGCCGTTCAATGGAATCGGTCAAGGCGCAGCAGGACAGCGTGCGTTACCAGATGATCGCCGCCTACACCACGCTGACCTCTAATGTGGTTGTCACGGCGATTCAAGCGGCCGCGGTGCAGGCGCAAATTGACGCGACGCGCCAGCTCATTGACCTCAACTCCAACATGGTGGAAATCGTGCGCTACCAGTTGACCAAGGGCTACGCCAGCCGGCTCGACGTGGTCGCGCAGGAATCCCAGCTCGCGCAAGTCACCGCGACGCTGCCGCCGTTGCTCAAACAATCCGCCCAACTGCGCGACTTGCTGGCCGTGCTGGCCGGAAGGTTTCCAAACGAGGCGCCCGCGGAGAAATTTGAGCTGAGCAGTCTGCAATTGCCGGTGGAAATTCCAGTGAGCTTACCGTCCCAACTGGTGGCTCAGCGTCCTGATGTGCTGCAGGCCGAGGCCAACCTGCACGCCGCGAGCGCTCAGATCGGCATCGCCATTGCCAACCGGTTGCCCAACATCACCCTGACGGCCAATGCGGGGAGCACGGCATTGTCCTTTGATAAATTGTTCACGTCCGGCACGGGCTTCTGGGGTGTGGGCGCGGCGGTGGCTGCGCCGCTTTTCGACGGCGGAACCTTGTTGCACCAGGAGCGCGCGGCAAGGGCTGCCTACGTTCAAGCGGCAGAACAGTATCGCAGCACGGTGCTGACCGCGTTTCAGAATGTGGCCGACACTTTGACCGCGCTGGAACAGGACGCCGAGAGCCTGAAGGCCTCCACCACGGCCGCCGATGACGCGCAGGTCACTTTGGATTTGTCGCAACGACAATGGAAGGACGGCTACATCAGCTATCTGGCATTGTTGAGCGCCGAGCAGGCCTATCAGCAGGCCCGCATCAACCTCGTGCAGGCTCAGACCAATCGTTATGCCGACACCGCGGCGCTGTTTCAGGCGCTGGGTGGCGGATGGTGGCATCGCGCGGATCTGACCGAGGAGAAAAAATGAACAGTAGATCATCTTACGCCAAGCCGTTGGCGGATGGTCGCAAATCTCAGATGGCCGTCATCGTGTTGGCAGCCATCGTGTCGTTCACTGGCTGTTCAGACAAAGTTGACGACAAACCACAAACCTCATCCGCGACGGTCAGCAATGTAACCCTGACGGCCGAACAGCGTCAGAAAATCCATCTTTACACCATCGCACCGTCCAAATTTCACAAGACGACGGAGACCACCGGAACGGTGGATTTCGACAACGATCAGGCCACTAGCGTGCTGGCACCCTTCGGCGGGCCGGTGTCGCGGCTGCTCGTTTCCGTCGGGCAGAAAGTCAAGGCCGGCGAGCCGCTGGCCGAGGTGGATTCACCTGACTTTGCGGCGGCCATCAGCGCATATCGCAAGGCGCTCAGCACCGCAAAGACCCTCCGCCGGGTGGCCGACATGGACAAGGATTTGATCCAGCACAACGGCGTGGCCCAGCGCGAGGAGGAGCAGGCGCAAACCGATGCCGCCAACGCCGAGGCGGATCGCGACGCCGCCCTTCAAACGCTCGTCTCGCTGAATCTGGATGCGCACACCATCAAAGACCTTGAAGCCGGCCGGCCGACTTCGCGCCCGTCGGGAATGATTAATTCGCCAATCGCGGGAACCGTGGTGGAAAAACTCATCACGCCCGGGGAACTGCTGACCGCGGGCGCCACGCCGTGTTTTACCGTCGCCGATTTGTCGCGCGTGTGGGTCATGGCGCAATTGTTCGGGTCCGACCTGGCGTCGGTCAGCGTCGGCGATCCGGCCGAAGTGGAGACCGGCATCGCAGCGAATAGTTTTTCAGGAACCGTGGACAACATCTCGGCGCTGGTGGACCCGACCACGCGGTCGGTGATGGTGCGCGTAGTCGTCGAAAATCCCGGCGACTTTCTGAAGAAACAAATGTATGTCCGCGTGCGGATTCAATCGCGCCAGGAAAGCACCGGTCTGTTGGTTCCGGTTTCGGCGATTTTGCGAGATGACGTTAACTTGCCGTTTGTTTATGTCGTTCAGCCTGACGGCAGCTTTGCGCGGCGGCGCGTGACTTTGGGTTATCGCACCGGCGACCAATATGACATTCCCGATGGTCTGCATGCCGGCGATCAGATCGTGGTGGATGGCGCGATCTTCATCCAATTCATGCAAAACCAATGAGCGACCCATTGCCTCCAACTGAATCCACGCCGCGAACGGCTTCGATCATGAACCGGATCGTCGCCTCTTCGTTGCGGCAACGTTTTCTGGTCGTCCTCATGACCGTCGTGTTGATCGGCGCCGGAACGCGGTCGCTGGATCGCCTGCCCGTGGATGCCTATCCCGACCTGTCGCCGCCGATTGTCGAGATCATCACCCAATGGCCCGGCCACGCCGCCGAGGAAGTGGAACGGCTGATCACCGTGCCCACCGAAATCGGGATGAACGGCATTCCGAAGATGAATACGCAACGCTCCATTACGCTCTATGGATTGTCTGACGTCATCCTCACGTATGCAGATGGCACGGACAACAACTTCGCCCGGCAGGAGGTTTTCAACCGGCTTTCCAGCCTGAGTCTGCCGAGCGGCGTGACGCCTTCGGTGTCGCCGTTGTCCTCGCCTTCGGGACTGATCTATCGTTACGTGCTGCAAAGTTCCGACCGCTCGCCGATGGAACTCAAAACCTTTGAGAACTGGATCCTCGAACCCGCCTATAAGTCCCTGGCCGGAGTGGCGGATGATTCGGGGTTTGGCGGGGGCACCATGCAATACCAGGTGCTGCTCGATCCCGCCAAGCTGGCCGGGGTCGGCATGTCGGTCTTGCAGGTCGAGGCCGCGCTGACGGCCAACAACAGCAACGCCGGCGGCGGGTTTTATTCGCAAGGCGGACAGTTCTATTACGTGCGCGGCCTGGGACGGCTTGAAACGCTGGAGGACATCGGCAACGTGGTGCTGGCGGTGAACAATGGCACCCCGGTTTTGCTCAAAGACGTCGGCCGCGTGGTCATCGGCATCGCCCCGCGCCTCGGCGAGTTCGGCTACGAGAATCAAGACGATTGCGTGGAAGGCGTCATCCTCCTGCGCACCGGCGATAAAACTCAAGACGTGCTGAAACGGGTCGAAGCCAAGACCCAGGAACTAAACGATCAAGTCCTGCCCAAGGATGTAAAAATCGTTCCATTTTACGACCGCAGCGATTTGATCGCACTGACGACGCAGGTCGTGGAACGAAACCTGTTGCGCGGCATGTTGCTGGTCGTCGTGATCCTCATCTTTTTCCTCTACGATTTCCGGGCGGGTTTGATTGTCGCCGCCACCATTCCGCTGTCGCTGCTGTTTGCGTTCATTTGCCTCGATCTCCAAGGCGCCTCGGCCAATCTGCTCTCCATCGGCGCGGTGGATTTCGGGATTCTGGTGGATGCCGCGGTGGTGATGGTGGAAAACATTTTCCGCCAGCTCGCCCTGCGCACGGGCACGCCACTCAACGTCCAGGAAATCATCCGCGATGCTGCGGCGGAAGTGGATCGCCCGTTGTTCTATGCGGTCGCCGTGATCGTGGCCAGCTTCCTGCCGATTTATGTGCTCGCCGGGCCTTCTGGAATTCTGTTCAAACCGATGGCGGACACGATGGTTTTCGCGCTGGTCGGTTCGTTGATTGTCACGCTGACGCTGCTGCCGGTGCTGTGTTCGTGGTTCATGCGGAAGGGCGTGCGGGAGCGCCGCAACCCCGCTTACGAAGCCATCAAATCTGCCTACACCTGGGGCCTCGATTTTTGTCTCGCTCATCCGTGGGTCACAACCTTCGCCTCGGCCATTCTGCTGGCCGGTTCGTTGCTGCTCATCCCGCGCATCGGCGCCGAGTTCATGCCGCAACTGGATGAAGGCGCGCTCTGGGTGCGCGCCACGATGCCCTACACGATTTCGTTTGATGAATCGGCGAAGATCACGCCCCAGATCCGGCAAGTGTTGAAATCCTTTCCCGATGTCACCACCGTCGCCTCCGAACTGGCCCGACCTGACGATGGCACGGATTCCACCGGATTTTTCAACGTCGAGTTTTACGTCGGCCTGAAACCTTACTCGGAATGGACGGGCCCCTATCGCACCAAAGCCGCGCTGATTGAGGCCGTCAACCGGAAACTCCAGCAATTTCCCGGAATCATTTTCAACTACACCCAGCCGGCGGAGGATGCGGTGGACGAGGCCGAATCGGGCTTGAAAAGCGCCCTGGCCGTCCAGGTGTTCGGCTCCGATTTGAACACGCTCGAACAAAAGGGCAAAGCCGTCAAAAAAATCCTGGAACAGGTGCGCGGCATCAAAGATGTGACGCTGGTGAAGGAACTCGGTCAGCCCAGCCTGGACATCAAAATCAACCGCGCCACGATTGCCCGTTACGGCGTGAATGTGGCCGACATTAACGCCTTGATCACGACCGCCATCGGCGGCGACGTGGCCACCCAGGTGGAACAGGGCGAAAAGCAGTTTGATCTGGTCGTCCGCCTCGAACGCCAATATCGCGACAACCCCGCGGAAATCGGCAACATCCTGGTGCCCACGCCCGGCGGCCAGCAAATTCCGCTCAAGGAATTCGCCGACATCCGTGTGGCGAACGGCGCTTCGTTCGTTTACCGCCAGGACAATTCGCGCTACATCGGCGTCCAGTTCTCGGTCCAGGGTCGCGACCTCGCCGGGGCGGTGGAAGATGCCATCCAGGCGGTGAAGCAAAAGGTCACCATGCCGAACGGCTACCGGATCAATTGGGGCGGAGAATACACGGAATACACCGCCTCGCGCCGGCAAATGAATGTCATTCTGCCGCTGACCTTGTGCCTGATTTTCTTCCTGCTGTTTGCGCTGTATAGCAATTTGAAATTTCCGTTCATCACGGTGCTCGGCGTCGTGTTGTCAGCGCCCGTCGGCGGCCTCGTCGCACTCTGGATCACCAACACCCCGTTTTCCGTCTCGTCTGGCATCGGCTTCCTGGCGTTGTTCGGCGTCTCGGTGCAGATGGCCGTCGTCTATATCTCGT
>Ga0182024_10000475_pt1 | contig 103338 bp, 67 predicted proteins | sample P32metaG_FD_120480 | JGI IMG/M metagenome (GOLD analysis project Ga0182024, IMG submission 120480) | Permafrost microbial communities from Stordalen Mire, Sweden - P3-2 metaG (Illumina Assembly) | ecosystem: Environmental > Terrestrial > Soil > Wetlands > Permafrost | place: Sweden: Stordalen... | reverse complement strand
GCGAGCGCGATGGATGTTTGCAGGGCTACTGTCGCAAGGCGAAACATTTGTGTACTCCGCATTCACTCGTAGAAACAGTGTGGCTGAGACCGTGCCTTTGCGTTCGCCAACCTGATGATTTCATGGGAGATTCCATGAATGACGCGTGAATCTTTGCGGTCTTTAAGGGAATTTTCCAGGATGTAGCAAATTGCTCTTTGCATATAGCGGATTCCTGCTATGATTTGGCAGCAGCCAACTAAAGCGTTGCACTCGACGACGGTCAACCATTCGTCGCGCGCCTATAGGCAATTTCTGTACGACTATTTTCATAAAGCCTTGGTCATTACAACTTCTCAACCCGCAACGTGGGCTGTAATCGCTCGACCATTGGGCGAATTCTCACGGGACTTCTCGCGGTAAGGTGTGCAACCCAATCAATTTGACTTAATGCTCCGTTGGCGCGCATCTGCGGCAAAGCGTCTCTTAGGGTTTCCTAAGTAATCTACCGCGAATGCATTTGGATGGCGATGAAACGGTTAGCGACTGCTAATGAGCATGATCGCGCCGAAGTAACCCGCATGAGTACCTTGCGCTTTGGTCTTCCCCATCCCTACTTTTTAGGAGTTTGCAATGAGTGTGCTGTTCTCGAAACTGACTACCAGATCCTCGCAATTTTTCTCTCTTCTTCCTATTCTTGCGATGGTTTTTTTCTGCGCCAATAGTAGTCAGGCTCAGTCAACCCCCACGAGCATTCAGATATCCGGTGTGGCAGTTCAGAGTTCGGTCCATCGATTGGGCGTCAATCTGGGCGACAACGGATATTGGGATTCGGGTCAGATGATGAAGAATCTGATCTTTGAGAATCCCGGCTTTGAGGGTTTGAAGTACCGCGTGATCTTTCATTGCACCGCGGTAACAGCCAACAGTTGCACGGACGACAATCAATGGAACACGCAACCGGCCAATTATTGGCAGGGCGGGAGTTTTCTGGTCATCTCCGGTGCGGCTGCGGGGGCCACGGGTACGGTGTTGTCGAATACGGCTTCCGATGTCTGCAAGAGCTGTGGGCCTACGCTCACGTTCGACAGGAACGTGAACATGGCGGAAGGCGATTATTTTTCGGCATCCATATACATACCGGGCAGCGGCGACACCGCCTGGTGGGACGATACCGGTGGCGGCGGCACGATTACGACTGAAACGACCGACCTCTCCCCCAACACGCCGGGCAAGCAGGCGATGCTGATGAGCGCCAACGGGGCCGGGCAGTACGCCAAGCTGACGCAGGGGTTCGATACCTGGTTAGGATTGAGTTTCATACAGTTAAACGGCGCGTTTCAGATTACTTTCCGCGCCAAAGGTGTGGGTGGCAACAATCAACTGCTGGTAACTGCGCAACGCCTGCAGGGAACAAACCCGGCGTGGGTGAATCAGACGCTGACTCTGCCCAACACATGGAAGGACTATACGCTTACCTTCTCCGCCAGCGAGACCGGCTCGGCAGCGGGCCCTGTTCAGCTTGCGTTTGCCGCGGCTGGCGGCAGTGTTGAGTTGGATGATGTATCACTGACTCAGACCAATTCCAGCGCCTCCAATCCTACTGCCTTCCGCGATGATGTTGTGAATGCGGTGAAGCAGCTGAATCCGGGCACGATCCGCATGATGGCTGCGGGTGCGGCGTTGGGCTCGGATATTCCCAACCAGTTGCAGGCGCCCTTTGCGCGCTATCGTAGCGGCTTCAATGCTGACGGGACATCGGTGCCGAATATTGCTTACGGCATTCACGAATTTCTGCAGCTCTGCCAGACGGTTGGAGCGGACCCTTGGATCACGATTCCGACAGCGACGACGCCTCAGGAGATGACGGAGTTCATCGAGTATCTGACGGGTACGGGCGGCGATTCGTGGAGTGGGCTGCGTATCTCTCGCGGCCAGACTCAGCCATGGACTACTGTGTTCAACAAGATTCACATTGAGTTGGGCAACGAGACGTGGAACGGCGCTTTCAAGGGCGAATCGATGAACTATCCCGCCTATCCGCAGTGGGCCAATCAGGTCTTCGGCGCAGCGCGGCAGACGAGTGGCTTCAAGGCAAGCAAGTTCGATCTGATACTGAGCGGCCTTGGTGATTCACCAGGCTATAACTCGATCATGATGAGCACCAGCACGCAGCACGACTCCTTTGACATTGCGCCGTACCTGCTTTACAGCGCCAACGATGAGGCGCAGTCGACGATGTTCGGAGCGATGTTTGCGGAGCCGGAGATTTTCGATTCGCCGGGTGGTGAGGTGTATCAGAACGCGGTGCTGGGCGCATCGACGCCGTCGGCTACTGGTGGTTCAACTGGAGTGAGTGTGTACGAGACCAATCTTGGAACGATGATTGGAAATATCACGCAGGCTGAGTTGGACAAGCTTACTCCCTCAGTGGGCGCGGGCATTGCTCACACCAACCACATGCTGCAGATGATGCGAGCAGGAATACAATACCAGAATGCTTTTTCTCTGCCACAGTACGAATATCGGCGCAGCGATCAGAGCCTGGTCAGGCTTTGGGGCCTGGTTGTCGACATGGGCACGACGAATCGGCGGCGGCCTCAGTTCCTGACTCAGGCGCTGGCCAACACCGTGATCGCAGGCAACATGCTGCAGACGATTCAGGGCGGTGCGAATCCGACGTGGAATCAGCCGCTCAGCAGCGATGGCGTGCAGTTGAATGGAGCGCATTATCTGCAATCTTTCGCATTTCTCAATGGGCAAACTGCTTCGGCGGTGCTCTTTAACCTGAGCCAGACGACGGCGCTGCCGGTGGTCTTTTCGGGTCAGAATGCGCCGACGGGCACGGTGCAGATGAGCCAGATCACTTCGGGGAGCATCACGGACAGCAACGAGTTTTCAAATGTCGTGGAGCCGACGACGAAGACTCTTAGCGGAGTTACTGCGGCGACTGGCCTTTCGCTGCCGCCGTTTTCTATGACTGTGCTTACCTGGAGCTCCTCGTTTGTGCAGGCTCCGCAATACTCGGTTGCGCCGGGCACTTACAGTACGACGCAGACGGTGAGTTTGTGGAGCATTACGTCCGGGGCAACGATCTACTACACCACGGATGGGAGTACTCCGACGATGGCTTCTGCGCTTTATAACGGGCCGATTAAGGTGAGCAAGTCGCAGACGATCAATGCGATTGCGGTGGCTGCGAATCTGACGGCAAGCCCGGTGACGCAGGCTGTTTACGTGATTCAGCCGGTGGCTGCTGCGCCGGTCTTCTCGCTTGCTTCGGGCACCTATAACGCCGGGCAGGCAGTGACGATCACCGATGCGGTTGCGGGTTCGACGATCTACTACACGACGGATGGTTCAACGCCTACGACGGCTTCAAATGTGTATGCGGGAGCGATCTCCGTTACCACCAACGAGACGGTGAGCGCGATTGCGGCGGCGCCTAACTACACGAACAGCGAAGTTACGACGGCGGTGTACACAATCGCTCCGCCAACAACTGCGCCGACTCTCTCGGTGGCGGCTGGGGTTTATCAGAAGACTCAGTATGTTCAGGTTGCAGATACGCAGTCTGGAGCGACGGTCTATTGCACCACGGATGGAACGACGCCGACTAAGAGTTCGACGCTCTGCAGCTCGGGCGTGACGGTAACGACCACGGAGACGGTGAAGGCTGTGGCGTACGCACCTGGCTACTCCGTCAGCCCGGTTACTTCGGCGACTTACACGATTGCTCCGTACGCGGCGATGCCGGTGCTGAGCGTTCCGGGAGGCACGTATAACACTCCGCAGTCGGTAACAATTACAGATTCGACGCAGGGCGCGAAGATCTACTACACGACAGATCAAACGACGCCCACGACCTCCTCAACGGTTTATTCGAGTCCTGTCTCGATCACCGGCGTTAGCTATCTACAGGCGATTGTGGTGGCTCCGGGCTATACTCAGAGTTTCGCATCGACAGCTAACTACGTGATGACGGTGGGGACGCCGACGTTTACTACGGTGGGTGGGTTGATGGTGATTTCGGATGTAACTCCGGGTGCGGCTCTTTTCTACACGACGGATGGAAGCACGCCTACTTCGGCCTCGACGCAGTACCTGGTGCCGATTGCGATCACTGCTTCGAAGACGGTGAAAGCTATCGGGATCAAGCGCAACTATGTGAACAGTGCGATCGGTTCCGGGGCTTTATCGTCCACGACGGGTGCGCCGACGGCGGCAACGCCGGTGTTCACGGTAGCCAGCGGCACTTACACTGTCGCGCAGGCGGTGAGCATTACCGATACTACTTCGGGGGCGAAGATTTACTACACCACCGACGGGACGGCGCCGACCAGCTCTTCTACGATCTATTCGGGACCGATCACGGTGAGCGCGACGGAGACTCTGGAGGCGATCGCGACTGCTTCCGGGTACACCAACAGCGCGGTTGCTTCGGCCACTTACACGATTTCGACGACGACGAGCGGTCCGGCGGGCACGAATGTGATCAGTCTGCCGAATGGATTCGGGTCGAAATCGACGACGATGAATGGCTCGACGGCAGTGGTCGCGACGGCTCTACAACTCACCAACGGCGGTACGGGGCAGGCCGGTACAGCTTGGTATCCCACGAAGGTGTCGATCAACGGGTTTACTTCTGACTTTGACTTTCAACTGCCGATCTCGGCGGCGGATGGGTTTACGTTCACCATTCACAATGCCAAGAAGAACGTCAACGCTCTGGGAGGGAATACTTCAGGTCTTGGATACCAGTTCATCGACAACAGCGTGGCGGTTGCCTTCGGCCTTTACCAGAGCGGCGTCAGCAACGCTGAATCGGTAGGCATCTACACGGGCGGAGTCAGCCCGCAGGGTAGCTCGATCAATTTGTCGGGGACGGGGATTAACCTGCATAGCGGGGATGTCTTCCACGCAACTATCACCTATAAGGGTGATTCAATGGCGGTGACCTTGACGGACAAGAAAACGGGCGCGGTTGTTACGGAGACATTTTCTGTCAATATTCCGAGTAATGTGGGAGGTAGCACTGCTTATGTGGGCTTTACCGGCGCTACGGGAGGACAGACGGCGATCCAGAACATTTTGAACTGGGCTTACAGCAATCAGTAGGCAGCAACGACATCCGGAAACACGATAGCTGGGACCGGGTGTTCGAAGCGGGTAGCGATTGCAAAAATCGCTGCCCGCTTTTTGGTTTGAGCAGAGCGGGCCTTATGGGCGGCGGTGCGATCCTGCTAGTGTGATGACTCTGAAGTTCGCTTAAGATACCGGCAGGATTCAACCACTCGTAAATCGTTGAAAAGCAGATCCTTCACTACGTTCAGGATGACAAAACATATGAGACGAACTTCGAGACGGACGCTAGAGTGGCCATTCAAGAGATGCTTGATTTGAATTCGATCTATGTCTGGCGGATTGGGCTTGAGGCGGCTGCGTCTGTTTCGGAGGGGCGGCTTGGGTCCTGGTATGGGTTGCTGTCGTTTGAGGAGAAGAAGAGGGCCGACGCGTTTCGCGGGCCTGGGCTTCGGCGGGACTATGTTGTCGCCCATGCGGCGCTGCGATCGGTGCTGGGCCGATGTCTGGGTATTTCACCAGCTCGGGTGCGCTTTGCGCCTGACACCGCGAGGGAGTCGGGCGGTGGACTAATGGGTGCGGCGGCGAGCAAGCCGGAGTTGATGCCTGATGGCGGGCGGCCGGAACTACGGTTCAACCTGAGCCATACTCGAGGAGCTGCGCTGATCGGGGTCACGGCCGGGCGCGAGTTGGGGATCGACATCGAGTGGCAGCGGCCCATGGATGATCTGGAGGGCATGGCGCGCAGTGTGATGTCGGACGAAGAGCTGGCGATCTGGCGGTCGCTTGAGCCGGGTGAACGGACCGCTGCCTTTTATCACCTGTGGACGCGGAAGGAGGCCTATCTCAAGGCAATCGGTCTGGGGCTTTTTCGGAGCCTGCAGGAGGTGACAGTGCCTGTTTCGCCGCGACGCCTGGAGGGGTTGCCGAATGGCGGCTTGCCAGTGCGCGATAGGGCAGGGAATGGTGTCTGGACTGTTGCCGACGTTGTTGTGCCTGAAGGCTATTCGGCTTCGATCTGCTGCGAGGGTGATTCTATTCCACCTCTGGTAATGGAGGATTTGAGCCTCGATTCAATCGGCTAGAGTGTCCGTAGTTCCCAAAATCGAGACACTTTGCGCGCAGGAAGTCTCGGTATGACCGATTCGGGTGATTGGCGGCGCGGCACCCGGAAGTGCCTAATAGTTATGAGGGATTTGCGCTGGCGTAGCTCTGTCTGGTGGGGCTTGTCAGACTTGTTATGTCTGTCTTAAAGCATTTTCCGTAATAGTATGGTCCAGCCAAAGTCCGCGAAGTGTGGCTTTTCTTGGTGAAAAGCCACGCGTGCCTCAGTTGTTCGGTCCATGCCTTCACGGAAAATGCTCTAGCTGTTTCATCGGTTTGACCGGTTTGATCCGTACGGTCCATTCAGGCAGGGGGCGGACAGCCTTATGCTAAGGTCTAGGCAGACTGCGAAGGATTCGATTCAGGGCCCGTTCGAGCGGTTCTGAATTCAAAGAAATTGTCCGGGATTTGACGTTGGGACGCCCGCGTGGCCAGCGGATAACAGTGGTGTCGAGCTCCGGCTCGTCGCAGAGGTAAAGCAGATTGCAGTTCTTATTCATCATTCCCATGTTTGTCTCGCTCTATTACATATGGCGCGGGAGGATGGATAAGGCTTTCCTGAATGTGTACCTGCCGTGCACATTCCTGATGCCCTATTACTACAGTGTTCGGATTCCGCATTTGCCATTGCTGTCTGCCGGCGATGCTGCTCTGCTGCCGATTGGAATCGCTGTACTTTTTCACCCCAAAATCAAATGGCGATTTACCCGCATGGACCTGTGGGTAACGATATTTGTGGCCAGCTACGCGATCAGCGAAGTCATGCGCGAATACGTTCCCAAGGACGGAATGAGCCTGTGGCTGCAGGACGGGTTCGTGGAGATGTTTCTGGCCTATGTGGTTGGCCGCCAGGTGATTGAACCGGAGCTGCGGCTGGAGACGATCAAGCGCATTCTGTTTCTGTTCATGATCCAGGTGCCGTTTGCCTTCTACGAATTTCGGTTTGGGCAGAATCCGTGGCTGAATATAGGCCGTAGCGTCTTCGGTCTGAATGATGTGGGCTGGTTTGTGCAGCTTCGCGGAGGCACGGCGCGTATCGCCACATGTTTCTCCGGAGCGATTGTTGCGGGCATGATGTTCATGGTGGTCGCGGCTCTCAACTTCTTTCTGATGCAGATCTACAAGGAGAACAAGACGCGGCTCGGACCGAGCATGGCGATCCTGCAAAAGTATCGGCTGCCATTCTTTCTGCTGCCTATCCTTGTGTTTATGACTGGCTCACGCATGCCGCTGGTATGCACGGCGCTGGTCTTTTTGATTGCTCTGATTCCGCGATTCAAGAACCTACGGACCGGGGTGATCGTAATCCTGCTGGTAGCCGGAACGGGAGCTGCTGTCGTCTACGGTTACTTCGAGAGGTACACGTCAGTCTCCGAGGATCAGGCCACCGATGAGGCGCAGACGAGCGCCATTTACCGCAAACAGCTGCTCGAGAATTACGCTCCTGTCCTTGAGGCCGGAGGCTGGCTTGGCTACGGCCAAATGAGCCATCCCACCGTGATGGGACAGGGCTCGATCGACAACGGCTACATGCTGGTGCAGTTGGCGCAAGGCAAGCTGGGTAAGTATGTTTTCGAGCTGATCGCGTTCGAGTCGATTTTCTGCCTGGCCTTGTGTGCGTATCGATTCAAATCGAGGGAGAACACGTTTTTTGTCTTCTTCATGATGGGGGCGCTGACAGGACTTTTTGTTTCGCTGCTCAGCGTGGCCATGGGCGAGCAGACGCCGCAGGTGATCTTCCTGTTGCTGGGCTGGGCGCAATCGATTCAGGATACCCGCCCGGTTGGTGCGGGCGCGACGGAAGAGAGCATGCAGCCGGAGCCGAAATTCCGGTTCAAGCGAGTGATTGCTTAGGCACTCAATGGGCGGAGTTTACGACTCTGCGACAGTTGCTAAGCGCGTTATTCAGGTGTTACTTCCGAGCATGTGGGCTACAATTTATTTCAGACTGTAGATCACAATTTACGAGTTGTTTGAGGAGCTTTTCGCGATGGATGAAGCACAGATCTACGTCCGGCTGACCGAGATCTTTGAAGATGTATTTGACGAAGATTCGATTGTGGTGACGCCTGAACTGGCGGCCAAGGACGTGGACGGATGGGATAGTCTCACTCACATTCGGCTGATTCTCACGGTCGAGAAGGCTTTCAAGATCAAGTTCTCTACTTCAGAAATGGGCAAGATGGAGAATGTGGGCGACCTGGTGAAGCTGATCAAGGCCCGCGTCTAAGACGAGCAAAGAATGCGGCGTCCTCGTTGATGGAAGTCACTGACCCGTTCTATGTATTGCGATTTTGCGTGCTGGGCTTTCAACTGGTTGTAGAGGGAGTTCGTCCGCGCGTGAACGGTCGCTGCATCGGCGCACTCCAGACTCAAGGAATCAGGAACGGAAATCTCGCCGATGAACTCACTTTATTCAGAATTGCAATGGCTGCCGCGGGCGCCTCAGGAATTTTCTGAGAGGCTGAAAGCTTTGGCGCACTCCGCCGGTCCGGTGGGCCGTGAGGTGCAGTCGCTTGCTTCATACGGGTTGAATCTGAATCAGCTTACCAAGCTAGCCAGGGCTATTGAGAAGGCGCGTGGCGAGGGGAAGAGCCTCGACCCGCTCGTGCCGTTCAGGCTTGCCGTACTGAGCAACTCGACGATCGACATGATTGTGCCTGCGCTGGTGGGCAGTGCTGCGCGGCGCGGGATTTCGCTTGAGGTGATCCAGCCGTCATACGATCAGGTGGCGCAGGAGGCGCTGACTCCCGACTCCAAGGTGAACAGTTCGAAGCCGGATGCAGTGTTGCTGGCGCTTGATTACCGCGCGCTGCCGCTGAAGCTTTCGCTTGGTGATCCTGAGGCTGCCGCGGCAACTGTGCAGGGCGCATTTGGATATCTGCAGGCTTTGCGCGATGGCATCAAGGCGAATTCAAATGCGGTTTGCATCTTTCAGACATTTGCTGCTCCGGTCGAGTCGCTCTTTGGAAGTCTTGACCGCGCGCTGCCCGGCACGCTGCGCAGCCTGATCGACGGCGTCAATCGCGAACTGGCTGAGTATGTGTTTGGCTCGGGCGATGTGCTGCTGGATGTAGCCGGATTGGCGGAGACGGTGGGGCTTGCTAACTGGCACGATACGCAGCTTTGGAATATGGCCAAGTTCTCATTCTCGGACGAACTGATTCCGCTGTATGCCGATCATGTTGCGCGCAAGGTAGCGGCGATTCGCGGCAAAAGCGGCAAGGTGCTGGTGCTTGACCTCGATAACACGGTGTGGGGCGGCGTGATTGGAGACGATGGCCTTGAGGGGATCAAAGTCGCGCAGGGCGACGCGACGGGCGAGGCTCATCTTGCTGTTCAGAGGCTGGCGCTGGATTTGCGCGCTCGCGGTATTGTGCTGGCTGTGTCTTCGAAGAATACCGATGAGGTGGCGCGTACGCCGTTTGAGCAGCATCCTGAGATGCTGCTGAAGCTCGATCACATTGCTGTCTTCCAGGCGAACTGGAATGACAAGGCTACGAACATTCAGGCCATTGCAGAGGAGTTGAACCTGGGCCTCGATGCGATGGTGTTTCTCGATGACAATCCTGTGGAGCGAGGGCTTGTACGCAAGCTGCTGCCTCAGGTGGCTGTGCCGGAGTTGCCGGAAGACCCGGCATACTACGCGAGGACGCTGACTGCGGGCGGGTATTTCGAAGCTGTGACCTTTGCGAGCGAAGATCTGAAGCGCGCGGGGTTCTATCAGGACAATGCCAAGCGCGCCAGCCTGCAAAAGCAGGTGGGCGGCGTGGATGCTTACCTTGCTTCGCTGGACATGACGATTACTTTCCAGCCGTTTGACGCAACTGGAAGAGCGCGCATTGTGCAGCTCATTAACAAATCGAATCAGTACAATTTGACGACGCGCCGTTATACCGATCCTGAAGTGCTCGAGGCTGAGAACGACCCGGATGTTTTCACGCTGCAGGTGCGGCTTGCCGATATTTTCGGCGATAACGGAATGATCAGCGTTGTGGTCTGCAGGCCCGGCGAGCAGGATGCATGGGAGATTGATACCTGGCTGATGAGCTGCCGTGTACTGGGCCGCAAGGTGGAGCATATGGTGCTTCGCGAGATGCTGGAGCATGCGCGGGCTGTGGGCATTCGCAAGCTGACTGGCGTCTACCGGCCGACGGATCGCAACAAGCTGGTTGTGGAGCACTATGCCAGGCTTGGCTTTACCAAGATAGCCGAGGATGAATCTGGACTCACTCGCTGGGAGCTGCTCGTCGATGGAGCGAACCCGGATAGCGCACCGATGAAGGTGATTTCGCTTGGCTTTGCGCCTGCGGAGGAGAAGTCTCTCGTATGAGCCAGTCCAGTACCATCGGCTCCGGGAATGAAATTGAAAACGTGAGGGAAGCAAGGCTGCCACGCCGCGATTGGATACTGCTGCCCGCGGTTTGCCTGCTTACCCTGACTATGCTCGCTGTTGGTACGGAGTTGACGGCGAGGCTACTCTTTCCGGCTTCGCAGTCAGGGTTTGAAAACTGCTTTGGAAATAATCCCACAGGCGACTCGCCTGTTATTCCGAATAGCGTTTGTTCCGAACGCACTGAGGAAAGCAAGTTGGTTGTCGAGTACAAGTTCAACAGCTTGGGCCATCGTGCCGGCATGGAGCGTGACCCAAAAACTCCCGGCGCCTATCGTATCGTGATGATCGGCTCATCGATGGCCATGGGGCTGCATGTGCCCCGCGAGATGACTTTTGCAGCGCTGTTGCCTCAGGAGATTTCGCAGCTGACTGGGCGAAGAATCGAAGTCTACAACGAGGCGTCCGGCGGGAGGTTTCGCGGAGGGTCGTATCCGGTGCGGAGTTCTGCGAGCAACTTCAAGGATGTGCTCGCGGCGCACCCGGACATAATTTTGTGGGTAATCACGCCGCACGATTTTGAGAATGCGGCACTTGATGAAGATCCTCCAGCCCCTCAACAGGCAGCGCAGGATGAAGCTGCGACGACTGTTCCGCAGAGCCGATTTGCGAAGGCCTGGAGCAAGCTGAAGGTCACGGTGGCCACGGGCACCGTGGAGGACAAATTTCGCGTCCACTTTGACAAGACGAGAACGTCTATCGCGCTGAAGTATCTTCTGTACGGGAGTGAGAGCCAGGGCACGTACGTAAATTCGTATCTGAAAAATGGGGCTGACGCCGACTTTCTGAAGGCGCAGCCCAACGCGCATTGGCAGCACCTGCTGGTGAACATCGATGCCGATGCCGCCTCGTTTGAGCAACAGGCCAAGGAAGCTAATGTTCCCTTTGTTGCGGTGCTGATACCAAATCGTGCGCAGGCAGCGATGGTCTCGATAGGCAAGGACGCGTGGCCAGCGGGCTACGACCCGTACCAGATCGATGAAGAGATGCGGGTAATTATCGAGAGGCATGGCGGCAAGTACGTGGATGTGTTGCGCGAGTTCACCAAGATATCGAATCCCGACCGGCATTACTTCCCCGTAGATGGTCATCCTGATGCAGAGGGACACGCGATGATCGCCGATGTTCTGGCGCGCGGCCTGACGAATGGTGCGGTGCCGCAACTCAAAGCCTCCGCTCACCCGCAGGCGCAATTGGAGCGAGGCAGATAGCTATGGATTCGGCATCGTTTGAGTTTGTGTTCTTCGGGCTTGTTGCGGCAATCGTTTCAAACTTCAGCCGGTCGCGTGTGTGGCGTTCGATTGTGTTGATGGTGGCCACTTTGATTTTTCTGGCTATGCTGGCGCGGCAGCCGATCGTGTTTGTGCCGCTGGCGGGGTTTCTGCTGCTGGGTTATCTGGGGCTCGCGATGCTTGGGCGCGGGTGGTCAAGGCTGACGGTCTGGAGCATTCTGGCGGTTATCTTTGCTTATGTGTGGCTGAAGAAATATACCTTTCTGCCCGAAGGCATCTTTCTGCATTTTCCCTACTTCACTTTGGGGCTTTCTTATATCTTCTTTCGCGTGTTGCATCTGCTGATTGAGGCTGGTGAACCGGCGGAAGATGGCAATGCCAAACCTCGCATTGGCATCGGCGCATATCTGCTGTACACGCTGAACTTCACGACGTTTGTCTCCGGTCCCATTCAGCGCTACGACGAGTTTGCGCAGGACCAATTTGCCGAAGAGCCGATTCCTCTTGGTGCGCGTGTGATCGGTCTGCAACTGGAGCGGCTAGTTCGCGGCTTCTTCAAGGTGAACGTGCTGGCTATGTTGCTGCATACGGTGCAGGAGAACGCGATCGCCCAGCTCTCGCAGCCGATTTCGCCATCGCAGAGGGCTGTTGCTGCGTTCTGGTTGGTTGTGGCCTATCCGTTCTTTCTCTATGCGAACTTCTCCGGTTACATCGATATTGTGATCGCGCTCGCGCGGCTGATGCGGGTGCGTTTGCCGGAGAATTTTGACCGGCCGTTCTCGGCTTCGTCGTTTCTCGACTTTTGGAATCGCTGGCACATTACGCTTTCGATGTGGCTCAAGACTTATGTCTACAATCCGCTGCTGCTGGCGCTGATGCGGCGAATTTCGTCGTTGACTATGCAGCCGTTTCTCGGCGTCTTCTGCTTCTTCGTTACGTTTTTCCTGATCGGCATCTGGCATGGGCGCACCTCGGAGTACGCTGTCTTTGGCGTGCTGCAGGGCGGCGGAGTCGCGATCAACAAGCTCTGGCAGTTGCAGATGGCGAAATACCTCGGCCGCAAGGGGTACAAGGAACTGGCGAAGAATTCGATTTATATCGCGTTTGGACGCAGCCTGACGTTTACGTGGTTTGCGTTTACGATGTTCTGGTTCTGGGCGAACTGGAAGCAGATTCATACGATCTTCAGTGCGATAGGTGTGTTGCAGTGGCTGGCGGTGTGGGTGGGCATCTGGCTGGTTGCGACTGCGGTGCTGGCGGCGTGGGAATGGCTGCGGGCTTTGCTGCTGTCGATTCAGACCGATGGAGGGCCGGTGCTTACCAGCCGGTATGCGCGCGTGGTCTATGCTTCTGCGCTGGGGCTGGCTGCTTTTGTTGTTACCGTACTGCTGAATCAGCCTGCGCCTGGGATTGTTTACAAGGCGTTTTAAGGCGCGGACAGAGACACTGTAGCGCGGACATTTGTTAGTCCCACATCTCCCGCAAACGGCGCGGTAGATATGGGGCACCCAGATTTGTTCATCCTACCCTGCGGACTTACCAGGACAAGACTGTCATTGAATATGGGGGCAGGGAATAGGTTGCTTCGGGGTGGAAGCTGGAGAGTTTGTCGTGAGTGATGCTGACCTTCTGAGCGTCTTCGTTGCTGTCGGTGATTTGTGCTGAGGTGAGGCGGCTGACCTCGACTGCTCCGTGCGGCGCTGATGGGCCTGCGAAGGTCACGGGCAAGGCTGTGGTGCGGCTCAGATTGAACAGGACGACACTCGAGTGGCCGCCATCGCTGAAGGCGAAGGACTGGATCAGGTGCGCGCCGTTGAGCTTGAATTTGGCGTCGTTGAGAATGGCGTTGGTGGTCTCGGGTTGATCCCAGGTGGGATTAGCGTCCGATTGAACGGTCTCCAGCATTTTGCTCTGGATCGCGTTGTTGGCCAGTTCTTCGGCGAGGAGGGCTGGGCGGACGCGATTGGTCTGGCCGCCCATGTCGACGACTGTTCCCCATAGCTTGACCATCGGTTTTGGATTCGGATGGCTGGGGTCGTCGAATCCGTTCTCATACTCGGGCAGGCAGAAGAGGGCTTGTGCGTTGATGCCGTTGTCGCGCAGCATGAGCAGCATGTGTTCTGCGACGGCGAGGCCTGCGCCCAGGGATGGAACGGTTGATTCGAGTGCGGCCTGATTGACCTTGCCCTGAGATGCGCCGAGACCGACTTCGTAGACGGCAAGCTTCATACCATTCTTCGCGGCCAGTTGAGCGTTACCTGCGACCAGACCGCCGACGCGGCTGTCGCGGTATTCGGGCTCGGCGAGCATGGGTCCGAAGATGGTTTCGATGGAGCTGGCGTCGTTGAAGGAGTCGTAGATGTAGGGAGCGATGTCGATGGTGTCGGCGTAGCTCTTGACGGCGAGCTCCTGCTCGTTCCACCAGGGCACGGCGTACCAGCCGTCCATGATGAGGTCGAATTTGCTGCTTTCAAAGCCGGGGGTTACGCGGGCGGCGGAGAAGATTTCTCCGGTGCGCGTGGCGTATGCCTTAGGCTCCGGGACAGCCTCGCCGGGGAAGGAGCCACCGTTCCAGGTTTCGTTGCCCAGCTCAAGATGGATGGTGGGGAAGACCTGGCTCCAGGGAGCAGTCTGTCCAAGCTTGGCGCGTTTGGCGCCATAGGGAGAGCTGACCGGTCCGGAGAGGTACTGGATGAGGTTGCGCATCTCCGTAGGGGTCATAGCGACCGGCAGGTTGAACCACGGTTCGGCCTTGACCGCCTGACAGAGAACAAGGAACTCGTGCAGGCCGATGGGAATGTCTTCCTGCACCTTATTGCCTTCGCTATAGCCGGCGCGCTGGCGGGCGAAGGGTGGGGCGATCAGGTTGTCGATGGTGCTGCCGAAGCTGGTGCCGTTGTCCATGTAGCGGAGGATGCCGGGCTTGAGTTCGCGCAGACGATCGACGACGGCGTTGCGAAAGGCTGTGGGGTTGTCTGGGGCGGCGGTTTCGGTCAGAGACGCGTCGTCAAGCAGGACGGACGCGGAGTTTACGTTGAAGATGACCTGAACTGGTCCGTTGAAGCTTCCGTTTTCCTTCGCGGCGAAGGTGAAGTTGAAATCCTGCCACGCGGTTGTGAGCGGAACGTGTTTCGTGAGGTAGGTAACGTTGCCGTACCGCTGTGAGAGCCGGGTGACGGATGCGCTGATCTCTTTCGTGCCTGCAATTCCCTTGGCCCGGAAACTGAGAGTATAGGAGCCGTTGAGCTGGACGAATGAGCGGTTTTCCCAGGTATCGAAGCCCGAGGTCAGGCTTGCGGTCTGGTAAGGTTTCGAGGCATCGAGAAGTACGGCTTGCTTGCCGGGAGAAGACGGTGAGATATCGCGTAGCTCAGTGCTGATGGTGGCGCCTGATGAAGTGTTGGTGGCCCAGCCGGTCTCCGCGTTGCCTGGAATCTTGAAGCGGACGATGTACAGGTCGCCGACCTTGGGGGGCACGGCGAGGTTGCCGAAGTTGACCCATACGCCCTGGTGCGGCGCGGTGTTGGCGATAGTGTTGGACGCGATGGCGCCAGTCTGGCCTTTTGCATCGCCCCAGAAGAACTCGTAGGTGCCGCCTTTGGCGAAGTCCTGAGGCCACCAGCTCCACTCATCGTTGTCGGCGCACGCGTTGCCTTTGACGAATTTGCACTGCAGCACGGTCTGCCAGATTTCACCCTCGAAGCCCGGATTGCGAAAGGTCAGATCGCGCAGCATGATGCCGGAGTCGTAGTAGGTCTGTCCGCTCATGTTCATGCCGAAACGGCGGACGCCGGAGCGAATGACTTTGGAGCCGATGGAGATTTGAGTCGGGCTGTTGGGGTCCGCGTTGGCGGAAGAGTGCGTGCCTGAGGACTGACAGCCTGCCGTGCCGGCCAACAGCGGAATCAGCAGGAAGATGGGAATCAGTCTGCGGAATCCTCTGGGGGCTGAACGAGGTGCGCGAATTTCCGGCGCTTCAGGTGTGATGTGCATGCAGGGCCTGCTGGTAGATTTCGAGGATTCGGTCGATTTTCTGATTCCAGTCAAAGTATTGCTCGACGCGCTTTCTTCCGGCTGCGCCCAATTGCGCACGGAGAGCAGGATCTGAGGTGAGCCGCTGCATGGCTGCGATGAAGCCCTGGGTGATGGCTTGCGCGTTGGAGGGATCGACGAGAATGCCGCAGCTTGCGTCGAGATAGTCGGCTGGGCCTCCCCAGGCGGTGGCTACCACGGGAATGCCGCAGGCCATCGCTTCGAGGACGACTGCTCCGCCGCATTCGTAAATGCTTGGCAGCAGCAGGGCTGTTGCTCCGCGAAGCAGCCCGGCGCATTCGGGTTGTGGACGCCATCCGAGCCAGTGCACCCGGCCGGCGATGCCCAGGCTTTGGGACAGCGTGGTCCATTCGGCGCGCATTGCGCCGTCGCCGATGACTTCGAGGTGCGCGTCTGGAATGGCTGCAAGTGCGTGCAGGACGAAGTCGAGGCGCTTCCAATCGACCAGACGCCCCACGAACAGGAAGCGTGCTGGAATGCTGGAGGCTACTGGCTCAGCAGGGATCTTCCAGATGGCTAGATCGACGCCGTTTTCAGGAATCTCGATGACTTGGCCGCGCGCGCAGGTGGGCAGGGCTAGCCGGGTGCGTTCATTGGCGACCAGCAGCAGGTCTGCGTTTTTCTTTCCGGCGATAAGGCTGTTGACGAGGTTGGCGCTGCTGCGGCCAAGGGCTACGGTAAGGCGCGTGAAGAGGGATTCGGCGCCGCGGAAGGCAGCCGGGTAGTCCATGCCGCCGTTCATGGGTCCGATGACGACTGGAACTCCGAGTCCGAAGATGAAAGACGGGGCCTTGGGGGATACCGGGATGGGCTGATGGACGATATTGATTCGCTGCTCTCGAATCAGCCGCTTGACCATGCCGCGCTGGATGAATTGGTTGATGAGCACCATCAGCGTCCCGAAGGTGGCTTCTGAGACGCGCCTGGGCAACGGCCGGCTAAGCTGCCAAATGAGCTTGTGGTACCACTTGTCGGGGATGTACTGAATACGGGCTTGATCGTTAGGGAAGAGCGCTTCGAGCTCCGGGCGGGTGCGGCCGTGGATGATCAGCCATGTTTCGATGCCGCGAGCGCGGAGACGGGAAAAGTAGTGCAGGGGAAGAGAAGCCTCTCCGCCGAAGCGGAAGGAGGCATTTTCAGCGACGATGCAGATGCGCAGCGGGCCAGCATTAGGCTGGGCTGATGAGTTGAGGGGAGGCTGATTTGCGGGCATCGTGTTTTGTCTCTCCGTGGCCGCAGCAGGGGCATCATGCGACTCTGGAGTCGTCTGGGTACGCGGGATCAACTGATGGAGACTTCGGCAGCGAGAGTGTCGGGAATCTCAGTCGGCTCGGCGGCGAGATGCTGTCGCGCTTCGAAGGTCTCAGGTGAGCCGGCTGGGTATCCGGGATCGATCTTGCGGTTGAGGACCTGCTCCATGATGGCGCGCATCGAGATGGCCCATGAGTCCCAGTTCAGCCTCTTTTCATACTCGTCGCGGCTTGAGATGACGAGGGCGGTGTAGGTCTTTGGATCGGCGATGACGCTGCGAATCTTGTCGGCGTAGGCGTTTCCGCGCGCTTCATACGGCAGTAGGAATCCGTTGACGCCCTCGGTGATCGAACCGCCGAGGCCACCGGTGTCTGTGGCCAGAACGGGCAGGCCGACGGCGCAGGCCTCTGAGATGACGATCGGGGTTGCGTCGGCGCGTGTGGGCAGCAGCATGAAATGCGCTTCGGTAAAGAGCTGTTCAATCTGCCTGCGCTGTTCGGGGTCGTGTTTGCTGAGGAAGGGAATGACGCGGAATTTTGGATGCTCGAAACCTTCTCCGGCGGGAGGAACGCAGCCGAGAATTGTGAGTTGTGCATCGACACCGGCTTCAAGAAGACTGATGAGGCATTCGTAGGCGATCGCTCCGCCTTTGCGGACCCAGTCGACGCCGACCAGCAGCAGCTTTACTGGCCCATTGAGCGAGCGGTTGAGTGCCTGAGCGCGCGAAGGGGGATCGGTGAGATTGGCGCCGAAGCTCACTTTGGATGTGGTTGCGCGCGGCGCTCCGTAGTCGTTGCAGGCGCTCTCGGCGGCCCACTCCGAGGGGTATACCGCGGCGTTGGCGCGCGTGATGGCGGCGGCCTCGATTCTCTCTCCCTCGGCCATGCCGTAATCGGAGACAGAGGTGAATTCGGGATAGTAGTCGACGATCTGCGCCCAGGTGATGTCGGAGTAATAGACGATGGGAAGATCGGTCTTGAGATGTGCTATCTCGACTGAGGCCACTGGGGCAAAGAGAATGTCGCAAGGCATCTGCTGGATGCGGCGCTCAAAGAAGCGCGCCAGGCGATTGGACAGAATGCGATTCTTGTCGGTTGCGAGGACCTTGCCGGTAATCCGTTGCCAGTAGCGATTGACTCGGGCCGTGTTGTCGATGATGAATTTAGTCCCCGCTGAATCATCGGGGCCGAGGTAGACAACTTCCCCGACATGCGCTTCGAGAGCCTTTGACATGAAATAGAAGATGCCCGACCATGAGCGAATATTGCGCGCGTCGAAGCGATGCACAAAGCCGATCCTCAGCCTCTGTTTCGCGCTCGGGGATTGGGCATCCGACATCTTTTGAGGACCTCATTCCGAAGGTATACGTTCGGTGGCTCCAACCAGATGTTCGACAGCATAGCTCCTCTATGCGTGTCGCTCAATCGCAGCGAGACCAGTGGATACCTTAACCATGAAAATATCATGCCTTGAGCTGCGTTCAGACCACGGATTGACCACCTTGACGCGAAAGTTGCAGCCGGTTTTGCGGCGTGATAGGTCTCCCAGTGCGGCCCAACTCCGCGAACACCGCTTCGAATGACTCGCGTCAGCAGTGTCCGTCTCCTATTGCTCACAGTTCGCCTTATAAATTCTTTACGAAAAAGTCGGTCATGCGGCTGAAGAGCACGAGACGGGAAGGCGGATCTTCGATGACATGGCCGCGGTCGGGGAAGAGCAGGAAATCGGCCGATTTGCCGGCATCGAGCAGCCGGTCCTGCAGCGTGAGGGCGTTTTCAAGATGGACGACTTCGTCCTCGGTTCCTTGAGCGACCATCAGGCTGCCTTTGAAAAAGGTTGGGCTCAGGTTTTCGAGCGCTGTGGATGCATCCCAGCCGTCGGCGTGGGCGACGGGGTCGTCCAGATAACGCTCGGCGAAGATGGCGTCGTAGAAATGCCAGTCGATCACTGGCGCGCCGGCGAAGCCTGCCTTGAAGGGCACGGGGCGGTCAAGCATGGCGTGAACGACGAGAAATCCGCCGTAGCCCCATCCGCAGACGCCGAGGCGCATGGTGTCTACGTAGGGCAATGTATTCAGATAGAGAACGCCGTCGCGCTGGTCGGCCATCTCCTGGCCGCCGAGACGGAGGTGGATGGGTTCTTCGAAGTAGTGTCCGCGGGCGGCTGTGCCCTGGTTGTCGAGGCCGAAGATGATGTATCCCTTGCGCGCCATGAGCTGCATCCAGAGGCCGGTCGCGCCACCCCAGGCATCCCGTACCAGTTGCTCTCCCGGACCGCCGGCGAGATAGACGATGACTGGATACTTCTTTGCGGAGTCGAAGGCCGGAGGCTTGATGAGGAAGGCATGTGCTTCCGCGCCCAGGTGCAGCTTGAGGTTGAGGAACTCGACTGGCAGGAGCGACGGCGGGGACTGGCCGGGGGCAGAGAAGCCCGAGCTGGTTTTCGCGACGGCTGTTTGGTCGGGGTGGTCCAGAGAAACGATGTTGAGGCGGGTGGGAGTTGTCTGGCTGGAGTAGAAGTCGGCAAAGCTGGCGACGCCGGGCGCAATGTGCGCCTCGTGGGTTCCAGGCATGGCGGTGAGCCGTGTCATGCCCGAGCCGTCGAGGTGCACCGAGTACAGATGGCTCTCCAGCGGGCTCTTTTCCGTGGCGGTGAAATAAACAAGCCCCTTTGACTCGTCGATGGCGTTCAGGTGGGTAACTTCCCAGTCGCCGTGGGTGAGTTGGGCAAGTTGTTTGCCATCAGTGTCATAGAGGTAGAGATGCCGGAAGCCTGCGCGCTGGCTGGACCAGACGAAGCGCTTGCTGTCCCCGAGGAAGCGAAGATCGTCGGAGATGTTTATCCAGTATTGGTCTTTTTCCGTGAGCATGGTCTGCGTTTTGCCTGTGACGGCGTCTGCGAGGATCAGTTCGAGGGTCTGCTGGCGCCGGTTGAGGCGCTGGATGGCCAGGTGACGGCCATCGGGCAACCAGGTGAAGCGCGGCAGGTAGAGTCCCTTGGTGGGGCCCAGATCGATCTCGACTGGCGAGTCTTCAGCGCCTGAGCCGGCCCGCTTGACGAAGATGCGTACGACGGGGATTTCGCCGCCCGCTTTGGGGGAGACGATCTCTCGGGACTCGCCGTTGCTCGAACGCAGGGAGTACTTGGCGACGGCCCGGTCGTCGATCTCAAGCCAGGCGATGCGTGAGGAGTCGGGCGACCACTCATAGCCGCGGGCCAGGTGAAACTCATTACGGTACGGCCAATCCAGTTCGCCTTCCAAAATGTCTTCATGCGCCGGTGGAAGCAGGGTGCGGGCCGCCGCTCCACTCTGGACGCTTACCAGCGTAAGGGTGTGGTCGCGGATGAAGCTTACGGTCTTGCCGTCCGGGGAGATCGCCGCATCGGACAGGGGCTGATCGCCGGAAACGAGAGTTCGTGAGCTGCCGGTGGCGATCTCGAACCAGGCGAGAGACTGCGCCCCGATCAACAGAAGCGAGGAGTGATCGCGCGACCAGGCAAAGTTTCGCAGGAGATAAGGATTGCTGTTGTCGTCATCGTCGTCGAGCCGGCGATGACGCGGAGCATCCGAACCGCGCAGGCTGGCGGTTACCTTCTCGGCGGAGACAAGCAGGATTGGCTCGCGGGGAGGGCCGGCCGGTGGGGCATTTGGCGGGGCATCTGAGGGGATGGCCCAGATCTCCTGCTGGGGAACCTCACCTCTGGACTTGGCAGGCGGCTGACGGAGTTGCAGCCAGGCCACGCGGACGCCATCCGGGCTCCAGTGCAGGGAGCGGGCGCGCTCATCGGCGTCGGGCTCGGCGCTCACGCGCTCGACGGTGAGTGCGCCGGAGGGTGCGGCCAAAGGCTTCTCTGGACCCCGATTTTGGCCGGGCATGGCCGCGGGGGCCAGCACTGTCAGAAAGACAAAAACGCTTGCGGCGGCAAGCAACGAACGATTCAGTTGGGTCATGCCACCATTCCTTCGGATTCCTGGCATTGCTGTTATGAACAATCCTGTCTTGAACAGGCCTCCGCATGGCGCTCGTTCATTGCTGACAAGCGATTCTTCAGGATAAATCGCTGGGTGCGCGGATACAATCTGGCCGCAACTGGGAAGAATACCTGGGAGAAGTAACCTTATTGTCTAGTTACCTTGGCTAGCATCAGAGCCAGAAATACCACTATGCGGTCCAAGAAAGGTTACTCGGGTAACCTAAAAGTTAACCCGATCAAATCCCGAATTGCTGTCTTATATCCTCGATAAGTGCCCCGAAAACTGGGCATGATATATGATAAATAACTCATTAAACAGAAATTGAAGACAGAAGCGAAAATTGAACTCGAAATCGGTTAGGGCATGACCCGAAAGGCTGACGTCAATACCTAGTTTGTTTTTTCAGGAGAATTAGTACCTATTTAGTAAGAACTAAGGTAATCTATCCTTACGTTACCAAAACAAATGGATCGGCGCGGATTCAGGGAGCGCTAACGGCTCGACGAAGAAGTGCTGGCTGGAAGTCCAAGAGGGATTCCCTGCCCAAAAAACAAACAGGAGTCTTGTTCAAATGAAATCGCTAACAAGTAAAGCCGGAATCGCTGCGGTGAGCAGTTTGCTGCTTCCGGCGGTTTTTCTGATGGTATCTCTCTCGGTGTCAGGGCAGACACCGACAAATATCCAGGTTGCGAGCGCAGTTCAACAGGCTTCTGTACACCGTCTGGGGGTGAACCTCGGCGACAACGGGTATTACGACTCGGCTCAGATCATGAAGAACCTGATCTTTGAGAATCCGGGCTTTGAGGGCTTGAAGTATCGCGTGATTTTCCACTGCACGGAAGTCACGGCGAACACCTGCCAGGACGACAACCAGTGGAACGGGCAACCGGCTGGATTCTGGAACGGCGGCAGCTATCGCGTTATCACCGGCACGGCAGCGGGAACGACGGGCACGGTGGTTTCAAACACGGCTGCGAGCACCTGCAAGAGCTGCGGCCCGACATTTCAGTTCGATAAGAATGTGGGTCTGGCCGATGGGGACTACTTCTCCGTGTCGACCTATGTTCCTGGCAGCGGGGACGCGAGCTGGGCAATTGACACTGGCAGCGGCGGCACGGTCACGACTGAGACGACCGACCTCTCTCCCAACACTCCGGGCAAACAGGCAATGCTGTTGAGCGCCAGCGGAACCGGGCAGTACGCCAAGCTGACGCAGGGCTTTGAAACCTGGAAGAATCTGAGCTTCATTCAACTCAACGGAGCGTTCCAGATAACTCTTCGCGCCAAGGGCGTGGGCGGCAACAATCAACTGCTGGTGACCGCGCAGCGCCTGCAGGGTTCAAACGCGGCGTGGGTCAATCAGAAGCTGACCCTGACAAATGCGTGGCAGGACTTCACGCTTACCTTTACTGCGAATGAGACCGGGTCCGCTGTTGGACCTGTGCAGCTGGCCTTTACCGCATCGAGTGGCAGCGTAGAACTCGACGATGTTTCGATGGAGCAGACCAATTCGAGCGCTTCGAATCCCACAGCCTTTCGCGACGATGTTGTGAACGCGTTGAAGGAGCTGAATCCGGGTACGATCCGCATGATGGCTGCCGGCGCGGCGCTGGGATCGGATATTCCCAACCAGTTGCAGGTGCCCTTTGCGCGCTATCGCGGCGGCTTTAATGCCGATGGAACATCGGTGCCTAACGTTTCCTACGGCATTCACGAATTTTTGCAGCTTTGCCAGACCGTTGGCGCAGACCCATGGATTACGATTCCGACCTCAACGACTCCAGAGGAGATGACGGATTTTGTCGAATACCTGACGGGCACAGGCTCCGATTCATGGAGTGCCTTGCGTATCTCTCGCGGCCAGACGCAGCCATGGACGACGGTCTTCAACAAGATTCATATTGAGCTTGGCAACGAGACGTGGAACGGCGCATTCAAGGGCGAGACGATGGGCTACCCGGCGTATCCGCAGTGGGCCAATCAGGTTTTCGGCGCGGCGCGCAAGACGACTGGTTTTGTAGCGGGCAAGTTCGATCTCATCCTCAGCGGCCTTGCGGCTACGCCTGGTTATAACCAACCGATGCTGAGCTATAGCACACAGCATGACTCCTTCGATATCGCGCCGTATCTGCTTTACAGCGCCAACGACGAGGCGCAGTCCACGATGATCGGGGCCATGTTCGCGGAGCCGGAGGTTTTCGACTCCGCTGGTGGCGAGGTGTACAAGAACATGCTGGTGGGCGCCGCTGCTCCTTCGGCGACCAGCAAGACGACGAACGTCAGCGTTTACGAAACCAACCTCGGAACGATGATCGGCAATATTACCCAGGCCGAGCTGGACGCGCTTACGCCGTCCGTTGCCGGAGGTATCGCTCACACCGAACATATGTTGCAGATGATGCGCATCGGCGTTCAATATCAGAATGCTTTTTCACTTCCGCAATACGAGTACCGTCGCAGCGATCAGAGCCTGGTGAGGCTCTGGGGTCTGGTGGTCGACATGGGCACGACGAACCGGCGCAGACCGCAGTTTCTCACGCAGGCGCTGGCCAACAGTGTGATCGGCGGCAGCATGCTGCAGACCACGCAGGCGGGCACTAACCCGACATGGAACCAGCCGCTCAGCAGTGACAGTGTGCAGCTGACCGGAGCGCATTATCTGCAGTCGTTCGCATTCCTCAACAACGGAGTAGTGTCGGTAGTTGTCTTCAATCTCCATCAGACATCCGCGCTGCCTGTGATCTTCTCTGGGCCTAACGCTCCGACTGGAACGGTGCAGATGAGTCAGATTACGTCGGCGAATATTACCGACAACAACGAGTTCGCGGATAACGTCAAAGTGGCAACGAAGACGCTCAGCGGCTTCAACCCGGCGACAGGAATTTCGCTGCCGCCATTCTCGATGACCGTGTTGACCATGACTTCAGGGTCTACACAGGCGCCGGGCTTCTCTGTACCTGGCGGCACGTATAGTGCGGCACAATCGGTGTCGATTTCGTCTGCCACGTCAGGCGCAAAAATCTACTACACCACTGATGGCACGACTCCGACAGCATCGTCAACGTTGTATACAGGATCCGTCATGGTGAACAAGAACATCACGTTGCATGCCATGGCTGCGGCTTCAGGGCTTGCCCCAAGCCCAGTGGCTACCGCGGTGTATGCGATTGGCCTTCCGACGGCGGCTACACCTGCCTTCTCGGTGGCGGGCGGAACGTACTCTTCGGCGCAGACAGTAACGATTACGGATGCGACCTCTGGGGCTACGATTTACTACACGACCAACGGCGCGACGCCAACGACGAGCTCGACGAAGTACACAGCGGCAATCAAGGTAAGCGCGACAGAGGCCGTTAAGGCGATTGCGGTGGCTGCCAGCTATAACAGCAGCGCAGTCCAAACAGCGTCGTACACGATTGCGATTGCAGCAGCGACGCCGACCTTCTCGGTTGCGGCTGGAACCTACTCGGCGGCGCAGTCTGTCACGCTGAAGGATGCAAGTGCCGGAGCGACGATCTACTACACGATCAACGGCAGCACGCCGACTACGAGCTCAGCCAAGTACACGGCGGCGATCAACGTAAGCACCACTGAGACGATTAAGGCAATCGCGACTGCCGCTAACCTTACGGCAAGTGCGGTGGCGACAGCTTCTTACGTCATCGCACCCGTATCCACGACTCCACAGACGGCGACTCCAACGTTCTCGGTCAAGGCCGGGAGTTATACGGCGGCGCAGACGGTCACTCTTGCAGATGCTACGGCTGGCGCGGTGATTTACTACACCGTGAACGGCTCGGCTCCGACCACCGCGTCAACGAAGTACACGGCAGCGATCACGGTAAGCGCCACTGAAACGATCAATGCGATTGCTGTCGCGGCAAAGTACCGGCAGAGTGCCGTGGCGATGGCCGCATACACTATCTCTCCTGTTACGTTGACAACCGGCAGCTTTACCGCAGGTGAGATGGTGCTGCGTGGGTCGGCAAAGTTGAAGGGCTCGGTGCTCGAACTCACGGACGGAGGCAGCGGCGAGATATCCGCCGCCTGGTATGCGAAGACTGTTGCAGTGGGTAGTTTCACGACCAGCTTCGACTTCCAGATTCCCTCGTCGGCTGCTGACGGGTTTACCTTCACGTTGCAGAACGGCGCCAAAGGAAATTGGGAGTCGGGCGGCAATGGGGACGCGCTTGGCTACGCCGGTATTCCCAAGAGCGTAGCAATCAAGTTCGATCTGTTCGACACAATCAACAGGTCAACGAAATCAACCACCGGCATGTTCGAGAACGGCGCAAGTCCCTCTACACAGTCGATTGACATGACGCGGACGTTGTCTCTGCACAGCGGGCATGTCATGCATGCGGTGTTGGCGTACGACGGAACGACGCTCACGGAGACGGTCACCGACACCGTCACCAAGGTGGCGTTCTCTCATGCCTATACGGTAAATATCCCGTCAATACTGGGCAGCTCGACAGCAATGGTCGGATTTACCGCGAGCACCGGAGCCTACACTTCCGTTCAGAACATTCTGACCTGGTCGTATTCAGGACAGGCCTCGGCAGCAGTAAAGAAGTAAGACCGAAGCGGCAACTCTTTTGCGAGAAATGGGCCATCGTCGTGGGGATGATGGCTCGTTTCTCGTTTTTTCTTTTGCAGGCATCGGGCCGCCAAATCTTTCAGTGCGAGTTGGAATGGGGCGCTGAATCGGTGCGAGTCGGGGCCATTGGCTAAAAAGTGGGATGTACGTTTCTTACCGCCGATACTATAAATTGACTGTAGGAGCCCTTCCCTTCGTCGAGGATATGACGCATTGGAGCGCGCCTCGCAAAGGAGAATTGCAATGGAAGTGTTGTTCAGCGACGAGTTCGCAAAGAAGCTGGAAAATCTGGCAAAGGAAAAGGCGGAAGAGTACAAGAACGCTAAGCCCTTCCCCCACATCTACTTCGATAATTTCCTGCCGGAGGAGGCTGCTGAGGCTGCGCTGAAGGATTTTCCGGAGCCGAAACAGTTGACATGGACCGAGTTCGACAGGCCCACGGAACGCAAGCTCGCCTTCGACGTTGTCGAGAAGCTTCCGCCGTCGGTTCGCACGGTTCTCTACTTTCTCAACAGCCGCCCAATGTTGAATTTCCTTGAGATTCTTACTGGAATCAAAGGCGTTATTCCCGATCCTTACTACGTCGGTGGCGGTCTGCATCAGATCAAGCCTGGGGGCAATCTCGAGGTTCACGCGGACTTTAATCATCACACCAAGCTCAAGCTGGATCGCCGCATCAATGTGCTTGTCTACATGAACAAGGACTGGCACGAGTCGTATGGCGGCCACTTCGAACTGTGGAACAAGGAGATGACCGCGGCCGAGCAGAAGATACTGCCGCTTTTCAATCGCTGTGCGATCTTCAGCACCACCAGCACTTCGTATCATGGCCACCCGACTCCCCTGTCGTGCCCGCCTGATCGGACTCGCAAGTCGATGGCGACTTATTACTATTCGAATGGCCGTCCGGAAGAAGAAGTTGGCGATGCGCATTCGACGCTCTTCCAGGCTCGTCCCGGCGTGGTGCTTGAGAAGCCTCGTACCTCGTTCAAGGATGTTGTGGTTGCGGTGACGCCACCTATCCTGCTCAGCGCGGCGAAGAAGCTTCGCAACTAGTTAGCAGAGCAAGCTGAATCGGCCTGTATACGTGAGGATCAATCCTCACGTATACAGGCCGATTTATTTGCGGATCATTCGGGATGAGATCTTTGGTTCAAAGAAGGATCGACGATCTGCAATAAGAAAAAGGGCGTCTTCGTTGCGAAGATGCCCTTTTCCTGCTTCATTGAAGTTCGACGTCCGCTGCGTCGCGCTTACGTGCGGAATACAGAGTAGTAGCCGAGTCTCTTCAGTAAGCCTTTGACTCGCTGTTCGCGGTTGTAGGTGCCGGGCATCAGCTCTTCAAAGGGGATGATTGGACCTGGGACGCTGCGGTCCTTTTCCTGGTCGAGCATGCCTTTTTCCTTGGCTTCTGAGAGCCACCATTTTGCTTCGCCGCCGGCATGGAAGCACTTGATGGCCGAGAAGTCTTCGACGCGCAGTAGATGTATGCCCGGCAGGCCAATCTTGCGCAACATGCGCTTGGGTTGATTGCGATGCCAGCAGTGCCAGAGCGCCGGGTCGAGATAGCCTCCGCCGATCTGCATGGCGAGGGCGGCCCACACGATGGCTTCGATGTGCATCACGCGAGGAACGGTGCGGACATTGAGCCGCCCGAGCAGCCACTCGAGCCATTCAAGATCGACAGGGGCGCGCCAGCCGCCTACGCCGATGTCGACGTGATGGGCAAAGCGGATGCCTTGCTCCATTGCAGAGCGAACTGTTTGCGGCGGGACGAGACAGCTTGGCTTTTGCCACATGAGCAGCACGCCGGTTTCCGGAGTGGGTTCGAACCGGAAGCGATTGGGAAAATAGAGGTCCGGATCGAGCAGGACCATCTCTTCTTTTCCGCTTCCGGCGCCCTGCGTCAGCAACACGGGGTCGGTGATCTTGCGCCAGCAAGGGTGGCCGTGGCGGAAGATGCGCAGATTGGGGTAGAGGCCAAAGATGGAGGCTTCACTGTCCGCCAGCTCATCCTCGGCGTAGACCGACCAGAGGTGCTGGCCGGTATTCTGGCGGACGGTCAGCTCCTCGATGAGCTTATCCTTGTCGCTTGCCGAATCAGTGATCAGGTGCAGGTGAATCTGTTCGGTGCTGTTGCGGAAGAGGCTCTCCAGCGCAAAGCGGGCATAGCCCAGCGAAACAGGCGATATCACCATGAATACGCGGCGCGGAGAATCATGCGATATAAGTTTGTCGGTGCCTGTCATGAGCGATCTTTCCTCAGAGAAGCATCGGCGGAGTGCGTTCTCGTTCTATGGCAGAAGATGATTGGAAGGCGGAAGCGGTTACAGCTCAAGTGCGGCATACGCTCCTCCTTCGCGGTCGTGCTCGCTACTGCGAGATGAGTCGTGAGATGGCTGCGATGTTGCATTTGACTTCAATGCGTGTTGCTCAGGAGCGGGAGCATCCGAAGGTACTTCGGGCTCTCGAGGAAGAATGCCTTCATGCTTGAGCTGCGAACTGCGCTGCAGGAAGTGGCGTTCGACGAGGAACCATGACAGAGCGCCTGCGATCAGCGTAAGCGGTGCGGCTTCGGCAAAGAGCGTCAAGGGCGAGATGGCCCCGTGAGCGCGCATGACGAGAAGCTGCTGGATCGGGAAAGCATAGAGATAGGTGCCGTATGAGAAATCGCCAAATCGCCCCAGGTTCAAGGGATGCAGCATTGGCAGATACGCGAGACCCATCAGCAGGTATGAGCCACAGACGGGCATGGTGACGATGAGGCCATGCGGTACAAAATTCGAGGCAATCAATGCAATGGCCGCAGCCCAGAGAAGACGGCGACGCAATAGTTGCCGGCCTCCGTAGATCTGAAAGATCGTGCCTGCAAGATAGAAGGGCAGCACCGCGGCCCAGTTGGGCGGATAGCCGAAGATCTGGCCCAGAATTGCGCCGGCGGGCTTCCAGCCTGTCACGTCCATGTAGAGATGCAGCGCGATTACCACTGCAAACATCGCTACAACAGCGGCGCGGCGGCGGAGCAGTCCGATGAGTCCGAGCGTCATGACTCCCAGATAGCACCAGAACTCGTAAGGAACGGACCACAGCGATCCGTTGAGCGCGCCTGCGCCCGGGTTGTGAACGAAGATCGGCGAGGTTGGAAAGATCTGCAATCTTAGTGTTTCAAGAATGAAGCTCTTGACCGAGACGGGGACATAGGTTGCAGGGTCGGCGGCGATAGGCACAACGATAAGCGCGGTGAGAATGGCGGTGACGATAAAGCCGGGGTAGATGCGTCCGACGCGCCGCTTGAGATACTTGAGCACCTTTGGTGAACGCTGCCAACTCTGGGTGATGAGAAATCCGCTTATGACAAAAAAGGCCCAGACGCTGATGTTGCCGAAGGTGATCTGGCCAAAGGTGATTCGCGAGAGGGGCTCGGTATCGTTGGAGCCGCGCGTGAGCGGGAAGCTATGCGAAAAGATCACCAGGACGGCAAAAATCAGCCGCAGAGAGTCGAAGTTGTTCGCGTGGCCCGCTTTTGCGCCGACCGGCTGAGCAACGTTCTGAACCCTCATTCCAGAGGACATCTGCATATCTCCATCTTGCTGACGGCGTTACGGATAGGCAACCCCACAATGGTTGCAATCCGTGTACCGAAAGTGCGCGGCTGACCGCCACGCGTTACGTCACGATTGCTGTTGCGAATATGCTTCAGCCAGGGATGCGCGAAGCAGTTCCCCGACTTTTTCGAGATGCGGATCGAGGAACATCGATTCATGGTTGCCGGGCGCCCAGAATACGTTGACGCCGCCTTTCACAATCGCATCCCATCCGCAATGCTCTTTGGCACCGGGAATATACGGGGCTTCTTTGGCGCGGATAAGCGTAAGAGAGCCGGAGTACGGCTCGACTCCCCGGTACTCTTTGAGGGAGTTCAGTGTAGTCAGGCTCACGTTGTGCATGAAGTGAGGCAGTTGCAGTCCAAACTTGCCGCAGAACCACTCGGCAATCGCCCAGTTCTTGAGATAAAAGCGGTTGCGCACGGCGGCCAGTTTGTTGCCGAAAACGGTGGCGACGTAGCGCGCTCGCTGCGAGCCGGAGAGGTTGCGCCACTGGCTCTTATGGAAGCGAAACTTGCGGTGAAGCCGCGCGCGGAGACTCATCTCTGGCGAGCCAGCCTGCTCGCGGGCAAGTTCAGCGGCATAGCCGGGCCGCCAGGAATCGAAGAGAACCACGAAGCCGACCTTTTCCCCTGAAGCAGTGATCTGCCGCGCCGTCTCGACGGCCAGCGGGCCGGCTGCGCACCATCCACCGATGTAATACGGCCCATGCGGCTGAATGGAGCGCATGGCGTCAAGATAGGTGGCTGCGCGCTGCTCGACTGTCATGTCTTCGGCATCGGTATCCAGCTCGCGCAACCCGTAGAAGGGATGATCGGAACCCATCACATTGGGGATACCCTGGTACAGCAGATACGAATGAATCATGAAGAAAGGGGGCCGGGTTCCCTGCGTCTGTACCGGCACGAGCGAGGAGTAGTAAGCGCGACCGCGAACGATGTCGGCTAATTGCTCGACGGTTGGCGCGTTGAAAATGGTGGTGATCGGCAGTGAAGTACCGAGCACTTTGTTGATGCGCGCGAATAGGCGCACGATCATCAGCGAATAGCCGCCCAGCTTGAAGAAGGGCGTCCGGATGCCGATCGGCTTGATTCCCAGGACGTCTTCCCAGATGGCCACGAGACTCGACTCAAGCTCGTCCCGCGGTGGAACGTATTGGTCGACTGAACTCTCTGAAAGCTTGGCGGTTCCGGGCGCGGGAAGTCTGCTGAGGTCCGCTGAGCCGTCGGCGTGGCGCTGGATCGTGTCGACGGCGATCAGCTCGGCCCCGGCGACATGGCCCGGCGCTACAGCCTGAAAATGCGTGTGGATGGCCCGCATGTTGTCCGCTGCAGGCTCGTAGGGCTGGACGTACGCGACGAGGGTGGAGACGCCGTCTACCGGGACGATCGCCGCGACAACATCCGCCACAGCCGGGCTCTGCCAGAGGATCTCTTCGAGATCCCCGAGGCGGAGGCGATATCCATGCAGACGCACCACACGGCTGACGAAATCGATGATCTCGATGTTGCCTTCGCGGCCGCTGTTCTGGCCTGCAAGGGTTGCCAGGCGGCCGAGGTATCCGGTGCGCGTGGTGAGGGGGCCCGATATGACTGCGAGTTCTCCGGAGACGCCTACGGGGACGGGCTGATCGTTGTCGTCAAGTAGGACGAGCTGTTGATTGCCGAGCGAAGAGAACCGTGGCTGCGATATCACGGCGCCGCTGGACGGGCTGGACAAGCTTGGCAAGGTGATGCGGGCTACCGCAAACGGTCCCGATGCGAGAGGAGAGGAAATCAGAGACCAGAGACGAAGCGGCGTATCCGCAAGGCGTTGAATCTGCGCTGGGTTGACGAGCCCTCCGCGTACCACGACGTTCATGCGGCGATCGCCTGCCCAGCGGGCGTGCATGGCGGCGAGCAGTCCGGAGACAGATGCAAAGACGAAGGAGACCTGGTGCTGATTCAGGAGCGATTGCAGGTCGCCGGGCTTTGTATCTCCCGGATAAAGCAGCGTAGCGCCGGATACCAGAGGCAGCAGGAGGTCGACCCAGGCATCGGTGCCGGACTCGGCTGGTTGGATGAGAGTTGTGTCTCCGCTGCGCAGGTCAAGAGCATTGGCAGCAGCCTGCAGTTGCTGCAGCGTGGCCCGGTGAGTCGAAGGAATGGTCCGCGTGTGGCCGTCCTGCGCCGTGATCAACCCCAGCCATGCTGTCGCAGAGGCTGAAGGGAAGACGCCTTCCGCGACGACAGAGTTGCCGCCTGCGATTGAGCCCAGCAGTTCTTCGCAGGAGGTGAACCCCGCAGTTCCGGACGTAAAGGATGGCGACGCCACAGCGAGCGCCGGTTGGTGCGCGGCTTTCAACCTGCTCCACACTACAAGATCGGCGGATGGCGGTACAGGCAACACGACTGCTCCGAGGCGAAGCAAGGCCCAGGCAGTTGCTGCGTCGTTGGCGTTCGATTCGATTCTCAATGCAACGGTTGATCCTACGGAAACTCCGAGGGAACGGAATGCCGCCGCCATGGTCAGGCTGCGTTCACGAAGGTTGTTCCAGGTGAGGGTTCGGTCGGCTTCGATGACCGCTTTAGCGGCTCCAAGGGCTTCTGCTTGACGATCGAGCCACTCGGCCAACGACACTCCTGTTGTGAGTGCTGAACTCTGTTCGATGGCAGAGCTTTCGACTGGAGCGGACAAATCTTCCGATGCCGCGGCAATGGGTGCGACGAGCGGAAGAATGGAGACCTTCAGCGAGTCGTCATCCATCACCGCTTCCAGCACGCGCACGTACATCTCGATCAGGCCGGTGATGCGCTCCTTGCGGAAGAGGACGGTGTTGTATTCCATCTGCAGGCGAGGGCCCTCGGCGCGCTCGACAATCGAGACCAGCAGATCGAAGTTCACCCCCCCGGAGACCGACGGACGAGGAGTAACCTTCAGCCCTGGAGCCTCCTGCGGCTGCATGAAGGCTTTCTGATAGACGAAGTAGATCTGGAGGAACTGCGAGGTTGCTCCGGCCTGGTCCAATTGGAATTCTTCCATCAGGCGCGAGAAAGGAAGATCCTGATGTGCGTAGGATTCGGTGCTCCACTCAGTGACTCGGCCAAGTAACTCGCGGTAAGTTGGATCGCCATTCACATCGGCAAGAATCACCTGCGGGTTGGCGAAACGGCCGACGACATTCTCCATGCCGGGTTGGGTGCGGTTGGCAATGGTCGAGCCGAGTAGAAACTCGCTCTGGTTCGCGTAGCGGGCGATGAGCGCTTCAAAGGCCGCCAGCAGCACCTGATGCATGGTGGCGTTGTGGGCGCGGCAATAGGTCTTGAGGCGGGCGGTCAGGCTGGCAGGCAGAAGCGTCGACTCGATGTGACCGGGGTAGCTCTTCTGCGGCAGGCGCTGTCCGTCTCTGGGGAGATCGACCGCCGGCATTTCGCGGCGAATGTGGGTGCGCCAATAGTCGAGCGCTGCCTTGGCGGCGTCGCTCTCCAGCCAGTTCTGCTGCCATACGGTAAAGTCGGCGAACTGGAAGGGCAATTCAGGAAGAACGGGCTCGCGGTACTGCACGAGTGCCGAGTAAATATCCGTGAAATCGCGAATCAGAATGCCATTTGACCAGCCATCGCAGACGATGTGGTGCATGGTGAGGGCCAGGTAGTGCAAGCGATCCGTTACGTGGATCAGGCGCACGAAAAATGCCGGCCCCATCGCAAGGCTGGCGCGGGCATGGCTGTGGTCTTCGATGGCTGCGTCGGCGGCCTGGGCGCGCTCTGATTCGGGCAGACTGCGCAGGTCGGTGATGGCAAAGCTGTAACGGGCTTCTTCGGAGATGATCTGGCAGAGCTGTCCATCGACGAGGCGGAAGGTCGTTCGCAAGGCCTCATGGCGCTCCACAATCGCATGGATCGAGCGCTCGACCAGCCTGTCATCGACCGCGCCGTCGAGACGAGCGGCGATGGCCATATTGGAGGCGGTCGATGCGCCGTCCAGCTGGTCCAATGTCCAGTAGCGGATCTGCTCCAGACTGGCCGGGAAGACGAATACGCCTTCCTCCTGCGCGCTCTCCTGCATGGGGCTGTCGGTCGCGACCGAATCTCCGCGCAGGGGCTGGACAAATGGATCCATAGTTTCTACCGGTACATGTTCAACTTCACACGCGGTGGGCCGATTCATACTACTCCAGGGCAAAAAAGTGCTACTTCAAAGTTGTTTGCGGCCTGCGATGCTGAGAGCGCGGAATTGCTTTGATAGCGCCTACGTTGTTCTGTGCCACCTGACCGGTCGAATCCAGGTCAAGTTGTTCACAGATAGCCGCAACGGTTCGATGCTGGAAAACATGGCGGGCAGTTAGTTTCAATCCTGCCTGATTTGCCAAGGTAATTATCCTAAAGATTAACAGCGAATCGCCACCCAGCTCGAAAATGGTGTCGTCGATGCTAACCTCTTTGACGCCCAGTACTTTGGCCCAGATCGAGGCCAGAGTCTCCTGCATCGGGGTTCGAGGATAGACGATGGAGCGCGCGCGCATCTGCTGCTCCTGAATGGGAGCGGGCAAGGCTCGACGATCGACCTTGCCGTTGATGGTCCGAGGCAGGCTTTCGAGCAGCATGATCGCCGCCGGCTGCATGTAATCCGGCAACTGTTCCTGCAGGTGTTTGCGCAGTTGGGGCACGAGTTGCGCTGCCAATGTGGATAAATCGCCGGACACGGAAGGGATGACATAGGCGGCAAGCCGCTTGTCACCCTGCGCGTCGTAGGCCGACACCCAGTCCGTACGGACGGCTACGACCGCCGCGCGCACCAGCGGCGAACGCTCCAGTGCATTTTCGATCTCGGCCAGCTCGATGCGATAGCCGCGAATCTTTACCTGCGTGTCGCCGCGGCCGAGGAACTCGATGGTTCCGTCAGCATCCTTCGAGCGATAGCGAGCGAGATCGCCGGTGCGGTAGAGCCTTTCTTTTCGGACCTTGCCGCTGCCGGTCTCGAAGGTATGTTCGATGAACTTTTCGGCGCTCAACTCGGGCGAATTAAGATAGCCGAGAGCCAGGCCGTCGCCCGCGGCATACAGCTCGCCGGTAACGCCGGGAGGCACGGGATTTCTGTTGGCGTCGAGGATGTAGACGCGTGTGTTGGCGATCGGCTTCCCTATGGGCACCGTGCCTCCTGTGAGGCTATCGACTGCGATGTGATGGCAGCAGGTGAAGGTGGTGTTTTCTGTCGGACCGTATCCGTTGATCAGCTTGATGTGCGGAAGCTCTTCGCAGACCTTGCGTGTGTGCGCAACAGAAAGCACGTCGCCACCTGCGAGTAGTTGGCGTAGCGGGCGAATCACTTCCAGATGCTCAGTCACGATGAGGTGAAAGAGAGCCGCTGTGAGCCAGACCGTGGTCACGCCGTGGGCGCCGATCAGGCGGCCGATTTCTTCCGGAGTAACGCGGTCAGTGGGACCGAGAACGAGCTTGCCGCCATTGAGCAGCGCACCCCAGATCTCAAAGGTAGCCGCGTCGAAAGAGATAGGCGCGAGCTGGAGGAAGACTTCGTCTGCCGCAAAGCTCGCAAAAGGATTGTTCTGCACCAGCCGCAGGACGGCGCGATGCGGAACCAGCACGCCCTTGGGATTACCCGTCGAGCCTGAGGTGTACATGACGTAGGCCAGTTGGTCTGGATGATGCGAGTGGCTCGTTTTGTCTGGATTGTGCGGGGACTCCAGCGCAATGATCGGCCAGTCCTGATCGAGAACGATGATGTTGGTTGCCAGCGAAGGCAAGTCAGAAGCGATGGACCGTTGAGTTAGCAGGACCTTCGCCTGCGAATCCTGAACCAAGAACGAAAGCCGCGATGCCGGATAACTCGGGTCCACCGGAACATAGGCTGCACCGGCTTTGAGAATTGCCAGCAGGCTGACAATTACTTCCAGCGAGCGATTCAACGAAACAGCGACGCGGTCACCCGATGTCACGCCCGAGTTACGGAGGAAGTGCGCAAGCTGATTGGCTTTCTCATTCAGTTCAAAGTAAGTCAGCGATGCATTGCTGCCGACCAGCGCGATGGCGCCGGGAGTCCGATTCACCTGCGCTTCGAAAACCTGATGAATGGGCAGATCGCGCGAATACGCAGCATCGGTCGCGTTCCAGTCTACGAGGATTTTTTGTGTCTGCTCGGCGGTCAGCAATGATACCTGCTCGACAGGCTGCTCGGCATTGGCGACAAAGGCATTGAGGAGCGCGTTCAGGTGGATGAACCAGCGTTCGATGGTAGCTGCTTCAAAGAGGCCGGTGTTGTAATCGACATCCAGCCAGAGTTCCGACCCGCGATCGATGAAGTTGAAGAAGAGGTCCATGTTCACATGGGTCTTGGGATTGGCGCTCAGGTCCACGGTCAATCCGTCGAACTTGAGACCCGCGCCAACCTGTTCCACATTGAACTGAACTTCGACCAGTTGCAGCCGCGAAGGGTCGCTGGGAATCCTGAGCGAACGAAGCAGCGTGCCGTAGGTGTAGTCCTGATGATCCTGCGCGTCGAGCAGAGTCTTGCGTGTCTGCTTGAGGAATTGTGCGAAGCTCTGCTTCGGAGTGAGATTGCTGCGAATGGGCAGGAAGTTGACGCCGTGGCCGACAAGCGTTCCACCATTCTCGAGTTGCGCCTGTCCTGCGACGGGGATGCCGATCACAACATCGTCCTGTTGCGCCAGCTTGTGAATAAGCAGCGAGAAGCCGGAGAGCAGCGTCGCAAAGAGCGTGCTACCTTGCTTCGCGCCGGCCTTGCGAACTGCCTTCAGTACTTCGGCAGGGAAGACAAATCGCTTCGTGGCGCCTGCATTTTCGCGTAGCTGCGGACGAGGGTGATCGGTGGGCAATTGCAGCGCGGACGGTAGTGTCTTGAACTGGCCAGAAAATTGATCCAGCCAGAACTTTTCAACTGTCGCGCGGTCAGTTGAGTTGAGCTGCGAGTGCTGCTTGTTTGCGTATTCGCTGAAGGTGAGCGCAGCGGGCAGCGCAGCCGTTTGCCCCTTTACCGCTGCGTTGTACAACTCACTCAGTTCGCTGAAGAGTATATTTGTCGACCAGCCATCGAAGATGACGTGATGCGCGGTGAGCACCAGCACATGCTCCTGCTCCGCAAGCTTGATCAGGCGCGTGCGGAAGAGCGGACCTTCTACGATACGAAATGGTGTCGACCCTTCTGCGTACAGGATCTCTGCGCGGCGTGCATTTTTCTCATTCGCGGACAATGCAGTCAGGTCGTCGATCGTCAGGTTGAGGTCGACATGCGTTGCGACATGGACGGTCTCGCCGTTTGCGTCGATTGTCGAACGCAATGCTTCGTGCCTGGCGACGAGTTTTTCGAGACTGCTCTTGAGGGCCGGTAGACTCAGAGGGCCGTTAAGCACAAGCGAAGTTGATTCGTTGAAGGCGCAGTTCGCTTCGTCGCCAAGCTGCGTGCCTAAGAAAATTTCGCGCTGCTGCTCTGTAATAGGGAAGTCGCGGGCAACAGGCTCCTCGACCACTGCGGATTGCGCTGCAACAGCCGCTGGAAGCTCGCGGGACGTCGACGATGAAGGCAGCACTTGTCCATCGCGCATCCGCTCAAGCCCTTTGCGGAAGGCTGCGCGAACTTCATTCAGATCGGCGTCGGTGTGCGCTGTGGTGAGGAAGCATGGAAAGCCTTCCTGAATGTGAATGCCCTGCTCGCGAAGGTGGAAGTGCAACATGCGCGCCAGCTTCGGATCGGTGGGGACGGCCAGATAGAACCATGAGGAAAAGGTCTCGGCCTGCGAAGGATAGTGGAACTCGCGGAATAAATCATTGAGATCGGCGACAAGCGCGGAGGTTTTCGCGGCAAGGCTAGTCTGCAGGTCGTGGCCTGACTCCTTCAGATGAAGAAGGCTCGCTCGCACCGCGGCCATAGCCAATGGATGGCGCATGAAAGTGCCGGCGTAGAAGGTCACGCCCACCTGCGGGAAAGAATCGTCTCCGTATTGCCACGCTCCGCCGTCGAGCGCGTCCATAAATGCCGGTGTGCCGGCGAGGATGCCCATGGGCATGCCGCCCGCCACTACTTTGCCGTAAGTCGCGAGATCGGCCTTGATGCCATACAGAGCCTGCATGCCGCCGATGTGTGTGCGGAAGCCGGTGACCACTTCGTCGAAGATCAGTGCTGAGCCGGACTTCTCTGTGATCGAGCGTACTTCGCGCAGGAACTCCTGAGGGCGCAATTCGGGATGGCGGCTTTGGACTGGCTCGACCAGCACAGCGGCGATCTCATCCGCGCGCTGACGGATAATTTCCAGAGTCTCGGGAGTGCCGTAATCGAGCACCAGAATGTTGGCAACGCTTTCGCGGGGAATGCCTGGTGCGACAGGCATGGAACGCTGATTGCCGACTGACTTCACCAGCACTTCATCAAAGCTGCCGTGATAGTCGCCTGAGAAAAGTACAACGAGATTGCGGCCGGTAACTGTGCGTGCCAGGCGCATCGCGCCCATCACTGCCTCGGAGCCCGTATTGCAAAAGGTCACGCGATCCATGCCGGTGAACTCTTTAATCAGCTCGGAGCATTCACCAACCAGATCGGTCTGCGGTCCGATGGGGAAGCCGAGTTCAAGCTGGGCGCGCAGTGCGTCAACGATGAACTCAGGTGAGTGGCCGTAGAGAATCGCCCCATATCCATTGAGGATATCGATGTAGCGATTGCCGTCTTTATCCCAGAGATAGGCGCCTTTTGCGCGTTCGACAACGATTGGATAAACAAGTTCCTTGAGCTGCGCATTGAAGCCGGAGACGACGCGGCCATCGGCGAAGACAGAGCGATGCTGCTGTGTAAAGTTTTTGGAAGCGCCGGTCTTCTGCGTGTAGGCCTTGATGAACTCCTGAAGATAGCTCTCCTGCACCGGGTTAAGTCCGCCGGTATCGCCGCGCTGCAGTGGCTTGAACGGTGTGAACGCCGGCTTCGCGGGTTTGGTGTCAGTTACTGTGCCCGCAGTTACAGCTGCTGTAGCTTTTACGCTGGATTGAGCTGCCTGAACCGGAGTGGATGCAGAGACGGCTATAGGTGCAGGCACCGCCGGCGGCGTTTGGCCTTGCAGCATCGCAAACTGCTGCTGGAATAGATTGTTCAGCGCCTGTATCTGATTTGCAAAGAGAACTTCGTAAGAACCGGCAGTTGCGCCAGCCGGTAACGAAATGCTCGGCAGTGGGGCAGTTTGTGAGAACGCTGCGGGAACTGCGGCGGCTGTCTGACTTTGGGCAACCGGGGCGGCAGCACTAACAGGCTGTAGATTCGGAGTTACCGTTTCCTTCAAATGCACGGCCAGTGAGTCAAGAGTCGGGTATTCCTCCATGATCTGGCGAAAGGTCAGCTTGACCTTGTATTTGCTCTGGATTCCCTGCGTCAACTGCGTAAGGAAGAGCGAGTCGAAGCCTAGCTCCAGGAACGAAGCATCGGGTTCGGCGTCGGCCAGGTCGGTGCCGGAGAGATCGGTGATAAGCGCCTTGAGATCGTTCAACATGGCGGCGTCGCCGCTGGCGACAGGCGAAGAAGCGGGCATGAAGGTTTCCTTAACAAGTGCTGGAAGAATGGCGGTCTCCGCAGGCGAAGACACGAGTGCTGCAATGGATGGTGAAGCCGCGCGGGTGATTGGAGCAGTCTGCGCAGGTTCAACCCAGAATCGCTTGCGGTCAAAGGGATAGGTGGGTAGCAGGATGCGTCTGCGCCGCGCATTTCTGTGGAATTTGCGCCAATCGGGCTGAACTCCCGCAGTCCACAATTTACCCAGCGCAGTGAGGATTGCCCTGTCTTCGGCAATGCCATCTTTGATTGCGGCCTGTGATGCGAGAACGAGTGGCGCACCTACTCCCGGCTCGCGCGTATCCAGCGTGATCTGGCGCAACAACTGCACCAGCGTTTCCGAAGGGCCAACTTCAAGCAGGATGGTTTGCGGCGCGGCTGCTGCTGTGCGCACTGCGTCGGCAAAGCGTACAGTATTGCGCAAATGGCTGACCCAATACTCGGGCTGGGAAACTTCCTCGGCTGTGATCCATTGTCCGGTCAGTGAAGAGACGTATGGAATCGACGGGGTATGGAATGTCGCTTTGCTTGCATGGCTTCTGAACTCTTCCAGCACGGAATCGAGCATCCGGCTGTGGAAGGCATGCGACGTGACCAGCTTACGGTGAGCGATCTTCTCCGCATCGAGCTTCGCTATGAAAGCTTCAATGGCAGCGTCTGTGCCAGATACTACGCAGAGCTTTGGACTGTTCACTGCTGCTATGTCGAGCTCCGCGCTGGTAGATTCGATGAGGCTTGCGACCGCTTCTTCATTGGTGCGGACAGCGAGCATCGATCCCCGCGGAAGGCTCTGCATCAGGCGCGAGCGCGCGGCCAGCAATGTAAGCGCATCGTCGAGCGAGAGAACGCCGGAGAGGCACGCTGCAACATATTCGCCGACGCTATGCCCGACCATCGCAGCAGGCGCAATGCCCCATGACAGCCATAGCTGTGCTAACGCGTATTCAAAGGCGAAGATTGCGGGCTGTGCGTAGACCGTCTGATTCAGCGTTTCTGCTGCTTCGGAGGTGGAGTCAGAAGGATAGACGATGCTTCGCAGGCTCTTGCCCAGCAGGGGCAGCAGCTTTGCATCGCAATCATCAAAATGCTGCCTGAAGACCGGCTCGTTTTCGTAGAGTTTCCGCCCCATGCCGATGGTCTGCACGCCCTGTCCAGGGAAGCAGAAGACGAGTCGCGGATTCTCAAAGGGATGATCGTTTTGTGCCAGATCGCCGGCGGAGAGCTGGCCTAGATTTGCCGCTTCTGCGGCAGAACTGACCACTGCTGCGCGGCGTAGCTTATGGGCGTTACGTCCCACTTGAAGGGTGAAAGCAGCGTCAGCGAGATTGACGGTGGTCGCAGAGGCGAAATGCTTTCCCAGGGAGTCGGTGATGTTGCTCAAAGCCGCAGGAGTCTTCGCCGACCACACCAGCAGTTGATGTTCACGGCCCGCTTCTGAGGGCGCCGGAACCGGCGGCTCTTCGACGATGATGTGTGCGTTGGTTCCGCCTACACCAAAGGCGCTTACGCCGGCGCGCAATGGCGATCCGTGCGACTCCCACTTGCGCGTTTCGCGATCGATGAAGAAGGGACTGCCTTCCAGATTCAGATGTGGATTGGGCTTGTTGAAATGCAGAAGTCCGGGGATGGTCCGGTTCTCGATCTGCAGCACTGTCTTGATCAGACCGGTAGCGCCTGCTGCAACGTCGAGATGACCAACATTCGCCTTTGCCGTGCCGAGCGAGCAGAAGTGCTGCGCCGAGGTCGTGGAGCGAAATGACCGCGTCAGTGCTGCCACTTCAATCGGGTCGCCGAGCGGTGTTCCGGTTCCATGCGCTTCGATGTAGCTGATGGAGTCGGCGGAGACTCCAGCCATCTTCTGCGCTCGCGCGATGACCTGGGCCTGCCCTTCGACGCTGGGCGCGGTGTAGCCCACCTTCATCGAGCCATCATTGTTCAAGGCAAAGCCGCGAATGACGGCGAGTACCTGATCGCCGTCAGCGACGGCATCGTCCAAACGCTTGAGCAGTAGAATTCCCGCGCCATGACCGAAGACTGTTCCGCTGGCCTGCTCATCAAACGGACGGCAGTGGCCATCCATCGAAGCGAGGCCACCCTCCTGTGCAATGTAGCCACGATGCATCGGGAAAGTAACGGAAACCGCACCAGCCAGCGCCATATCGCAGCCCTGCGTCAACAGACTCTGACATGCCTGGGCCACGGCAACAAGCGCAGTCGAACACGCCGATTGCACTGACATGCTGGGCCCGCGCAGGTTGAGTTTGTACGAGATGCGCGTGGGCAAAAAGTCTTTGTCGTTGCCCATCATGGTGGCGTAGTTGCCGACCTGATAGTTGCCTGTGAAGTCTTCGATAAAGCTTCTCTCGCCGGCCAGATTGCGCATGAAGTAGGTGTTCATGCTGCATCCGGCAAAGACTCCGACAGACTCGCGTGTATGGGCGGGATCGTATCCTGCGCGTTCCAGAACTTCCCAAGCGCACTCCAGCAGGATGCGGTGCTGCGGGTCCATCTGCGCGGCCTCTTTGGGATAGACACCAAAGAACTCGGCATCGAACATGTCGGGATTTTTAAGAAGCGGCCGCGCGGCGACGTAGCCCTCATTTTGAGCGGCGATAAGTTGCTCGCTGGGCTCCAGTTCGCTGCGATCAAAGAAGGTGATGGATTCGACGCCATCGCAGAGATTCTTCCAGAAATCCTCGACAGACTCAGCGCCCGGGAAACGTCCGGTCATGCCGATGATGGCGACCGCCGAGTTCGAAGCGGAAGTTTCAGAAGGATATTCGGCGCTCGATGCAAACGACCGATCGGTCTCTTCCGATGCCGCGGTCGCAGTTGATGCAGAAGCCTCTCCGCGCAGGAGACTTGCCAGTGCGCGAATGGTTGTGTGCTCGAAGACCGTTGCGATGGGCAGTTGCCGCTCAAATGCAGCGTTGATGCGCTTTAGAAGGATAGTCGCCAGCAGGGAAGTGCCGCCGACCTCGAAGAAGTTCTCGTCGATACTGATTTCGGGTAGACCGAGAAGCTGCTTCCAGATGTCGGAGATGACAGCTTCGTAGCTGGGGTCACCCTCGGAGCCGCGCGGTGTCTCGTGACCATCAGTCGAGGCGCGAGTGCCGTTCGAGTTGGCGTTACCGTCGCGGTGCATTCGAGATCCAATCCAGTATCAAGTCGTATCCCAAACGTAGAACACTGGTCCTGTCTTATCCATTCAACGTTTGGGGGATGCGGCTACATGCTGCATCAGCCCTCGATAACTCGCCGATACGGCTAACTGTTCCGCGCGTAGATGACGTCTTCCTCATCCGCCTGGCCTTTGGCTTTTTCAAAGGGGGCGCTGGCTGCGGCCGCAGTCCGTCCGGCTTGCCTTGCTGGCTTCCACCACTCGCGCAGGTTAACTCTGTCGCTGCGAAGCTCAAACTCGCGCAGATCATGCTTCAATGCATCCTCGGCACGTGCCGGGTGAACCTTGTTGACGACCGCCGCGGCGCCTGCCACTCCGAGCCGCTCCAGCAATCTCGCGGCGCGGGTAAGCCAAGCCTTCTTGGTTTTGCCCGCTTCCGCGACCAGTACCGTGACGTCGGCCATGCGCGCCAGATATTCCGTCTCTGCCGAGATCAGCAGTGGCGCGGCATCGATCAAGACAATGTCGTATCCCGCGGAAAGGCTCTGGAAGCTTTCAAAAACAAAACTGTTTCTCGGTGCAACCATGGGAGGCAGCGACTGATGTCCGGGCTTGACCGCCTGCAGCTCAGTGGATTTGGTTGAACCGTCGAGATCGGCGTCGGCAAAACCTACCGGTCGCCGCTGAAGATCCGTTCCAAGCGGCACGAAAGCCACCGGCTCAGAGTTGCCCGAGGGATCAATCACCAGCGTCTTGCGGCCAAGTTTGGCCAGCATGGTGGCGAGGCTTTCGATGATGGCCGTCGTGCCTGCGCCGGAGTTGACCCCGGTGAAGACGAAAGTGCGGGCTCGCGCCAGGCGAGCCGCATGATCGACACCGGCGGCGAGCCGTAGAGCGCATTCGTCAAAGACAATCTGAGTAACTTCGCGATCGTCAAACAACATGCCGATGGGGGCAAAACCCAACACCGCTTCCACGTCCGACGCCGTGTAGATATGCGGATCGAACAGGTCCATTGCGATTGCGGCAATAACGCCCGCGATGATCGAGACAGGGAAGATTCCGATGATCAGCAGAATGATCCTGCTTCTCTCCGGACCCAGCGGGGTCATTGCCGGCGAAAACAGATGCACGGAGCCGGGCGAACTACTCTCTAGCTCGAGGTTGCTGATGCGGTCATCCACTGCGGAGTAGCGTGTCTGCAGGCGTTCGAGGTCGGCCTGGATCGCTTCCGCACGCTGAATCCTTGGCGCAGCCTGATTGGCTTTGCTGGTGCCGCGCATCAGGTCCGATTGCAGCCTTGACTCCACCATCGTCGCCGAATTCAGCTGCGTACGCGCCTTCTGCTCCAGCCTGTCTGCGGCGGTCTTGCGCAGGCGGGCCTGCATGTCCGCAAGCTCTTTCTCAATCTGAGCGAGCTGGTCTTCGGTCTGCTTGCGTACCGGATTGCTTGGCGTAAGCCCCGAGAGTTGATCCAGAAGCGTTGCGCGCTTCTGACTCAGTGAGGTCTTGAGGGCCATCAGACCCGGATCGCCTGCGATCACTTCGTCGGCGGCTGCGTTCAGCGCCGAACTCGGGGCGGTCGGATCGCCGTTCCTGAGGGATGCCAACTGCGCTTCGGCCTGAACGCGCTGCTCGTGCGCCGTGAGCAGGTCTGTCTGCAGCTTTGCGTTCTCTGAATCGAACAGGTTGTCGCCTTTGCCATTAAACGCGGCGACTCCCAGAGAACTTGTAATGCTGTTCTGCTCCTTGAGCAGGCCATCTCTTTCGGTTTCGATTCGGGTTCGTTCTTCCTTGAGGGTTGCGAGACGATCGTCGCGCCCGTAAAACTCCTCCGACTTGGCCTTCTCCAGGTACACGGCCGTGATCGTATTGACGATGTCTGCCAGGTGGTCAGGGCGAGGCCCGTCGAGGGCAATCGCCACCTGATAGGTGGTTCCAATGCGGTAAATATCCAGTCCCTGCTGCAAACGCAGTACAGCGGAGTGCTCGCTCTCCCCGGGATAGGTCCAGGTGCCGGGAGGCATGCGGCGAATCGCTTCCGCCAGAATGTCGTAACGGTTAATGGAATGGACATGCTGCTGCACGTAGGACTCGTAGGGGCGCTCCTGCTCGCGATCCTCAACCAGCGTCTTGGGGAAGGTCGGCGAGATGTAGATGGAGCTTACGGCAACGTAATTCGGCTTGTGTTTTGCGATCACCGCCAAACCGACGCCAAGCACCAGCAGAGTCGTTACCAGGGCCGCGAGTTTGTGCAGTCGAAGGCTCTTCCTGAGATTGATCCGGAACGGACTCACCTTTGAGGCGGGACGAAGCGGATACTGGGGAGAGGCCGGGTTTTGCGGCTCCGAATTGTTGCTCTGTGTCATGTACATTCGCTTTTGATCCTCGGAGGACGGTAGGTTTCCAGCTCGATAATTCTGGTTGCGGGCATCCTCGCTTCCGCAATCAGCTTCAGGCAGCAGCTACGATCAGCCTGCTCCTACCAGGGCCGCCAGACTCACCATCGTGGCCACCGGGCTGATCCGCTGCAAAATCCACGTCGCTTTGAACATGCCGGTCTTGGGGATGATGATCACGTCGCCGGTGTGGAGGGTGTATTCCTTCTGTCCGGCAAGGGTCATTACGTCGTTGTATTTGACTTCAAAAACCTTGCCCGTAGAGGGCTGGATGATGCGAATTTTGGGATTGAAGCCGCCACCTTCACCGCAGCAACCGGCCTGCGACAGGACGGAAGTCAGCGTCGAATCGGGCGTCAGCGGAATCGTGCCGGGCTTTGCAACTTCACCGAGCACTGAGACGAAACTTTCTTTCGGCTGGGGAACGTAAACAATGTCATTACGGCGAAGACGCATATCCGCCAGATTGTTGCCGGTCATTAGAAGTGACCGCAGATTCACGGTGACCGCAGTGCTGTTGCCGCGATAGATGGTGCAGGTCTCTGGAATGCCCGAACCGACATTGCTGGCCACGCCCGCCGTGGTGACCTGAGGAGAAATCAGGCCTGCGCGTCCAATGGCATCGAGAAGGGAAGGTGTGCCTTCGAAGAGGATCTCACCCGGATGCTGCACATAGCCGAGGACTCGAACCCGGTTCGAACTGTACTTGTCGACCCGAACCGTGACAGTCAGGTCGTTGTAGTAAGTGGAGAGTGAGGCGACAATAGCCTTGCCCGCCGCCTCGCGTGTGAGGTCGGCGACATGGATGGCGCCTGAGAGAGGCAACGTGATTCTGCCATCGGGACCGATGGTCTGCTTGCCCGCCGAGGTCAACTCCGGCCGGCCTGGAAACTCCAGGCTGATTTCGTCGCCTGCGCCGAGCGTGTATTCCTCACTCAGTCCAGGCTGAAAACTCTCGAGAGCCTTGTCATCTCTGACCACCAACGTGGGCTCGTTGGGCTGAACAGCATCTGGCGTAGTGGCAGGCTGCTGGGCTCGTAACGCGGTGGTGCAAAAACTTAGAAGCAGTACGGCGCAGGCCGGATACAGCTGTGATGCTTTCGACAACATTTCTACCCTCCAGGGGATTGCCAGTGTGGTGCTCGTGGGCACCGATGCCTGCGCCTGCTGACGCTGGTCCTGTCACCTAACTCCCAAGTATCAGCAAAGCCTTTGACGGCTTCAATCCCTACAAGGTGTTATTCCGCTCAGTACGGACCCAGGCCGCTTTCGCGCTGGATCCTCGTAAAACTCCAGGAATCATCCAGAGTTTGCGCAGAATATACACGGGAGATAGGCAAAGCAACTGCAAGGTCTTCAGGAAATCCGGACCAGCCCATGCGGCAGTAAGTACGTGCGCCAGTACAACTGCGAGAGAAGCTGCCGCGTACCAGCGCAGCCAGGTCAGCGGTATACATGCTGCCAGGAGCAGTGCAAATGCTCCGAAGGCCAAAGGCAACCCGGTAAGATCGCACAACGGTTCAAACAAACGAGGACGCCCGCTCAGTATCTTGCCCATCAGCGGAAACGCCCAGGTGCGCGCCGTTAACAGGCGGCCTCCCTCCCAACGAGAGCGTTGCACCGATTCTCCTGTACGGGATTCCGGGAAGTCGGCGGAGATAATCGCCTCATCGAGATAGCGAACCCGCTCCCCGGCCATCACCAGGTGCAGGTGATATTCCAGGTCTTCAACGACCGAAAATGCATCATAAGGAACTGCCGCAAGCACCGGAGCGACGATTGCAAAGCCATTGCCCAGTATGCCGGCGGAAAAACCGAGCCGCTCGCGCCCGCGAGGCCTGACCACATTGAATCCACGGAATGCCAAAGCTGCCAGGCGTGTGCTGGAGCGATCGGTGGCGCTCTCCATCTCATAGCGGCACTGCACAACGCGCGCACCGGCTGAGAACGCGTTCAGCACCGAAGCAACCGTGTTCACGGTCACAACAGAATCCGCGTCGACGACCATGACCGCATCTGCACCCTCGTGAAGCGCAAATTCGAAGCCGTATCGCAGGGCGAAGCCCTTTCCCCTGGCGTCCGGATCGTTGTAGACCAGCACTTCTGCGCCGGCCGCGCCTGCTCTGGCCGCGGTTCCGTCGCTGCAGTTGTGAGCTACGACCATGATGCGCGCCATATCGCCCGCCGAGGCACGCAAACTGGCAACCGACCGGCTGACCAGCAGCTCCTCGTTATGGGCGGGAACAATGATCGCCAGTTTGGCCGCTGGTCCCGGCTTTCCCTGGAGAGGCTTTCCGGGAGGAAGAAGATTCGCCGTAGTCACAAGCAATAGTTCGAGGACCAGCGGAAGCGTTACAACCAGAAGTACAGCGCCAGCCAACGTGAAAAGGATGTGTGTCATAAACAAACGCCGATCCTAATACCGGTTGAGTGCGCCGCGACCCGGAAGACGCATTACCTGCCTGCGCTTGCGAAGGCAGCTGGTACGAGGGTCGACTCTTCGGTTTCCTCCGCGGCTATGATCCGCCGGCAAACATCCTGCAGCAGCTCGACGCGGACATCCACAAACGCCGTCTCCTGCCTGCTTAGCCCCCACGGTGGTGTGAAGCTGGCCAACAGCCGTTGTTCAGACTTGGCCGTTCGGTAGAGTGCGTCACTGACCATCGTAGTCGTCATGAAATAGTTATGCAATTGTCCTGTCCGCAACACCCGCCCGAGATGGGAAGGCAACTCCGCCAGCCACAACTGCTCGTGGCGCCGGCGCATACGGCTCTCCAGATGGATCAGCGACCCCAGCGACTCTGGTCCCATGTAGCCGGTCTGTGACATGTCGAGAACGATGTTCATTCCTTCGGTGCAGGCATCGCGGCTGCAGGCATTGAATTCTTCAAGAGCAGCCCCGGTAAGATCGCCGATCATCGAAATCAGCTTGGTGTTGCCCACCTGCTGCACGACAATGCTCGGCTCGCTCGCATGCCTGGGCTGCGAGGCGGTGGCGCTGATGTAGCCCGGCAGGTGGCGCAGCAGGCAGAGGGCATCTTTCATATAGCGCATGGCCAGCCGCTTCGGCTCCTGGAAGGTGCGATGCAACCACTCCAGGCCGCTCCGCTGCATCCAGACCGGGGCCCGGTGCATGGTTCCGGCGAGCATATCCAGCGAACCTCCGATACCGATGCAGACCGGCACCTTGAGCCGGTCGCGGTGCATGGCGATCCACTCCTCCTGCTTGGGATTGCCGAAGGCTACGAGCAGAATTTCAGGCTCCGCCTCCTCGATGCGGCGCAAAATCTCTTCGTGGTCCATCTTTTCAAGAGGCCGCGGTTCCGGGGAATAACGCCCCACGATTCTCAGCTCGGGATAGCGGTGCCGGAGAACCTTGGCCGCCCGCTGTGAACTGGATTCGCTCGCGCCTAGCAGAAATACTCCATACCCTCGCCGCGCCGAAACATCGGCAAGACGCTCGACCAGATCGATGCCGCTGACCCGCTCTTTCAAGGGCGTCCCTATGAGCCGTGACATCCAGACGACAGGCATTCCATCGGGAACGACCATATCGCAAGAGCAGAGAATGTGCCGCAGTTCGTCGTCGTGCATGGCGTTTTTCAGAAAGTCGACGTTCGCTGTCGCCACCTGATGGAAGCCACCCTCCCGGATTTGTTCTTCGATCAACGCAACTGTTTCATCCATAGTTACGTTTTGAAACGGAATACCAAGGACAGCAACAGTGGTACAGGAAGCGTTCAACATGTCTAACTCCATCGTTCGTGCAAGTGCGGTGGTTCACTGCAGATGGCGTGGTGCGAAAGGGGAGATGGGGGCCTCCTCTCGCAGCTTCGCGTCAAGCTGTTTCCGTTGTCCGGGCGATTTGTCGCTCCGAACTGTGGACTTACTGGTGGACCGCCAGATGCGCATCAGAGAACGCGACGTCATCGCTGATCTGCATCTTGTAAAAGAGCCAGTCGGGATCGCTTTGCAGGATCTCGGCCAGGTGGACGCGAATATCGCCGGTGGGTTCTCTGAAGCCATTCATGATGCGGCTCAGAGAGGCTTCATGGATGCCCAGCATGCGTGCCAGGCGGTTTTGCCTGATGCCCGTGGTGTACATCCGCAGCTTGAGGTTCGGGTAAATATCTCTGTTCAGTGACAAGGTGAGCTCTCGTTTTCTATAGCGCTGCAGCGTCCCTGCGGGGGTCAGGTGAAGCTGTTAGTGCTGACAGCGTATGCAATCCCAGTGCCAAAGCTCAGAGCCCTTATTTGTCAACATCTTGTTGATAAGTGTTCTTTAGTAAATTCCCGAAAAATTGTCATACTTCCCAAACTATCTAAGGATATCCTCATACTTACTCGGCGCAAGGGTCTCGGCTATAAGTTGAGTTACTAACTTAAGTTACCAAATATGCCCAAATTAGTAATCAAATATCCAAAATTTATGCGACAAAAGTAATCTATTTATAGCTCGTAAAAATATTACGAAAGAAAGATTACGTGCATGCGCCACGGGCTCCCGGGAATGACCCCTAAGTGGGATCGCATCCCCCGAATTTGGTTTGCGCCTCGAATAGGCTCCATTTATACTTCAATCACGACCAACTGCATTCTTTGCTCATCTTCCCATGGGATGCGTGTGCGGTAGGGGTGTCTTCGCCGGCAGGGAAACAAATTGTTTGATTTCCGGCGAGGAACGAGATTGTTGCGGGCTGGCGCCGGTAGCAATCCTGATGAGGCAAACAAAGCGTTTACGGCAGTGGAAAGTTGATCATCGCCGTTGGGGCGTAGTGGTTCTTTTGCGTGGTCGGGAGTTTGGATGGGCGGACATGTCGTTCTGGTGGTACAGAATTCGCTGTTGCACGAGCAGCTAGTCCACGGCCTGGCGGCTGATGGATACTGCGCTCTCTGTTTCCACTCGATTGAGGAGGCCGTGGGGTACCTGCGCGAGGCGGGCTGCCCGGCCTTTGTCGTGGTGTTTGACGTCGCCATGCGCCGTCAGAGCGACTTCGCGACGGTGGCCGAACTCAGCATGCTGCGGCCTGAACTCCATATATTGTTTGTAGCCCAGGGAAACAGCCCGATGCTCGATCAGTTTTCGAGAGGGAATCGGACGGTTCGCATTCTGGACAAGCCGCTCAACCATCCGGAATCAGGCACGATCCTGCGCGAATCGCTGAAATCCGCCAGCTGGTCAGGGCCCGAACCTGCCGATGACGAAAGAGTAGCTCAGAGCAAGGCGATCCTTCCTTATTCGGAAGAGTTTTTGCGCCGCGTAGGCATGGCTGAGGTTCCGGTACTGCTCAGCGGAGAGACCGGAGCTGGCAAGGAAGTGATGGCCAGGCGGCTACGCGCCTACTCCCGGCGTGCCAACAAGCCCTTCCTTAAGCTCAACTGCGCGGCTCTGCCCGCAGAACTGGCCGAGAGCGAACTCTTTGGCAGCGTGAAGGGCGCGTTTACGGGAGCGGTCGCCGACCGCCAGGGCCGCTTCGAAATGGCGGAGGGCGGAACAATTCTGCTCGACGAGATCGGTGACATGGATCTGCGTCTCCAGACGAAGCTTTTACAGGTGCTGCAGGATGGCGAAATTCAACCTCTGGGTAGCAACCGTACAATCCGGGTCGACGTTCGCGTCATGGCCGCCACGCACCGCGACCTGACGAAGAGCATCCAGGAAGGAACCTTCCGCGAAGACCTTTATTACCGGCTCAACGTGATCAAGATCGTGATTCCGCCTCTGCGGGATCGCCGCGATGAGATCCTTCCCCTGGCCGAAATGCTGCTGGCCCGGCATCTTGCGCCAAGCCATAGGGCGCCCGCGATTCGTGAGGATCTCAAACGATTTCTCCTGGAATATCGATGGCCCGGCAATGTGCGCGAGCTCGAAAATGTGATGCGCCGCTTCCTCGTCTATCAGGACTCCACGCTGCTCATCGAGGAATTGGCCGAGGCCTCAAAGTCTGCCCGCCCCGGTATCACTCTGGCCAATGTGGCCAGCTTCCCCGACTCCGGTCAGCCCGGTCCGGGTGCGTCGGCAGGCGGCGACAAAGGGCAAGAAGCCTCCGCTAGCGGCAAGTGGGCAGAGTTCTCCGGCATGGCCGACGGGCCCGACCGGCTCGATCGCCTTGCCGAAGCGGCACGCACCGCCGAGACTCAATTGCTGCTCGACGCCCTCGAAGTCTGCCGTTGGAATCGCCGCCAGGCCGCGGCGTCGCTCCAGATCGAGTACAAGGCATTTCTCTACAAGCTGCAGAAGTACGGCATCGTCGATTCAAAGGTAAAGCGTAGCCAAGCCAGCGCCTGACGCTCGCTTCCGGTAAAATCCAGACGAACCGCATGTCCGGTCATGGCGCAAGGAGCAGCTCAGTGTTCGACAACATCCGCGAGGATTGGCGCACCTACGAACGCCAGTGGACGCGCCAGGGACTCTGGGTCATGGTCGTCTACCGCTTCGGCAACTGGCGCTACGGCATTCGCAGCCGTCTTCTGCGCGCGCCATTTTCCATCATTTACAGAATTCTCAAGCTCTGGTCAGAGATCCTGACCGGCATTGACCTGCCCTGCGAGGCCAAACTCGGCCGCCGCTTCCGCATCGACCATTTCGGCGGAATTGTCATCAGCGGCGACGCCGTTTTCGGCGACGATTGCATCATTCGGAACGGAGTGACCGTCGGCCTGCGCCATACCGGCCACCGTGGAGCGCCGGTCATCGGCAACCGCGCCGACATCGGAGCCGGAGCCAAGGTGCTCGGCCCCATCCACGTGGGCGACGACGTCGCCATCGGCGCCAACGCTGTAGTGATCGCAGATGTCCCATCGAACTCCATCGCCGTTGGAGTTCCGGCAAAGATTCGTCCCAGAAAGACCGCTCAGTCAGCGTTACTCAACTCGCCTGCGGACTCGACCACAAACCTCTACGATGCGACCCTTTGAAATCCTGAGCTGCGTCTTCGCGGCATCCGCGATCTTCGTGGTGTTGTTGGCTCCGGTCGCACGCCGTCTCCTGATCCTGTCTTATGCCCTTCTGATCCTGGCCCTGGGACTTCACTTTGGCCTTGAAGGAGCCCACTGGCAGCTGATCCCGCTCTATCTTTCGGGGTTGCTCTTACTGGTTTTGGCTCTAACCGGCCGCTGGCTGCCGCGATGGGCGTCGACCGTTACAGTGGCACTCTGCTCGCTGATGCTTGTCGCTTCGCTGGTCCTCTCGTGGCTGATGCCGATGTTCCAGTTTCCCAAACCGTCGGGACAATACGCGGTTGGCACGCGCATTTTCCACTTGGTCGACAACAATCGAGCCGAAGAGAACGGCCCTTCACCAAGCGGCAGCCATGAACTGATGGTCCAGGCCTGGTATCCAGCCGAACCAACGGTACCGAATCGTCGCGCCGTCTACCAGCGCCGCAAAGAGGTTACCGACCGCGCTTCCTACCGCTCGGTGCTCAGGACCAATGCATTTCAGGACGCTCCGATTCGTGCCGGTGGACCGTATCCGTTATTGATCTACAACCCCGGCTGGAATGGGGAGCGGACTGAGGGCACCTATCAGATGGAGGAGCTGGCGAGCCACGGATTCATCGTTGTCGCCGTCGATCATACCTTCTTCGGAGGCCTGGTCGAGTTTCCCGACGGCCGCGTTGCCGACTCTCGAAACGCCCCGCCGATCGGCAGCTTCGAGCACTCCAGTGTGGCGGAGCAATGGGCGCTCGGCGGTAAATACGTCCGCATCGAGGCTCAGGACGACGTCTTTGTCCTCGATCAGCTTGAGGCCATGAACCGGGACCCATCCAGCCCTTTGTTTCACAAGCTGGATATGTCGCGCGTGGGCGCAATGGGCTTTTCCATCGGCGGCGCGGCAGCCGTGCAGATGGCCTGGCAAGACCCGCGCATAAAAGCTGTCCTTAATATGGATGGCTGGGAGTTCGGCGACGTCGCTCGGACTGGTCTCGCCAAACCGATGATGGTCATCTATGAAGACAAGCGCGGAGTGATGCCCGGGCGCCCGAAGGAGACGGCAGCCCCGGGCGGCCAGCCATCAGTCGAATCCATGAACTGGCAATTCTCCCTTGAGGACTATGCGAACGTCACGAACAGCATGAGGCAGCACGGGGGCTTCCTGCTCTTCATTGCCGGCACACACCACGTGGACTTTACCGACAGGTCTCTCTTCTCCCCGATTCATTCCTGGACGGGAAGGGGATCGCTTGATCCTCTCCGTGTGCACACCATCGTGAATGCCTACACTCAGGCCTTCTTTTCGCACTATCTCTACGGAACGAACGAGCCAATTCTGGAAGCTCAACCGGGTAATCCTGGCTTCGGCAAGGCTGTTCCGTTCAAAGAAGTGGAGTATCAGCATTTCGACGGCGTGAGCCCGCCGAAGGCACATCAGCCGTGAACTGCCGCGGCTTCTGATTTTTGCAGCTCCTGCTGCAGACGGTGCGCAAGGCTCGCGTTATGCGGCTTCTTGAACATGGACACATGGTCGCCGGGAACGAAGTTGACTTCCACGCCGCCGTGCGCAATCGTACTCCAGCCAAGAGTCGGATCCATCTCGGCGAAATTCGGAACATCCGCCGCACGGAAGAGATTCAGCTTACCCGGATAGGGCCGCACGGAAAAATCATTCAGCGCGGCAAGGCTGGCATAGACGTTGTTGAACGCGGCCTCGGAGAGAGACAGGCCAAAACGCTTCTGCACCCAGAGCATGGTGCGATAGTTGGCGGTGTAATAAGACTCGACCGCCCAATCCCAGTTTCGCTCCATCGCCTCGTACAGATAGGTGAATTTCTCGCCCCATGGAATGCCCCGGAGCCGGCCAAAATGGAAGAGCGTCTTCTTCCACGCACGTGAGGCCCAGTTTTTCGGGCCGCTGGGCAAGGTAAATCCAGGGCGTTCGGCATCGAAGAGCGCCACCAGGCCTACTTCGTGGCCGGACTCGCGAAGCTGCCGGGCAATCTCGACGGTAAGGGTGCCCGCCGCGCACCATCCGGCCAGATACAGCGGGCCGCTTGGCACGATTTGCAGAATCTCGCTCGAAAATTTGCGAGCCCGTTCCTCTACCGTCATAGGCTCTTTTTCATTCGCCATTTCGCGCACGCCATAGATGGGGCGGTCGTCCTCGACGATATCCAGCATGGCGCTGTAAAGCAGGTACGACTGCACGACGAAGATAGGCGCTGACCTCCCATAAGGCCGAATCGGCACAATTACCGACGGAGGTATGCCCTTGCGAATGACCTGCGCCAGCTCTCGTACTGTGGGCGCGTCAAACAGCAGGGAGATCGGCAGGCGTTCGCGCAGTTCGCGCTCGATGCGCGAAAACAGCCGAACCGTCAAAAGCGAATAGCCGCCATAGCGAAAGAAACTGTCGGTCACGCCGATCGAGTCATTGCGCAGAACTTCTCGGAAGATCGTCAACAACCGCTCTTCGAGCTCATCCACAGGCGCGGCAGCCTCAGGACGGTCGGCGACAACCTGTCCGGGAACGGACTCGGGCACCGGTAACGCGCGCCGATTGATCTTTCCGCTCGCCGAGAGAGGGAATTCATCCAGCGTGACTACCAGCGAAGGAAGCATGTATTCCGGCAGGGATTGGGCAGCGAAAGCGCGCAGATCCAACGCGCCTACCTTGAGATCGCCACTGATGATGTAGGCCACCAGACGAGGCTCGCCGGCATTATCTTCCCGCAGAACAACCACCGCGTCGGTAATCGACGGATGCGAGCGCAATACCGACTCGATTTCACCCAGCTCGATGCGAAATCCGCGAAGCTTAACCTGATGATCGAGCCTGCCAAAGAACTCGAATTCGTTTCCGTTCACCAGCCTGACCAGGTCTCCGGTGCAGAACAGATATCCGTTCGGGTCGGGCCCGAAACGATCCGGGACAAAACGCTGGGCAGTCAACTCAGGGCGAGCCACATATCCGGGACTGACGCCTTTGCCGCCGATATAAAGTTCGCCGGGAACACCGGGAGGGAGCGGTTGGCCCATCTTGTCCATTACATAAAAAGTGGTGTTGGACATGGGCGGACCCACCGGCACAATCCCCGGCTGCGATTCAATCTTCAGGACAGCGGAGTAGATAGTGGTCTCCGTCGGGCCGTAGCAGTTCCACAGCTCGCCACCCAGCCTGATGAGATCATTGGCCAGCTCTCGCGGCAGAGCTTCTCCGCCGGAGATCATCTTCAGATTCTTCTTTCCCTGCCATCCCGAGGTGACCAGCATCCGCCATGTCGCAGGCGTCGCCTGCATGCAGGTAATCTGGTGGTCCGTGAGCAGGTGAGCCAGCCGATAAGGATCGACCGCGTCGGCACGGTCCGCAATGACCAGCGTTCCACCCGAACAGATCGGAAGAAACATATCCATCGTCGCAATGTCGAAGGAGATGGGCGCAACCGCCAGCACGCGATCGATTTCGGCGAGCCCAGGCTTTTGGCCCATCGCACTGATGAGGTTCAGCAATGCGCCCTGGGTAATGCTTACCCCCTTGGGCTTGCCCGTTGTTCCGGAGGTGTAGATGGTGTAAGCCAGATCGTCGAGATTGATCTGCTCGGGCAGTGTCGGCAGATCCTCCGTATGGAGACTTGGCTCCTCTGACGCTTGCCCGATAACTTGGTCCACTCGCAGGAGCGGCAGAGAGCTCGACCTCTGTGAATTCAGGTGTAGCGATTCTTCGAGAGACCGGGCGACATTGTCGTCCGACAATAGCGCTACCGGATGGCACTCTTCCAGAATTCCCTGCAGTCGCTGGCTGGGATTATTCGGATCGAGCGGAACGTAATAGCCGCCGGATTTCAGCACCGCGAGCAGCGACATCAACAGATCGACCGACCGCTCCATGCAGACTGCTACGGCCCGGTTTGGTCCTGCTCCCACAGAGACAAGCTGTCGAGCCAGATCGGTACTTCGCTCATCCAGTTCGCGATAGGTGTATCCCCGTCCCGCGGAGACAACCGCCGTCGCATCGGGCCGTCGCTTTGCCTGTGCCGCGAATCTGCTCGTTACTGAGGGCTCGCCCGGAAACGCGGTCGCCGTTCGATTCAGCGCTTCGTAAAAGACCCGCGCAGAGGATTCGTCCCAAAGTGGAAGCTGATTGACCGGAAGCTCAGGGTTGCGCGCAGCCGCGTCGAGCAGCACCTGCAGATGCTCCAGCCATGCCGCCAGCGTAGATTCCTGCCAAAGGCCGCTGGGGCTCGCGAACTCCAGTTGCGAGCCGTTGTTATTGACAACCAGCCGCAAGCCGCACGCCGCACTGGCGCGAGGCAAAGATCCGTCGATAATAAATTCGTAGTGAACGTCCTGCTCTTTGGACCGTCCGTTTGTCTGGGGCGGCGCCAGCGGTTGGCGGGTTTTACCCTGACCCACAACGTCGCGGAAAGAGCACTCACCCTCGAGGTTGAAGCGCGCCAATTCCGATGCGCCAACCGATATTGCCAGAGCATCCTGCCGCGTGAGGCGAGAGAGCAGACTGGCGAAGGCTGCCAGCAGCAGGTTCTCCAGGGATGTTCCAAGCTCTTCTGAAGCGTCTTCCAGAGACTGAACCCGCTCGATGGAAAGCCCACACGCCGAGCGGTTCTCAGTCGAACCAGCTTTCGTTGCGCCAGCAGATTCACCCGGCAGGAACCGGATCAGCGGGGCGTCGGAGCTTCTTTTCTGAAAAACAAGTGGCAACGGGCTCAAGTCCTCTGATTTGAAGTAACGACCGGACCGACATCCTGACACACTTTTGGAGTTCTATCCAAACCCGCTGTTTTCAGGTTTGGGTAGTACTTCATTTCTCCAAAGATTTTACTGGTTACAACAGCGTTGACGCAGCAGAACGCATCAATTGCAGAATTAATCATGGGCACATCTGGGAAAGCGTAGAGTTTCAGTTGGATTGGATGCAGGTGCCCTGACAGAGTTTGCTCGTCTCCCAAACGAATCGGCAAAATGCCAAACGACTTCTCTGTTCCACGCGCTTTGTCATGCTGGCCGAGATCTCTCGTAGCGCGACAAGCCCAACCCATATCCATTTTCAGCTCTCCGCGAAGATGAGACCAGGATGAGATCCGCATCGCGATCACCGTACCGCGCCCAGATGCGGCAGCCCGGGAAATGGAAGTCCCAGTCCAAACGCGTGCCGGATAGCAAAGCCAGCCGCCAGGGTAAGCAGGAAAAAAAGCGTCATATAGCAATCCTGGCGAAGCATTCCAAGCCCCTCGCGCTGCGACGCATACACGTTGACGAAATACATCGGCAGGTCGCTGACGGCCACGGCGGCCACGGCGCCTGCAAGTCCAAACTGCATGAACCCAACCGGAAGCAATATAAACAGTGTGATGCAGTAAAGCAGGTAACCGAACGCGTTGTAGTGTGCCTTCTGGAGCGAAAAAATGGCCGGAGTGATCGTATTGTAGAGCAGCGTATGCCACAGGCCAATTCCAAAAATGGCAATCATCCACGCAGCGTCGTGATATGGCTTGCGATACACATGCAGAATAAACAGATCGCCGAGGCAAATAGTGCCTGTAAGTAGAATCGCGCCAACCGCAAGTACCATCATGCGATACTTCAGCAGAACCTTGCGGAACTCCGGACGCGGATGATGAGCAAACTTGGCGATGAAGGGAAAGCCCACCTTCGATGAAAACATCTGAATGATCTGTCGCGGCAAGTCGGAGAGAGAGAATGCGATACCGTAGACGCCCAGTACCTCAAGGCTGGTCAACTTAGGCAGGATCAGGCGATCCGATTGGTTGGCCAGATACGTCAATATGGTGCCGATCAGAATCCAGCGTCCAAAAGTGACCAGCGACTGTATAGAAGCTCGTTCCAGTACAAAGCGCGGTTTAATCCCCTTCGGCGTTAACCAATAACTGCAAAGTGTGCGGACAAGCTCCGAGGCAATTCTGCCGATCGCCAGCGCCCAGACAGTTGGATAATAGCGGGCCCATGCGTAAGATACCCCAAACAGAACTATCTGAGAGATCAGTTCCAGCAGGGACAATCTTCCGACCCCGAGATGGCGCGAGAGCGTCAGTAACTTCGGTGAGCTGAAACCGCCGATCACACATCCGAAGCCCACGACCGGCAACAACAGGATGAGAGAGGGTTGCCCGTAGAAATGGGCGACAGGCCAGGCCAGTAGTACAGTAACCAGCCAGACTCCCACACCCCGGAGCACCTGGATCGTCCACGCCGTGTTGACGAAAGCTTCATCGTCGCCGCGTGAATTGGCGATCACGCTGTCTTCAAGTCCTATGTGGGTAAAAAGGGTGAGTCCCACGATCACTGTAGTGATGAGAGTCATCAGCCCAAACATGTCAGGCGCATAGAGTCGCGTCAGCACAATGCTGCTGAACATCCGAATCGCCAGTGCAAGCCCAAAGAACGCGACGATAAAGTACGTGCCCTTTAAAGCGCGGGATTCAAGGGCCTTGAAACGAGATTCGTCGCGGTCTTCAGTTGTAATCTCGTCGATGTCGGTATCAATCGTCATGTTTGTTTTTTGAGGTCGAACGCCGGTTCTGCAGTCAGGCTATGTCACCGGAGGGAATAGACATCAGCGGCAGCTTGAATGAACCAAGGATCATCGCAACAGCACACTCTCATCTTCCCTGGAGCTTGCCGTGGCGCCGAATTTGGCCATGGAACTCTCCAAGTATAGCTTGTGGATTCTTCGTCAAATGCACCCCTGCATCGGAAGTTGTATGCCTCTCCCGCATAGTCGTAATGCATAAAGGATCGATGCTTGCAGCTCTGTGCTAACCTCAACTCAAAATCGAGACTCATGACTTTGAGACTCGCAGGGGATCAATGCGCACTCTTGAATGGCTGATGGTCGTACTAAGTATTCCGGCGGTTGCGTGGACGCTCTTCGCTCGTCGCGCAGGGCCTCTATGGATACGCCTGGCCACGATCCTCGCTGTTTTATTGCTTCCCATCCACGCATGGCTTGAGGGGGCGCACTGGCAGATGGCTCCGATCTATCTGGCCATACTCTTGTTGCTTTTCGCGCTCATTCTTAAGCGCCCAGCGAGCATCACTTCCGTAATTTTCGGCAGCATCGCAGCGATGCTGATCGTTGCTGGACTGGCTATCTGCTACACCCTCCCCATGTTTCATCTTCCAAAGCCGACAGGGCCATATCCGGTCGGGACGAGGACGATGTATTTCATTGATCCCAGTCGTCAGGAGATGCACCCGCACACGCCGCCCGGCAACCGCGAAGTCGTCACTCAACTCTGGTATCCATCTGCGTTTGCCGAGGGTAAACATGCCATGTACCGGCAATGGAAAGAGTGCGATCCGCGATCGACGTATCAGGCCGTGCTCAAGACAGATTCGCTGCAGGACGCTCCCGTCGCCAACGGAAGCTTTCCCGTCATTCTCTTCAATCCCGCGTGGCGCGGATTCAAGAACCGCAGCACCTACATCATGCAGGAGCTTGCAAGCCACGGGTTCATCGTCATTGGAGTGGGGCATCCGTACAACGCCTCCGTACTTGAATTGCATGATGGCAGCGTCGCCGATGGCCGCAATCAAGTTGACCTGGGTAACTTTGATTCCAAGCCGTTTATGAACGCCGAACAACGCATTGATCTCGCAAATTCTGAGATCAGGATTCAGACCGACGACGACAAATTTCTCCTTAATCAACTCGAGATACTCAACCAGTCGTCATCCAGTCCCTTCTTTCAGCGCCTCGATCTGACCCACGTAGGGTCGTTCGGGCACTCCATCGGAGGGTCAGTCTCGGCAGAGCTGGCCGACGAAGATCCACGCGTGCTCTCGGCTGTCATACTCGACGGCGTATTGGATGGTCCGGTTGCTGAAACCGGCCTGCCCAAGCCGCTGTTTCGCATCAAGGCAAATCTTCAGGGGTTGCTACCGGGAAGCGAAAACTCTCCGAACCCGGGTATTCGCGTACGCGCTCAGATGGGTAAATTGGGTGAGGCCGCGTTGGCCAATTCCTTCCAGCGCTTCGGTGGATACAACGTGGTGATCGACGGCATCGGTCACGAGAATTTTGACGATAAGGGCTTCTTCACCCCTTTCAGCAGAGTCTCAGGTGTCGGCCCTCTGCCGGTGCCCCGAGCCTCAACCATCATTAATGCCTACATCGTCGCTTTCTTCAAGCAGACGCTCAAAAATCAGCCGCAGCAGCTGCTCACGTCAGAAAAACCGCCTTTTCCTGAAGTCCTGCGACTACAGATATGGCCGCCTGCGGGAGCCTCCGCCATGTCATCGGCCGCACCGTCGCCGTCTTCGCACTAAACCAGACTCACTGACATTGATGACCGGAGCGCGATTGCCGGCCATAACCTGACCGCAGCAATTGCCTGAAACGCCATCGAAATCCGTCCCAGGTAACTTACTTTCATCGCATTGATTCTGCCACTTTCGTCCGGCAGGAAAGTGCTTCGCGCATTTCTATTTGTGCTAGCCTTAAATCGTTGTTATACCGCACAAGAAACCAGTTTGTCCGCCGGCGACGCGCTATCTGAAAGCCTCGAATACCGGCGCCTCTGGAGGGTTAATGTCCGCCGTTGCCGCTGCCGAAGCTCCCCTGAAGTCGACGAGTAGAACTCCGATTTTCGACGCGAGCAATCCAGGATTCAAGGTGGATTTCGACGAAAAGCCGTTCGAGTTCAACCATTGCTTCACCGTGGATCATCCCATGTTTCAGCTTCCGCGGATTCGGCAGATTCTCGACGATGAGACGCTGAAGCACCACGCCTACTACGATCACGGCCCGATCATTATCGGTCAGCGGTGGAAGGAGCTTCCCGAGCGCAAGCTCACCTCACATGAGGTCTTCGACAACATCGATGAAGCCAGCGGCTGGATGATGCTGCGTCATCTCGAAAAAGATCCCGAGTACAACGAGCTTCTCGAGCAGTGCCTGAGCGAAGTCAAGCAACTCACCGGCCGCCAGATCGACGAAGATAAGAAAAGCCAGGAAGCCATCATCTTCTTCACCTCGCCAAATCGCATCACGGCGTACCACATCGACCGCGAATGCAACCTGCTCATGCAGGTCAAGGGCAACAAGGAGATGAATATCTTCGATCGCAACGACCGCGATGTCACGCCCGAAGCCGAACTCGAGCTCTTCTGGTCAAAGGACAACAACGCCGGCACGTACAAGCCGCAGTTTCAGGACCGCGCCTATGTGTACCAGATGCGCCCCGGAACCGGAGTCCACATTCCCGTGAACTCTCCGCACTGGCTCAAGACGCCCAACAACATGTCCATCTCATTCAGCGTCAGCTACCAGTACAAAGACACGCGCCGCAAGCACGTTTACCAGGCGAACTACTATCTGCGTAAATTGGGGCTTAATCCCACTCCCCCTGGCAAGTCCGCGCTGCTCGATAACACCAAGCGCGCTGTAGTATCGGCTGGATTTGCCGGCAAGAATCTTCTGAAGAAGATCAAGGGAAAGTAAGCACTCTCAGTATCGAGCAATTGCAGGTGCTCAAGTCCTGGGCACGGCCTGGAACTTCACCTCTTCCTGCCGTTTCGTCGGGCGGAAATGGTGATAGATGCGCGTGAGCCACTGCCGCTCCGGCCACGAATCGCGCAGCAATTCGCGAACAAGCGCGGGCTCCTCCCACGGCACATCATGATATCCGTGCCTCAGATAGGTACTCTCCGGATTCCAGTTGAAGGTCTGCGGAAAAAAGGCGACCGTGTCTCCCTCAATACAGTCCTCAGGCTCCTGCGGTGACTGGGATCTGAGTCTTGCGCTCATCGCGGCCGCCAGGTCGCCTTGTCCTGCCACTCGCAGATGGCCAAGCTGCGTGCATCGCGGATTGAGCTCGATCAGATAAGCCTCGCCTGTAGCGCCATCCATCACAAAATCCAATCCATGAAATCCGCTGAGATTGAACCTCTTCGCCAGCAGCCGCGCCGCGCGCTCGATCTCCTCATTGCGTACCAGGCGCACTACTGTTGCAGCGCCTGTTTCACCCTGTGCAGTGACTACTTCCGCAGTCACGATACCCAGCAGTTCACTCTCCCAGCAGGCAAACATCGTGTTTGCCGGCCGCCCCGCAATGTACTGCTGAATCGTTACGCTCGGAGCCTCCTGCTTTCGCCACGACCAAAGCGCAAGAGGATCGTGATTGATCACCAGCCTCTTCCACGCGATTCCCGCTCCCATGGGCCGCGAAAGTCTCCGGAAGGCAGCGACTGCCTCTTCCTTCGAACGCACAATCGCCACGCCGGCCCCGCCGCATGTGCCATCGAGCTTCAGCAGCGCTGGCGCATCGACGACCCAGGGAGCCAGATCGGCCTCAGAAACGACCGTCTCCGTCAGAGGGATTCGAATGCCAAGTTCAGAAGCCGCGTGAAGAAACGCGGCGCGGCTGCGAATCTGCGGATACGCCTCTTTCGCGCCGAGCGACCGCTCAATCAGCGGTTGCAGCTCTGGGAACCCGGTGTGCAGTTCGTGCAGTTGCCACACCACTCCGTCGTCGCATGGAACGATCAGGTCCGGCTTAGCCTTCAAAATTGCTTCTCTGAGCGATCGTGTGGAGTCGAATCCCCGATAGAGATAGATAGCCTCAACGCCGGATACAAATCGCATTGGATGTCCGGGCGGGCATATGCCGGCAACATCGCACCCTTGACGCAGAAATGCCGCGGCGATCCGAGCCGATAAAGGCCACCACATTGTCGCGCACAGCAGGACCTTCGGTCGCGATTCTCGGTTCAAGGGGGACTCACTTCCGTTTCTAATAAGTTGCCGCGGTTGACGATGCTATCAAGGATAAATGATCACCTGCATCAAAGAGAACGAATCCCCTAACCGTGCTATTCGCAATACACAGAGGTCGGGATACACTTGAAAAGGATTATCCTTCCTTGGAGCAAGCCATGAGCACCGCCACCATCCCGGTTTCTGACATTCCTGTGTTCGCACCTCCCGCTACCGGGATCGTCGACATAGCGATCATCGGAGCAGGCCCGTACGGCCTGTCGATTGCCGCGCATCTGCGCAAGACCCGCCTCACCTACCGCATATTCGGAACCCCGATGCAGAGCTGGCGTCAGCAGATGCCCAAAGGCATGCTGCTCAAGTCGGACGGCTTCGCCTCCAGTCTGTATGACCCGGACTCCGAGTTTACCCTCGCTCATTATTGCGCAGAGAAGAACCTTCCCTACGCCGATGTAGGCATCCCTGTTCCCTGCGAAACCTTCATCGACTACGGGCTTGAATTTCAGAAGCGGCTCGTACCGACGCTCGAAGAAACCAATATCACTTCCGTTCGCAAATCGCCTGACGGCTTCGAACTCAGGACCGCCGACGGACAATCAGTGCGCGCCCGCAAGGTGATTGTGGCGGCAGGCATTACACACTTTGGCTACCTGCCTCACTTCCTCTCTGAACTTTCGCGCCAGTATGTGACGCATAGCTCTCATCACCACGATTTGAGCAAGTTCCGCAGTCAAAAAGTCGCGGTCATCGGCGCCGGCGCCTCTGCCGTGGATATCGCTGCGATTCTTCACGAAGAGGGCGCCAAGGTTGAACTCGTAGCGCGGCGCCAGGAGATCGCATTTCACAGCAAGCCTTCGGGAAAACCCCGGTCGTTGTTTGAGAGGATTGCGAATCCCCGCTCTGGCCTTGGTCTCGGATGGCGCTCACGTCTGTGCACCGATGTTCCGCTGCTCTTCCATGCCATGCCGGGCAAGCTGCGTTTCCGCGCCGTACAGCGCCATCTCGGCCCCGCGCCGGGATGGTTCGTTCGCGATAAAGTCATCGGCAAATTCCCACAGCATATGGGCTCGCAGATCAAGGGCGCTTCCGTCGAAAACGGAAAGGTCCGCCTGAGCATTCTTGAGAAGGACGGCAGTCATACCGACCTGGTCGTCGACCATGTCATCGGTGCAACCGGTTTTCGCGTCTCCGTCTCTCGCCTCGGCTTCCTTGACGATTCGCTGCGCAAACAGATTCGCGTCGTCGAAGATACCCCGGTTCTCTCCAAAAGCTTTGAGAGCTCGGTACCGGGCCTCTATCTTGTCGGAGTAGCCTCGGCCAATTGCTTCGGTCCGCTGACACGCTTTGCCTACGGCGCAAAGTTCACCGCAAAGCATATCGCCAACCACCTCGCGGCATCTTCCTAAGTAGAGCCCGCACAATCATACGACCCGATGCCATTGGCGTCGGGCCGTTCTGTTTCTACATAAGCATCGAATCTGTGTCGGGGTTAGAGAGACGTTCGTCTGGAGTGCTACCGTAAGCCCTATAGCGCCTTGGAGAAGCTGAGCCCGGAGCCATTGGTATTCACAACGGCCTCTTCCTCTTCCTGCACCTCACCCTCGCCGGGCGCAAGGAAGAGATTGCTCTCGAAGGCGTGCTGGCGCGTATACAGATCGTAGTAGCGTCCGTGGGCCGCCAGCAGCGCTGAGTGAGTGCCGCGCTCGCGGATCGCTCCATCTTCAATGACCAGAATCTGATCGGCGCGCCGGATTGTCGACAGACGATGTGCAATCACAAAGGTCGTGCGGCCGGCCATCAGGTATGACAAGCCTTCCTGAATCAGCGCCTCAGACTCCGAGTCAAGGCTCGATGTCGCCTCATCCAGGATCAGAATTTTAGGATCTGCGAGAATGGCCCGCGCGATCGAGATGCGCTGCCGCTGACCGCCGGAGAGTTTCACGCCACGCTCGCCGACGACAGTGTTGTACCCCTCAGGAAGGCGCTGGGCAAACTCATCCACGCGCGCGATCCGGCTGGCTTCGATAACCTCTTCATCGCTCGCATCTGGCCGAGCAAAGGCCACGTTGTCATGAATCGTTCCATCAAAGAGAAACGACTCCTGCAGTACCAGGCCAAGGTGGCGGCGATAACTTCCCAATGCAACGGTCGTCAGATCTACTCCGTCTACAAGTATCTTGCCGTCAACAGGATTATGGAAGGCACTTATCAGGCTGATGATAGTCGACTTACCGGACCCGGAAGGCCCGACCAGCGCAGTCACGGTCCCCGGAGCCGCATCGAATGAAATGTTATTCAATACCGGCTTATCCGCTTCATACGCAAAATTCACCTTGTTGAAGGCAATATGCCCATGCAGGCCTTCCGGATTTAATTCGAAAGTGCGTCGCGGATCGCTGTCTTCTTCCGCCTCTGCCAGAACCTCACGAGTTCTATCGACGCCGGCAATTGCCTCCGAGATCTGGGTTCCAAGGGACACGAGTTGATAGGCGGGCGCTACCAGATAGGCCAGGAAGATGTTATAAGTCACATAACTTCCCAGGGACATGTGCCCGTCCAGCATCTGACGTACGCCGAGATACATCACCAGCGAACCGACGATTCCGACGACAGCCGTAGAGGCCAGGCTAGTCACCGAAGACGCCGTGATCGACTGCATATAGCTCTTCAGCAGCTTGCGGACGCTCGCGGCAAATTGTGTGGATTCACGCTCCTCAGCGCGATAACCCTTCACCACTCGAGCACCGGCCAGTGACTCGGTGAGCCTGCCGGTAATCTCAGCGAATCTCACCGAGCGGTCGTGATAAATGCTCCGTTGAATCGCAAACACCCGGCGCAACAGCAGCGAAAACAGCGCGATAATTCCAAAAGACAAGAGCGTCATCGTAGGACTGATGCGCATGAGAATAAAGAACGACAGCACCGCCGTCAGCAGGCTTCCGACAAAATCCATTACCCCGGTTCCAACCAGGTTTCGAATGCCCTCGACATCAGACATGATGCGCGAGACAAGTGTGCCTGTGCGGTTGGAGTCGTAGTAACTGATAGGCAGGCGGGCAATATGAGCCTGTACCTTGACGCGCAAATCCGTAATCAGCACCCATGCCGATTTAGACATAAGCTGGGTAAGTGCGAAGGACGTTCCAGCCTGCAACAGAGTTGAACCCAGTACGGTGGCTACCAAAGGAATCAATAGATAGACTTGATGTTTTTGTATGACATTGTCGATGAGGATCTTCATCGAAGCGGGAAGGGCCAGCGCAGCTACCCGGTTCACGATCAGCAGTCCAACTCCACCGAGCATGATCCAGCGCCGCGGATAGACCAGGCTCCAGACCTCCGGCCACACATTGGCCAGTTTCCTGCGCGTGCTTGCCGCTTTCTTTTCTGATTCGGCAGGAGCAGGTTTGCCCGAGGCAATCTTCTGTTTCTCTTTGGAGGGCGCCGCTTGAGTGGCCATAGCTCAACCTCTTCCGTCGAACTGAGTCACAATTCGGAGCATCGAGCAGCAACAGGAAAAATCCTCATAGACGCCAGTCACGAGGCGGTCGAACGCCTCTGATAGCTCTGCATCTGACCGGCTGGCACGTTGAAAATTCACGTTGAAGATTCCCTCGTTTCAGTACCCAGATTGTACAGGAACCACACTTTGACGAACGCCACGCATCCGGGCCAGCAGGTGGCACAAAAGTAGGATTGTCGCGTAAGTCAGCGCGCGGAAGAAAGTCACCGAACGCACTGCGATATAAGCTCGGAACGTGAAGAAACATAACTGAGCAGGTAACAACTCAGTCCGTTTAACGTCGCGCCGCTGGAGTCGCCGGAGAGAGAGACCCAATACGGCGAATCAGGCCAGCCTGAGGGAACTGTCTTTGCAATGTCTCTACCGCGCTCATGATAACTCCGGCGGTCTTGAGATACAGTCTCTTGGCGAGCAGGGAAGCGCTCGCTTTCCCATTTGGCGAGTCGCAGGATAAAGCGACAAACCCGTCCCAGTTCGTTGCGTGCATCATGTTGGTGCAGACGGAAACGGAAGTAGTTACAACGCGCGCTGAATGCCACCACCGAGACGGCACAAACATTGCCTCGCCCGGGCCGATGACCACGCGATACTGCGTAGCCTTCGGAAACTCGGGAAATCGCTTCAGGTCGACATGATCCAGGTCGTCAATCTGCGACGTTCCCGGAGAATTCTCGTGAGGGTACACATACGGTGTATCCTCGGGAGCAAACAATACAAATTCCTTGTCCCCATATATCTCGGTAATCATGGCGTGTGCATTGTCCGAGTCATAGTGCATCAACGGGAACTTGCCCCCAACGCCGCCGATCAGTAACTTGAGATAGCCATCCGGCCGGCGGAAGCGCTTGGGCATCAGAGGGCTGCAGTATCGCATCGGGAAGGCGTAAGTGTTCTCCGGAGCCAGATCTTTCAGCAGGCTGGGCATATGCTGGTGAATGATTACCTTATGCAGGTATGGGCCGGGCTTTTCTGCAGTCGAAGCCAGAACGCCATCCATCACATCGCCAAGCTGCGCTTTCACGCCATAGGTCACTTCGACGGTCTGCGATCCATATTCGTTTTTGAAGTACTCCGGCGTCCAGGTTTGCAGGGCCCCCCAGCCTGGCGCGGCATCGGTAATCACCACCGGCCGGTTGGTAGCAACGAAATCTCGCAGGAATGCCTCGTACGGCAGATCGCGCGCGCTGATCTTCGGCACGGGCACGATCGCGCTAACTGTCTTGACTGTCGTAATCGGGGCTTCCTGAAGTGCGTTCATTGCGATAACTCCTGGGACCGTTCCCCTCGAACGGGCTGGAAAAAGTTGACTTAGCGAGAGATTAAGACGCGATGCTCACCGGGACCGGGCATGGTTCAATCTGCTCGCTCCCTTTGCCAGACTTCTCCGCATTCAGGCCCGAAGAGAGCGGATTTTCACCGTTAGAATACATCAATCCCGGACCTTTAGAGTCGCTATCTCCGGTCGATCTGCAAATCCCCCGAAAGGGGCATGAGCCGGCTGTATCGCACATATCTCATTCCTGCGATTAGCTTTCGTTCTCGATTGCGATCCCGGTATCTTTGGCTACCAGGCTCGCGAAGTTGGCTGCACGGCTGACTTTCCTCTCCAGCGCAAAAGGCTCCCGCTCCAGCTTGAACTCGTCAAAGAGGGGTCCCAGGCACCAGGCCGAGAAAAGCATCTTCATCCGCGCAGGCACACTTGCCAGAGTCAGCGACAGACCGTTGGCGAGCAGGCGCTGCCGGGCGTCCAGTAACACTCCCAGGCCCTCGGGACTCGCATACTTCAACTCGCGCATGTATACCACCAGCAACTGGCCGCCATCGATGCAACCGGCAACGGTCCGATCCAAATGGCCCGCGGAAGCAGCCTCCAGGCTTCCTTGCAGATGCAGATGCACCATGCCGGCGTCGCTGTTGCGACTCACCGTGGGGCGCTCGCTCTGCGGACTCTGAAGGAATGTAGCCATCAGAGCCACGGGCAGCTTGAGTGCGAGCGCGCTGAAGTTCCTGTAATACCGCGGAACCAGCCTCGCTGGCTCCTGCAGGCATCGCCCGAGCCATTCCAGGCCCGAGCGTTGCATCCACAGCGGAGCGCGGCGGACATCGCCGATTAGCATATCCATGCTGCCGCCGATGCCGATCGATACCGGCACGCCCAGCCGCTTAGCGTGCATGCGAATCCACTTTTCCTGCTTTGGATTGCCAAAGGCAACCATCAGGATGTCCGGTTTCGCGGCGCGGATCCGCTCCAGAGTATCGCCGTGATCCATGCGCTCAAGATCTGCCAGAGGCGGAGCGTGATGGCCCACGATGTTTACGCCGGGATACATTTCCTGAAGCTTCTGAGAGGCGCGCTCGGCAACCCCCTGGCGGCCGCCCAGAAGATAGATGCCGTAACCCTTCTTTGCTGAAAGCGCAGCCAGCTGCGGAACCAGGTCCGCGCCGGAGACCCGCTCTTTCAGGGGATTGCCCAGAAGCCGCGAGATCCACACCAGCGGCATGCCATCCGGCAACACGAGACTGCATCCGGCGATGATCCGGTGCAGATGCACATCATGTAGCGAGTTGAGCCAGAAATCGATATTCGCTGTGGCGACCTGATGCGTGCCGCCGGAAAGAATCAGCGCTTCGATTTGGTCCACAGCTTCGTCCGCTGTCACATTCGCCAAAGGCAATCCCATTACCGCTACGGAATGCTGCAATTCCTTACCCATGTAAGCCTCATCCCCAAAATGACCTTGTGGCAAGTCGTTATCCGGACTTACCCTCCGGCCTGAGTTCTCCTCGGGCGCAGCCGACAATGTCCTTGCATTGCCTGTGCGGCGCTCAGGAGCAGCCTGTGCACTCCTTCGGAGGGGATATTCCGGGAGCAACGCTCCGCGGACTCCCAACCGTCCCTAGATTCCCCTTCTGCTCGCGCCGACTGCACGCCGCTTTGAGGATTCCATCGACTACTTGAAGCTATAGCTCCCGCACCCTTCCACCAATGGCGAAATGGTGGCGATTCGGCTCTTCCATGATGGCTAATCGGTGCATAGCGATTGTTGGATTAGGTAACCCACGATTGTTACCTTTCAAAGACATACGAGCGATACAGAGAAGCGTCAGGCTGCGATGCGACCCCTGGTGCTGCGAACCCTAAACCAATGAAATGCTGATCAATAGTGTGTGTTTCATGCATAATCGTTTCAAACAAATCGGGCTAACAGGTTTGCAAGCAAGGTCACCGGGTAACCGTTATTTGTGTGACCTCCACGCAAAGAAGCGGCCAACCAGCCAGAGCGGCGGAAGCGCCCCTCGTATACTGAAGCCAGATTGCCCAGCTCCTCCTCCAAGCCGCCCCAGCGCATTGCCTATCTGCTCAGCAGGTACCCGGGCATTTCGCACACTTTTTTTCTCAAAGAAGTCCTTGGCTTGCGGCAGCGCGGCCTTCAAATCGTCGTCGCCTCCATCAATCCCCCCGACCGCCCAAAAGAGGAGCTGCCCGAGATAGAGGCCGTCGAGGCCGGCGCCACCTACTATGTAAAGTCGGGCGGCGTAGTCTCGCTCGCCCTTGATCTGCTGACCACCGTCGCGGCCCACCCGGCAGTCGCCCTGCGCGGACTGCGCGCCGCACTCCGCCTCGGCGGTTTGGATCTCGCGGCACGCGCCTTCGCGCTCTTCTATCTTGCCGAGGCCCTGCTGGTCGGTCGTTGGATGCGCCGCAACTTGCTGTCTCACCTGCACGTGCATTTCGGGGGACCCGTAGCCACCGTCGGCATGCTCACCGCTCAGGCCTGGCAGATTCCCTGGTCCCTGACCCTGCACGGCCCCGACGAATTCTTCGACCAGGAGGCCTTCTATCTGCGCCGGAAGATCGAGTCCGCCGGATTTGTAGTATGCATCAGCGACTTCTGCCGCAGTCAGGTGCTTCGAATTGCGCCCAGCCTCGCCGCCGGCCGGCTCGAAGTTGTGCGCCTCGGAGTCGACTGCATCGCCCTCCAGCCCCCGAATCACCAATCGCCGACCGGTGAATCCCCCGCTGGCCCCGTCCGGCTCGTGTGCACCGGACGCATGGTCGCCGCCAAAGGTCACCGCATCCTGCTCGAGGCTCTTGCTCCGTTAATCGCAGAGGGCGCCGATCTCACCTGCTCCCTGATCGGCGACGGCCCCGAGCGGCGCTCTCTCGAGACCCTCTGCCAAGAATTGGGAATCGCCGCCCAGGTGCGCTTCCTCGGCGCAATGTCCCACCAGTCCACACTCGCCGAAGTCGTCGCCGCCGATGTCTTCGTTCTCGCCAGCTTCGCCGAAGGATTGCCCGTCGCGCTCATGGAAGCCATGGCTCTCGGCGTGCCGTGCGTTAGCACCACCATCGCCGCCATCCCGGAATTGATCTCCGACCGCGTCAATGGCCTGCTTGTCCCGCCAGCGAATTCAGAGGCCCTGTCCAGCGCCATCGCGCAGCTTGTCCATGATCCGAATCTGCGCCGCCAGCTCGGCTCAGAGGCGCGAAAAACCGCGGAAACGCGCTACAATCTCGCCACCAATCTCGATCGGCTTGCCGAAACCCTGTCGCGAAGGCTGGCCGCAAGCAGTGAGCCGAAACTGCCTGTGTAGCGATTCCAAATGGACCCGAATGAACCATTGGTTACTCTGGCGCGCGCGTACTATTTCAAAAGTAGCCATATACAGCGAGACAGAAGTTTGAAATTGTAGGAACCACGGTACATCTCGTTTGTTTCCTGAAATCAGCAGCACAGAGAATGCATCTAAACCACCAGACCTGACGTAATAGGATTACGGTTGCGGGAGCAACTGTCGCGGTTCCATTGCAAGACACAAGAACATGGAAGCAGGCATGCCTTCGAATCCCCTCAAATCCGTTCTGGCGGCCCCGCTGGTCTTCTGGCACCGGCGTATGGCCTATCTCCTGCAGGTCTGTCGCAGGGTTAGCGCCTTTTCGCACCTGCGAGCGCGGCTGACCGTGCCGCTGCCTTCGACCACCGTTGTATTAGGCCGAGCAAACGTCTACGGTACTGGAAGAATCCGTTGCGGCGAGGGGCTGCTTATCTATCCGAATCAATACATGGAAACCCATGAAGAAGGCGAAATCATTCTCGGCGACGGCGTCGTGCTCTCCACCGGCGTGCATCTTGTTGCCTATGCCGGCATCCGCATTGGGAAGGGAAGCATGATCGGCGAATACACCAGCATTCGCGACGCCAACCACACTCGGCAGGAAGGCGGCACTCTTCGCGACTCCGGTCATGTGGCCCAACCCATCGTCATCGGTGAACAGGTCTGGATCGGTCGTGGCGTAGCAGTTCTCAGCGGAGTCACCATCGGCGACGGAGCCACCGTCGGCGCCAACGCTGTCGTCACGCGCGACGTCCCCAGCGGAGCAGTCGTTGCCGGAGTTCCAGCCGTGCCCATCGAACGAAAACCCCGAAATTCCGCGGAAGAGCTCGTCGAAGTTTCAAGGGAGCTCCGCAAATGAGCACCTCTCCCGCCTCATCGGCGCACCAACCCTCGCTGTCCGTCGTCATCATCGGGCGTAACGAGGGCGAACGCCTCGAACGCTGCATTCTCTCCGCTCAAGCCATCGAAGGCTGGACGCCCCGGGAGATCCTTTACGTCGACTCTGGCTCAACCGATGGCAGCGTTGAACTGGCCACCCGCCTCGGAGCCACCGTCCTGCCGCTGCCTCCCGGAGCCTTTACTGCCGCGCGGGCCCGCAATCTCGGCTGGCGTCATGCCTCCGGTGAAATGATCCTCTTCCTCGACGGCGACACCATTCTGAACGCCGATTTCCCGCTCGCCGCCCTCGCCAAGGTGCAGGAGAACGAAACCAACGCCGCAGCCTGGGGACATCGCCGCGAAGTCTGCCCCTGTCTCTCGCCCTATGTGCGCATCCTCGACCTCGACTGGATTTACGCCCCCGGAGAGACGCTGTTCTTCGGCGGCGACGTCCTCGTCCGCCGCGCCGCGCTCGAGGCCGTCAACGGCTTCGACGAAACCCTCATCGCGGGCGAAGAGCCGGAGATGTGCCGTCGCATGAGAAGCTTCGGCTGGCATATCCAGCACATCGACGCGCCGATGACGTTGCATGATCTGGCCATCACTCGATTCTCACAATACTGGCGCCGCTCCCAACGCGCCGGCTTCGCCTTCGCCGCCGTCTCCTCGCGTTTCCGCGGCACCTCCGATCCCTTCTGGTCCAAAGATGCAAGCCGCAACCGCCAGAGCGGACTCTTCTGGCTCCTTACGCCGATCCTGCTGCTGGCAACCTCGATTGCCCTGCTGTCGCCATGGCCGTTCCTAATCTGGATACTGCTTCTGCTCGCTTTCGCCGCCCGCACAGCCTGGCAATATCGCTGGAAGCCGGCCCCGCGCGGTACGCTCTTTCTCTGGGGAATTCACTCCCACCTGCAGCAGATCCCAATCCTCTTTGGACAGCTTGAGTTCATGCGCAACCGCGATAAAGCCCTCATGGAATACAAAGACGTCACATCCGATCCCGTTCCCGATCCCGTTTCCGATCCCGTTTCCGATAGAATCCAGACACGCTAGCCATGACCACCGAGAATCCCCTCCCCGAAGACAACCCAGCGGAGAGCATCGCCACCCTTTCGACCCGCGAGGTCTACCGCAACCCCTGGCTCTCCCTCCGCGAAGACGAGATTCTTCGCTCCAACGGCAAGCCCGGCATCTACGGCGTCGTCGATAAAGAAGATTGCGCCATCATCCTGCCCATTGATGTAGACGCCACAGGGCAACAAGTCATCTGGCTCGTCGAGCAATTCCGCTACACCATACAGCAGCGCTGCCTCGAACTCCCCCAGGGCGGCTGGGAGATGGGCGACGTCGATCGGGAAGAACTCGCCCGAGGAGAGCTGAAAGAAGAACTCGGCCTGCACGCCGCTCAGATGACCTACCTCGGCACCCTCTGGATAGCCTACGGCTTCGCCAATCAGAAGCAGCACGTCTTCCTCGCGACAGGCCTGACTCATACCGACAAAGAGCCCGATCCCGAGGAGCACGACCTCATCCCGCACATCGTCACCGTCGCCGACTTCGAAGAGATGATGCTCAACGGCGCCATCCGCGACAACTGCACCCTCTCCGCCTGGGGCCTCTACTTGCTGTGGAAAGCACGCCAATAAATTTCTCAGCAAACTCCAGATGTTTAATCTCCGGCCTTTCGGGGACGCGATAATGAATCTGACTGCATCATAAGCATGGGCCACCGGCCTCGGAGAAAATTCATGGCTGCAGCACATTCCGGCGCATTCGTCTTCCTCGGCGCCACCGGCGACCTCGCCTACAAACAGATCTTCCCCGCGCTGCAAGGCCTGATCCGCGATGAAGGCTTCGGCCTTCCCATCATCGGCGTAGCCAAAGCCGGCTGGAACCTCGACCAGTTCAAAGCCCGCGCCAAAGACAGCCTCGAACATCACGGAGGCATAGACGAAGCCGCCTTCGCAAAGCTCATGAGCCTGTTGCAATACGTCGACGGAGACTACAACGACCTCAACACCTTCCTCCAACTCAAGCAGGTCCTCGGCGCGGCCCAGCACCCGCTGCACTACCTCGCCATCCCGCCCAGCCTCTTCGCCACCGTCGCCGAAAACCTCGCCAAATCCGGCTGCGCCGACAACGCCCGCGTAGTCGTCGAAAAGCCCTTCGGCCGCGATCTCGCATCCGCCAAAGAACTCGGCGAAACCCTGCACAAATTCTTCGCCGAAGAAAACATCTTCCGCATCGACCACTACCTCGGCAAGGAGCCCGTGCAGAACATCCTCTACACCCGCTTCGCCAACCCCATCCTCGAACCCATCTGGAACCGCGACCACATCCGCAGCATCCAGATCACCATGGCCGAGAACTTCGGCGTGCAGGACCGCGGCAAGTTCTACGACGAGGTCGGAGCCCTCCTCGACGTCGTGCAAAACCACATGATGCAGGTCGTCGCCAACCTCACCATGGACCCGCCCACCGGCGAAGAGCACGACGCAATCCGCGATCGCAAGAGCGAACTCCTCCGCGCCATCAAGCCGCTCACCGCCGAAGACATCGTGCGCGGCCAGTACGACGGCTACCGCAAAGTCCCCGGCGTCGCCCCCGGCTCACCCGTCGAAACCTTCGTGGCAATTAAGTTGGAAATCGATAGCTGGCGCTGGGCCGGAGTGCCCATCTTCGTCCGCGCCGGCAAACTGATGCCCGTCACCTGCACCGAAGCGCTGATCGAATTCAAACGCCCGCCCAAAGAGACCTTCGGCGAACTGGTCCCCAACTCCTCCGGCCACATGCGCATCCGCGTCAGCCCCGACATGACCATCGCCCTCGGCGTCCGCGTCAAAACCCCGGGCGAACGCATGGTCGGCCGCGACGTCGAACTCGAAATGCACCGCCAAAGCGCCTGCGACACGCCCCCCTACCAGCGTCTCCTCGGCGACGCCAGCCGAGGCAACAGCGAACAGTTCGCACGCCAGGACCTTATCGAAGCTCAATGGCGCATCGTCGAACCTATCCTCGGCAATGTCACCCCCTACTACCCCTACACCCCGCACACCTGGGGCCCGGTAGAAGCAGACCAGCTGATAGGCAACGATGGCCCGTGGGTCAACCCAATATTGCTGTCGACGGAGTAATTACAAAACCGGCTCGATAAACTTGCTTTCGACAGAGGACAAGGGCATGATGTCTGGCTGCATGATCGACGGTTTTGGTTGGTTCCACGAGGCCGACTACCGTCGATCCTGGCTGCTTCTCGATCAGGTCGAATACATCATGCCGATCGAGTTAGAGGGGCCAGTTTATTATCCGGGTGATCTCGAAGACAGGAGCGAATTTCGCCTCGCCCGTCCGATCGTTCCAGCCGAAATGATTGCCGCACAAGCAAGAAGCGATTGCTCCGAAAATGGATTTCTGGAAATTGTTCGGCGCATACCGGCGAGCGATCTTGACTACGCCCAGCTCATCGTAGCCTGCGATTCGGCTGACCGAGCGGCGATAAGATCGTCTGGACCGATCGATCCTCCATTTGCCGTTGCTTACCTCCTGAACAAACTGTTTTGGCTCGCTCAGCAAACTTCGGTAGCCCCACTGGTCGGACAACCTTATGCATCGGACCTGCTTGTCTGGAAAATCACGCAGAGAGTCTCTGCCCTGCCATGGAAAAATCAGGATTTAGGTCATCACTACGGGTATGGAGCATTTGCAGCGGGGCTTTCACTCGACTTTGTATCCGATAGCGAACTTGCTGCGGCTGACGTCAACCAGCTCCTGGCGTTCAAAGCCTCAAACAAATCGCTCCTCGTTCGCAATCAAGCCGCAATTATGGAAGCAGTCCGTAAATTCGACGGTCTGCCGCTTACGAGCGCTTTTCCCCTCGAACTGGGCCGCCTCCGCCAGGAGGCGCTCAATGAGAGACTGCAGCTGGAAGATTTGGCCAGACAGGCGTGGAAAGAGACCGGCCTCGGAATAGCGAAGCGGGCTGTGGCAGCCGCTGCTTCCGGCTTCGGAGGCGGCATGTTATTCCTGTCCGCTGCCCAGGCGCCGCTGGCATCGCTCGCCGCGGCAGGTGGAGTTGTCGCCTCCGAGCTGATGAGTGCCTTTACAAAGCGTGCGACCGCTCCCGCTCCGCGCATGAGTTTCCTCTTCAAGGTCGGACACCTGTTGGACCCCCCAGTCAGGCGTTGATCCAGCCCGTCTGAATCGCATAGGACTCTTGATCCCGCAAGCTCGACGACTGAACTCAAGCCTCAGGCTTCAACCGATCCACCAGTCGCTTAGGCGCAACCAGCGCATAGCTACCTGACAGCAGTTCGCTGACTTCATCCCAATCGATCTTGCCCACATCCAGCCGCAGCGCCACCCATCCCCTCGAAGCAATGTAAGCAGGAAGATAAAATCTTCCCGGCTGACTCTCCGCCAGCACCTTGTTGTCGCCGGGCAACACCTTGCAGCTCACCGCAACAATGCCATCCCCATGATGGTTATCGAGAAAGTAAGCAAAAGTCTTCTTCCGCACCAGAAACTGCGCGTGCGATTCACAAATCACGCGCGTCGCCTCTGGAAGAGCCAGCGCAATCTCAGTCAACCGTGTGAGCCGCGGATTTTCGACGGGGAGCTTTGCCATACGAGCCAACCGACCCAAATAATATCCCGATCTTCTCGACATCTGGAGCGAGTAGAAGCAGATCAACTCATAGGCAACGACGGCCCTAGGTTCAATCCGCAGGTATGCTCCGCCCGATGGCGGTATTTCTGAGCAATCATCGTGAAGCCGTCGCCGCGATGGACTTCTTCACCGTGCCGACGTTGACCTTTGGCGTACTGTATTGCTTCTTCGTCATTGTGCATGACCGGCGTCGAATTCTTCACTTCGATGTGAGAAAACGTCCAAGCAGCATCCGGGGTACGAATCGCATTTTGGCGAGGCACAAGGATCAAGTCGCGGCATTCAGTCTCCATGAGCCGGTTGGATTGTTCTCGCCAACTGACGCTCAACTGCCGGATTGCACTGGAATTGGGAAGAATAAGTGCAAACCTTGGAGTTCCAGCGCAAAGATAAAAGCCCCCGAGGAGCCCCATTTTTGCTCTAAGGCCAACTTTTCAAGGTCCATATTCGTTCCAGCTCTGAAGTTAGCGAGTCACTTCCAAGTCAGCTAGTTCCGCAAGTGGCTCGAGAAACGAACATGAGCCGAAGCTAAGCAAGAGCTTTTCGCGAACATCGGTAATCGTTTCAACCGTGAAAATGCGATTGTGCCAAATAATACCCTCCGAAACAAAACTAAAGCTCGAAGGCGATGCGTCGTTGAGAACATCACAAGCTGAAGCAATATCTCCCTCGTTGTAGAGCATCGCCGATGCAAGAATCACATTGACATATCCGTGCATGATTGCCCGTTCACAATTCTCTTCATAGGTCAGCGCATATTCACCACGGAAAGGGTGATGAAGCCCGGCAGTTGCTTTGAAAGGCACCTTATGACGAACACAAGATGCAATGAAACGCACCACTTCTGAAACTGGTGGGATCGCGTTTGCTACCATCCCCCCACTCCGAACTTTGGCACACGCGCCGCGAGCCGCCAGTTCATTGATCGTCTCTTCAGGATCGGAACTTGTGGGAATTTCAAAGAAGACTCTAGCGTTCGGGGCCAGAATGTTCTGTACCCTTTCGGCTTCCGAAGCTCCTGCCCAAGCGCACTCTATGAAATCCAAGGAGAAGCCGAGATCCTTCAGCGGAATCAACTCCTCCGGAGCACTACTTCCAACAACTAAGCTGATGGCTGCCTTGGCAACGAGTGACGGATATTGCTCCACAAAGTCGTCTGCAAGTCCGACAGGAAGAACAAGACGACCGAGACCCCAGGCATGAGGACCGTTGAGATATTTCTGATAATTTGAGGCTGTCGTTTGAAGATCCAATGCCGCCGGAGGGAAAAGGCCGGCATAGTCAATCGCACGATGGAGAAGAGCTTGTCCCGCAGTCATACAGCGCGCGCTTTCCCATCTGAAAATTGCCGCTTGGGGTCATGCCAACACTTGGAGCACTGGTTCTGAGCGATCTTCTCCCCAAGAGCGATGCTATTGGGCCACACCGCAAGGCGCGTCTCAGAACTAAATCCTGGGGCAGGGCGTTGAAACCCGATTGACATCGCAAGTCAAGCCTCCAGCCGCGATCCGCGATCGATGCGAGCCTCGAGGGTGTGCATCGCCTCGTATAGTTCATCGAAGCTCTCAATTGCGAAGAGCAGGCGGTGCATTTCGTCCACTTTGACCGGTGTTTGCAGTACTTCGTCGAGAACGAAGGGCCGTACGGCGCAGCCACCGAAGAGCACATTGGAGCACTCGCCGTCGGAGCTGATCAGTCCGCTGCCGTAGACCTTCACGCGGCCACCCTGCCTTATGAGCCCGAACTCCACCGTGTACCAGAAAACACGCCCGATGCGCTCCAGGATCGTCTCGTCATGGATTCGCGCGCAGAGTTGGCCGTAGTGCGCAAGAAAATCCGCGAAGACTGGATGTGCGTGCATGGGTACATGGCCAAAGACATCGTGAAAAATATCCGGCTCGGGGGTGTATTCGAGCGCGTCACGGCTGCGCAACCAGGTTGTGGTGGGAAAGCGGCGCGCCGCCAGCATCTCGAAGAAGGCCGGCGCTGGCATGAATCCGCTCACCGGCATTGCATTCCAGCCGGTGCGGCGCTGCAGCTTCGCTGAGACCACGGCCAGGTTGGGCAACCGGTCATACGGCAGGCAGAGAGACTCGAAGCCATCCAGATACTCCTGCGCGGCGTGTTGTTCAAGCTGCGGCATGCGGCGGCGCACCAGCTCAGCCCAAACGGCATGCTGGTCCGGAGTGTACGCTGCATAATCCTGCTCGATCAGGAAGGGCGCTGCCTTGGACAATTCCAATACAGAGGTCGTCACAGGTTGCCCCTGAGCCCCTGCTCGCGCTCGATGGCCTCAAACAGCGCTTTGAAGTTGCCCTTGCCGAAGCTACGGCTGCCCTTGCGCTGGATGATCTCGTAGAAGAGCGTGGGACGGTCTTCCACCGGCCGCGTGAAGATCTGCAGCATGTAGCCCTCATCGTCGCGATCGACCAGGATACCCAGCCGCTCCAGTTCCTCGATCGGCTCATCGATCGGCCCCACGCGCCTGGCGAGTTCCGTGTAATAGCTATGCGGAACAGTCAGGAATTCTATGCCCTGCGCTCGCATCCGCGAAACGGTGGCGAGAATGTCGTCAGTAGCCATCGCGATATGCTGCACCCCCGGCCCCTGGTAGAAGTCCAGGTACTCCTCGATCTGCGACTTCCTGCGCCCCTCGGCCGGCTCGTTGATGGGGAATTTTACGTACCCGTTGCCGTTCGCCATGACCTTGGACATAAGCGCCGAGTATTCCGTGGAAATGTCCTTGTCGTCGAAGTGCTGGTAGAGCTGAAAGCCCATCACATTGGCATAGAATTCGACCCACTCGTCCATAGCGTGCCAGCCTACGTTGCCCACCATGTGATCGACGTGTTTGAGGCCTGTCGGCCGTGCCACGGCGTCCGCCGGCTCGGTGCGAAATCCTGGCAAGAAGGCTCCGTTGTAGTGCCCGCGGTCTACAAAGGTATGAATGGTGTCGCCATAGGCGGCGATCGAGGCAGTGGTCACGCGGCCATACTCGTCTGCCGTCTCCGTCGGTTCGGACACACTGCGGGCGCCGCGGGTTGTTGTCTCGATCCATGCCTGCCGTGCGTCGTCGACCTCCAGGGCAATCACGCGCACGCCATCGCCATGCCGCGCTACGTGGTCTGCGATCGGGCTGCCGGACCGCAACGAGGTAGTGAACACAAATCGCACCTTGCCTTGCTGGACCACATAAGAGGCACGATCCCGTTGGCCTGTCTCAGGACCGGAATAGGCCACCAGACTCATGCCAAAAGCAGTGCGGTAGTAATAGGCTGCCTGTCGGGCGTTGCCCACGTAGAACTCCACGTGGTCGGTGCCTTTCAGGGGCAAGAAATCCTGTCCTGTCTTCACCGTGCTGGGTGCAAAGGATGCCATACAGACCTCCGATAATTGTGTGATGGTCAAACTCAGGAGAGAGCCTCATCACATTTGATCAAAAGCATATGCCGCCGTGCATACGACTTTGAATACCGGTTGAAAGAAAAATCTGACTAATTGTCTGCCTTTCTTATGGTCAAAGCGCATTTTTACTTAATATTCGAAGGTAAGGCTAATTCGCCGGCAATACGACCGCGCGGCACTCGCCGAGAGACACCTCCGGAAAGCCCTCGCGCCGGCAAATGCCGCGCAGGATCACTTCGTCGCCGTCTTCAAGCGCGGTGCGACTTTCGCCGTTGGGCAGCAAAATGGGCTTCGTACCAGCAGAGGTGAGTTCGAGCAGGCAGCCCGCCGCATCGTCTTCCCGGCCGGAGACGGTACCGGTGGCCACAAGATCGCCGGGCAGTAGATTGCAGCCGTTGCTGGTGTGGTGGGCAATCAATTGGGCGGGCGTCCAATACAGATCGCGAAGATTTGCCCGGCTCAGCCGGTGAGACGCGAGTCCCGCGGCGCGCATTGCGGAGGTCGACAGGAATGCCTCAAGTGTGAGGTCGATTGCGCCGGCAAGCTGATCTGCTGCGCTCCATAGATAGTCCAGTGGCGCCGGGTCCTCCGCCGGACGCACCATGGCCGGGACGCGAAAGGGTGCGAGAGCCGCCATGGGCACCACCCAGGGCGAAACGCTGGTGGCAAAGCTCTTGGCCAGAAAGGGCCCGAGCGGCTGGTACTCCCACGACTGCATGTCGCGCGCCGACCAGTCATTCACCAGCGACAGCCCGAAGATGTGCTCTCCGGCGCGGAGGATGTCCACCGGTTCGCCCAGCGAGTTGCCTGCGGCGATATACATGCCAACCTCAACCTCGTAGTCCAGAAACCGCGTTGGACCAAAGCTGAGAAGGCCCCCTGCCGCCGGCCGGGTCTGGCCGCGTGGCCGCCGGACCGGCGTTCCGCTCACCACGAGGGACGAAGCGCGCCCGTGGTAGCCGATAGGCACGTATTTGTAGTTGGGCAGCAGCGGCTGCTCAGGACGGAAGAGCCTGCCCACGCGGGTGGCATGATCGATCGATGCATAGAAATCCGTGAAGTTGGCCGACTCGACGGGCTTCAGCAGTGTGGCGGATTCCATCGGAGAGAGCGCGGCGTTGACTTTATCCCGTGTGGCTTCGTCTGCCCCGGCATCCAACAGGTCCATCAGCCGGCTGCGCAACGCTTCGTGTGCCGATACCCCGCAGGCGATGATTGGATTGAGCGTTGACGCCTCGCATGCTCTTCGAAGAAGAGCTGGCAGTCCCTCGAATAGCCCGCTGCGGGCGCACTTCTGCAAATCCAGTACGAATGAGCCGATACCCGCCCCAGGCCTGGCACGCCCATCTTCTCCGAGATAAATACAGTAGGGAAGGCTTTGCAGCGGGAAGCCGCAGGCCGGGTCGTTTGCCGAGTCGACCCAACTGATCCGGCTCCATTCGGCTACTAAAAACGAATCCATAAACTACCGCCCCGCTTGGCGAGCTACGTTCCAGGTTCGATTATCCGATGCCGGGGAAGTTTTTCTTCAGGCTCTGCCAGCACTCGTAATATTCGTGTTGCAGAATCTTCTCTTCCATTGCAAAGCGGGTGGGTCGCACAGGCAGCCGCGTCTCGAACATGAACGCCAGCGTGCCGTCAATGTAATGGGGCTTCAACTCTGCCTTGCTTGCCCGCTCAAAGGTCTCGGCGTCCGGCCCATGACCCGACATGCAGTTGTGCAGGCTGGCGCCGCCAGGCAGGAACCCCTCCGCCTTGGCGTCGTATTGTCCCAGAATCAATCCCATGAACTCGTTCATCATGTTGCGGTGGAACCAGGGTGGCCGGAAGGTATGCTCGGCAACTATCCAGCGCGGCGGAAAAATCACAAAGTCCACGTTCGCAGTCCCCAGAAGCCCCGAGGGAGCCGTCAGCAGGGTGAAAATCGACGGATCGGGATGATCGAAGCTCACGGTGTTGATGCAGTTGAATCGCGCCATGTCGTACTTGTATGGCGCATAGTTGCCATGCCACGCAACTACATCGAGCGGCGAGTGATCGATCTCCGCTCGCCATAGCCGGCCCAGAAACTTGGCGATCACCTCGAACGAGCCTTCCCGGTCCTCGTAATACGCGGTCGGCGTCAGAAAGTCGCGAGAATTCGCGAGGCCATTCGCCCCGATGGGCCCTAGATCGGGCAGCCGGAAGTTTTGTCCGTAGTTCTCGCAGACATAACCACGGCCCGCGCCGTCGGGGAGTTCAGCCCGGAACTTGATGCCTCGGGGAATTACCGCCAACTCACCTGGCGCCACTTCCAGAACGCCCAGTTCGGTCAGCAGCAGTAGCCTGCCCTCTTGTGGCAGAATCAGCATTTCGCCGTCGGCGTTATAAAAGAAGCGATCTTGCATGGAGGCGTTGGCCACATAGAGGTGGATGCCCACACCATCTTGCAGTGCTGGGTCGCCGTTACCTCCCAGCGTCACCATGCCTTGAACAAAATCCGTTGGTTCTGTCGGAATTGCCAGCGGGTTCCAGCGCATCTGGTTGGGCGGCGTTGGCGCCTCGTTGAAGGGACCGCTTCGCATGAGCACGGCTTGCGAAAATTCGCGATACGGCTCATGCATAACCGAGGGCCGGATGCGGTAACTCCACGTGCGACGGTTAAGTGCGCGCGGTGTAGTGAAGGCGGTACCGCTGATCTGTTCGGTGTAAAGCCCAAGCGGTGCGTGCTGCGGGGAGTTTTGTCCCCTTGGCAACGCGCCAGCCTCTGCTTCGGTGGCAAACTCGTTGCCAAACCCGCTTTGATACTTAGACATTGGGGAAGCTCCCTGGTGCCATGACGTCGGGCAGTATCGCATTTATCATTGGCAACTGACAATCCGTTTCGATAACTATTCGCGCGCCACATATTTACTTTCGTAAGAAAAAAGTGCTATTGTCCTTGCAATCGAAGGGTTATTCCATGTCCACTAGCCGCTACAGCCATCGTTATGAGCCCGTCGAACCTGATCGTATTGCCTGGAAGATTATCGAAGAATTGCAGCAGGACGCACGGCTCTCCTGGGCCGAACTGGGGCGCCGTGTTGGGTTGACCACTCCTGCGGTTGCCGAGCGGGTTCACCGGCTTGAAAAACTCGGTGTAATTCGCGGCTTCCACGTCGACATTAATCTGGAGCGGCTTGGCTTGCCCATCATGGTCTTTGTGCGTCTATCGATGGCCGGACCCGACTCGCTTGTGCGCACCTTTCAGCAGCAGGTCGTAACCTGGGAGGAAGTGATCGAGTGCCACCGGGTTACCGGCTCCGACTCTTTTATCGTCAAGGGGCGCGTGGTTTCGGTTGAGCACCTGGAGTGCTTTCTTGATAAGCTGGGCCACTTCGGAACCACGTCAACTGCGACCGTGCTCTCGTCGCCGGTTCTGCAAAGAACTATTACCGAAAAAGTCGTCGAGCAGTTTCATCAAGGCAAGTGAGCTGCCTGTGCCTCGCCAAAACAGCGATCCGCCTTCAAATCAGGCTTCCCTATAGTCATTCGAGGACACAGCAAGGTGATCTGCGACTGTTGGGAAGAATACAGTGCCTTCAGGCATTCGGATCTCCTACGGACGTAAGAACTGAATATGAAGTTTGGGCGCAGTAATAGGTTGAGCATCCTCGCCATTCCGAACCGAAAAACGCACCTCTAAGCCCTCCGGTAGATTCTCCGTTTGTTCACCCCTATGGGCGCAACGCTTTACTGAGTGAGGCGGTAGACATCAACGCCGCCGTTGTAATTAGGCACATAGATTTGCCCTCCATCGATAACCGGAGGGTCGAACTTGTTGAACAAAAACTGAACGCCCCATTGCTGCGAATCCCATAAAACCTTCAGCGACCCGTCCGCGGCGAGATGAACAGCGTCATACACGAGGAACCGCCCGTTCACGACAGCAGCATTGCCATCGCCATACGGAATCGAGCAGAACAGCAGCGCCGAGTTAGGATCGGCCCCATTACTCGATCCTGAACAAAATCCCCCCGGCATTCCGCCTGGAGAGTTGCCCCGCACATCGGCGCTCGCGAACTCATTACTCTGCGCCACATAAGTCAGTGCTCCAGTCGAACTGACGGCCCACTTATGCAGCTGCGAATTCTCACCCCAGACAAAGATCGTCCACGACTGCAGCACAGGATCAGAAAACTGCACCGGAGTCATATGCAGATGCGCCGTGTCTCCAAACGGGAAAAAGTTCAAAGTCGTCGGATCGGCCGGGCAGGGATCCACCGGCCCCGGACTCATCGTCAGCCACGCAGGAGGCGCAGCCAGCTTCGCGCAATTCGTCTTGGGGTTGTTGAGGTCCGCCAGCGTAGTCCCTCCCATGCCCGCCGTCTTGATCGGATAGCCAATGCCATCTTTCCCCGTCGCAATGCACACCCCGATCGCAAAGATGCACGCCGGACCCGCCGATCCCCAGTCCTCATCCGCCCACGCCGAAGTCCGCATCTGCGGATAAACCAGCAGGACTGGCTTACCCCTCTCGTTAATCTGCGCAACCAGCTTCGCATTCTTCAGCGACATATTCATTCCGCCGCCAACCGGCCTGATCGCCTCCGAAGGAGCACTCATGCCCGACATCTTCCCGGCAAGCCGCGATGCCGACCCAGCTCTGGCAATATCCGTCCAGGGAGTCCAGTGATCCACCACGGTCAAGCTGGCCGCGACCCCGCCCGCAGGCGGCGTGTATTTCATCTTGATGAACGACTCACCCCACTGGCTAACACCGTCAAAGTCCCCGTTACCCGTGATGAGGTACAGATTGCCCTGCGCATCCGCCGCCGGGCCCTGCCCCGCCATCCAGACCCCGGCCCCATTGCCCGCCGTCAGCGCCTGCATCGCAGTCAGAGCGTTGGTCGCCACATCAAACGCAAAGCAATACCCAAGCGCTCCCGGGGCAGTTTCCTGCACCGTCCCCGAACATCCAAAAATCGTCTTCACCCCGTTGATGTTCGTCTCGAGCAGGGACGATCGCTGCTTCCGCATCGACGCATTGAAGTCCTGTGTCCCACTCTTGCCTTGAATCATCACCGGCGGCACGACCTGGCTCCCGTCCGCCACATTCAGCACAAACATGAAGAAGCGTGCCGTCTCCGGATTGCCCGTCCGGTCCGGCGAAATCCAGCAGATCTGATAAAGACGCCCCGTGTCAGCATCGATCACCCCCGTCGAAAGGCAACCCCAGTGATCGTTGATGACATGAGAGTCAATCTGCGATGAACTCTTGATCGGCGTCCCCAGCGTCACTTGCCAGATGACCGAGCCATCATGCGCGTCCACTCCACTCACGACATTTGCCATCGATGCCAGCACCATCACATCGCGAACCCCGCGAGCTGTCGTTACATTCGGCAGGATCAGTGGCTGCGCCTCGATTCCTCGCAAATCTCCCGGCAGCGAAATGATGTTCGCCCTGACAATTCCCTTGGACGCAACCGACGCCTGCGTCAGTTGTGTCTCATGCGAGTTCCAGCCGCTCCTCGAGTTGTCCGCAGAGCGGATAAGCCACGGCGTCATCGTCGATTGGGCCAGGCATGTTTGAATGCACGCAAAAACAAATACAAAAAAGGGTAGACGAAGAGGAAGGAGTTTCATGGTTTCTCCTGTCAGGCGTGGAGCCGCGCAAATCGGATGAACTGCACCAATCAGATTACGGATCGATCAGATCCGTGATCTCACTGGCAAAACAGAGAGTCGAAGTAGCGATCAGCAGTACAGGTGAGATCCCCGCGAGGCAACGGTCACATCGGATGTGACGAGTTCATCAATGTGAAAATTCGATTGCATTTTGGAATATGCTTGATGTCTAGTCAGCGTTCGCTGAACCGCTGTTGTTTCCAGAACGTACCATAGGTCAGGACTCAAAGCCAATACTCAACGCGAGAGGCCACCGGTAACGCAACAGTATTCATGATTCCCAATGACCCACTCCACAGTCCAAAATGGTGGCAATCGGAATCGAGTACTCTTCGAGATGGGTATTGGAACGAAGCCTTGTCCTCTCACGTATGGATTCCTGTGCGCCGGAGAGACAAACTGTGTTCACGAATCTGTTCATCTCGGGACATCCGTGTCCGGGAATGGACCGTCGCTCAGAAGGCGTAAGGGCTTTGACTATGGCCAACCCCAATAACCGGCGGGACATGCGGGCACACATTCGATCTGAAGCTTTGGAGACCCAATTGCTGCAGAAGTACCGCAACTGATGTTGCAGGAGACCCTCGGCCGAATGAAGCAGTTCGAGTCTTTTGTATTGGATACGTCGAATGAATGTCTGTGGCGCGGCGGCGTGCAGCTTGCTCTGCCTCCGAAACCCTTCGCGGTCCTCCGCTATCTGGTGGAAAACCCCGGACGGCTGATCACCCACGACGAGTTACTCGATGCTCTATGGCCCGAAACCTATGTGCAGCCTCAGGTCCTGAGAACGTACATGCTCGACCTGCGAAAAGCCCTCGGCGACGACGCGGCACATCCCCGCTTCATTCAGACCTTGCCCAAGCGCGGCTACTGTTTTGTCGCCCCGGTGGCAGACGGGGCTGTAATGAATCGCAGTGCGTCACCGGCAACCGCCCCACAAGCCACAAAGACCGGTACACTCGTGGGCCGCGAAGATGAGCTCTCCAGTCTCAAGGCTCAATTGGCCTTGCTCACCAGCGGGCAGCGGCAGGCTGTCTTCGTTACCGGAGAAGCGGGCATCGGAAAGACCGCGCTGGTCGATGCCTTCTGCGCTTTATGCCAGCAGGCGGGCTCCTCTCCAGGCGCGACCGTAGTACGCGGGCAGTGCGTAGAAGGCTTCGGCAGAAAGGAAGAGTATTACCCGCTCATGGAGGCGCTTGGCCAGCTCTGCGCATCGCCGGATGGCGAGCGGGCCTGCCGGATTCTGGCCCGTGTAGCGCCGGTATGGCTCAGCGCGCTGGGGCGTGACCCCGACCCGACCGCCAGGGCGGCCGCGCGTCACACCGCATCCGAACGGATGGCCGCCGAGCGTATGCCGGGCGAGCTTTGCGAAGCGCTTGAAGAGCTGGCAGCCGAAAAGCCCCTGATCCTTGTCTTCGAAGACCTCCACTGGGCCGACGATTCCACTCTCCACCTGATCTCTGCCCTCGCCAGGCGGCGGGCGCAGTCGAGGCTCATGGTCGTAGCAACCTACAGGTCGCAGGATGTTCAGAAAATGTCGCGAGAGCATCCGCTCAAAAGGCTGAAGCCGGACCTGCTGATGCGGCACCTCTGCACGGAAATCGCTCTTGCGCCACTGCCCAGGACCGCGGTGAAAGAGTTGATGAGCCGGGAACTGAAACAGGAAGAGCTGCCGCCCGGGCTGGGGACTTTTGTCCATCAATACTCCGGAGGCAATCCACTCTTTGTGATCGCAATTCTGGAGCACCTGATCGCCCAGCGCTTTCTCGTGCGCGAAGAGATCGATGGCGTAGATCAATGGCAACGTCGCGGACCTATCGAAGAGATGGAAGCCAGCGTGCCCGCTGGACTCGCGCAGATGATCGAACTGGAAATGGAACGCCTCGGACCAGAGGAACAGCGATTGCTCGAGGCCGGCAGTCTCATGAGCGTCGCCTTTCCAGCGTGGGCCGTAGCTGCAGCGCTTGAGTTAGACCCCGGCGTCGCGGAGGAAGCCTGCGATGAGCTCGCGCAACGGCTGTATTTTCTCGAGCGTGCCGGTCACGACGAGCTGCCGGATGGAATACGGTCTTCATACTATGTCTTCGCGCATGGTCTCTATCGCGAGGTCATGTATCAGCGGCAGGCTGCAACACGGCGGGCCAGAAGACACATCCGCATCGCAGTGCGCCTCGGCGAGCTATTCGCAGGGCGTGAAGCGAACGTGGCACGCGAGATGGCTCTGCATTATGAGGCGGGCGGAGACTGGCAGCGCGCGATGAGTTGTCTGCGCCTGGCCGCACAGCACGCGCAGCAGCGTCAGGCCTACGGCGAGGCTGAGCAGTTGCTGGTGCACGCTCTGCGAATCGCAGACAACATGAGTGAGTCGGAGCGTGCAGCCGCAGAGCGTGAGATTCAAAGCGAGCTGAACGAGTTGATGGTGGCCGATTGCGCATCGACAGGCGCATCAAAAAGCGTGGAGAAAACCTCCGGAAAAGCTTGACGATTTCTGGACGGGAACTTGACACCTTTCTTTTTGCAAGTCGCTAGTGTTCTTCGAGTAGGCAGGAGGACACACAAATGAAATCGATACTTCGCACCATCGTTTTGACGCCGGTCGCATTGGCCGTCGTAGCTTTGACCGCAAACTCCGCAATGGCCGCAAGCACCGTCAAGGTACCCTTCAGCTTCAAGGTCAATGGCAAGGACTGCCCCGCCGGAAAGTACGTGATCGATCGGGACTCCTTCGGCCACATCGTCACGCTGCGAGGCGTGAAAGGCACGGAAGCCTTTAGCTGGGTCGTCGGTCCGGGCGAGCCCGATCCGAACGAACGCAAGATATCTCTCAAGTTCGACCAGGATGGCTCAACGCATTTTCTGAAGTCAGTGCAGTTCGGCTCCGAGGTCACCTCCAATCTTGACAAACCCGCAAAGCAGGCCGAGCAAACGACCAACCGTGGGCAGTAGCTTCAGTAAGTCAAACGAAACTGTCCTACCTCGAATCGGGGACACATAAAGAGAGAGCCATCGCATCCGCGATGGCTCTCTCTTTTGCCGTTCTTGCCAAACGCCCATACACGAATTGAAGGCTGTCGTAGGGCTAGAGCATTTCCGTAAAGGCATAGACCGAACAACCGAGGCCCGCGTGGCTTTTAACCAAGAAAAGCCACACTTCGCGGAATCTGGCTGGACCATACTATTACGGAAAATGCTTTAAGCCCCGTCCCCGGGCACAAAACAGGGTCAGCGTGAATTCGCTCCAGAGTTGCAGATCATTACCCGCCACCAGCGCACGATGAAGCAGAGGGGCTGCCTCCACTGGCTTTTGCACCCCGATCAAGCCGCGCCTATACTACAGCTATAAAAGCAACTGACGGAGGGAATCACGTGGATTACTCACAGATCATCACCATTGATCCGGGAAGGCGCAGCGGCAAGCCCTGCATTCGCGGCACGCGCATCACCGTATATGACGTGCTTGGGTATATGGCTGCTGACATGTCGCACGAGGAAATTCTCGCCGATTTCCCGAGCCTTACAGAAAACGACCTGCTTGCCTGCCTCGCATTTGCGGCGGATGGTGACCGTCGATTCGAGATTGTGACGACGTGAAATTGCTGTTCGACGAGAATCTTTCGCCGAAGCTCGTGCCAACCATCCGCAGCCTCTTCCCTCATTCCTGCCATATCGCAGAATGCGGTCTGGAAGGCGCTTCAGACGATCAGGTCTGGCAGTATGCCCGGGACCACGCCTTTGCGATTGTATCCAAAGACTCCGACTTCGCTGAGCGAAGCGCCCTGAGACGCACCCCCGCCGAAAGTGATCTGGCTTCGAATCGGCAATTGCAAAACTGTCCGTGCTGAGTTCGTGCTGATCAACCTGGCATCGAGGATTCAGGACTTTGTGTTGCATAGCGAGGAAAGCTGTCTCATTCTGAGACATCCACGATAAGACGGTCTGCCGCAGTTGCTGGTGAAGCGACCACCTACGGAGCATCCTCCACAGCCGCCTCACCGATCTGCATCACCACCGAGCGAGCGGTGCTGCCCGAGCCATCGGAGAGCTGCACGAGGCTGATGCGGATCAGATCATGCGCCGGGTCCATCCATCCTTCGGTGCCAAAGGCCCCGCCGTGGCCGAAGGTGCCCGGCGAATGCAGCAGCAGCGTGCCCTCCGGCGAGTTCACAATCTCGAAGGTGAGGCCGTAACCCGTGCCGCCCAGCCAGCCCGAAGGTTTGACATCCGGCGTAAAGACCCGTGTCATCGTCTGAATCGCCTGCTTCGACAGATAGCGGTGGCCGTCAAGAGTGCCGCCATTCAAAAGCATCTGATAGAAGCGGAAAAGATCTCCCGCTGTGGAGTACAGTCCAAACTCCGGAGCCGGATAAACCGCGCCCTTGCGATACGTCGCCGGGTCGCCCGCCAGAACTTCAGCCCCGGATCGCACCAGCTTGCCATCGACATGCTTGTAAACCAGGGCAATGCGACCGACCTTGTCAGCCGGAGGAAAGAAAAAAGTATCCTTCATCCCCAGCGGAGTCAGCAGCCGCGAAGTCACGAAATCGACATAGCTCTGCCCCGAGACGACCTCGATGATTCGCCCCAGCGTCGCAATGCCCTCATTGCTGTACTGCCAGCGTGTCCCAGGCTCAAACTGCAGGTGCTCATGCCCATAGAACGCAACCGCCTGCGCAAGCGGAGTCTTCAGGGTACGCGGATTGTCGGTCATCTCTCCATCTGGATCACCAGGCAGCCCGGAAGTATGATCCATCAACTGCCAGACCGTAGGAGCATCATGCGGCTTGCGAGTGCTCACGGTCCCGTCGGCCTGCTTCTCCTCGACCATAATGTCCTTGAACTCGGGCAGATAGTCAGCAATTGGCCGGCGCAGCTCCAGCTTGCCTTCCTCGACGAGCATCATCGCCGCCACCCCGGTAAAGTTCTTCGTCATCGACATGATCTGAAAAATGCTGTCCTTCTGCATCGGCTTGCGATCTTCGACATTCGCCCAGCCCACCGCATCTTCGGCCACAACATGCCCATGCCGCGCCACAAGATATACGGCCCCGGGGATCGTCTGTTTATCCACCAGTTCCTTGATCCGCGGAGTCAGCATCGCCAGCCTGGCAATATCCATGCCGTTCGCAGGTTTCTGTTGCGCCCCAACCGACGCCGCACACACGACGCAAATCAAAGCGACCAATGTCCAACCAGATTTCAATCCCGCCATGAAGTTTTCTTCTCCCGAGCCAAGTCTCGAAGCCAAATCGTAACCACAAATCAGCATAATTCTCTGCAAATGCTTATATATCTGAAATCAATCAACTTAAGCAAAACCCAAATTGTTCCACGTAGAACAATTGAGTGTTCCACACCGCTTTTGGCCGGTTCCAGCTACTTGGAGGGTTTGGGAATCGCTACATCCGTGGCGATCGGCTTGCCAAAATCCGGCGAGCCGTCAGCGTTCCACGTGAATTTCTGAATGCGTGGCGACCGCTTATTGCCGCATCCCTGCTGCGATCCCGGATTGGCGTGATAGATGATCCAATCCTCTTTGCCATCTGGCGACTTGAAGAAACCATTGTGGCCCGGGCCGAAGACCTTAGCCTCGCGATCCTGCTGGAAGAAGGGGTGGTCGTACTTCGACCACGAAGCGGTATCGAGCAGGTTCGCTCCGGATTTTGTACGAAGCACTCCGAGAGCGTAGTAATCCGTCCAGCAAGCCGAGCCGGAGTAGACAAGAAATATGTCGTCGCCGTGCTGCAAAATCTCCGGCCCTTCGTTCACATTGACGTGTGGCATCGATGGGCGATCAAGCAGGTCGCCCACATGCTCCCATGCATACTTTGGATAAGAGATCATGGTTCGCGGTGAGTCGATGGTCCAGGGGTTGTTGAGGTGGGCGATGTAGATGCGCTGCTCCCCATCGCTATCGCCCTCCCATCCAGACCAGATCATGTAGCGCTGACCCTTGTCCTCGAAAACTGAGGCATCGATGGCCCATTTGTCCGACGAGTCGGCAACTTTCCCTTTGAATGTCCAACTTCCTTCGAGCGGATCGCTGGACGGGTTTTCGAGGACGTAGATGCGGTGGTTGTAGTTCTCGCCCGAGTCGGCGGCAAAGTAGATGTACCACTTGTTGTCGAAGCGATGCAGTTCCGGAGCCCAAAGCTCTTTGGAATAGGGACCGGTTGCGGGCGGCGTCCAGACGATCTTCTTCTCCGCGTGGGCAAGATCAGTGATGTCACGGGTCTTCCAGATGGTGAGGTTTTCGCCGGTCGAGTTCATGTAGTAGTAGAAGCCGTCCTGGGCGATGACCCAGGGGTCGGGGCCGACCGGCAGCAGAGGATTGCGGAAGGTCTCGACCGGGCTTTGGGCGAACACTGAGACGCACGCTGAGAGAGTCAGAATCAGCAGCGGAAGTTCTGTAAACCTTTTCATAAGGTTCTGCCTTACAGCGAATTTTCTTGATACACGGGCAAGATCATCTTAACGCCTGGCATCGGCGCTCAATGGCAAGATGTGCCGGCAGGATGGTCCTCAATATCGCTTAGTTAGATATTGGTTGGACAAACGCACTTATGGCGCACATATAAGTTGTACGCAAATTGCGATCATCCCCGCGGCTTCACGGAAGAGGGTGATGTGATCGAGGTCTACGAGGACGCCGGCGGGGATGATCTGTTGTGCTGCGGCTGCGGGGGCGTGTGTGCGAAGTCAGGTTGCGACGCTTGCCAAGTGCGGACGATGGTGATCGACGAGGTCGATGAGAGTTACGCACAGGCTTCGACCTGGCGTTCGCGGCGGGCTTGTCAGGCCAGGATTCAACGCCAAGGTCATGCTGAACTCGCACAGCGACTCTACATTGCAATCCCTGGAAATCAGGTGTGGAGATGCCGAATTGGGTGGCACCGATTGAGAAGCGAATTTCCGGGACAGTCTTACCTCCAGCAATGAGAGTGCTGAATTCTGCGTCGATGGACTCGAGCATCAGGGCATAATTCAAAATTGCGGAGGAACTTGCATCTGCTTCAAGTCCGGCCGCTCCAACGTGGTTCGGTGAGATATCGCTCTCGGCGACGTCGTGCACACTTAGTTTGCCGTCGGCGGAGTCTACTGGAGCGAGCCTGATACCCGCGATGCCAACGCGTTCGATAAACGCTTGCCTGGCAATGAGTCCCTTCAGTGTATCCGTTGATTCAACGGATTCGTTTGATGGGTTGAGTGACTCATGATCCGATGGATGGTGCGAATCGTGAGAGTATGTCTCCGGAGGCATCATATTGGAAGCTCCTTTCGGTGAAGAGAGCCCAGAGGGACTGAAACCCAACTGCTGCGATGCTTGCGAAAGATCGAGCAAGGCTCCTGGTTACCCGTTGACTTATTCGATAACACTCGATCGTGAATAACTGCATGTTTCGCCTGGGGAGGATGTAGCGCCTATTCCCCGTATTCAGGATAAGAACGTTAATCGTATTCCTTTTGATGTTCGAATTGAAACACTTTCAGCAAAGATATATGTCAGCGCCGATTACTACAGTACTCGAAGATACGCTTGGATCTGATTAAGCGCGAAGCCCGAATGTAGTCCTTTCGGAAGACGATACGCAAATTCACTCCGAAGCGACTCATAGATCGCCGGTATTGTTGCAGAAGAGTTAGCGCTCTTTACAACATACCGAGGGCCGCGGAACGAACGGACGATGTATGCGGGAAACTGGATACGGTCGAGGGCAATTTCGACCCATTTCCTCTCTCTGGCCGAGCTGCCCAGGAAATTTCTGTCATCTACGAAATTTTTCGTTGACATCTACGAACCTCCTCGTATATTGTCCTGTTCATGGTGAAGCAGAAGGAAATTCCGAGGCCGACTGAAGGTGAACTCGAGTTGTTGGGGATCCTGTGGGAGCGCGGTACAGCGACTGTGCGTGAGCTCTTCGAGGCCGTGAACACAAAGCGTGAAGTGGTGTATACAGGCGTTCTGAAACTGTTGCAGATTATGACCGACAAGGGGTTAGTGCAGCGGGATGAGCGGGAGCGGGCGCACGTGTATCGTGCAGCCGTGTCGCAGGCTGATACCGAAGCGCGCTTTTTGAGGGAGTTGAGCGATCGGTTCTTTGCCGGCAGCGCGGCACAGCTTGCGTTGCGCGCGCTGGAGATAGAGAAGGCGAGCGACACGGAGTTGGACGCAATTCGAAAGTTGATTGCGAAGAAAGATGCTTTGCGAAATCAGGTTGGTTAGGCTGCTGAGCCGGGAGGCAGGCGATGAGTGAACTGGCGGCGGGGTGGTTGCCTCGCGGAGAATTGCAGGCGCTGGGATGGACATTGTTGCACTTTTGCTGGCAGGGCGCAGCGATCGCGCTGCTCTACGCAGTAGTAGACAGACTGACGTTGCGAGCTTCGGCTGCGACACGGTACGCCGTCGCTCTTGGGGCACTGGCGTTGATGCCGTTGTTGGTTGCGCTGACGTTTGCCGATGAGATGCAGGCCATTCCTCGAGCCCAGACAAGCGTGGCGGTTGAAGCGAACGGCGCGGTCATCCAGTACGGAATTGCCCAGCAGATTCCACGAGGCATGGCTCCTATAGCAGAGGTTCGCGGCAGTTGGACGATGACGCGCGCGGAACGTCTGTTGCCTTGGGTGGATGCGACGTGGATGCTTGGCGTACTATTGCTGGCCACTCGGGCGCTGGGAGGATGGTGGCAACTGGAGCGGGTGCGGCGCCGGGCGCGCGGTATGGTTCCGGCGTCGGTTGAAAGCAGCTTTCAACAAATATGCGAACTTCTGCATGTCGGGCGACGCGTGGCTCTGCGGGTATCTGACGAGGTGGTTTCGCCAATGGCCATGGGCATCTGGCGGGCAACTGTGATCTTGCCGGTGGGTGCGCTGATGCAGCTATCAAGCGAAGAACTGGAAGCGGTATTAGCGCATGAACTCGGGCATATACGGCGATGGGATTATCTCTTCAATCTGATGCAGACGGCTGTCGAGAGCGCGCTGTTCTTTCACCCTGCGGTGTGGTGGGTGAGCCGGGCAGTGCGCGATCGGCGCGAGGTTTGCTGCGATGAGATTGCAGTGAGCAGTTGCACGGACGCTGTGGTATACGCGCGCGCCTTGTTGCTGATGGAAGAGCAGAGGGCAACGAACTTTCGACTCGCCGTTGCGCTCGAAGGGCGCCGCGGAACTTTGTTGGGACGAGTGAAACAGATTTTGGGAGAGGGTGGAAATATGGAGAGCAATATGACGAGCGGAGTGCGCGTGGCAGTTGCCGGAGCAATCGTAATGGGTCTGTTATTGGGGCCAAAACTGAATGATGCCGTTGCCGCGCCGCTCGTGGCTGCTTCTCGGCCGGTCGTTGCGAAGATTGCCTCAGCGCTGCCTTCGCCAGTGTCACGGATGATTATTTCGCAGACACCCGTCGTCAGTGCGCAAGCGACGGTACAGGTGACTTCGAATGTGGCGCCGGAGGTGAGCGTCGCGGTGGAACCTGCACCTGCGCCGACGGTGGAGGAGGCAGAGGCCGAGCCGCAGGCAGACCAGAAAACTAACTCTCCGAAAGGCATGGCTTATCTGGATGGGATGCGCGCCGCGGGATATCCGCTTGATCTCAATAACGATCTGGATGCGCTGGTATCTCTGAAGTCTCTCGGGGTTACACCTGAGTACGCAAAGGCGATGGCCAACATCGGACTCGGCAAGCCTGATGTGCATGAGCTGATTTCACTGAAGTCGCTTGGTGTCACGCCCGAGTACGTTGCGGGGCTGAAGCAGAGCGGAATCGAGCCTAAGGATTTTCATGAAGTAGTCTCCGAGAAGTCTCTTGGAGTTACTCCCGAGTATGCGAGGGCAATGGCGGACATTGGCCTGGGTAAGCCTGACGTGCGTGAGTTAGTTTCGTTGAAAGCTCTTGGCATCACGCCGGAGTATGTTGCGGGGCTGAAGCAGAGCGGGATCGGGCCAAAGGACTTTCACGAAGTGATATCCGAGAAGTCTCTAGGAGTAACTCCGGAATATGCTACGGAGATGAAGAAGATTGGCTTTGGTGATATGGATGTGCAGGCCCTCATTTCGTTGAAGGCGCAGGGCATGACTCCGGAATATGCGAGCTGGCTCAAGAAGGAGTTTCCGCAGGCGACGATTGATCAGTTGAGGCGTGCGGCGGTCTTTCATCTCGATGACAAGTTCGTCAGCCAGGCCAAGGCTCATGGCTTCAGTGGTACGGATATGGATAAGCTCTTGCGGCTGAAGATGTCCGGGTTGCTGGACGAGTAACTTAGTTTTCAAATCGTAATTCATTCTCAAAAAAATTACGTGGAGGTTCGCTATGCGTTTCGCATGGGTAGGGATGTTTGCGCTTGTTGCCGCTACGGCTGGGTATGCAGAGACGTCTGGGAGTTGCGCGATCGATGCCGGGCGTTCGGAGGGGAAGTTGTCGTTCCACTGGGAACGCGGGGATTGTGAATCTGCCGGAAGATGTCATGACGGCGGCTCAGACATGCTGTGGAGCAAGTGGAGCGGCATCGAGCCTCAGGATCTGAGCCGTGAAGGAGCCACGATTGATGCGCGCATGAAGGCGGAAGCCGGAGAGATGCGATGTGAAGGAACCGTGCATGGCGCGGTGCTGCGGGGCAAGTATTCATTCACTCCCGATGCGCAGTTTGCGAAGCGCATCGAGGCAATGGGATTCGATGAGCAGACTCCCGATCATCTACAAAGCTATGCCATGCTCGATGTGACTACGGCGTGGGTGAAAGAGATGAAAGACGCCGGAGTTATGGGGATGACCGCGGACAAGTTAATGGGCCTGCGAGCGTTGAAAGTGGATGCTGCTTATGTACATGCGATGTCCGAAGCGGGATATCCGGAACTGCAGGCAGACAAACTAACCAGCATGAAGGCGGTCGGAGTCACTCCGGAAAAGGTACAGGCTGTGCGTGCGATGGGATACAAGCCCACGCAGGAAGAACTTATCGAGATGAGTGTATTCAAGATAGACGCTGCCTTTGTGCAGCGAATGAAAGCACGTGGCTTCAAGAATCCGACGATCGCCCAGTTGGTGCAGATCAAGGTATTCAAACTGGATGAGTGATGGCGCGTATCCGACCGCCAAGGTCGCGGCGGCGAGGCAACATCATTGATGTTGTGAGGCCTCCTGATGGGATACCTTTAGATGGATGAATCTCGCCAGGCTCAAGAACGATTGGGAATGGCTCGCCGAGCGCGATGCCTTGTGGGCGATTCTCACGGATGCCTCCAAGGCGAGCGGTAAGTGGGATATCGCGGAGTTCATGGCGACCGGCGAGGCTGAGATTGAAGTTGTCCTGAGCCACCTGGCAAAGATCGGATTCAGCCCCGACTTCGACGGGACCGCGCTGGACTTTGGTTGTGGGGTCGGACGGTTGACGCAGCCCTTGGCACGACGCTTCCACTCTTGCATTGGCGTCGATATCTCACGTCAGATGATTGAGAAGGCCGAGGCTCTCAATCAATTCGTGAATTGCCAGTACATTGTGGCCGACTCCGAACCGCGCTTGCCATTCCCTGATGAGCGGTTCTCGTTTATCTATAGCAATATTGTTTTGCAGCATGTTCCGCCGCGCTTTTCGGAGCAGTATCTTAGAGAGTTTGTACGTGTCCTAGCGCCTAAGGGTGTGCTGGTGTTCGGAGTGCAGGAGTCGTTTGGAACTCCTGATATTGCATCGACGATTACGTGGGCGCGCATGGTTCTTCGTATCCGTTCGAGGATCAGAGACATACTAGGGAGCGCTCAGGCGGATATGCAAATGCACTGCCTGCCTGAACGGACCGTCAGGCAAGCACTCGGTGTGGCCAGGGTGGTGAATGTCCAGTTCACTAATACCGCTGCAAAAGACTTTAATGGCGAGCTCGTTTATCCTGATCAGGCGCCGGAGTCGGGATTCGTGAGTAGACAATATTGTGTTGTGGCCCGAGAGCACGTTGAGTCTGCAGAAAAGCCGAAGAGCGCAGAGGAAATTGAAAGTCACAATCGAGCTGCAGCCGTATCGTTGTTCGCAATAAAGAAGCATGACGCAACGCATCTTCATTATGACTTGAGGCTTGAATGGAACGGAGTGTTGAAAAGCTGGGCGATTCGTGAGGGACCCAGTTACTGCACCCACGACAAACGCGAGGCGGTACAAGTTGAAGATCATTCCAGAGAGTATGCGGGGTTTGAAGGGATGATTCCCGAAATATGTCCTGGCGCTGGCACAGTTATGTTGTGGGATGTGGGAACGTGGGAACCTCAGCCCGGGTACTTCGATGTGGATGCGGGACTGCGAGATGGACTTTTGCGAATTACGATTCACGGGGAAAAGATCAAAGGTAACTGGACCCTCATGCGTAAGAGAGGTTTGGCGGGAACTGGACGAAAGCCGAAGTGGTGGCTCATCAAGGAACCAGACGGATTCGAACGAGCTCCTCATGAGCCGAGCGTCGTAGAAGAAGCGCCAAACAGCGTGAAAACAGGACGAACTATGGAAGAGATTGCCCGAGACTGGGTTAGAGGCAAGGGCAAGAACAAAGCACAGATGGAACTGTCCTAAAGCAAATGTGAGCACCCAACCACTTGAATCAAGCTGAATAGATAAGAAATGGGCAAGTTACAAGGCTCCTTCCCTGAGATCGCGCGCCTAGAGTCGCGACCGGTGGAGTTTCGACGACAGCCCATTGCATACCTCATCCCATCCCGCCGGCTCTTTCCTTCCATGCTACTGGTCTGGGAAGCTCGGTTTCCAATCTTGCCCATGCCCATATCATCTCCCTGACTCGTGGCAGTCGAGGATACGGTTGGGTTGGCACGACAGGCAGCGCCTCTTGCGGGTGGTACAACTCGTTCGTTAGCATCATGACACTCCAAAGGAGAGTCAGCGAATGGATTTGATGTCTTCTGTCCCAACAATCCGTGTCATGCGCCGCCCTTGGATCATCGCCGTGGTTGTGCTTCTCGTTGCGTTTTGTTCAGTTGTTGGCCGGCTGTTGCTCGCCGATACGCCTCGAACCATGGCCGAGTACGTTTCCGATCCGGTGGCGATGCTCGAAGCCTATCGTCACGTTGAGGCTGCCTCTGTCTCCGACGCCATTGAGCAGCTATTTCACCAGAAGCACTATATGTCGCACCGCATGCAGGCTATCTTTCCCACAAAGTTTGCGGGCACCGCGTTAACGGTCAAGCTGGTGAAGCAGGAGAACAGCGATCCCAACGCGCTCACTGGCATGCTGCAGGCGATCGACTCGGGTGGAGCAGGTTCCGTCTACGTCATGCAGGTCGAAGATGGAGCCGATATCGCCGGCATGGGGGGCCTGATGGGCAGCGCCATGTTCGCGCGCGGATACGCCGGGGCTATCATCGACGGAGGAGTCCGCGACCTCCCCCAGCTCAAGCGGATCGGTTTCCCGGTCTATTCCACCGGACCCGTTCCGTCTACCTCTGTAGGCCATTACCGCTTCGGCGGAATGAACGTACCTGTTGATTGCGATGGCATCAAGGTTAATCCCAATGACATTATCGTCGCCGATCAGGATGGTGTCGTCGTGGTTCCCCGGGAGCACGCGGCTGAGGTTCTCATCCGTGCACAGCAGCTCGACAACAGCGAACACTCCATGTACCCGTTCATCGAGAAATTTCATTCCATCGTTGAAGCGGTCAAGAAGTTTGACCGCATTTAGCCACCGCTCCCAAGGCAACACCCAACCCCACAAGGAGCTCGACCATGAAACAGCAGTCCAGAAGAAATCTACTCAAGAACGCAGTCACTGCAGCCGCGGCTGTCACAGGAGCAACGATTTCCATTCAACCCGCAGAAGCACAAGCCTCGGGCAGCCTGGAAAAGAAATCCTACCCTCCCAGAGCCGCCAACGATACCTCGGCTCCTCCACTCTTCTCGGGCGCGGTTTCCTACGGCAACCTGCTCTTTCTCGCCGGCGTTGGCGCTCACTTCAAGGGCACCATTGAGGAGCACACCAAGCATGTCCTCGATGAACTGGAAAAGAATCTCATCGCAGCAGGCTCCTCCATGGAGAAAGTTCTCAAAGTCAATGTCTACCTTAACGACATCAATGACTGGGCGAAGATGAATACGGTTTATGCGGGCCGCTGGGGTAAGGTCCCTCCTGTGCGAACTACTGTCGCGCCAGCCGGTGGTATTCCCGGCAATTCGCTGGTCGAGATTGACCTGATCGCGTATATCTGAGCGGCTAGTTTCGGCGCTGAGCCTCTGGAGTCAGGTCGATCTTTGAGCTATATACGAACAACAAAGGAGCCGGTAACTCGATGTCTATATTTTCCACCAGGCTTTGGTCACGGCGTCAGATCATCAAACAGTCCGGCATCATCTCTGCTGTCGGTGCGGCTCACGCCATCTCGCCTCTGGCCGCAAGCGCAGCCTCTCTCGCAGAGCCGGCCGCTGGCGCACAGGTACAGTCGGGCGTGGTCGACAAATTGCCTGCGCGCCAGGGCACGGACAGCGACAATCTCTACACGCAGATTGGTGTACGGCCTATTCTCAATGCCCGTGGAACATTCACCATCATCAGCGGCTCACGCTCTTTGCCGCAGGTGAAGCAGGCCATGTTCGAGGCCTCGAACTACTTCGTCCATCTGGACGAACTGATGGATGCCGTCGGCAAGGAACTTGGTGAACTCACCGGTGCGGAGTGGGGCATCGCCACCACGGGCTGCGAGGCCGCCATCGCGCTGGCGACCATTGCCTGCATTGCAGGCACCGATCCGGAGAAGTCGCAGGCCCTGCCGTACATCAAAGGCCGTGATCAGGTCATCATTCCCAAGCACTCCCGCAACCCTTACGACTTCGGAGTGCGCATGACCGGCGCGGAAGTCGTCGAGGTTAATTCGGCCGAAGAGCTGCGCTCCAAAATCTCCAGCCGGACCGCGATGATCTATATCCTCTCCAGCCCCGACGCCGAGTCTGGCCCGCTAAGCATTCCCAGCATCTGCGCCATCGCCAAAGAGAAGAATGTTCCTGTCTTCGTTGACGCCGCCGCCGAAGAGCCCATCGTTCCCAACATCCACATCCAGCATGGAGCAACGCTGGTCGGTTATTCCGGCGGAAAATGCATGCGCGGCCCCCAGTCCTCCGGCATGCTCATCGGCCAAAAGGATCTTTGCCGCGCAGCTTACTTTCAGGCCGCGCCGCACCACAACTACGGCCGCGCTTACAAGTGCAGCAAAGAAGAAACCATGGGCCTGCTCGCAGCCGTGCGCGAATGGTATAAACGCGATCACGACGCCGAGCAGCGCCAGTGGCTCTCCTGGCTGCAATACATCGAGGCTCGCGTCAAGAGACTGCCCTCTGTCACCACCGAGTATCTTCAGCCCGAAGACCTCTCCAACAAGGCGCCTCGCCTGCGCATCCACTGGGACGCTGTGCAACTCAAAATCACGGGCACAGAGCTCGTTGCTCATCTGGACGCAGGCAATCCCCGCATTCTTGTCGATAGCGGCAGCGGCGTCCGGCCCCACAGCATGGCCAGTTCCATCACCATCATGCCGTACATGATGGACGCCGGCGAAGAGCGCATTGTCGCCGATGCCCTCTATCAGGGACTGAGCAACCCAGCCCGCTATGAAGACCCCGTCATCCCTTCAGGGCCGCCCGCGCCGGTCAAAGGCAAATGGGCTGTCTCCATTCAATATCTGCGAGGCACTGGAGAGCAGCACTTCACCCTCGAGCAGAGCGGCAATGAACTCACCGGGACGCAGCAAGGCGAACTGTACAAAGCCGAGCTCAAAGGCAGCATTCATGCAACTCAGATTGAGTTGCGCAGCGTGATGGCCGTGAGTGGCAACGAAATCCCGTGGACCTTCCGAGGTGAGGTTCAAGATAACAACATCGCAGGCAGTGTCCATATGGGCGAGTATGGCCAGGCGACCTGGATGGCAACCCGCGCGTAGGATAATCCTGTCCCAATACTGCCTCCGATCCGGGAGAAAATTTGCTTCCATCCACAAGACTTACATCGAGGTTTCATGATTCGACAGCTTCAGCATAGTTTCCGCGTAAACTCCATCTCCCGATGCGCGCTCGCTCTACTGCTTGTTGGCGCAAGCAGCGTTGGAGACCTGAGCCGCTATGCCCTGGCGCAGTCTCCTTCTCCCGCATACGATCTGCTGCTCCAGGGCGGTCATGTCCTGGACGACAAGAATCACATCGACGCCACCATGGATGTAGCTATCAAGGACGGCAGGATCGCCAGGGTAGCCGCCCACATCCCAGCCTCGAATGCGCTCAAGACCATCGATGTAAGCGGACTCTACGTAACGCCCGGTCTCATCGACATTCATGTTCACGTCTACGCTGGAACCGGCGAGCGAGGCTCCTATGCTGGAGACAACAGCGTTCCGCCCGACGGCTTCACCTTCCGCGTCGGCGTTACCACCGTGGTCGACGCAGGCTGCTCCGGTTGGCGCAACTTCGAGGATTTCAAGCAGCGCATCATCGACCGCTCAAAGACGCGCGTTTTCGCCTTGCTCAATATCGTAGGCGCTGGAATGCGAGGCGACCAATACGAGCAGAACACTGCGGACATGAACGGCGAAGCCACGGCCGCCATGGCCCTCAAGTACCCGCAGACCATAGTGGGGATTAAGACCGCGCACTTTGCAGGCCCCGAATGGACCCCGGTTGAGCAGGCCGTCATCGCCGGCACAAAGGCCAACATTCCCGTCATGGTGGACTTCGGCGTCGATCGCCCCACCCGTCCCATCTACGACCTGATGACGGCCAAACTTCGCCCCGGAGATATCTATACCCACATGTACTCGGGCCTGCGCCATGAACAAGACCCCGAGACACTTGGTCCAAGCAAGGCACTTCTCGAAGGCCGCAAGCGAGGCATCTACTTCGACGTTGGACAGGGCGGAGGGAGCTTCAAATGGTCCCTCGCCGTCCCCATGATCAAGGCCGGATTTATTCCCGACTCCATCTCCACCGATCTTCACATCGACAGCATGAACTCAGCCATGAAGGATGAGCTTAACGTCGCCGATAAGATCCTCGCCATGGGCGTGCCGCTCAAAGAGGTCGTTGCCGAGATGACTTCGCATCCCGCCCACGAAATCAAGCACGACGAACTGGGCAACCTTTCCGAAGGCTCAATTGCGGACATCGCCGTTCTGCGGTTGGAACATGGGAAATTCGGCTTCACCGATATGATCAACAAGCGGCTCGACGGCACGCAAAAACTGCTCTGCGAACTCACCATCAAAGACGGCAAGGTCGTTTACAACCTCAATGGCTTGGGCACCGATCTGTGGAACGAGCCACCCGGTCCCATGACCAGGAAGCTTTACGCTGGACAACCTTCGCGCCCCATGCTCCCAAATCACAAGAACATCCAGATACTGCACACTAGAGGAAATCTACGAATTGAGCGTAGTCGTTTCGCGAGACTCTGCGACGAAATGAGCATGGCGAAGTCTTACGCGAAATGCCAGCGACCGGTGAACGTTGAAGCAGAAAAAGCTGGGCTCCTCTCCCTTCGCCAACATCAACCATCAACCTAAACGAGAATACTCCAGTTATGAATGGGTGAGAGAACGGGGGCAGGTCAGGAAGACACGGGAAAGGAACCGTTCCTCAGTCCCGCCGGAAGATTGAGACTACGCAAGTCAATCGACGCAGAAGAAACGCGGAGAAGGGAAGTTTCCGCATGGTGGTGGAAGACAGTTATCATTCCTGGACTTGCGGCGGCGACGGGGTTAGTAGGCGCGCTTACAGGCTTACTGGCAGTCCTGCATCATAAGTGATTCACCACGTCCCCATCACCGCCGCTTCGAGGGCATTTCCCGACAATCATGCACCGAGTGAGTCGGCACGCACCCGGCGTCAGTTTTGTTACGCCGCGCGGGTATAGAAGCAAAGCCCGTACGGTGAATTCCAAGACATCTTGTCCTTGCCATCGAGCTTGTGCGCAACTCGGTTTATCTGACCGCCTGCCCACACGGTATCGCCATCAACGAGGTAGCTGACCATTGCAGGGCCGCCTGTTTTCTCGCCCATGAAATATTCCACGCTCAGTTTGGTAAAGACAATCTTAGACATACAAGGAGTCTTGACGTTCTGGTTCAAAACGGGCGGATTCGGCATTGCCAGATTCCATGTCCCGATCAGGCGGTTTCCGCTGGCAGACTGCGCCTGCGCTACATCACCACTCTTGCAGCCGGAAAACGTACCCAGCAACACCACAACACTCAAACAAGCCACAGCAATTTTCATTACCCCTCCATTGGGGACATCTTTTTCGTGTAAAGGTTCGTGCGCGCAGTATACCTATCTCAATCATCTATTGTTGGAATATCTCAAAATAGCGGTGCATATCAGGATGAGAACGTCGCCCGGACAGCCGTCCCTCAACTGACAGAGGACAGTTGCAGTGACGATGCCTCCGGCCCTTTGCAGCGAACCGGCAATCCTTCATATCTCGGCGGAAAATAGTAAGCATATTAAGCATATTTCGACCCTAAAACGAGTAGCACGCGCTGTATTCGCTTGGTCCGCAAACTATTGATTCTAAAAGAGATAAATTGGTGGAGGCGGCGGGAGTCG
>Ga0182024_10000474_pt1 | contig 103396 bp, 91 predicted proteins | sample P32metaG_FD_120480 | JGI IMG/M metagenome (GOLD analysis project Ga0182024, IMG submission 120480) | Permafrost microbial communities from Stordalen Mire, Sweden - P3-2 metaG (Illumina Assembly) | ecosystem: Environmental > Terrestrial > Soil > Wetlands > Permafrost | place: Sweden: Stordalen... | reverse complement strand
GGGCTGACAATGATTCGTCGCTGCGGCACGGAGAAAACGTCGCTGAAAGGCGTGATCGCGAGTGTCTGAGGATCGAGCGCGACCGTATCAATATTCGCTCCGTTGTCGATGGCAGCGCCATCCACGTTCAGAAAGAACGATACTTTTCGGTTTAGCGGCCCGCCAAAATCTCCTCCGTATTCGCGAAGCAGAAACGGAGCCTTCCCTTGCGTGTACGGATCGCGAGAATTCCATACGCTGTCGCCAAAATTGAAATAGGTCAGCCCGTGATATTGCTCTGCCCCAGCTTTCGTTGTGATTTCGATCCGCCCATATCCCAGCTTGTCATACTCAGGAGAAAACGGATTCTGGTTGATCTTGACTTCTCGAATGGACTCTTTCGTGGGGAGTTCGCCGCCGTTGAAGCCGTCCACGTAGAGCGCACCGCCACTCGGCCCAGCGGAAGGCCCAGCAAGAGCCTGCAAATCCGCTGCTAGGTCTTCTTGGCTGTCACCCAATGATTCGAGGTCTTTCCCCTGAAGAACAATCGAGCTTGCGTTGCTGCTATTTTCGGCGTTTACGGTAGGCCCTGTTTGCTCTTCAACATTCACATTTTGCTTCGCAGCCTCCACCTTGAGAGTCAGATTGATTGTCTGTGAACGCCCAGACAACGTGACTGGCATCGGCTCTGGGAGCGCCAAGTCGGGCGCGGAAGCCTGAAGCGTGTAGCTTCCCGCCGAAAGCTGGGGAAAGGAATAATTGCCATTTCGATCAGAAGACGCAGAATGGGGCACGCCCGATGCGTCCGTTATTGTAATAGTCACGTTCGGCACGACGGCCCCGGTCGGATCAGTGACCGTACCGTGAAGAGAGGCGGTCTGCGCAAACGCAGTTACCGAGATAATGAAAACGAGCGCACAAGTGGCGACCAGCGCAGGGACATCTGTGAGAGTTACGCTTCGGCGTGGCGCGGAGGGATTCAAAGTCGTCGTGTTCTTTAGCTGCGGCAACATTTGATTATCGCATCTGAAACTGAAGGCTAGCTGAAGGCGGCTCGATGAGCGTCGGCCCCTGTACCAGAACCATTTTGCAGTCAAGCACACCTATTCCATTGGCGAAACAGATAGAATGCCCGGTTAGACTCTGTTTGAGGAACAGGTTTTTCGAGATTTGTGAACTCGTCTAGGGGGAGCATGAGAACAATTGCGATTTGTCTGAGCGTGGCAATGATCGTTGCGGTTGCGACCCATGTGTCTGGCCAGAAGAGTTCGACGCCCGCAGAACCACCCCCGTTGGTTTTGACGGGTGCCATTCCCCTTCCAAATGTGCAGGGGCGCATCGACCATTTCGGCTTCGATCTCAAGAACAGGTTGTTCGTCTCCGCGCTCGGCAACAACAGCGAAGAGGTCATCAATCTCGGTGCCCAGAGGGTGGCCCATAGCATCTCGGAGATAAGCTAAAGACCCGCCGCGAAGCGCATGAATATGAACTTCCTGCTGCTGCTGGCAGTGCGTACACCTAATCGAGCAGACATAAGCGTCGAACAAAACCACCTTTTGAGTTGACATAGTTTCTCCTGATTGATGTTTAAGGTTGGTAAATATGCACTGCTTGTGGTCGCACCACTTGGGTGTTTACCATGCCAACTTTATTTCTGAGTGCTCCCATAGTTCGGGCAATGTTCTTGTCCCTTCTGCCACAAAGGTTGGTATCCGGCGAAATCCGGGGAGTACAATTTCTCGCATTGAGCTTATGAGCCAAGGTCTCTGCTCGAATCCCAATGCGCAATGAGACGGTTTTGAAACCCGTCGCTTGTTTGGCTTTCGAGCATCCACCCTGCGAGGAGAGGAGAAATGGGAATCCGTAAGTATTGCGGCAATAGTGCAGGAATCTTTAGAGATGACCATCCGGGTTGTGCAAAGCTGTTGACCGAGATGGCAACAACTTCATGATCTGCCACGCAGAGGTCGATAAGACTCCAATCGTGGACGAAGAACATGTCGATTTTCTGTTTCATCGGCTGTTCTCTGTGATTCGCCTCTTTCTCAGGAAGAGCAATCGGGGTGGTTGAACCAAAGAGATGACCGCCGACCAGTATCTCAGCACTCACGAACCAAGCGTCTGTGGGGAAGCGCATCAGCACGGGAATCGCTTTCGCTCTTAGAGCCCGAGGTATGCTCGTCGCACTTCATCCATCCTTGCCACGTCGTCCGACCTCCCGCGGATGCTGATTCGACCTTCGGCAAACACGTAGGTGTAGTCGCTTATCGCCAGTGCGAGGTGCACATTCTGCTCTACGAGGACGATGGTGAGTCCTTGTTTCCGCAGAGTGCCCAGGGTCAGGAAGAGTTGTTGCGCCAGCACTGGTGCCAGACCGAGCGAGAGTTCGTCGATCATCAGCACGTCCGGCTCCTGCATCAAGCCGCGGCCCATGGCCAGCATCTGCTGCTCGCCGCCGGAGAGGGTGGAGGATTTCTGCTGGCGGCGCTCTTGCAGGCGCGGGAATAGGCCATAAACGCGTTCCAAGTTCTGTTTCTGGCGCTTGCGGGCACGCTTCGAGTACCCGCCCATCTCTAGGTTCTCCTCTACTGACATGTCCGGGAAAAGCTGCCGGCCCTCCGGCACCAGCACTAGGCCGCGATTCGCTTTTGCATAAGCTGGAAGCCGCGTGACGTCTTCTCCGTGCAGCAGCACGCGGCCTTTCCACGCACGCACACTGCCCATGATTGTGCGCAGGCTGGTGGTCTTGCCGGCGCCATTCGTTCCGATGATGGTGGTTAATTTCCCGCGCGCAACCTCGAGCGAGATGCCCCACAGGATCTGCACTTCACCGTATCCAGATTCGACGTTCTCCAGTTGAAGGGCGAGGTCCATCAGTCCATCCTCGTCAATTTGTCAACGATATCGGGAAAGCCCAAGTAGGCTTCGACGACATCCGTATTGTGGACCACCTCATCCGGCTGGCCTTCCGCCAGCTTGCGGCCCAGGTTCAGCACCACGATGCGATCGGAAAGACTCATGATCGCCTGCATCAGGTGCTCGATCATGAGCACCGAGATCCCGCTGTCACGAATTTTGCGAACCAGTTCGATCATGGTCGCAACTTCCGTGGGATTCAGACCTGCTAGCACTTCGTCCAGCAACAGCAGCTTGGGCCTCGCCGCCAGTGCCCGCGCCACTTCCAGGCGTTTTCTTGCCGGCGATAGTCAGCGAGCGCGCGATCATGTCGGCGCGGTCCCCCGATCCCACCTGCTGTAGCACTTCGGAAGCTACCTTGCGCGCTGCGGGCTTATTCAGATATTCGTGGCCGAAGCATGCCCCACCGTGACGTTGTCCAGCACCGTAAGATCGTTCAGTGGTTTGACGATCTGGTGGGTGCGCGCCAGGCCCAAGTGAACTATCTTGTCGGGCGAAGAGTGGGTGATGTCTTTTCCCGCAAAAGTGATGGTTCCGTGGTCGGCCTTATAGACCCCATTCACGACATTGAACAATGTTGTCTTCCCTGCGCCGTTGGGACCGATCAGGCCCAGGATCTCACCCTCAGCGATGTTGAAGCTGACGTCGGAAACCGCTACCAGTCCGCCGAAGCGCTTGCTGACGCCACGTACTTCCAGAAGAGTATTCATTCGATCACCTTGCGCGGTCGCGGCACCAGGCGATACAGTCATCCAATCAGGCCGCCCGGCGCAAACAACACCACCAGGAGCAGGAGTCCGCCGGCGATCACCAGGTGAAAATTGGAAAGGACAGGAGAAGTCAGTTCTTGCCTACTTGGCGTTCGGCACCTTTCCCTGCCGCCAGAGATTTCACATACGTCACGATCTGCCATCTTTTTTCCTCGGGCAGAAATGCCCACGACGGCATGCCATTGTCGGTGTCTCCCTGGGAGATGAACCAGAATACCTCGCCAGAAGGCACGCTCTTCAGCGCGCCGTCCACTAACGATGGGGCGCTGCCAATGCCCTGCCCGGTCTTTCCATGACAGGCCAGGCAGTTCCGCGCATACAGGGTTTTCCCGGTATCCGCCGCAGCCTGCTGCCCCTCATAGGGATTTTTCATGGCTTTGGCCGAGTCTGGAGCGTCATGAAATTGTTTATCCACCGCTACCAGGTCGGACAGGGGAACGAAAGAGAGCAGAACTGCCAAAGCGATATTGCTGTCAGCCAGACGCATTTATTGTCCTCGCGGGCGAAGTTTCTCACTTAGATTATTGGACGAGAAAGGGCTCTTCGAGGGATTTACGCAAGGCCTTTATCGGCTGTGTCAACACTGGTTGCTCTGAGTAATTCTTCGAACCGCTCCTAGTGCGCCACCTCCACCACCAGCACGACGAATGAACCCGGTTCGACTTTTCTTTCCGGCTTCGGCCCCACGTTTGCCGCTACCGTGAATAGTCGATGGGTCTTGGCATCGACCGCCATAGTGCGCGCGCTCTTCTGGGTCGTCACCGTCTGCGCACCGGTGAACTTGTCGCCACCGTCTTCTTTGATCACAGTGATCGTACCGTCTCCCGCCGACGCGAACGCTAAGCCTAGCTCGGCATCGAATGCGGTGGCGTCGCATCCCTCTCCAATCGGAGGACTCGCTATGACTTTCCCGCTATCCGCATCGACGATCGCCATCTTCTTGTTCCGGCAACCGGCAAACAGACGCCGGTTTTTTCGGTCGATAGCCAGGCCGGTCGGCTCTTCGCAGTCCGTCAGCTTCCAACGCGACTTCACCGTCAGCTTCTTGGGATCGAACGCCACGATCTCCGACTTGTCTTCCAGATTCACAAACACCGTACCCTTTTCGTCGGTGGCGGCAAACTCCGGCTTTCCGCCCAGTTCGATCTTGCCCACTACCTCGCCCTTCGACGCCTCGATGGCCGTCGCCGTCCTCTCGCTGCCTTTTCCGTTGAAAGTGAAAACGCGTTTCGAAAACGGATCATACAGAATTGCGTCGGGTCCACTTCCGACTTTAATCTTCTTTTCGACCGCCAGCGTCTTCAAATCGAAGACGCTGACCGTATCTTCGCCGCCATTGCTGGTAAATCCACGGCCAATTTCCGCAGCAAGCGCCACTCCATGCACGCCCAGCGTATCCGGAATAACGGCAATCTGCTTGCCCGACTCGGTATCAACCACCATCACCCTCGTGCCGCGCGCAATGAACAAGCGATGCCCGTCACTATCCGCGGTCAGATAATCCCATCCGCCATCGCCGCCCAACTTCCAGGTCTTAACCACCTTGTAGCCCGCACCCGCCGCCACTGCCGCCAGTGTTAACGAAGTTGCCAGCACCATTAAGACGATTCGTAGCCCTGTTCGCATTCTCATGTCTACCACCCTCCATGCTCTTTTTTCGCTAATAGTGTGATTCGCGTCTACCAGCGTAAACAACGATCCCCGATCATGACCCACACGGCGACATCCAGCGATGGCGCCCCTCGATGGACCGCAATCGAGGCAGTCACGGTAGAAGAAACAACCCCTCCGATGCTCCCGACGGTGTTCATCAGCGCGATCCACAGAATTCCTGGCGAGAACCGATTCGAAGTAGTTTGGCCGCGTTGTTACCCAGGATTGCGCTCTGATCTGCGTTGCTCAATCCCCGCACGCCAAGAACGGAATCAACCTCGCGGGAATCCCCCATGTGCGGGAAACCTATGTCATATGGAAAATCCGTGCCCAGTAGAATGTGGCTGGCGCCGACCTCCGCCACGAGGTGCCGCAAACCTTCTGCCGTGAACACAATCGAATCGCAATATAGTTGTTGCTTGAAATAGTCACTTGGCTTCTTCTTCTGAATAGGTTTGCAGGCTTCGCTGACCTCAGCACAGTGGTTCGAACGGCCGAGGTACGAGGCGAGAAATCCGGCACCATGAGCCCCACAGATCTTAACCCCCGGATAACGATCCAGAGTTCCCTCGAAGATCAAATGAGATAGCGCTAGCGTGGTCTCCAACGGATGGCCGATCACGTTGTCCAAAAAACCGTTGCCCGGAAAGCGTGGCGGTGCCCCCACAACGCTCGCAGGGTGAATGAAAATTAGAATTCCCAGTTCCTCGGCCTTTGCCCAGAAAGGATCAAACTTTGACGCTGACAGTGGATCCCCGTTTACGCTGCTATCGATCTCAACCCCACGCATCCCTAGGTTCTTGACAGCATGATCCATCTGCTCCGCGGCCAGATCGGGATGCTGCAATGCAACTGCTCCCAATCCGACAAAACGATCCGGGTGAGCCTCACACATCTTCGCGATTTGTTCATTCTGGCGACCGACGATCCGGCGAGCTAGGTCTTGGTCCGCCCCGTAGTTGTAACTCGGAGTGATGCAGATTGCCTGGACATCAATTCCGCGTGCGTCCATCTGCTGCAAGCGAGATTCCAAATTGGTGGGATTCAGAATTGGCGTCTGAGACGAACCGCGCGACACAATTGAAGAATTGCTTCCTGGAATTTCCGCGAGCAGATCATCGATGGCAATGTAGCAATGGCTGTGAATGTCCACTGTGAGTATGCGGTGGCCACCTACCGTGACGCGACGACGCTTACCCGCGGCCGGCTGCTGCGCTCTTGCTGGCGTATTCCCGAGGGCACACCCCACGAAGAAGACATCGGACGTTACGCCCACTAAATCTTTCAGAAACTCCCTGCGACTCCACATGTGTTTTCCTGTCAAATACAGAGCGGAATCGGGCCTCCAATTTGAGTTCGTGGAGAAACCGAATCTTTCACAACTTGTTCAGTCCCTCCGTTAACTCGATCGAAGTCCCCCAAGCATCAGTAAATTCAGCGCTTGCGTACTTCTTATGGCGGGTCTTGCTATAGGCCAAGTCAAACTTAACGCCGCTGGCCTGCAGTTTCTTGCAGAAAGCCTTGAGGTTTTTTACCTCGAAGCCGATGTGGTCGAGCGCCCGTCCTTTGGTTGGCGCAAGGGAAACGGCGGACTTCGAAAACTTTAGTTCTATCCCCGGAATGTTGCCGGCTCTGACAGGACCAGGCGACACGCTAACCGGATCCATAAATGGCGTAGCGCTAAACGTCTTAGCGTACCAGTCTTGAATTTCCGCCAACGATGACTCGGGCACAAAGAAGTGGATGTGGTCGCTCGCGACTGACCCGGCGAGAGGCGACGGTGCTGGAATGCCTGACGTACCTATCGCTGCCGTGCTGCTCGTCGAATCTAGAATCTCGACTTTTACACCGTCTGGGGAGTAGACGTTACCCCACGACGACTTTCTTCTGGTCCCCGCGAGTGCATCCATTTTCACGCCAGAGGCTTTCAACTTCGCCACTAGGTCCTCACCGCTCCGTACGTGAAACCCAATGTGATCCACGATGGTTCCAACAGTGCCGCCAGAAGGCTCGCCCTTCTTCAAAAAGACAAAAATCCCTGGGAATTTGACGGCATCGGTTCCGCCCACCTTGATTGGTGTACCCCCAATCAGAATCCAGAACCTCTTAGCGGCGTCCAGGTCGCGCACAATCGTATACGCCTGAGCCATCGACACGCCCTGTTCGTTCGGAGCAAGCAGCTGCGCCGAGCACGTCGCCAAAGGCCACAACACAAGCCATAGAATCGAAGATAATCTGTTCATCGTTCGCTCTTTAGTCCTTAAGGACGATGCTGGGCCGTGTTGGAAAACATTCATATGACGGACAGAGGGGCAAAAAGGCCGCGTGGACGCGGTTCTCCAAATCGCTCGCATGGCCACCGACCACAGATAAGTACTCGCCCTCAAGCCCGCTCGATGCTCAATTTTCTGAACCTTTGCCTCCATATCTCCAGGTACGAACGCGCTAAATAGTAATGCTGTAGCGCGCGCACCGCAATTGGCGTTACCGTATGAAAGAGGGTCGGCATTTCGCCGGGAAGCCTATACAAAGTTAGCATTGCACTCTTCAAAGGAGCGTAGGGTTATCTAAAAGGCAGAATCCTAAAGTCCGTCGTCGGTCTGGCCTGCACAGGGTAAGTGACAGCTATTGTTCGGGAGTCTGGATCAATAGCGATATGTTTCCGGGGATCACTTGCGACAAACAACAACCGATGGTTGAACTCCTCAAGAGATCCGGTATTCTCGTCACCTTCGTGTCGATAAACCATGTTGCAATCATGATCGGTCTCCGCCAGTCGATCACACCCACGACGCTCTGCCCAATAGGTTGGTCACCATGCGTGGGTCCGATCTTTTCGAGCTACATCCCTCGGTGTCGGAATCAATTGTAAAGTTGCCCTCGCCGAGCCTATGCAGCAACGGAACCTCCAATATGGATCCTGGATCCTTTTAACTGGCACCCGTCACTTTGTCAACTAAAATATTCCACACTGAAGGCGCCCGGTGAGGGTGTTCGGATTTGGAAACATCGGCCGCTCGGTCCGAACCTCGATCGAGACCGAGCGGATTAGCATGAGCAATTATGTGAGGATTGGGATACTACCCGAGGGTAAACGAAGGACACTGGAAAAAGCGATATACGATAGCCAACTGCTATGAGGTTTGTTGTCCCCTCTTCGAATGAGCCACTTTGCGAGCTAAAGCGGACCGAATATGGGCTGAAGCCAAGGTTTTGGCACGGGAGACTTGTCGTCTCAAGATGGCATCGAAGATTCCAGCATGCTCGTCCCAGGACTGCTTCTGGAAACTGTTTCTGGAAAGGTCTGTAACCATTGCCCGATGGATATGATTCCACTGTGTTTCCATAACCTCCATTACCACCCGATTTTGAGATGCATGGTACAGTTCGTTGTGGAAAGCTTGATCTAGATCAATTGATCGTTCTACCGACTTAGCCTCGACAGATTTGTACCCCTTGGCGAGAATAGCGCGCAGGCGTGTCGGGTCGAAATCCTTTCGCGCGGCCACCATCGCGGCGACATATCCTTCGACCACCTCGCGAAACCCGTAAATCTCGGTAATGAACTGATCGTCGACAAGTGTCACGATAGCACTACGTCCGACGATGTTTACTAATCCCTCCTGCTCCAATAGCACAAGAGCTTTGCGGACGGGTTCCCGGGAAACTCCAAGCTTGACCGCGAGTTTTTCCTGATGGATGGGGCTGTATGGAGGCAAGCTTCCGTTAAGAATGGCGCTACGAATCTCCACGGCCACACGTTTCGAGATCGTGGGCTCCCTGCTAAGTGCTCTCATCGAATGATCACCTTTCCCGACTAACGCAAACTGCGCATGAGTGATCTGAACGTAGAATGAAATATGAAGGCAAGCGACAAACGCTTACAGGCCTGCAATTTACGCGATCCGGACCTGCTGAGTCAAACGACCTCTCGGCATGACTCCAAACGGCCGACCCCTGTCACACTTCCCCTTTTCCATTATGGGTGGCTTGAAAGCATTCCTGCCCGCTGGAATTTGCGGAACAATGAGCTTGGATCGGAAGGTGCAATCCCAACCATCTCGGAACGGTCACAGCATCGTCGATGAAAAGCAAAAAAACAAATCAGAACATACGAAGCAGGTGTGCGTCACAAACACTCGCGCGAATTATCTTGACTTTGCTTTCCTCTAATATTACCAAAGATCTGACTTGGTTTACTGCGAGCCACCGCCTTAACTTCGTTCGTGGCGATCTTTGTCAAATATTAACGAGAGCGACCTAACGCGATATGAAGCTATTCCGATTCGGCCTGCAAGACAAAGAGAGACCCGGCGTATTTCTTTCCGATGGCAGTGGGGTGGATGTTTCCGGCTTTTGCTCGGATTACAATGAAGCATTTTTCGCGGACGGAGGAGTTGATTCTCTGGGTCGTTGGCTCAAAGGAAACACTTCGCACTTACCCAAAGTTGATCCATCCCTCCGCCTTGGGTCGCCTATCAGCCGTCCTAGCAAAATCGTGTGCATTGGACATAACTATCGTGATCACGCCGCCGAAAGCCGGGCTCAGGTGCCGAAAGAGCCGGTTATATTTCTAAAATCCACTACGGCGATGTGTGGTCCCAACGACAATGTTGTGATACCCAGAAACGGACTGAAGTTAGACTGGGAAGCGGAATTGGCAGTAGTCATCGGCAAGCGAGCCAGCTACGTGCCGAAAGAAAATGCGCTTGAACATGTGGCTGGCTACACCGTATTCAATGATTATTCAGAACGAAGTTTCCAACTGGAGCGAGGTGGACAATGGGTAAAAGGCAAGAGCGGAGACAGCTTCGCGCCGCTTGGCCCCTTTCTTGCGACCCGCGATGACTTGCCCAACGCCGGTCAGCTCAATCTGTGGCTGAGGGTAAATGGCGAACTCCGACAAAATGGCAGTACCTCGGATATGATTTTCGACGTACCCACGATTGTGAGCTACGTCAGTGACTTTATGACACTGCTCCCTGGGGATGTAATCGGCACTGGAACCCCTGCTGGTGTCGGGCAAAGCAGGAATCCGCCGATTTTTCTACAGCCTGGCGACGTCGTAAGTTTGGGAATTGATGGGCTGGGAAAATCGAGCCAGAGGGTGGTTGCTTGGGGAAAGTAGATCCATAAGCAGAAAGCCTGCTTAAACACCAGATGCGGGCACCAGCGAATCGAATTGACCGCTAACCGAGAACATTTTATTGGAGAAAAGTGAAAGTCGTTATTACCGATCACCGCTTCCCAGATGTCGAGCAGGAAAGGCACGCTGTCGAGTCATCGGGTGGTACCCTCTTCGTCGGTCAACTCGCCGGCGAAGAGCAACTCGCTGTCACGTGCAGGGACGCCGACGGCGTGCTTACTGTTCGAGCAGCAATCACGAAACATGTCATAGCCGCTATGGAGCACTGTCGCATCATCGTACGCTATGGCATTGGAGTCGACAACATTGACATCGCGGCCGCGACCCAGCGCGGCATCATGGTTGCAAATGTTCCCGATTATTGCGTCGACGAAGTTTCAGACCACGCGCTGGGGTTGCTGCTCATGCTGAGCCGCCAAATGATCCCCGCCATTTCCTTGGCCAAGGAACAGCGCTGGGCTATCTCCAACATGCCACCCCTGCATCGATTGCGGGGGCAGGTTTGCGGCTTGGTTGGTTGCGGAAAAATCGGCTCGCTTCTGGCCGGCAAGGCAACGCAACTTGGCATGCGCGTGATGATCTACGATCCATATTTAAACGAAGCCCGCTGTTGCGAGATGGGTGCGGAACTTGTTTCTTTCGATACCTTGCTGGAATGCTCGGACTTTATTTCGCTTCATGCGCCGCTAAATGAGACGACCCATCATCTCTTCGGAGAAGCGGCGTTCGCAAGAATGAAAAGTTCTGCCTCAATCATTAACACCGCACGTAGTGGATTGATCGACGAACTTGCACTTATCGCCGCGCTCGATGCCGGGAAACTTTTCGGCGCTGGCCTTGATGTTGTAGACGCGGAATCGGCCGTGCCACCCGTGCGAAGCGCGCTAACAGAACATCCCAAGATCATCGTTACCCCTCACACGGCTTGGCTAAGCGTCGAAGCTCGCAATACGTTGCAGGCGCGTGCGATCGCGCAGGTCCTCGCTTGCCTTAAAGGTGACAAACCGTACGGGCTGATCAATCGTGAGCTCGCGAAGTAACATCTCCAGAGGAAAAAGAGAATGCCCTGGATGATCGTTGGCATCACTTCTCCGACGAGACAAGCCAGTTCAAAAACACACGCACCAGAAATTGTCGGCGCCTAAACTGACATTTCGCTGGGTCGCAGCGCGAACGCGACGCTTCCGGCTACTACCGACAGCAGTGAGATCTGAATTTCCCCCGCTATCGCCCATCCGGCGCGGCCGGCGATTCCGCCCATCAGATACCCGGCAGCGGCGGCAGCGGCGTAAAGGCTCGTTACGAACATGCCCGAGGCACGACTGGCCAGGTTGCTTCGCACCGCTTTGACGTGATAGCCGGCTAAGTTGACATAGAGAGTACCGCTGCCAATCGCGCCATATGCGAACGTCATAATTGCCTGATGCGCGATCGCATGCGACCCGTGGAAGCACAGGTATCCGAGGGCCGCGATGCAGAAGAATCCTGAACTGAGAACGACTCTCGGTGAGAAGAGATCACCCAGCCATCCGCCGGCAATCGAGGTTAGGGCTCCGACCCCATAAAAGCTGGTGACAATTCCCGCGACTTTCGGCGAATAGTGAAGGCCTTCGCGGAGGTAAGTCGGATACATCCCAGTAAAACCGTAGAGAACGAGACCGCCAATCACGCTCAGGAAGGTGAGAATTACGGTATTCCTGTTCAGAAGCACAGGTGCGCCACGAAGATCTGCTCGAGCGTCCGCCGCGCGATGCGTTTCACTGAACCAGGGACGCACCGCTAATGCGATCAAGACAATCATCAAGTAGCCAGCAAGACCGAATACGACCATCGGAACCCGCCAACTTCGATAACTAGCGAGCAAGATGCTGCCCAAGATCGGGCCGCTAAACGCGCCGATGCCAAAAAAGACGTTCATTGAGCCGATCGCGGCGGCACGGTATCGGACAAAGTAGTTCGCCGCGACCGCAATCATTACCGTTAGCTGCATCGCCTCGCCAATACCGGTTGCGGCCAGATAGATCAGCATGTCCCAGAAGTGAACTGAGACGACAATGAGAGCCGTGGCTGTAGAAAAGATCGCGATGCCCAGCAGGAGCACGGTTTTGCGGGAAAAACGGGTTAGCAGATACCCGGTTGGCAATCCCGCAACCGCCAAACCTAGAGTGAAAATCGTTGCGAGAAGGCCTGTGTCCGCAAGCGAAAAGCCGAACTCCTGACGAACGTCATGGGCAAGAAGCGGAAAAAGCTGTCGATCCGCTGCATTCACCGCGTAGGACGCCAGTAGTACGCAATACATGGCAATCGCCTCAGGGCGCGTGCCAGGTTGATCGGACGCGGGCTCTTTCGGATGCCCTGCTAATTGTTCGTGGGTTTCATTTGGCATTAAATGGTGCCTTCCCGGCGTTATTGATCCGTTCAGCTCGCGGCGTGCCACCCCCCATCGACAAACAGAGTATGGCCAGTGACAAAATCCGAGGCGGGACTTGCCAGGAAAAGAGCGGCACCGACAAGATCTGAGGCTTCCGCGAACCGTCCGAGTTTGATACGACTCAGCAGTCGTTTCGCACGCGCCTTATCTTTGCGCAAAGAGCGAATTGTATTTTCGGTCAACGTCGCTGTGGGTGCGATGGCATTTACGCGAACCCCGAAAGGAGCCCATTCGGTGGAAAGGGCAGCAGTGAGATAGGACACCCCGGCTTTGGCGAGGCCATACACACTCTTACCAACGTCGGTGCTCCCTGACCACGTGGAACTAAGGTTTATAATCTTTCCGTAGCCGCGGTCGATCATTAAACGTCCCAAGAATTGCGAGCAAAAGAACGTACCCTTGAGATGAAGGTCAACCAGTTGGTCCCAATCTTGCTCGGTCACATCAATCGCTGGCTTGGTAAAGCCGAAGCCCGCGCCGTTGATCAACACCAACCCGAGGTCTCTATCCTTGATGAGCTTGGATACGGATCGTTCAAGTGAGCGAATGTCCTTCATCCGGCTGAGATCCGCACAAATTACGTGAGCTTTTCCGCCTGCAACTTTTACAGACTTCTCCACCTCCAGAAGCTGCTTGTGGCTTCGGCTGACCAAGACGACTTCGGCCCCCGCGCGGTGGTATGCAAGAGCGAACTCGCGTCCAATGCCTTTGCTGGCCCCAGTGACCACTGCCAAGCGGCCATCGAGACGAAAGGAAGGCAGATCGTGCTGTTGTGCCATGTGGAAGGTTACCTGGTCCGACCAGTGGTCGTATCCAGCGAATGAAGATTGTCTACCAGGCGCTCATCGAACGGATAGGTCGTATATATATCCACGCCGTCGGCGGTGACGATGTGATCGTTCTCAAGCCGGATGCCTCCTACGCCGGGCTTTCCGGCGTACGGTTCGAGATTAAACGCCATCCCTTCCTTGAGCACCACAGGCGAATCCTTTGAGGCAGGGCTGAAGTACGGGGCCTCCCAAGGGTTAACGCCGGACCCGTGGCCGAGGCTGTCGAGAACGTACGGGTCGGCCGCGGCGAAAACTTCTGCATTGGTGGCCCCGGGGCGGACCTTGCCTCCGGCATTGAATAATGCGTCGTAGCACTTTTGATGAAGATCGCGCATCTCTGCGGTTGGCTTTACGTTTCCGCAAATCCAGGTTCGGGTTAAATCACCCCAATAGCCGTTATAGCCCGCACCGATATCGAGAATAACGAGATCGCCATTACGAATAATGCGATCAGATGTGAACCGGCGATAGGGTGCGGTATATGGACCGGAACAGATTATGTTCGAACATTGCGACCATTCACTGCCCATCGCTGTCATGGTTTGCCAGGCAACAGCAAGGACTTCACATTCTTTGACTCCGGGACGTAGGAACTCGAGCGCACGATCGAGCGCCGCTTCGGTGATCGCATTCGCAGTTTTGAGGCAATGGATTTCGTCTTGAGTTTTGATTTCCTTAGCCCGCATGAGCACGCTTTGATACCCATCGGCGAATTCTGTTGCTGGGAATACCTCGCGGATAGCAGTTTCCATGTTGATATCCCAGATGTCAATGCCGACTCGCCTGCCTGCGAGCGACCCGATGAGACCTTCTACTTGCTCGGCCCATCGTTTCATTCCGATTTTTTCACGGAAATTCGCGCGCGGGCGAATTTGATCTGGCGTAAGCCACGGCATTCGGTGGCGACAGTGCTCAAAGTCCATCGACCAGAGAATCGGTTCGTGTCCGCGAGCCAATACCGTGACGGCGTTTCCCATGATGAAAGCAGGACCGAGGTGATGGCGGTAGCCCATGAGGTAGCGAGCATCCTCAGTCCGGAATACGAATAGGGCATCGAGATCTGAATCGCTAAGTGCATCCTTCGCTCGCTGCAACCGTTCACGCAGCATCCGTTGAGGATTGAACCGCGCCTCCCAATCGACCGGAATGAGTCCATAATCCGACACTGTCGCTCCTTTGTCGCACTTTACGACATCATTGTCCGAAGCCGGGTCAACTTCTTTAATCGTGCGTATTTCCCAATTTCAAATCAGCACTCACGATGGAAACACCCTGCGACCGGATGAGTTGCACAGCGATTTGTGCACCATCACGCACCTGAGCACTTGCTTTCTCGTTGCGGCGACCGGATTAGTATGTAGCCGCCAGCGTGTGGATTTTTGTCTTGTCGGGATACAACACTCCTAGCGCCATTTCCTTCGGATCAGCTGTTCGGGTTGTATACCAGATGGAATTGTCACCTGAGACTTCGATCTTCGGCATATCCGTTCGTTGAATACTAGGATAATAGGTGAACTTCTTGGTCTGTGGATCAAACTTGATTAGCGCTCCGCCCTGTCCTGAGTCAGCGATCCAAAGGTTATAGTCGTGGTCCTCCTGAATGTCGTAGGGGAACCCAAACTGGACGGGCTCGGCATACTCGACTATCTTGCCCGTGGTGGGATCGAGCATACCGATCTTCCCTACGCTGTCCAGGGCGTACCAGACCATGCCGTTGTGGTCCACCGAAAGACGACGCATCGTGCACGGCTTCGAGAGCGGAATATACTCTGTAAACTTCTCCGTGTTCGTGTCAAACTTCGCCATTTTGCAGCCGAACCATTCCGCGACCCACAAGTTGTCCTTCTTATCCATCACGCCACCGTAGGGAGACGAATAGGGAGTGGGAAGCGTGAACCTGGAAACTTTTTCCGTCTTTCGGTCCCACTTGGCAATTTCGTTGGTATACATGAGGGTCGTCCAGATATTTTGCTTCGAATCGACCGTGGGCGTATTCCCGTGAGGCGGCCGCTCGTTCTGCGTATTGTAGGGATAAAATTGCATCGTCCCGGTCTTACTATCTACGCGTCCAAAGGCAGTGTGACCCGAATACCAGATATCACCGATCGCGTCCTGGATGATTCCGTGCCCTCGTGCGTTCCGGTTCGTAATCGCATAATCGGTCCACGCGGCCGTGCGGGGATCCATTTTGCCAATCTGCATCCCGGCCATATCAACGTACCAAACGTCACCGTTCTGGCCCAAGTGCGCATCATGAAACCGGCGCTCTTTTCCGTTCGGAAGCGCCGGAGCATGGTATTCAACGTACATCGCATTACCGAGTGCCTGTTCATCTATGGGCTCTTCGGGAACCGCGAGCCCGCGCGGGGTATTATCCGGCCCGAAGTTCTTCTCCAGATACTCCACGAGCGTCTGGCGCTCCTTGGGGCTGATGCCTTCCGGAACGCTGGAAGGGCTAATTCGACCGGGGAAGATGACGGTCGTACTTTGCATCAGGTCAATCGCGGCGTTCCATTGGTCCGCATTCCATTGCTTATTCGGAAGAAAATCTGGACCATGACAGCGGATGCAAGTCCTCTCTGCGATCTGTCGGCCCTCGCCCGCCGGATAAAGCTCATCGTAGGAAAAAAGCGGCTCATTCTGTGGCACCCCTGAACTACTGTCTATTCCGACTCGCATCTCCTGATTGGGTCTATACGTTCCTTCTTGCAGTACAAAATCAGCCGTTCCTTTCCCGCCTGCTGTTAATGTTATCTTCTGAGGGCCTCCACCGCGAAACCCATTTTTCGTCACACTTACTTCATAGTTGCCGGGAAATAAGTCTACGGCCTGATACTTTCCCCCTGTGGTGTACACCATGTAAACGACGTTTTTATCCAGGTTCTTGGCATAGACACGTGCAGCCTTAAATTCCTTCGGAGCCTTCACGGTGCCGGACAGAGATCCCATTCCCGCGATTGTTCTTGTATCAGCCTTCGTTTGGCCATTCGCGCCCGGCTGAATGCCGGACAGAACGACCGCAACGCCAAACAACAGCACTGAAGGTATCGTGAGCTTGACGAGATTCCCAGCGGATAAGGGTTGAGCCATCATTCTCGGACTCCTCTAATAGGATTTCTGCGCTCAATTTCAACATAGCGGGATCCAGGATCCGTATACACTATTTCGCATGCTGTGTCTACCGAAAACATAAGGGTTGTCATGGAAAATCTGACATTTTATAAGTTGGGCAGAAAGCTTTTGAACGTCGGGTCGAAGCGAAGACGCGGCATTCCGGTGGCAGCGACAACGCACCGAAATTCGGGAGCAGTACCGTCCTACGAACAAGCCTGCAGTGGCACGCGATCCAACCAGGACGAGCGGCTGGAGAATGGCTATGTCAACAACGGGCGTTTCCTCGATGAGCGCCTGAACGAGAACTCGTTTCGTGATCTCGACACCCTGGAGAAGATCACGCTGTGAAAGGGCAGGCTGCGGGCTTCTACGCAAATACGTGGGCGAACAAAAGCCGGAGAAACACCACTATCCCTGGAGTAGGTGAGGGCAGATCACGTGAGCATTGTGCTGTCAGGCAGCGATGCGAGGAAAGGTGGCCCTTTCAAAGTGCGTTCAATTATTGCCTGGTTCGTTGGGTGCTCCTATGGATTGGATTGAAGCAGTTTTTGCCTATCGTTGTGAACCTGAACACTGCGTGCCAGTGCGCGTCGACAAGCCACAACATTTTCTCTAGACAGAGTCTGCGAAATGGTGTATACGGATCCTGGATCCCGTGATAGATGAGAAATCCCAGCGAAGGAGTCCGCGATGACTCGAACGAAGATGAGAACTCAATCCGTATCCGCGAAGAATCTGATAAGGCTTGCGATAGCTTCAGTAATTCTATTCGGACTGGCGTCACCAGCTAAACTTTCTGCCCAGGTTGTCGGAGCGACCGTGTCGGGCAGTGTGCTAGATCCATCCGGTGCAGTAACTCCCGGCGCAACTGTCTCAGTCCAAAACATAGCGACTGCGATCAGTTCGAATGGCGTAACGAACGCGGATGGCTATTACGTTATCCCGAACCTGCAAACTGGTACTTACAACCTTGAGGCTTCGGCCAGGGGCTTCGCGACCCAGATCCAAAAGGGATTGATTTTAACGGTGGGAGAACAGCTGGTGCTGAATCTGACCCTGACGGTCGGGAGCGCCAGCCAGTCAGTGACCGTGACCAGCGAAGCTCCGACTGTGGATCTGGGCAATTCGACTTTGGGTGGCGTCAATAATGCCACGACGATTAACGAACTCCCTTTGAATGGCCGTTCCTGGAGTGATCTAGCGGCGCTACAGCCTGGAGTCCATTTTGCTAGGGACCAGCCGCCAGTAAATTCAGGCGATAGGGTGAACCGCGGCCTGGGGCTGCAAATGATCATTTCAGGCACTCGCCCCAACCAGAACAATTATCTCCTCGATGGTGTCAATATCAATGACCACACCAACTCGGGTCCGGGCAGTGTGCTCGGAGGGAATTTGGGTGTTGATTCGGTTGCGGAATTTACAGTTCTTACGACTAATTATTCAGCGGAATACGGACGAACCTCGGGCGGGGTCATCAGCGCGGTCACCAAATCGGGGACAAACAAATTCCATGGAGATGCTTACGAGTTTCTGCGCAACAGCGCGCTGGATGCGCGAAATTACTTTGACCCGCCGGAAATCCCGGCGTTTCGGCAGAACCAATTTGGGGCATCAGCCGGAGGTCCCCTTCAAAAGGACAAGACCTTCATTTTCGGGAACTATGAGGGGATTAGACAGGATTTGGGCACGAGTGTCGTTGATAATGTCCCTTCGCTGGCCGCGCGGGCCGGAAATCTCTCAACTGGCATGGTGACGGTGGACCCGACGGCCGCTAGCTTCTTGCAGGCATTTTACCCTTTGCCTAATGGGCCTATCAGCGGCGACACGGGAATATACCAGTTCACGAACTCCCTAATTTCGGCTGAGAATTTCTTTCTCATCCGAGCGGATCGCAACTTCTCGGTCAAGGATCGCATCTCCGGCACCTATATGTTCGACAACACAAAGCAGGCGTCGGATGACGAGTTCAAGAATAAACTCCTCAACAATCTCACTCGGCGCCAAGTCATCGCCGCCGAGTGGAACCACACCTTCAATCCACAGTTGCTCAATTCCTCCCGCTTCGGATTTAACCGCGAAAATACGGGAGATCCATTGAACGCTACGGCCATTAACCCAGCAGTGGCTAGCACCTCCTTTGGTTTTGTTCCCGGGGATACCGCAGGTCAGCTCAACATAGGGCCGCTAACCGGCTTCTCGGGAGGCCTTACTGCGGTGCCTCCGAGCGTTTGGCGTTGGAATTCTTGGCAGGGGTATGACAACCTGTTTTATACCAAGGGAATCCACTCGATGAAATTCGGCGCGAACGTCGAGCGAATCGAATTCAATACACTTGGCCTGAATCAGGCTGGTGGGCTATTCAACTTCAACTCTTTATCAGATTTCTTGACGAACCAACCGGCGTCGTTCATTATCGACACACCAAACACCGAGAGCACGCGACATCAACGGCAGACGGTCTTCGGGGCTTACTTCCAGGATGACATTCATTTTCGCTCGAACCTTACCTTCAACTTGGGCCTTCGTTATGAGATGGCATCCATTATCACCGAGACCAACGGCAAGCTTTCGAACCTTCGTGTGTTGAACGATGCCCCCCCTGCCCCCTTCCTGGGAAGCCCGTATGCACAGAATCCATCGAAACGGAATTTTGAGCCACGCGTGGGTGTAGCCTGGGATCCGTTCAAGAACGGTAGGACTGCTGTCCGGGCGGGCGTGGGGCTTTATGACCATTTGCCCCTGCTTGCCAGTTTGACCGCCGGAGTGGACTCCTCATTTCCGTTCGAGGACGTGAGCAGCAGTTCTGGGGTTTTACCAGCTGGTTCCTTCCCTACAGGAGCTTTCGGTGACATCGCAGGCAGCCACCGCTACGCCCTCCTCCAATTTAATCCGAAACGTAACTACATCACGCAGTGGAACCTTAACATCCAGCGAGAGATAATGCCAAACACCACGCTATTAGTCGGATACGCTGGTTCGCGGGGTATCCACATGAGTAATCAGTATCAGGATCCGAACATGGTCCTTCCCACTAGCCTGGTCTCCTCCGACCCTAACTTCAACTATGCCAATCTGATCTACACTGGCCTACCGCAGGATCTCGTGTGGCCTACGCCCGGAACCGGAACAATCATTAATCCCTTCATGGGGCGCATGGATATGTACCTCTGGAACGGAGATTCCTATTTCGATGCGCTCGAAACCCAAATTAAGAAGACACTGAGCCATGGCTTTCAGATTCAAGGCTCTTACACATGGGCTAAAAGTATCGACACAGGTTCGAGTGGAAACAATCCGGATTCGTATCGGAATTCAATCTCCACCCTACTGTGGTTCTGCACCAAATGCCGGCGTTCTCTCTCCGACACTGATCTCCGGCATGCTTTCTCGCTAAATTACAACTGGTATATCCCTACCCCAGCCTTCTTTGCAGCGCCAGCGAGGGCGATCTTTGGCAACTGGGAGACAGGGAGCATTTTGACAATGCAAACAGGAACACCTTTCACCCCGCTCGTTTCTGGAGATCCACTCGGCGAGAGCAACACGGACCCCTTCCAGTACCCCGATCGGATTAAGGGGCCGGGCTGCGAAACGGCGGTAAATCCCGGCAATGTGCAAGAGTACGTCAAACTCCAATGTTTTATGGCTCCAAACCCGAGCAATCGTTTGGGTGATTCGGGACGCAACTCGGTGATTGGTCCAGGAGTAGTGGATTTAGACTCTTCGCTGTTTAAGAACATCCCCATTACGAAGATTTCCGAGACTTTCAAGGCTCAATTCCGAATGGAATTCTTCAATGTCCTTAACCATGCGAATTTCGCGTCTCCGAATGCCAATCGTACGCTTTTGAATTCAGACGGAAGTGGTGTTCCCTTCGCGGGTTCGTTGAATTTGACAACTACGACTGCGCGCCAAATCCAGTTTGCGCTTAAGTTAATCTGGTGAGTTGACCTATCACCACCAGGGACTTGGGTGTTGAAATCCGTACCCGTATAACTATGTTGGCTTGCTGGCCAATTGCTCGCTCGAAATCTTGTTACACTGAGGCGCTGTAATCGCCGGCCCGGACCGCTTGATGTTACGAAGTATTTATTTGTGAATCCACACGCGGGAATGAAATCTGGGCTAGCGTTAGAAGGGCCCGGACTCAATACTCTCGATAAAAGGAAACTGAAGATGATGATGACTCAATCAGTATCGGTAAGGACCTTTACGAAGGTTGTGTTAGCTTTGGCAGTCTTATTCGGATTTGCGCGATTTATTGGATTGCCTGGGCTGGCTACGGGAGCGACCGTGTCCGGTAGGGTATTGAACCTGTCCAGCGCGGTACCGGCCAATGAAGTTATTTTCCTCAAGCAGGTTGTGACCGGAGGGACGAAGACTGAAACCGACAAAGGTTCTGACGAAGTTGCGGAACTGATAAGACTCGATCGCCAATGGGTAGAAGCTGGAAGGAGGCACGGGAAGGACGATATTGCCTTTTTGGATCAATTGTTTACTGACGACTTCGTCGGGTCATCGATCGGCGCCGGAGGGGCGATGATGACCAAGGCGCAGATATTCAAGAACGTCAACGCACCCGAGCGCAAGCTTCAGGGCGGAGTTTTGGATGATATTCAAGTACATCTCTACAATGGTGATACGGCCATTGTGACAGATCACCAATCCAACCAGGGGATGATTGGAGGGCACAACGTCACTGCGGAGTACAGAACGATGAGGGTCTTCGTGAAACAGCAGGGTAGGTGGCGGGCGGCGGCGTCTTTACACGAACCCATGACGCCTTCTGCATATGCGCCTGTAGAAAAGAATGATGCCAGCCAAAAATGAAGCGATTTAGTCCCTGGGCTGGCGCAGGTGACCGATCTGCTTCGGTTTCGGTCGATACTGCGGCTCGGCTGAATTGGGTATGTCGTCTTTGAAGCTGGTCCGCTGGCCAATGAGTTCGGCCTCCGGCGATTAGCCGTGCATACTTCCACCGCTTTCCGGAAGATGCCCGTTAACAGCCTTTCTCTTGCATATCGGTCTTAGAAGAGATAGCGAGAAACAAAATCGCGATTCATTAGGGGATTTCGATGCAAACACGCCGACAGTTTACGAAGTCAATCCTCGGATCTGGTCTGGCGGTGGCGTACGTCGCAGAGGTAGCCTCGGCGCTCGCTCCGTCTGACCCGAGCACCGCCCCGGACTGTGATTTGCTCCTCAAAGGAGGCACAGTCATTGACCCCGGACAAGGCTTACACGCTCTGCTCGACGTTGCCGTAAAGGACGGCAAGATTCTGGAACTCTCGCCGGAGATTTCTATTACCAGGGCACGTAAAGTTTTTTCTGCCAAAGACAAGATCGTGACGCCTGGACTCATCGATGTCCATGTACATGTTTTCGAAGGAATTGGTATGTCAGGGATAAATGCTGATCAGTCGTGTCTGGGCCGCGGGGTTACGACTGCTGTGGACGCCGGTTCAGCGGGGTATTCGGCGGTCGTGGGGTTTCGGAAGTACATTATTAACACGTCTGCCACTCGAATCTTTGCGATGGTCGACATCTGCAGTATGGGCTTAGTGGTTGGAGCTAAAGACTCCATGAAGAATCTTGAATGGGTAGATCCCCAACTGACCGCTAAGGCTGCGAAGGAAAATAAGCCAGCGATAGTGGGAATTAAAATCCGACTTACGAAGGATTTCACCGGCGACAAGGACCTTGAGTGTCTGAAGAGGGCCTTGGAGGCTGCGGAAGCCTCCCAACTTCCCTTGGTGGTGCATATCGGAGACTCGTATTCGCCGTTGCCGGAAATTGTGAGCCAGATGCGAAAAGGGGACGTGCTGACGCACATTTATAACAACCAACCGCATGGTATGCTCGACCCTAACGGTAAGATAATCGCCGAAGTGATTGAAGCTCGCGAGCGAGGAGTCCTCTTCGACATTGGCCAAGGCAAAGCCCACCTGGATTTCGACGTGGCCGAAAAGTGCCTCCAACAGAATTTCATGCCCGACACGATCAGCACGGACCTGGCATGGGGCTTAAACCAGGACCACCCGCCTTATGATCTGGTCACAATTATGTCAGAGTTTCTCGCTCTTGGCCTAAGCCTTGACCAGGTGATTAAGTGGGTGACGACGAGCGCGGCGCGTATGTTCACTTACGGAGTCGAGCTGGGTAGCTTGCGGCCCGGCACGGTCGCTGATATAAGCATCCTTGAGATGCAGGAAGGAACATTTCCTTTCATCGACAGCGTCGGCGGGAAGAAACGTACTGGCAGGCAAAGGCTCAACAGCGTAGGGGTCATTCGCGCTGGTCAGCTCCATGTCGCCTGAAAACGCTGATGGGGCGAATACTTAGGCTGTGGCCCTCACACGGTCATGACTCAATTGATTTCAACGAGATGTTATGTAAACCCGCCCACACGGGTCTTCGAATCCATGCGTTGTATCACGTACAAAAGGATTTTTCTGGAACCTGTACAAGGGGAGTCGGATCAAGATGCAAACAATTCTTTTATCGACGCTGTTGGCAGTTTCGTTGGTAGGAACTCTTAACGCGCAAGAGACTACCGGGAGTGCGGCCGAGCAGGTTAAGAAAGAGATCATCAACTTGGAAACTGAAAAACTTCCAAGTATTCTGCAGAAAGGCTCCGTCGCCGCGGATTGGTTCAACCGTATAGATGCGGACGGTATTGTCCACGTTCGTTCGGATGGAAGTCTAGTGACCAAGGCTCAGGCCTTAGCTAAAATCCGCTCCGGTGAGCAGAAGTTACGATCTAACAAACAGTATGGTCATCAGGTTCATGTCTATGGAGACGGCGGAAACGGAACCACAGCTGTGGTTAGCTACTTTGACTTCGCAACCGTTGAACTTTCTGGAAGCGTTAATACACATCATGGCGTCGTCACCGATGTTTTCGTCAAGCTGGATGGGTCGTGGCGAAGGGTAGTTCACCAAGTGACCCCTATCGCGCACACTGACTCACGACCCAAACCATGAACGTTTCTCGCGCGCTGCAAATGAGAATGTCCGGGATATACCCAGCGAAGAAGAACTGATACGCGCCAGATGACTGTAACCGCATTATAACGTCCCACGATTTCCGACAATCCTACGGATAGTTGCGTCAACATGAAAAAGTTATTCGATTTATCTTTAGGAAAGAACAAAACTCGTTTTCATTGGCCGATGTGCTGCCAGTCCGAACGGGACCGCTAGTTTTCCGAACAGCCTCATGATTCATCGATGGTGCAGACCAACGATGCGAGTCCAGCCCCCTCTCGGCGAACCCAACGCATCTCATGAAAGTAGCCCGAAATAACGAATGCCAGGTCGATAATGCTCAGGCACAGCCGCGGCAACCGGGTTGGGCGTGTTTCGATTTCCTCCAATTCAGCAGTTGAAGAAGGAGGCGCACGCGGCTTGCGGACGAACTGCACCGCTTAACCGCAGCTCTGACTGTCTTCGGGAGAGCCTACATCTCTGGAAACAATCCGGAAGCTGTCGCTCCAGAGTCACACGAAGCGAACGATTTCGGTTGCTGGACGTAAGAAAATAGCTGCAGCACAGCGTGCACGGTGGGCAAAGCAGAAGGCGACACCTAAGTGAACGATCTCTGGGTCAGGCCGTGACGAATCGCCGCAGTTCAGTGAGCTCGGTGTGCGCATCAACGATTGCGCCTGCTCAAGGGTGTTAAGCCGGATGCCGCTCTTGGCAATCGTCACTGTGTTTTGCCAACCCGCTCGCGTGGTCCATCTGTGGGTCCACTTGTCTTCGGGAACGCTCCAAACCCGCGTAAATGCGTGCCTCGGGGCTCCCGAGCATTCCCGCTAAGTCTCTGATTTCGCTAAATCAAACGTTCTTAAAAGGGCATTGCTCTACCAACTGAGCTACGCGCCCACAGTCGCTCAATCTAACATATACAAAGCACGCGATTCGAGAACAGGCCGGTCACAAGCGGGCTAAGTGGGCAGGTATGTGTCTTCATCAGAGCACTTTTTGGTGTATTCTTTTTTAGCCTCTTCCTGACTTCATCATGTCCAATCCTAGCGTTCCGGAATCCAAGCCTACCGCTGAATCTGCCGCCGCACCCGACGAGTCGTTCAGCGACATGCTGTCCCAGTACGAGAAGAGCCATTCCCGCAAGCGCGAAGACGGCGGCAAGCAACTTGTGGGCACGGTGATCGTTGTTACCGGCGATTCGATTTTCCTCGATATCGGCTTCAAGAGCGAAGGCATTCTGCCCTTGACTCTTCTGCGGGGCGCTGGCGAAACGGTGAAGGCCGGTGATAAGTTGCCGGTTTCAGTTATGGGCCGCGATCCGGAGGGCTACTACCAGCTCACACGCGCCAAAGTCGAGCGGCCAAAGGACTGGTCGGCACTGGAGAAAGCTTTCGCCGACAAGGCGACAATCGTAGGCACGGTGACGGGAGTGATCAAAGGCGGGCTCAGCGTGGACGTGGGAGTGCGGGCGTTCATGCCGGCTTCGCGCAGCGGAGCGCGTGATGCCGCCGAAATGGAAAAACTCGTAGAGCAGGAGATCCTCTGTCGAATCATCAAGCTCGACGTCACTGAGGAAGACGTTGTGGTCGATCGGCGCGCCGTGGCTGAAGAGGAAGAGCGTTCGGTGAAGGAGCGCCGCTATTCGGAGATGAGGGAAGGCGATACGGTGAGCGGCACGGTACGCAGTCTCACCGACTACGGCGCCTTTGTCGATCTGGGCGGCGTGGATGCGTTACTGCACGTGAGCGACATCGCCTGGAGCCGCGTCAGCAAGCCTGCGGACGCGCTCTCGGTGGGGCAGCAGGTCGAAGTCAAAGTGCTCAAGATATCGACGGATTCCAGCAAGCGGCGCATCTCCGTCGGCATGAAGCAGTTGCAGCCGCATCCCTGGGATGCGGTGGCCGGAAAGTACAACGTGGGTGAACGCGTGCGCGGCACGGTGACCCGCGTGGCCGAGTTCGGTGCCTTCGTAGAGCTGGAGCCGGGTATCGAAGGTCTGATCCACGTTTCGGAAATGTCGTGGGGAAAGAAAATGAGGAACGCCAGCACGCTGGTGAAGCCCGGTGAGATTGTCGATACGGTGATTCTAGGTGTGAACACTGGCGAGCGGCGCATGTCGCTCGGCCTGAAACAGGCGCTGGGAGATCCGTGGACCGAAGTGGCGGCACGCTTCGCCGCGGGCACGGCCATTGAAGGGCCGGTCGTGAGCATTACGAAGTTCGGAGCATTCATACAGCTTTCCGAAGGCGTTGAGGGCATGATTCACGTCAGCGACATGAGCGCCGATAAGCGGATCAACCATCCGCAAGAAGTGCTGAAAGTTGGACAACTGGTCAAAGCCCAAGTGCTAGGAATCGATACCGAGAAGCGCCAGATGCGTCTGGGCATGAAGCAACTGGTCCCCAGCGGTCTCGATGAATATACCGCCGAGCATAAGGAAGGCGATGTGGTCACCGGTCGCATGATTGAAGTTACGGGAGAACGCGGACGAGTCGAACTGGGCGAAGGCATCCAGGCCAATTGCCAAATGCATACGGCGGGTTCTGCATCTCCAAAAAACGCGCAGGACCAGCCGGACTTGTCATCCTCAGCACGTAATGCCAAGCCCGATTTGTCGTCGCTCGGGTCTATGCTGCAGGCGCGCTGGAAAAGCGGAGCGCCCGCCGGCGTTGCGGAACCAGATTCCGTTCGCTCCGGGCAGATTCGCAAGTTCAAGATCGTCAAACTCGATGCGGCGGCGAAGAAGATTGAACTGGAACTCGCCTAGCCCCGCTCCGTTCAACCTGACGAATGAACGATATTCGTTGAAAGGCCGCAGTATCCCCCACGATTCCTGGGTGCAACGGGCTGTTTTCGCCGATTGAGCAAGGTTATGAGGGACGAGGCCTCCTTTTCCACAGGCACATTTTTCCCCAATTTCTGAGAGCGCTAAAGGCCTTGTCTGGAATAGAATAGCGTGCTACATGTAAATCAGCCTATGAGCAGTCCGACCCAAGCTATGAGCGCCCAGACCGAACTTTGGAAAAACTGGGAAGGCCGCGAAGTGGATGACAAATTCCCGCTGCGGCAGTGGCTCGGAAGCTCGGATCACAGCGCCGTATTTCTCACCCAACGGACCGGCACGGGATCGCAGAGGGCAGTCATCAAGCTCATTCGTGTAGAGAGCCTGGACGAAGACGCTCAACTTTCCCGCTGGGCCGCCGCGGCAAAGCTTTCCCATCCCCATCTTATTCGACTATTTGAACGCGGGCGCTGCTCAATCGACGGCACGCGTCTTCTGTACGTCGTTATGGAGTACGCCGATGAGAATTTGGCGGAGATTCTTCCGCTTCGCGCGCTTTCCCCGGCGGAGGTTTCCGAAATGCTCCAGCCTATGGCTGAAGGGCTGGCTTACGTGCATGGGTCTGGGTTAGCGCACGGCCACGTCAGACCGTCGAACATCATGGCAGTCGACAACCATTTGAAGATTTCCGCTGACGGACTTGGCAAGCGCGGAGTGCGCGGCGGCGGACGGGCGCCCAGCCCGTACGACGCGCCTGAGCTTAACGGCAGCGGCCTCTCCCCGGCAGCCGATATTTGGTCGCTCGGGATCACTCTGGTTGCCGTCCTGACGCAGAGAGAACCGCAATTGAAGAATGGCGATCAGGGACGGAGCACCGTCCCGGAATCGATTCCGCAACCGTTCCGCGAAATTGCGCGGCGGTGCTTGCAGGCCGATCCCCGGCAGCGCTGCACGGCGGCCGATATCCTCACCGAGGTTCAAAACCAGGCTCTCGCAGCCAAGCCGCCCCAAACCAAACCGGTTAGTGCGAAGGCTTTCGAAGCGGATCGCTCGCAACCGCGTTCAAAGTGGCGGATTCTCGGACCAGTCTTCATCGCTGTGCTCCTCCTCGTAGCCTGGGCAGGCAACAGGTTCATGTCCCATCGGGCACCGACTCCGGCCCCGTCTGAGGAAACTCGGCCTGCGAACGCCCCGCCCCCTACTGCGGAGACTCGTCCTGCAAATCCTGCGAGCGCCCCCGCCCCAGTTCAGACTCCCGCGGCGAAATCGCCTGCACCGGCTTCACCGAAGGAAAAGCCCGCACAGAAAGGTGTGGCGCGAGGTAGTGTGCTGCAGCAGGTTTTGCCGGACGTCTCGCGGGGCGCGCAGAACACGATCGAGGGCCATGTGAGAGTCAGCGTCCAGGTTTACGTGGACGCTTCCGGAAACGTCTCGCAAGCAAAACTCGTCTCTCCCGGACCGAGCAAATACTTTGCGAATCATGCCTTGGCAGCGGCAAACCGCTGGAAATTCACTCCACCGCAGAGAGATGGGCAAGCCGCCGCTAGCGAATGGGTTTTGCGCTTTCAATTTGCACGGGCGGGCACCCAGGTGTTTCCGGCAGAAACCAAACCTTAGAGCGTCTCAGCGCTCCACTTCTTCGTTTTTCTTCATCTTCCAAACCATCTGCCGCAACATGCCCAGCAGAAATTCCGCGTCGCCGGTTTGCAAATCGAGCCGCCGCACTAAACGGCGAACTGCGCCTTCAAAGGAATCCGACGAGTTCAACTTCGGATAACCGCTGGCGCGCAGGGCCGTGAATAAGGTCTCGGTAATTCGCTCCACCTCGGCGGAAGAGGCGGGACTTCCCTTCTGCGGCTCTGCCATGACGCCGGGGTCGCGCATCAATTCGTAGAGACAAACCGCAACCGCCTGCCCCAGATTCATCGAGAAGTGTTCCTCGCGCGTGGGGATGTGCATCAGCCAGTGACAGTGACTCATGTCTTTGTTGGAAAGCCCGAATTTTTCCGATCCGAACAGCAGAGCGCAACCGCCAGCACCGGATGCAGAAGCAGACAAAAGATGCGCGCGAATGAGAGGCGCGCCCGCTTCCAGACGCTGGAGAGAGTGCTGCAGATCGCGATGACCGATGGCAGTGGTTCCGACCACCAGAGAGCAATCGGCAACCGCCTCGGCTATAGTTTCGTACTTTTCGGCGCTGGCCAGAACTTCCCCCGCGCCCACGGCGGAGCGAGCGCCCTGAAATGCTACATCGTAGGGATTCACCACTCGCAGGCGATGAAATCCAAAGTTACTCATCGCCCGGGCAGCCGCACCAATATTGAGGGGATTGCGCGCGTCCACCAGGACGACGCGCAGAGCATCGAGTTCAGCAGAAACCGGCAAGCTGTTTGTATTCTACGGCAGGCAGTATTCGTAGCAAGCCTTTTGCCGCAGAGCCTTTTGGCAACACGATGCAAATGTAAAAAATTTGTCAAACCTCTGGTCTCGCACTGCAAACGGGCAGAAACGCTGTAAGATTTAGTGTGGAACAAAGGCCAGAATCGAGTGAGGACGGCTTTATGGGTCAAATCGCCACACCCCTGAGCACGGTAAGATCCTTGGATCCGATGAACTCCACGCGGCCGATGGGAAGAATTCTCGTAGTCGAGGACGATCCCGCTGTCCAGAAAGCGCTTAAGCGGCTGTTCGAATCGGAGGGTTACACGGTTGAGATCCAGGCAAGTGGAAAATCTGCCCTGGAGAGCTTCCAGGCGGCACCTCCGGCGGTTGTTATTCTGGACCTTCGTTTACCCAAGCTCTCCGGTAGCGACGTTTGCAAAGAGATCAAAGCCCAGGCGCCGACTTTGCCAATCGTGGTTCTCAGCGCAACCAGCGACGTCTCCGACAAAGTTCTCTTGCTCGAGTTGGGCGCGGACGATTACGTAACCAAGCCCTTCAGCCCGAGGGAATTGCTGGCGCGCGTGCGCGCCGCTTTACGGCACACTTCGAGAACGGCGACTGGCAACCTGGTAAGTTTCGACGGTATCTCGATTGACTTCAAGAAAATGGAGGTCCAGCGCGACGGTAAGGTCGTGGTTTTGACCGCGCAAGAATTCAAGACCCTGCAATTTCTGGTGCAGAACGCTGACCGCGTGATTGGCCGGGATGAATTGCTGAACGAAGTTTGGGGATACCAGAACTACCCTTCGACCCGCACCGTGGACAACCACATCCTGAAGCTTCGCCAAAAACTGGAACGCGACCCTGGCAGTCCGGTACACTTCCGCACAGTACACGGAATGGGTTACAAGTTCGTTCGCTGAGATCCCTTGGCACCTTCAACAGAACCCGCTTCGCAAACCTTTCCAGCACGGTCCGGAAACGCATTGGTCCCCCGAACACGCCTGCGGACGCGCTTTCTGCTCTCGATGGTGCTGATCACCTCCGGCCTTACGGCTTTGAGCCTTCTCGTGGTGCGGCACAGTGTGCAGAGCCACGTGCGGGAAGGCATTGTGCAGGACCTGCGCAATTCCGTCACTACCTACCAGAATTTTCAGCATGATCGCGAAGTCACGTTGACTCATTCCGCCGAGTTGGTCGCCTACCTGCCTATCACGCGAGCCATCATGACTGCTCACGACGCAGCCACCATCCAGGATGCTTCCAAAGACGTGTGGCCATTGACCGGCAGCGATCTTCTGGTGCTGGTCAACCGCAATGGCAAGGTAGTAGCTCTGCATACAAAATCAGCAGGACTGAGCCGCGAGGCGGCTCAGCAACACTTCGAGCAGTCCCTGAACGAAGAGGACTCCAGCCACTGGTGGTTTGGCGACCACCATCTCTACCAGACTTTCGTACAGCCGGTTTATTTCGGTTCCAAGACGGAAGGTCCGTTGCTGGGCTTCCTGATCATCGGCTATGAAATTGATGGCCGCCTGGCCCGCGAGGTCAGCAAGGTCTCGGCCAGCCAGGTCGCCTTCTCCTATGGAGACGAAATCGTGGCCACCACCCTGACCCCGAATCAAACTCAGAGCGCGGGTGTGCGGGCGCTCGCGACGGGCTCCTTGCAAAGCGGGCCGCGGGATGTTGAAGTTGGCCGGGAGAATTTTGTGGCGGCTTCGCTCGATCTTTCGGGCCGCCAGGAAACTCCCGTCCGCTTGACCGTGCTGGGATCCTACGATCAGGCTGCCAGGTTCCTGGATAACCTGAATCGTCTGCTGTTGCTGCTCGGTCTCACGGCGGTCCTGATCGGTAGCGCGCTGGTGTTCGTGATCTCCCACACGTTCACTCGTCCGTTGGCCAGCCTGGTAGAGGGCGTGCGCGCCTTGGAGCACGGAGACTTTTACCACCCTCTTGATCCCCGCGGCAGCGACGAAGTCGCGGAACTGACCTCGGCTTTTGATCGCATGCGAGCGAGCCTGCTCAAGACTCAACAGGCGTTGCTGGAATCGGAGCAGTTGGCCACGATTGGACGCATGGCCAGTTCGATTTCCCATGACCTGCGCCACGCCCTCGCTGCCGTCGTTGCTAATTCTGAGTTTCTTTGCGACGGCGGCCTGACTTCGGCCCAGCGCGAAGAACTGTATCAGGAGGTTCGGTCTGGCGTGAACCAGATGACGGACTTGATCGACTCGCTACTCGAGTTCGCCCGTACCAGAGAGTCCCTGAGCCCAACCTACGCCAGCGTTGCGGAAACAGTGCAGCGAGCCATGCAGGCGGTACGGCTGCACCCGCGCCATCAGGGCACTCAAATCGAGGTCCACTGCACTGGCCGGAGTCTGGTGTGGTTCGATCCCCGCAAGCTGGAGCGTGCTCTCTACAATCTTCTGTTGAATGCCTGTGAGGCGGCTCCTGGCACCGAGGGCAGAGTTCTGGTAACGGTTGAACGCACCGGTCACGCCGTCACCATTGCGGTCTCCGACAACGGTCCCGGCATTGCAGAACCCATCCGTGACAAGTTGTTTCATCCCTTTGTGAGCTTCGGCAAAGAGAATGGCACCGGGCTTGGACTTACGGTCGTGCAGAAGATTGTGCAGGATCACGGTGGCCAGGTCTTGCTGGAACGCACCCCGCACGCCCAAACTGTCTTTCGGATCACGCTTCCCGGCCGCGCTCCGCAAGGTCCGTTGGACGCCAGCGACGACGAAGTTACTGCCCGGTCCTTTTTGCCAGTAGATAGCGATCACGCGACGGAAAAATCAATTCGACATTCGGATACGTAGTCCGCGGCCTCATTTCGCGACGTTTCCGCATGTTGCGCAGGAGGATGGTGTGAAGAACCCTGAACTTCGTGCCAGTATCATCACGGCAGCCGCTTTCATCCTTTTGAACATGTTCGGCCTGAGCATGTCCAGCCGCGCGCAGGAAAAGACGCCCGCGGCGGCATCTCAGCCGGGGGATGCCTCGTTGCGCGAACTCGACTCCCAAGTCCACGAACTGCGCGCGGCGATCGAGCAAATGCGAACCGAGAATGCGAAGTCGCGCGCCGAAATGCAGGAACTGCGTCAGGAATTACAAGAAACGCGCAAGCTTCTGGCACCGCTGGCGGCGGCAATGAATGCGAGTACATCGCCCTCCTCCGCCGCTCACGAATCCACGGCGTACACCCCGAATTCAGCCAACGCCGCTACTCCGGCTTCCCCTGCGGATTTGGGAGGCCGGGTGCAGCGCCTGGAAGAATCCACTCAGCTGCTGGGCTCGAAGATTGACGAACAATACCAGACCAAAGTCGAGACCGCCGCCAAATATCGGGTCAGGCTTTCTGGAATTGTGCTGATGAATGCCTTCCGCAATGTGGGAGCCTCCGACAACCTGGATTTACCCGACTACTCGCAGCCGGGTGCGCCGGGTGGCTCTAACGCCAGCGTCGGGGCTACATTGCGGCAAAGCGAGATTGGCCTTGAAGTTTTTGGGCCAACCGTCGCTGGCGCGAAGAGTTCGGCCAACGTGCAATTCGATTTTGCAGGAGGATTTCCCGCAACCAACAATGGCGTCAACTTTGGTATTGCACGCATGCAAACGGCCAGCCTGCGGCTCGACTGGGAACATACCTCGGTGATCGCAGGCCAGGATTCCCTGTTCATCTCGCCTCTGTCTCCCACATCCTTTGCATCACTCTCCGTTCCGGCCTTCGCCTACGCAGGGAATCTGTGGGGATGGACGCCGCAAGTTCGCGTTGAGCATCGCTTCAATCTTGCCGATCAACAGACGATAACCTTGCAGGCAGGAATTCTCGACAATCTGGATTGGGAGCCTCCCAACAACTCATACTTCCGCTCCGCGCAAGCCGGCGAACGCTCGGGCCAGCCCGCTTACGCAATGCGCAGCGCTTGGTCCAAGTCGGTGTCCGATCATCCGCTAAGCTTTGCCGTAGCTGGTTATTACGGGCGTCAGAACTGGTCGTGGGACCGCTCGGTTGACGCATGGGCCGGCATGACGGACTGGCAGATTCCGATTCTTCGCCGCTTGATGCTTTCCGGTGAATTCTATCGGGGCCGCGGCGTCGGGGGCCTGGGCGCCGCTATCGGCCAATCCGTCCTCTTCGGTGGCAGTCCGGCCTTATCCACTACGAGTATTCGGGGGGTTGATTCCGCCGGAGGATGGACCCAACTCAAGCTCCAACTTACGCCCAAGCTGGAATTGAACGGTATATTCGCCGAAGACAATGCGTTTGCCGGCGACGTCCGGGGCTTCGCCATCGACGCCAACAACTTCGGAGAGATTCTGGGACGCAATCGGGGAGCGCTCGGCAATCTGGTCTACCGCCCTCGGTCCGATCTACTGCTTTCCGCTGAGTTCAGGCGCTTGCACACTTTCCCCATCTATGACAGCGACAGCGTCACCAATCAGGTTAACCTTGCCTTGGGGATACTGTTCTGAACATGACCCACTTTGCCCATGGCCGGATTGTCAGGTGCATCCTGCTGCTGCCGTGTGTGTTGATTTCTGCCGCGGCGCAAGGTGTGGAACTGAAGGGCGTCGAACTCAAGGGCAAAGTGCAGCTCACAAGGAACGGACGCCATGTGAATGACGCTTCAAAAGGTGTAGTCTGGCTTACGCCTCTTGGGACCACTCCTGTGCCTCTCGCCCCGCAGCAGACGTCGCCAATTCCGCAACTTGTGCAGAAGGACAAAAGTTTCCAGCCTTCGCTGCTGGTGATTCCGGCGGGCGGGCAGGTGGAGTTTCCCAACCGGGATCCTTTCTTTCATAATGTCTTTTCATTGTTCGACGGCAAACGCTTCGACCTCGGACTTTACGAAAGCGGCACGACGCAATTTGTGAAGTTCGACAAGCCCGGCATTTCTTTCATCTTCTGCAACATTCATGCCCAGATGAGCGCTGTCGTGGTAGCACTCGATACGCCCTACTATTCGATCTCCAGTTCGCGCGGCGAAATCAGCATCGCGAACGTAGTCCCGGGCCGCTATCAAATGCACGTTTTCCATCCATCAGTTTCGCCGAACGAGCTCGAAGCCGCGGAACGCGAAATTACAGTAACTCCCGGCGACACCTTCATCGGAACCATCACCCTGGCCGAATCGGACCTGGACGTAGCCCACAAGAACAAATACGGCCGCGACTACGATCGCCCCGACCCCGAAAGCCCAGCCTACGCGCGACCGTAGGTTACGAAGCTTCGGGGTTACAGGCAATGCCACGAATCATGTGGGAACGGCCGCCTCGGCCGTTCAGCAAAGCGCAGCGACGCCCTGTTGATTTCTGTTTGGAGGAATTTATGCACACCGCGTGCGCGTTGATTCTATTTGTAGCGGATCAGCGCACAACCTCACCGGCCCTGCCAATTGGCTGGTTGGTCATGTGGCGGCTCTGCGCCAGAAGGAAGAAGGAGCCCATCGGCGGCTGGCTGTCGTACTACTACTATCAGCTTTATCTCGGGGCCATTCTTAGCATCGGGATGGTGGCTGCGCTCAACATCCATAGCTACGTGCCTGAGAATTTCGCGAACCAATCGAAGCTGTTTTACATGTTTCTCTTGTCCGCTGTGCCGAGCCTATTATTACTATTCTTCGAGGTCGCCGCCGCATCGTATCTGTTGGCCTTGAAGACTTGGGACATGGTCGTGCTGTTGAGAAGGGTGCTCATCGCCTCGGCATAGGCTGAAGCCGTAGGCTTGGTTGTGGATGCCCAATATTTCCCTGACAACGTTGCGCTCGGCATGCTCTCCTTCGTGCCCCATCTTTTGTGGATCGGATACTTCTATCGATCGGAGAGGGTCAAACGTGTGTTCAAGACCCGCGATTTGCAGCCAGCACCAGAAGTTGCCGTAGCGTGAGAGATTGTGGAAGCGGGCCCACCTAAACAGTTCGAGGGTGCCCCTCGGGAAGTTGCAGACATGAGAAAGGGCGTGCCGTTTAGCACGCCCTTCTTGCCTTCACCATTTACGTCGCGAACATCTTGGACTTAGTGGTGACCTCCGCCTCCGCCGCTGCTTGAATGACCGCCGCCTCCAGCAGAGGCATGACCACCGCCTCCACTCGGCGCGGTGTGCGAACTGCCGCTGTAACCTCCACGGGATGCACCGTAGCCTTCGCCTCCCGAAGACCGCGGCTGCGCGATCGGCTGCCTCATGTTGAGTTGAGGACGAGAACCGCCGCCGCCCGCGTAACCGGCCGAGCCGGCTCCGCGCGAAATAGTTCCGCGAGAACCGCTGGAGTTCGATGCCGTCCGATTCCAGTAGCTGCCGCCGTCGTTCCTCAAAGTGTCAGCGGCGCCCGCTGCGCGACTCGCGGATTCGCTGCTGTGCGATGCCGGCGTAAAGGACTTCCACTCGCCACCGTTCGATTCGCTACGAGTAGACGAAGCCGACTCCGCACGGTTCGCGGCAGACGCTGGAGTGGTCAAGCCGCCACGATTTGCATTTTCAGCAGCAGTCTTTCCAGTTCCGGCAGCGCCTGTGCCCCGGGATTCTGAAGAGGTCGAGCTCGTCCTCGCGCCAGCCGAAACCGGCGAGAAGCGGCTCTGCTGCATGGACTGCTGTAGATGTGCGGTCTGCTGCTGGAATGATTCCGGATGCGAAGCGCTCTGCGTCCCGAAAAAATGCTGCGAGGCGTTACTGCGAATGGTGGAAGGCGCAGCAGCGCGTCCGCTCGCCGACAAACTGGCGCGCGTCGGGACTACGGGCATGTTGCCCGTCATCATACGAGCACCTCTCAATTGCGCGTGAGTAGCAGCCACCGCCGTGGTTCGACCTGCTCCAAACTTCCCCGCGCCCACAATCGAGAGCGCTCCGCCGATGTGTGCATCGTTAATGTGCGCCAGGTTCGAGAACTGCGTTCCCGCATGCAATGGCGCGATTCCTCCGAAGCGGTTCAGCGTGCCAAACCGGTTGAAGCCTACAACGCCGAAGCGGCCGCCATATCCGCCCCACCACGGAAAGAACCGATCGCAAGGCCCAATGGGCAACCATCCGAAGCCGCTCCATCCCCCCCAACCAAGACCAAATCCCCAACCGCCTCCGAATCCGAAAAACGACACATACGCGGGAGCCCAGAACGGACGATAGAATCCGCCCCACACCGGTCCCGGCCACCAAGCCCACGAATTGCCGTACCACATCCAGCGCCCGTAGTGATACGGCGCCCAGCCCCAAGGCTCAAAGCCAACCCAGGTCCAGCCGTAGAAAGGTTCCCACACCCAGTTGCCATCGCGATATGGAGCCCAACCCTCCGGCTCATTCGGCACCCAGACCTGACCGTAGTCTGGCGCGTCTTCCCAGCTTCCGTTAGCGTCAAGGTCTTCTGCGCCAACATAGTACTTGTTGGTATGCTCCCACGCAGCGGCTTCGTGAATCATGCGGTCGCGGTCGATGTTCCAGCGGTCCCAATCGTCTCGCTCGGGAGCTGCGCTGATCTTGTACTTCGCGTCGGCGCCGGAACCGCGTACGGTCGCCATCTCACCCTGCTTTACCGAGCCAATGCCCTGGGGAGTTGATATCTCCGCCTCACCCTTGCGGACGATAACGATCGAGTCGCCATCCGGTCGCACTTCAATGCGGAACACACCATCTTTATGTGCGGGATGAACCGCAACATTCGGCGTGTCGATCTCCGGTTCAGCCTCGCTCTCGCCAAACACGGAGTAATTCGCCAAACCCTGACCCACCTGAATCTGAATGTATTTGTGTGTGAAGTTCGCGATGGTGGCCTGCGCGTTCGATCCAAGGCGGAGAATGTTGGCGAAGTCGAGTTGCACCTCGGCGCGCCCGCCTGCTCCGGTGGAAACCTTGTCGCCGTTCACTGCCGGCTGATTCAATACCGCCGCCGACCACGTGCCTGAATCTCCTCGCTGCGTCGACACCTCGCCGTGAGTCATGCTGATGCGGCCCACGCCCTGGTCGGTCTTGGCGGGGGCTTCGCCCGACGGTCCACCCGGCTGAGCTTCCTCTGTCAGTTTCGGAGTCGCCGCGGGTTGAGCCGGTTGGTCGGTCTGCGCCGTTTGCGCGGATTTAATCTGCCCTATTTCCATCGGTGCGCTCGGCTGCTCCGAGGGTCCGGGACCTTCTTTTGTCGTCTGCGCTTGCACGCAGATTGAGAGCCCGCCCGCGAGCGCCAGAGTTAAGATTGCGAGCCTTGCTAAGAATTTTTCTTTCATAATCCACCTCATGCCAAACTCGTCCAGCGTCGGACTAGCCCCGAAAATCCGAAGTCGACGTTGTAGTGGGGAGCAACTGCCATGCCAAGAGAGGCAGCGGCATGCAATTCTCCAACTCATTTGTTTTCAGGCGAAAACAGTGAATAACTCAAGAAACACTAAAGGATGGAATGCAGCGCCTGGTGGCCACTCTCAGCCAACGTGGTGGTTTTCAGCCATCGAGGGTCTACGCTTCTTTCTCTCCCTCGTCCGCAATCCCAATCTTCGACAGCCGATAGCGCAGCGCGTTCCTCGACAACCCTAGCAGCCTCGCCGCCTGACTCTTATTGCCGTTCGCGCGCCGCAGCGCCTCGCGAATCATTTCATCCTCCCAGTGCTCCAGCGTCATACCCTCGGGAAGAAATCCGCTGACAGCGTTGGCGGCTTTGGCCGGACGCAAATCCAGATGAATGTCCGACGCATCCAGCACCGGGCCCTTGGCCAGCGCGCATGCCCGCTCGATAATGTTCTGCAACTCGCGCACATTGCCCGGCCAGTGATAATTCACCAGAATCTGCATCGCCTCCGGCGTAATGCTCTTCACCAGCTTTCCGAAATCTCCGGCAAAGCGCGAAATAAAAAGATTCACTAGGTCGGGAATGTCTTCTTTGCGCTGGCGCAGCGGGGCAATGTCGATGGGCACAACATTCAGGCGATAATAGAGATCCTCGCGAAACGTTCCCTGCTCGAGCGCTTCGCGCAGATCGCGGTTGGTGGCCGCGATCAGCCGCACATCGACCTTCACCGTGCGCGTGCCGCCGAGCCGCTCAAACTCGCGCTCCTGCAGTACGCGCAGTAACTTCACCTGAGTCGCCGGCGGCACATCGCCGATCTCGTCGAGGAACAGCGTTCCCTTATCGGCCAATTCGAACTTCCCTGGCTTGCTCCCGGTTGCGCCGGTGAAGGCGCCCTTCTCGTAGCCAAAGAGTTCGCTCTCCAGAAGATTCTCTGGAATCGCTGTGCTATTGATCTTGATGAAAGGCCCCGAAGCTCGCCGCGATTTTTCATGAATCGCGCGCGCGATTAGGTCCTTGCCTACGCCGCTCTCCCCTCCCAGCAGCACGGTCGAATTGGTGGGGGCCACGCGCTCCACCGTCGCGAGAACTTCCTGCATCTTTACGCTGCGCGCCACCACATTGGGATGCGCATAGCGCTTGCCGAGCGCCTCGCGCAGCGAACGGTTCTCCTCGCGCAAGTTGTGGACATCCAGTTCCTTACGGATTACCATGCGCATCTCGCCCAGCGAGAATGGCTTCAGCACATAGTCACTGGCCCCGGCCTTCATGGCTTCCACCGCAGTTTCCACACTGCCGAAAGCCGTCATCACCACCACCGGCAGCGCGGCATTCTGCTGTTTGATCGCGTGCAGGAATTCAAGGCCGTTCATCCCCGGCAGCTTCAGATCCGTTACCACAAGATCAACGGCGTTCTCGCGCAGAAGTTTCAGCCCGGCCTCCGCGTCACTCGCCGAAAGCGTTGTGAAGCCGTCTTCGCCGAGATTCAGCTCGAGCAGACGGCGCATCTTCGCTTCGTCTTCGACTATTAGAATCGTTGACATATTAGTTGGCAGTTACTCGCCGCTTGCCATCTCTCCACCACAAGCTGAACGCTATTCATTGGAGCGCAACCCATATTTAAGATCTCTGTGCGGCGCCGACTTCGTTGCTCGCGGGAAGAAAGATCACGAAACAGGCCCCGTGCTGATTGCCCCCGCTATCCTCGACGCGAATCGTTCCATGATGCCCGTCAATAATCCGGGAGACAATCGATAACCCCAATCCCACTCCCGTTTTCTTGGTGGTCACGAACGGATTGAATATCTGCTCTCGCAGTTCTGCTGGAATTCCCGGCCCCGTGTCTTCGATCCGCACTTCCACTCCGTCTCGGCTCGCGCTGTTCACCCTCGCCGCCATCACCCGCAATATTCCACCATTGCTGCCCATCGCATCGTAGGCATTTTGAATCAGATTCACAAACGCCTGCTCGGAGAGACTTTCATCCAATGGAACCAAGGGCAAGTGCGGCTCATACTGCCGTTCCACGCGCACCAACCTCTGTTCGCCTTTTCGCGCTGAAGACAAAGATACGTCGTGCAGCGCGCGTTCCAGCACTACAGTAATTTCCTGTGGCAACAACTCCGCGCGAAGAGGCCTCGCAAAATCAAGAAACCGGGTTACCAGCGCGCTCAAACGATTGGTTTCACTCGAAATGTAACCCGCCAGTTCGCTGGCCAGCGGATTCGATTCCCCTAGCTTCTGATGGAGCATTTCCGCGGATCCCTTGATCACTCCCAACGGATTGCGGATCTCGTGTGCCAGGCCAGCGGACATCTGCCCTAGCGCCGCCAGTCGCTCCGAGCGCCGCGCCTCCTCCTGGGCCTGCTCCAACTTGCGGTTGGTTTCGGCCAGCGTCCCAGCCAATTCCTGGTAGCGTGTGATCTGGCGACGGTTCTCCACCACAAAGCGGTTCACCACCATGGCCGCGAGGAAAAAGAAGACAATTCGGATCGCGAGCAGACCGTAGTTTTCCGGCGTGATTTCATATTCCTGAAGCGCCGGATAAAGATATGAGCAATAGGCCGCCGAGGCCAGCGCCGTCCACAACAACGTTCCCAACGGACTGAAGTATTCCGCAGCCGTGACGATCGGAACATAGAAAATTGGGTAGTAGCTGCTATTGATCCCGACCTCGCCCGTGTGATCAATGAGCAAAGTCGCAAGCGCGACCTTGAGCAGCACAATGAATGCCGCTCCCCGCCGCGGAGCCCGCGCCAAAAGCCAACTCTCACTGAACTGCACCACCCCGATGGCCAGCAGCGTGAGCTGTTTATGGATCTCCGCCACCGGCGGCAGCGCCGCCAGTACGGCCAAAAACGACAGCCAAAGAACATCCATCCAGTTAAACGTCGGACGTTTCTGTTCGTTCATGGCAGGATCGCTACAAACAAATGCGCCGGGAGCGGACTGGTTCCCCGCCTCCCCGGCGCTATAGCCTTTTCACCAGTCGGTCCGCGGACAAGTCGCATCGCATGCGAACCTATCAGACCGCACCTAGGTGCTTTACGTCAATGTCCTCTCCCGTTCCTGGCAATTCCGAATCAGCGAGTGACGGGCTTCGGCGAGATCTTATCCAACATTAGATTCAATTCCAGCACGTTCACCCGGGGCTCGCCAAGAAATCCGAACTGCCGCGACTCCGTATGCTGGCGCACCGCTTCGCGAACTTTGTCCTCGCTCAGCCCACGCTGCCTCGCGATGCGCGGCACCTGAAATTCCGCCGCCTCGGGCGAGATATGAGGATCGAGCCCCGAACCTGACGTAGTCAGCAAATCCATTGGGATCGCGGCCCCAGGATTCTCCACCTGCAATCGATCAGCATCAACCTGCACCCTCGCGATGAGCGATTGGTTGGTCGGCCCGAGATTTGATCCGCTGGAATTGCCAGCGTCATAGCCAGTTCCAGCGCTCGATGGACGCGAGTGGAAATAACCCGGCGAGGAAAATGACTGCCCGATCAATCGCGATCCCACCACCGTGCCGTTCCGCGTCAACAGTTCTCCATTGGCCTGCCTCGGAAACAAAACCTGCGCCAGTCCTGTAATCAAGAGCGGAAACAGCAGACCAAATAACACCGTCGTCACGAGCGTCATGAGCACCGCAGTGATCAGATTTCTTTTCATAATTGCCCTTACGCCAGTCGCCTCAGGCCGCTGCCTCATGCCAACCCAGCCCGCACAATCAGAAGGTCGATAAGCTTGATTCCTATAAACGGCACGATCACTCCGCCGACACCGTACACAAGCAAATTGCGGCGCAGCAGCACAGCCGCTCCCTGCGGAACATATTTCACACCGCGCAGGGCCAGCGGAATCAGCGCCACGATGATCAGCGCATTAAAGATGACTGCCGACAGGATCGCCGATTGCGGCGTCGCCAACCGCATCACGTTGAGCGCCTGCAAAACAGGAAACGTTCCGGCAAACATCGCGGGAATAATGGCAAAATATTTGGCTACGTCATTCGAGATGGAAAACGTAGTCAGAGCGCCCCGCGTCATCAGTAACTGCTTGCCGATTTCCACGATCTCAATCAGCTTGGTCGGATTCGAATCCAGGTCCACCATGTTGCCGGCTTCCTTCGCCGCCTGCGTGCCCGTGTTCATAGCGACGCCGACATCGGCCTGCGCCAGTGCCGGCGCATCGTTGGTGCCGTCGCCCGTCATCGCAACCAGTTTTCCCTGTCCCTGTTCGCGGCGGATCAAGTCCAGCTTGTCCTTCGGCGTCGCCTGGGCCAGGAAGTCGTCTACGCCTGCTTCGGTGGCAATCGCCGCCGCCGTCAGCGGATTATCCCCCGTGATCATCACCGTCTTGATTCCCATCGCGCGCAACTGGTCAAAACGCTGCCGCATGCCGCCCTTCACGATATCTTTGAGTTGAATCACTCCCATGGCCCGGCCGTTTTCCGCCACTACCAGCGGCGTTCCTCCCGAACGCGCAATCGCCTCCACTGCGGCTCGCACTTCTGCGGGAAGCGAACTGCCCTGCTCCTCCAGATACTTGGCAACCGCGTCCGTCGCGCCCTTGCGGATGGCGCGCCCATCCAGATTCACGCCTGACATGCGAGTCGTCGCGCTGAACGGAATAAACTCGGCATCGTGAGAGCTCATTTCGCGTCCGCGCAATCCGTATTTTTCTTTGGCCAAGACCACAATCGAGCGCCCCTCTGGAGTCTCGTCGGCGAGCGAAGAGAGTTGCGCCGAATCTGCAAGCATCGCCTCGGTCACGCCCGGCGCCGTGATGAACTCCGTGGCTTGCCGGTTGCCGAGCGTGATGGTCCCTGTCTTGTCGAGGAGCAATGTATTCACATCGCCGGCAGCTTCCACCGCGCGCCCTGACATCGCCAGCACATTGTGCTGCACCAGTCGGTCCATACCCGCAATGCCGATGGCCGAAAGCAATCCGCCGATCGTGGTCGGAATCAGGCACACCAATAAAGACACCAGCACGAACACCGTCTGCGGTGCCCCCGCATAAATCGCAAAAGGCTGCAGCGTGACCACCGCCAGCAGAAACACAATCGTCAGGCCAGCCAGCAAAATATTCAGCGCAATCTCATTCGGGGTCTTCTGCCGCTCCGCACCTTCCACCAGCGCGATCATGCGATCGAGAAAAGTTTCGCCGGGATTCGATGTAATCTTGACCTTTATCCAGTCGGAAAGCACGCGCGTTCCGCCAGTCACCGCCGAGCGATCGCCACCCGCTTCGCGAATCACCGGCGCCGACTCGCCCGTAATTGCCGACTCGTCCACCGACGCCACGCCTTCCACGATTTCGCCATCGCCAGGGACAAATTCTCCTGCCTCCACTAGCACCATGTCCCCCGACCGCAACTTAGATCCGGGCACAGTCTCTGTTTTTCCGTCAGGAAGCAGGCGGTTCGCCATCGTCTCGGCTTTGGCACGCCGCAACGCGTCGGCCTGCGCCTTGCCGCGTCCTTCGGCCATCGCTTCGGCAAAGTTGGCAAACAGCACCGTGAACCACAGCCACAGCGTGATCTGCAGATTGAAACCGAATCCGGGCTGCCCGTGCATTCGCTCCAGAATAAGCAGTACGGTTGTCACCACGCTACCTACTTCAACCACAAACATGACAGGATTCCGCATCATGGTCACGGGATGCAGCTTCACGAGCGAATCCCACGCCGCGCGGCGCACAATCTTCAGGTCCCACAGGCTGCGTTTTGATTTCTTGCTTGCCATATTTATGTGAAAAAGCCTACCTAAAAAGTCTTGCCCGCCATCATCAGCAGGTGCTCGAGAATTGGCCCCAGACTAAGCGCTGGGAAAAATGTGAGCGCTCCGACGATCACCACCACGCCGATCAGCAATGCTGTAAACAGCGGCCCAGTCACGGGGAAAGTGCCCAGCGTTGCCGGAGTCTGTTTCTTCCCCGCCAGATTGCCGGCGATCGCCAGCATGGGCAGAATCATCATGAAGCGCCCAAGCAGCATGGCCACACCCAGCGAGGTGTTGTACCAGGGCGTGTTCCCGCTGAATCCGTTGAAGCCAGACCCGTTGTTGGCCACGGAGGAGGTAAAGGCATAAAGCACCTGTGTAAAGCCGTGCGGTCCTGCATTTGAAATGGCCGATGTGCCAAAGCTATACAGCACTGAAATCGCCGTGAACACCAGAATCACCAAAGGAAAGATGAGTATCACCAGCATCGCCATCTTCACGTCGTAAGCTTCGATCTTCTTGCCCAGATACTCCGGCGTGCGGCCTACCATCAATCCGGCAATAAAAACGGAGAGAATGACGAAGACCAGCATTCCATACATCCCTGCGCCCACTCCGCCAAAGATCACCTCACTCAGCATGAGGTTGATCAACGGAACCATCCCGCCCAGCGGCGTGAACGAATCGTGCATGGAGTTGACTGCTCCGCAACTCGTGTCCGTAGTAACTGTCGCAAACAGCGCCGAGTTCGCAACGCCGAACCTCACCTCTTTGCCTTCGAGGTTGCCTGTGGCTGGTTGAAGCGTAGCCGGATGCGGCGCGCTATGTTGCGCCGCCGACGTTACTAAGGGATTGCCCCGCGCCTCCGCCCAATACGCCGTGGTCACTCCCGCAAAGAACAGCAACGCCATCGCTGACCACACGGCCCATCCGTGGCGTGGCGAGCCAGTCATTTTGCCTAGCGTGTAGGTAAACGCGGAGGGTATCGCGAGGATGCAGAACATCTCCAGAAAATTCGTGAACGGCGTGGGATTTTCAAACGGATGCGCGCTGTTGGCATTGAAAAAGCCGCCACCGTTCGTTCCCAGTTCTTTGATAATTTCCTGCGAAGCCGTGGGCCCTTGCGCGATCACCTGCTGACTCACCGTCTGCATCACGGGCTTACCGTCAGGTCCGTTCACAGGTTTCCCATCAGAACCCAGTTGCGGTGTCTGGTAGGGATCGAGCACTTGCACAGTGTCGTAAGGCTTCAGGTTCTGCACCACGCCCTGCGACACCAGCACCAGCGCCCCCACCAGGCAGAGCGGAGCCAGTATCCACAACGTGCCGCGAACCAGATCTACCCAAAAGTTCCCGATAGTCTTCTGTTCGCGCCGCGCAATCCCGCGAATGAACGCGATCGCCAGCGCCATCCCGGCTGCTGCCGAAACCCAATTGTGATAAGCCAGACCCACCATCTGCGTCAGATAGCTCATGGTGGTCTCAGGCGAATAATTCTGCCAGTTCGTGTTAGTCGTGAACGAAGCCGCCGTGTTGAACGCCAGCGCCGGAGGCACTCCGGCCAGCTTTTGCGGATTCCCCGGCAGCCACAACTGCACCCGCTGTAGCACATAAAGCAGGATCATGGAAACGCCGCTGAACAAAAGCAGCGCTAGCGCGTATTCCTTCCAGTCCATCTCATGGCTTTCGTCGACGCCCGTAAGCCGGTAGAGAATCCGTTCGACTGGGCGCATCACCGGGTCCAGCCAGGTGCGCTCGCGCCCGAATACCCGAGCCATGAAGCCGCCGAGAGGCTTGGTGATCAGCAACACCACCAGCAGGAGAAAAAAGATTTGCAGCCACCCGTTCGCCGTCATCAGAATTTCTCCGGCCGCAACATGGCGTACACCAGATACACCAGCAGCCCCGCGCAGATGACCAGCATGATGATCGGTCCAGAACTCATATTTTCCTCAACGCACGCGCTCGCAGAAAACCACATAAGCGAGCGACACCGCAAAGAATAGAATCGTCACCGCCAGAAAGATGACATCTTGCATCGCGAGCCCCTTCGGACTTAGAACTTGACCATGATCGCCATGTCGATGAACTGCTCATCGCGGCGCAGGTCGGGAAACCACACGCTGCTGCCTTGTGCGCTGCAAGCCGTTTGCGCGCCGCTGAGGCTCTCCTGCATGGACGAATTGCCGTCGTTGCAGGCAAAGAATTGCGGATATCCATTGTTGGTATATGGCACCCCACCCGAACCCGGCGGCGTCACTCCACCCCGCCCCGACCAGTACGGCACGCTGGCATGGCGATAGTCGTATTCCCAGCGGAACGTAATGTACTGGCTGGGCATGTAGTCAAACGTGACCGACGAATCCCAGGCCTTGAACGGGTCTGAGGGATTCCCGGTAAAGTAGGGTGCGTTGATCGCCGCCGACGGCGCCGTCTCCCCGTTGATGGGAGGGTCCAGAACCAGATAGCGTCCGGGATTGTTGATCTGTCCTCCGCCGACAGTCAATGCGTACCGGTCTTTCTTGAACCACATGCGGTTGTAGAGCATGAAGCCGATAAAGCTCTGCTTAGGATTGATCCCAGCAGCAAAATGATCACCCCCCACCGACTTCGCATCCTTGGTGTCCCCATGACAGCCCACACCTTGCAGATATATGCCTGCCGAGGTGGTCGTGCTGGGACCGAACTCGCAGCCCATATCGCCGGTGAAGGTAAACGCCATCTTGTCGAGGGTCCTTCCCGGTCTGTCGAAATACTTTATCTCGATGCTGTCATCAGTGTGGACGCGGCCGCGGTTCGGTATGTAAAGGTCGTCATGGCCGAGCCCGTAGTTGTTAGAAACGACGTTCACCCAGGGTCTGGGAGTCCACTTAATCTGTCCACCCACGCCTTTCCGCGAGTTGGCTGAACCATACGATTGCCATCCATTGATGAACCACGGCTCAATCTTCAAATGAGGGTTGGGAAAAATCTGAACTCTCAGCCCGTTGAAAAACCACGGTGTGTTCGAGGAAACATACGAAGGTTGGTAGGCCCAGTTGTCGAAGTTGTAGAAGCTGAACAGCCCGATGTACGACATGAAGATTCCCGCATCAATATTGATCCCGTTTAGTGCATTGATGTGGTAACCGCCGTAGGCTTCCGAGACGTAGCGGTAAGCATCGCTCAGGTCCCACTGGCCCTTCGCCGGACTGGCGTCATTGCGCGGCGTCGCCGTGGAATACATGCCGAACTGGGTCATCAATCGGGCGCGGACGTTGTCAAAGTGGAAGTCGCCGCCAACCCCGAGTTGCTCCAACTGGATCTCGTTGGAGCGGAATATTTCGCTTGACCCACCCATCGAGTTGTCGACGGGCTTGTTGAAATCGTAGGTATAAGAAACATCGGCGCGGATTTCCGGGGTGAAGAACTTTGAATCAAAAGCTGCTTCTTTGGTGCGGGGATTGCCGTTCAGCCAGCTCCAGTCCCAGTCCGAGAAAGGGTCAATCTTGGGCTTCTTCGACGGCGCGTCGGAAGTGTTTACTACCATGGCAGGCTGCCCGGAAACCGCCGTAACGGTTGGGCGGGCAACATTTGCCGCCGCCACCGCGGGAATGCTTGGCCCCGCGTTTGTCCTCGCTGGTTCAAGCGGCGGCGCGCTGCGAACATCCGCAACTGCCGGGCTCTTCTGCTGCTCGACTTCCGCGCGCAAGCGTTCCACTTCAGCTCGCAGCGCCTTCAGTTCATCCCGCATTTCTTGCTGATCTGATCGTTCAGTCGAGCTAGAGCCAGTGTGGGTGGAAGGCGTTGCGGCCTCTTGAGCGGCTTGAGCGCCAGCCCAAGCCGTCAGAAGCAGGAGAAACATCGAAAGCAATGAGACCTGAAGCGTATTCTTTCGCACGATTCTCGTTCTCCAATTCCAGGTAGTAGTTGCCGTGGTCACTTTCATTCAAGCGGGGATCCTCATCAACGTGGATGACGCCCGGAAACGCAAGGTGCCGCTTTTTCTCCGTCTCTGTTTCCCGCTCTATCTCCCTGTGCACTGGAATGACCCAGTAGCAGACCGATGGCGCACTCTCCCGCAGCAGCGCCATCAGAAATCTGAGCATGAACGCCACTCCTGCCAAGGCAATGGCTGCAACCATTACGGTTGCCCACATACTCCTGCCTCCCGCGCAAACAGTTTAGTAAAACATTTCAGGCGTAAAGGTGGTTTAAGGAATTCCTAAAGAATTCGTAAAGGCGGAAATCGACCTGACTCGTTACGTCCAAGAATTCCGCCGCCAAATCCCCGGGCAGACCGCCTCAGCAACCCCACTCCGCTTCGCCCGGCTGAGCAAAATACTGCCGCCCCTTCGCGCGGTCGCTGGTTATCGATTCCAGTTCAAGCAACGCGAGGCGCGCTGCCGCGACGAGTCGCTTCTTTTCCTGTGGGGAAACTTCCTTCCACGAGCCCTGGCCTTCGCTGCTTTTGCCTGAGATCTCAGGCGTCAGTGCTTGATGATAGTGATGGAAGAGTTCCGCTAACCGTTCCGGCGCTACCCCGTGAATCCACATAATTTTTGTCCTCCTAAATCTGTGGCGACTTTTGTCCCGTCACGAGCTATTGGACACGGAAGTGCGAAAAGACCAAATAAGGGCTCCATAAAATGTTTGTAAGGGCTGGAAGATGAACGGGGAGAAGAACTTATGAACCGGGTTCGAAGCGGTACCCAACCCAGGGCTCGGTGAGCAGATACTTCGGCGAGGAGGGATCCGTCTCAATCTTTTTGCGCAGTTGTCCCACGAAGACGCGCAGGTACTCCGGCTGTTCGGTGCTGTTTGGACCCCAGATGGCGGCCAGCAGCGTGCGATGCGTCACCACTTTGCCCGGACGCCGTGCCAGATAAACCAGGAGGTCGAACTCTTTTGGTGTGAGATGAACTTCATGCCCCACAACCTCGACGCAGCGTGCATCCAGATCGATGGAAAAATCACCGGCGGTAATCCTACTGGGCGGCTCCTCGGCCGCCGGCGTCCGCCGCAATTGCGCCCGGATCCGCGCCAGCAGCTCATTCATGCTGAACGGCTTGGTGACGTAGTCATCGGCTCCCGCATCCAGAGCCTCCACTTTGGAGTGATCCTGTCCGCGGACCGAGAGCACGATTATTGGAACCTGCGACATCTTTCGCACCGTCCGGCATAGCTCCACGCCATCCAGATTCGGCATCGCGAGGTCCGTCACCACCACATGCGGGGTCCAGTTCTTCATCAACTCCAGCGCCATCTCCCCGTCATTGGCTACGCGGATGTCATACCCCTGGGCTGAAAGCGTCGTGCGAAGCACGCGCGTGATCTGTGGCTCGTCATCCACTATTAGGATTCGCTTGTGCTCGTTCGTCACTTCTTACTCACCGCATTTCCTGGGTCACGATGTGCACATCCACCGCGGGCGTATCGCGCAGAAATTTGTGAATCGCGGAAAGATAGAAATATCTTTTCCACCCTTTGGTGGCCGACCGCCCGAAAACCACCTGCGTAATGTGATTCTCGCGCACGAATTCCGCAACCTTCTCCGCCACGATCTTGCCTTCGGTCTTTACCACCTTCGCACCCACACTGTCGGCAAAGCGGACATTGTCGGCCAAGGTTCGCTGGTTTTCGTCGCCTTCATCCGCGCCCGTATCCACGTAAAGCACATACAGGTCGCCGTCCATGGCCTGCGCCATGCGGGCTCCGCGCGCAATCAAGTATTGCGCCGCCGGATTGGAACTGATACATACCGCAATCCGCTCCCGCACCTGCAAGAGTTGTCCGTCTTCGTTCTTGAGTTCGGAAAGCGTGCGGTCGACCGCCTGGGTCACCTGTCGCAGCGCGAGTTCGCGCAACGCCACCAGATTTGTGTTCCGGAAGAAATTTGCCAACGCCCGCTCCACCCGCTCGATCGGATAAATATCTCCGCGCTTCATGCGGGTCTGCAATGCTTGCGGAGTAAGATCCGCCATTACAATCTCGCCCGCCCGGCGGATGACCCAGTCCGGCACCGTTTCCCGCACCTGCACTCCTGTCAGGCTGCGGATCGTCGGCGCCAGGCTCTCGATGTGCTGCACGTTCAGCGTGGAAACAACATCGATCCCAGCATCCAGCAACTCAAACACGTCTTCATAGCGCTTCGCATGCTTGCTGCCTTCGATATTGGTGTGGGCCAGTTCATCCACAAGCACCACATGCGGCTTGCGGGCCAAAATGGCGTCCACATCCATTTCTTCGAAGATGGTCGCCTTGTATTCCAGCTTTCTGCGCGGAACCGTCTCCAGGCGCGAAGAAAGTTCCACAATCGGTTTGCGCCCGTGAGTTTCCACCACGCCGATCACGACTTCTTCACCGCGGCTCGCACGCCGCACGCCTTCACTCAGCATGGCGTAGGTTTTCCCCACACCGGGGGCGTACCCCAGAAACAGCTTGAACACCGCCGGCCGCTTGCCGGCATCCACCTCTTTGAGCCATTCGTCAGGAGTCTTGGGCATCGCCGCTATTCTCCACGCCCGAGCGGAAATTGTCGAATCCGAGAGCGGTCGTCTAAAAGCCTTCACCACAGAGGCACAGAGACACAGAGACACAGAGAAAGCTCCAAATCATTCTTGGTTTGTTGTTTCGCGTTCCTCTGTGTCTCTGTGCCTCTGTGGTGAAAGCCTTTTTTCTTTGCTTCCGTTACAATCGTGCCCGTGAAAGCACGCTGGCCACAACCTCTGTTCCGCTATGCCGGCTGCGTTGTGGCCGCGGAGCTGGTCGCACAAATTTATCGGCACGTCGTCCACGTAAACCCCACGACTGTGGCTTTGACATTCCTGCTGATGGTGCTGTGGGTTGCGGCGTATTGGGGATTTCGCTTCTCCGTTTTTCTTGCCCTACTCGCGACGCTCGCCTTTAACTATTATTTTCTTCCTCCCATAGGAACTTTCACCGTCGCCGATCCGCAGAACTGGGTGGCATTATTTGCTTTTCTTGTGACCGCCGGCATCGCCAGCCAGCTCGCCGACCGCGCCCGCCGCCAAGCCGCCGATGCCAATCAGCGCCGTCGCGACGTGGAGCGCCTGTACGCCTTCAGCCAACGCTTGCTCGCCACCGATAACGTAGCCGAACTACTGAATGCGATTCCCGCCTACGTGTGTGATGGATTCGGCGCCAAAGCTGCGGCCATCTACTTGCTCAGTTCCCGCCAGGTTTATCGCACCGACCCCGAAGCCACCTGGCTTGCGCTGCAGGATCTTCAAATGGTCAGTTCGCGAGGCGAGCCGGTCATCGACGCCCAGCGCGGGATTTCTCTGACTCCATTACATCTGGGCACGCGCACCACGGGAGCAGTGGGCATCGCCGGGCCAGCGCTCTCGCGCGCCACTCTGGAGGCTCTGGGCAGCATGATCGGCATCGCCATCGAGCGCGCCGGAGCCATTGAAAAACTCTCTCAGACTGAAGCCGCTCACCAAAGCGAAAACCTGCGAGCAGTCCTGCTCGATTCCGTGACTCATGAACTGCGCACCCCTCTTACCGGAATCAAGGCAGCAGTCACCAGCTTGCTCTCCGACTACCATCTGGACGAAGCGCAGCGCCGCGAGCTGCTCACCGTCATCAACGAAGAAGCAGATCGCCTCGACCGCCTGGTCGGCGAAGCCACGGAGATGGCCCAGCTCGATGCCAACAAGGTTGAACTCCACATGGCTCCCGTAGATATCGCCGCCGTGATCGAGTCCGCTGTGGACGAGTCGAAAGCTGTTCTCGGCCAGCATCCTGTCGATGTGCGCGTGGCTCCATCGCTGCCCAAAGTGCACGTGGATTTCGACCGCATAGCGGAAGTGCTCAAGCAGTTGCTGGAAAACGCTGCCAAGTACTCCCCATCCGCTTCTCCCATCACCATTACTGCCGAACGCAAGGCAGACCGCATCGTTACAAGTGTTACCGATCACGGGGCCGGCATCGACGACTTCGAGCAATCGATGGTCTTCGACAAGTTCTACCGCGGCCGCGACCAGCGCTACAGCGTGCAAGGCACCGGCATGGGATTGGCGATTGCCAAGGCCATTGTCGAAGCTCACAACGGATCGGTCAGCGTCACCAGCCAACTGGGCCGCGGTTCCGTGTTTTCCTTCGAACTCCCGGTTGCTTGAAGAGTGGCCTGTATAGAGACGGCTGCTTTGGCCGCCTGCCCTAAGCGCGACGCTAGTGTGGGGACGGGCGCCTGCGCCCGTCCCGCCGAGCGCAGCGCGGCGTGCTGGCATTTCGCATTGCCGAACCCAACCATAAAACAGTACATTGCTCTTACCATTGGCGTCACGCGCCCCATGACTCTCGCCACTTTGAACGACGTTTTCTTCGCTGCCACCGAGCGCAATCTCGACCGTGTAATGCTCTCCTGCGCCTCCGGAAAATGGCTGCCCATCTCCTCTTCGGATCTTCGCCGCAACGTTGCCGGAACTGTCCACGCACTAAAGCGATGGGGCATCCGTAAAGGCGACCGCGTCGCCATTCTCAGCGAGAACCGCCCCGAGTGGTCCACAGCCGACTTCGCCATCTTGCTGCTCGGCGCTGTCACGGTCCCCGTCTACGCCACGCTAACTCCCCAGCAAACCACTTATACCTTGCGCGACTCCGGCGCCAGCGTCGTTTTCGTTTCTACAGAATTCCAACTCCGCAAGATCCAAACCATTCTCTCCCAAACACAAGTTAAGAAAATCGTGGTCATGGATCACATCAAAATCTCAGGCGATCAAGCTGCAAACTGCGCGCTGATGGATGAATTCATGACGCAGGGGCCGCCCGCTCTCGATCCCCAGACCGGATCCTTCGCCCGCTCTATCCAGCCCGACGACCTCGCCACCATCATCTACACCTCCGGCACCACAGGAATCTCCAAGGGCGTCATGCTGACCCACGGCAACATGGCCTCCAATATCAACTGCTCGCTGCTCGGCTTCGACATGCGCCCCGGGCTGATCAGCATTTCGTTTCTTCCCCTCTCGCATGTAACGGCGCGCCACCTGGATTTCGCCATGTTCTACCACGGCGTCACTCTGGCCTACTGCCCCTTTATGGAACAGCTTTCCGAAACTCTGCTGGAAGTGCGGCCAACCGAATGTGTGGCTGTGCCGCGAGTCTACGAAAAAATCTACGCGAAGACCGAAATGTCGGCTCGCGGCTTCCCCAAACGCGCCATCTACCGCTGGGCACTTTCCGTCGGCAGCGCCAACAAAGCGGCAATTCTCGCAGGAGAAGGTCCCACCTCTCCGAGTTGGAAGATTGCCAACAAACTGGTGTTTTCGAAAATACGCGCAGGAATGGGCGGCAACGTCAAGACTTTCATCTCCGGCGGCGCGCCCCTGGGTCGTGAACTCGCCGAATGGTATGCCACCGTCGGCATCCGCATTCATGAAGGCTACGGCTTGACCGAGACTTCTCCGGTGATCGCCCTCAACACCCCGGTTAGCCATCGCATCGGCACCGTCGGCAAAGTCCTGGCCAACCTCGAAGTTCGCATCGCCGAAGACGGAGAAATCCTGGTCCGGGGCCCTTCAGTTTTCAAGGCGTATTGGAACCGCCCAGAAGAAACCCAAAACGCCTTCCAGGACGACTGGTTCAAGACCGGAGACATCGGCAACATCGATGCCGATGGATATCTTTCCGTTACCGACCGCAAGAAAGAACTGATAAAAACTTCAGGCGGAAAGTTCATTGCCCCGCAGCCCATTGAAAGCTCACTCAAGCTAAACCCTTTGGTAGGCACCGCAGTCATCCTCGGCGACAAGCGCAAATTCTGCTTCGCCATCATCTCTCCCAACTTCACACTTCTTGAAGCATGGGCCGCTAGCCATGACGTTCCTTTTTCCTCGCGCGCCGCGCTCGTCGTCGACGCGAGAGTCAAGGCGCTTTACGAGGGAGTTGTAGAAGAGGTAAACCAGAATCTCGCACGATTCGAACAATTGAAGCGCGTCTTGCTTGTCCCCGACGAGTTCTCCCCCGAGAACGGCGCTCTCACGCCCACCATGAAACTACGCCGCCGCGCGATCGAAGATCGCTATCGCACCCAGATCGACGAACTCTACGCCCAGGCCGAAGCCACCACTTCCCCGTAACTGGCGAGTCCTCCAACGGTCATAGCGAATCACTCCGGGTTTTCTCTCCTCGCCAGCACAAGTTCGGCTCGGCGCTCGCGAAACGTCAACTCCCAGCTCGTGATGGTTACCCGAAACATAGTTCCGTCCTTCGTGACGTGCCGCCACTCTTCTGCCGTGCTTTGGCCTTGCGGGCGGGGATGTTGCGTTTGTCGGAGCAACTCCGGCAGGTCCTCAAGAGGGCGGATGTCGCGTAGCGTCATGCTCAGGAACTCCTGCCGGGAAAAGCCATACTGCTTAACTGCGGCCTCATTTATGTCAAGGAAGGCAAGCGTTTCCCGGTCGAAAATCCACATGGGATGTGCATTCTTAGCGAATGGTATCCCGAGTACTTCACGCTCTGGCACGGTTCCCATAGATCCATCACCGGCTTGTCCGTTCCACAACGGAGAGAAAACGTGAAATCGATGATGCATTCCTCCGTCTCCCAACCACCCGCCATCCGCATATCCCGATATGTGGCACTGCAAGTCGTTCGCACAAGACAAAAGTGGCTACGTCCGCTCATCGCTGTCCCATTCTGACACGTTTTAATTACAATGTGCTCATGACCGATCCACTCCAAATCGCTGGCCGCACCTTTCGTTCCCGCCTCATCGTCGGCACGGGAAAATACAAGTCCTTCCAGGAAACTGCCCGCGCCCTCGAGGCCAGCGGCGCTGAGATGGTCACGGTTGCCGTCCGCCGCATCAACCTCGACCGCGGCAAGGAATCTTTGCTCGACTACATAGATCCCAAAAAATATTTCCTCTTGCCGAACACCGCCGGCTGCTACACCGCCGACGAAGCCATCCGCGCGGCGCGCCTCGGCCGCGAAGTCGGCCTCTCGGACTGGGTAAAGATCGAAGTGATCGGTGATCAAGCCACGCTATATCCGGACGTGCAAGCCACACTCGAGGCGACGCGCGTGCTAGTCGGTGAAGGCTTCACGGTTCTGCCCTACACCTCAGACGATATTGTTTTCGCCAAGCGCCTGGTCGAGGCCGGTGCGGCTGCCGTGATGCCGCTGGGCGCGCCAATCGGCAGTGGCATGGGCATTCAGAACCAGGCCCACATTCGAATTTTGCGCGAAATGATCACTGGTGTCCCGTTGATTGTGGATGCCGGTGTGGGCACAGCGTCGGATGCCGCCATCGCGATGGAACTCGGCGCTGACGCCGTCCTGATGAATACCGGCATCGCCGGTGCGCAAGAGCCGGTCTTGATGGCCGAAGCCATGCGTCACGGTGTAATAGCCGGACGCCAAGCCTACCTCGCAGGCCGCATGCCGAAGAAGTTGTACGCCACAGCCAGTTCCCCTCTGGAAGGAGTAGTGCGGTAGGTGCCCGGCGTCCAATAGCGCCGGCATCTCGCCGGCTGTCCCGGCGGCGTCCTCGCCGCCGGCCTCGACCACAAAACAGATGTCGGCAAAATAAGAAAAGGGCGGCTGCAGCCGCCCGAATCACAACCAAATCTCACTCACAACATCTTCACGCCATTCACATGAACGGAATCCCCATTCACAGTTCCGGTCACTGCGACGTGGTGTCCCGCATGACCCTTTAGAGCGTCCTGGTTATCCACCGCTAGGACTTTCTGGTCGCCGTCGGTTACGATCACCATCTTCTCACCCCCGGCCACGCACTTTTGGGCGCACGCCGCGCCAGCAGCGCTGGCCATCTTCGTGCCGCATTTCGCGTCAGTCACCCACCCGTTGACGGTCGTGCTCGTCCCCATATCGTCAAACGCCAAGGCGGTCAGGGCAAACACAAAGCAGATCGCAAGACAAAGCACTAGAACTTTTCTCATTGCCGGGTATCTCCTTTTTTGATGTTCCGGTCGCGTCCCCAAGCTCGCAGGAGTGGCAGGAATTCTAATCGTACGTCCGGCAGCAACTCAACCAAAGCCGACCGCCGATTAACGTCCCGAACTATACCACAGAGGAACTCGACGAATGTCACGCACCCGCAGCATTCCAGGAGGGAGATTTTCAGAACCAATCGTGACTCAAACTCACTTCTTCGCCGAGTGATTGGCAGGGGGAGGATTCGACGGTGGTGGTGGGACGTACACGTACTCCCCGGGGCGCAAATAGCGCAACTGTTCGCGCGCTTCCTTCTCGATCGCTTTTTCGTCGGTCTTCAATCCCTGAATTCTCTGCGCGTAGAGTTCATTTTCCTTCGTTTCTTGCAGGATGCGCCTCTGCAGCGATTCATACTCCATCCGCTTCTGTTTGTAGACAATCATGCCGTTCGCGCCAAACATCACATGCACGAAGAGCAAGCACGCAAGCAACGTGACCGTGATCGTCGCAATGCGCCGCCGTAAGGCATACACACGCGTCCCAAACGGACGAGCAATTTGCATCCACGATGCAGCCAGCGCCTCGGCCTGCGGCGCCCTTTCGGCCATCGCGCGGAGCCCATCCTGCGCGCTCGGAAATCGCCGGATTCTTGAAATTTCCTTTACTCGAAAATCCATCGCTTGGCCGCCTCGCTCAACTTCTCCAGACCCCGCTCGCTGCGCGCTTCCGAGTACACGCGCACCACTGGCTCAGTTCCCGAAAGCCGGTAGCACACCCACGAGCCGTCTTCGAAAACCAGCTTCAACCCATCCTTACGAACTACGTCGCTAATTCCACGCCCACAGAACTCTTGCGGATCAAACCTCAACTTCTCAGTGAACTTCTCCTTCACCTCCGGCGTCAAGCGGAAGTTCTGCCGTTGCGGATAATAGGAACCAACTTGGTTACATAATGCCTTCAATTGCTCGCCCAGCGATTTTCCACGCCGCGCCACCATCTCGCAGCACAGCAAACCTGCCAGCAGTCCGTCTTTCTCCGGCACGTGATGCCGGATCGAAAGTCCGGCGCTTTCTTCTCCGCCAATCGCAATCTTGTCCTGCATGATCAGTTCGCCGATGTACTTGAATCCCACCGGCGTCTCGTAAAGTTCCACGCCGCGCGCCTTGGCGATGGCATTGATCAAGTTCGTGGTGGCCACCGACTTGGCCACGCCGTTCTTCCACCCCCGGCTCTCCACCAGATAGTCGAACAGCAAAGCAATCACGTAGTTCGGCTGCAGAAAGGTCCCGTCCGCATCGACAATCCCGAAGCGATCCGCGTCGCCGTCGGTCGCAATCCCAATGTGCGCTCCCGTGGCCCGCATCTTTTGTCGCAGATCGTCCAACAGATGGTCGTCCGGCTCCGGTGCATGCCCGCCAAACAGCACGTCCCGATAGTCGTGGACTGTGGCAACCTTAACCCCGGCCTCGCTCAGCAATCCGTCTGAGTATCCCCGCGACGAGCCCCACATGGGATCAAAACAAACGTTCAGGTTTGCTTTGCGGATCACTTCCAGGTCCACAATCTCGCCCAGCCGCTTCAGATAAGCCGGCTTCACGTCGAGAGTTTCCGCGACGACAACTCCGCCGCTTGTCGTTGCAACCGGCGCCGAGAGCGTGCTGTCTCCCGCGCTAATCTCAGCTTCAATCTTTTTCGTGACTTCCGGCAGCGCCGGGCAACCATCCGGCGTCGAGAACTTGATCCCGTTGTATTCCGGGGGATTGTGCGAAGCAGTAAAGTTGATTACTCCGTCGGCCTTGGTTTGGACAACCGCATGGGCGAACGCCGGAGTCGGCGCAGGTTCTGCGACCATGAGTGGCGTAATTCCGTGCGCCGTCAGAATCTCCGCCGCCATCGAACAGAAAGTCTCGCCCAGAAACCGGGGATCGCGCCCCACAATCACGCGCGCGCCCGGCTTCTTCTGAGCCGCGACGTAGCGCGCGATGCCGCTCACCGCGCGCCGCACGTTGGCAAACGTAAATTCTTCCGCCATTACCGCCCGCCAACCCGATGTGCCAAACTTGATTTGCGTTAGCATGCTCTGTCCCTCAAACGCTCGCTTGCAGTGCTACCCTCTCAGCTGCTGGCCTTGGGCTGAAGGCTGAGACCTGACACAGCTGAGAGCCGATTTTATATGACCGACAAACGAATCGTCCTCACCACCGCCGGCTCAGAAGAAGAAGCCCGCAAGATCGCCCTCGCCCTGGTAGACCGCCACGCAGCAGCCTGCGTCAACGTTGTCCCACAAAACCTCTCGATCTTTCGCTGGCAAGGGAACGTGGAAGAAGCTCGCGAATGGCTCTTGATCGTGAAGACAACTGCCGCGGCTTTCGACCAGGTCCGCCGCGTGATTGCAGAACTCCATTCCTATGATGTCCCGGAATGCATCTGCCTCGCCATCGAAGACGGATCGCCTGCTTATCTGGAATGGATCGCCGAATCTGTTTCCGCTAGAGAATCTGAAAAATAGCGCCCCGGGAGCGCGCCATGCGAAAACAACGATTAGAGGGTTCCGCGTATCCTTGTAGATCCCTGGCAAGAAAGTTTCTAAATAGCCGCCAAACCCATTTCCAGGTCGTCAAGAATATCCTCGACATCCTCGATGCCCACCGAGATGCGCACCATGCCGTCTGTAATCCCAATCGCCTTTCGACCCTTCTCTCCCAGCCCCGCGTGCGTCATCGTCGCCGGATGCGAGATCAGCGTCTCCACTCCTCCCAGCGATTCCGCCAGCGAGCACACGCGCAGTTTCTTCAGCATCCTGTTGGCGTTCTTCAACGATCCCGTTTCGAACGTGATCATCGATCCGAAGCCGCTCATCTGCCGCTTCGCCAGTTCATGCTGAGGATGGTCCGCCAGGCCGGGATAGAAAACTTTGCTGACCTTTTTATGCTTCGCCAGAAAGTTCGCAACAACACGCCCGTTGCGGTCATGGATCTCCATGCGCGCCGCCAGTGTCTTCACCCCGCGCAGCAGCAGCCAGCATTCAAACGGAGAAAGTATCGCCCCCGCGGCCTTCTGCAGAAAGGCAAGCTTCTCAGCCTGCTCCGGCTTGCTGCATACCACCACGCCGCCCAGTCCGTCGCTGTGCCCGTTGAGAAATTTCGTGGTCGAATGCAGTACCATGTCCGCGCCCAGCGCCAGCGGTTGCTGAAAGTAAGGAGACATGAAGGTGTTGTCCACCACCAGTTCAACTTTCTTGCGCCGGCAAATCTGGCTGATTGCCGCCAGATCACTTAACTGCATCAGCGGATTCGTCGGCGTCTCCACGTACACCATCCGCGTGTTCCTCCGGATGGCCCGCTCTACGTTCCTCGCATCCGATGTATCCACATACGAAAACTGCAAACCAAATCCAGTCAGCACCTGGTTAAACAGCCGAGGCGTTCCGCCATACAAATCGTGCCCGCACACGACATGATCGCCCGACTTCAGCATACAGGCGACCGCGTTGATAGCCGCCATTCCGCTGGCAAACACTGGCGCCGCAACGCCGCCTTCAAGCGATGCCAGATTCTGCTCCAGCCGCGTCCGCGTAGGGTTCGACACCCGCGAATACTCGTAGCCTTTGTTCTCGCCGATGCCCTGCTGCACGTACGTAGAAGTGGGATAGATAGGAACAGTGACTGCGCCGGTCAAGGGATCCGGCTCCTGCCCATCGTGGATCGCGCGAGTAGCAAATCCGGCTTTTCTATTCTTGTTCATGCAGACCTTATGGATCTCATCAGGTTCTCCCAGCTTTCCGGCTGACACAGCCTAAGGCGACCGGCGACCTAGACCCCACCCTCAAAAATTTTCTTCGACAAATACCGCTCGGCCGAATCCGGAATAATCGTCGCCACCCTTTTTCCGGTGCCCAGATGCCGCGCCACTTCTAACGACGCAAACACCGCGGCTCCTCCGCTCGATCCCGCCAACACACCTTCCCGCCCGGCGAGTTGCTTCACCGTCTCAAAGGCATTCTCGTCCGTCACCATGATCACGCCGTCGCATACCGAAGCGTCGAACGTCTTCGGGATGAAACTCACTCCGATCCCTTCCACTTTGTGCGGCCCCGGCTGCCCGCCGGCCAGAATCGAACCCTGCGTTTCCACGGCGAACGCCCGCACTCCCGGCAGATGCTCCTTCATGTAGCGCGCCACACCGGTAAAAGTCCCGCAAGTGCCGCAGCCCAAAACCACCGCATCCACTCTCCCAGCCATCTGTTCGAACATCTCGACCGCAGTCGTTTCGTAGTGGTAATCGGGATTCGCCATGTTCTCAAACTGCCCCGCCATAAACGCGCTGGCATCGCCGGCTACCAATTCCTTAGCGCGCCGGATCGCCCCCTGCATGCCCTCCGCGTCCGGAGTCCGCTCGACCTCCGCACCCAGCGCACGCATGATTGTCACTTTCTCCTGCGAGAAGTTTTCCGGCACAAACAGCCTGACCTTATATCCGCGATTCACTCCTATCAGCGCCAGCCCTATCCCCGTATTGCCCGCCGTAGCTTCGACAATCGTCCCGCCGGGAGTGAGCTTCCCTTCTCGCTCCGCTCTTCGGATGATCCCGATAGCAGCGCGATCTTTCACGCTACCGCCCGGATTCAGATATTCCAGTTTGGCGAAGATGTCGGCCGATCCGGCGGGAACCAGCCGTTTCAGTCGGAGCATGGGAGTGCCGCCGACCAGGTCGGTAATGTCATCGACGACTCCAAGATGAGAGACTTCAGAGTTTTTCAGGTGCACGCTACAGGGTAAGGGTAGAGTTCGGAATCGTCAATTGCCACGGCTGCGGACTAGGCGCCTAGATCGCGATCAAAGTAAAGCATCGCTTGAAGTAAGCATCGGTAATCATACAAGACAATAGCCGGCAAGAGAGGCGGAGGGTACTGTGGATGCAAGCAGTTGTGCGGAAAAGGCGGGAGTCTGTTTGCTGAAATTGCGCAAGCTTGTTTGCGGCGCGCTAATCTTTGTTTTGGCGGCGTCACTGATGGCGCAGGACCTCGGGCGGGCGATGCTCCACAGCGATGGAGGAGCCTGGCTCAACGGGAAGCCTGCGCCCAATTCCTCTGCGATTTTTCCGCATGACCTGGTGCAGACGCGAAATGAAAGCACGGCCAGAATCGACGTTGACGGTTCCACCGTAACGATCCAACCTGGCACGATGGTGCAATATGAGGGAGACGAACTCTTCCTCGACCACGGCAGCCTGCAACTGAGCAGCACGGGCGGAATGAAAGTGCGCGTGAACTGCATGACGATCATTCCCCTAACACAAGAGCGGACTCGTTACGACGTCATAGAAGCCGCTGGAAAAGTGATGGTAGTCGCACGCGATAACGATGTCGGGATTCACTACCGGCGTGTGGCTGCCCGGCGGTTAAAAGACGGCGGATCGTCGGACGAGACAGTACACCGAAGCGAACAAGTCACTCGCGAGGAACGATGCGGTGCAGAGGGCCAACCTGCCCCGTTCGACGGCAACGGACCGATCCTAAACAGCCCTTGGGCCAGGGGAGCTGGAGTCGCCGTGATCGGCATACTCACGTGCTGGGCTGTCTGCCGTGGAGACGAACCCGTCAGTCCACACAAACCAGACAATCCGTAACCGCTGCAACCCTTCAAGCAAGCCTATTCGACCGGCCCTGTCTAGCTGCCACTATGCAGTCGATCGATGTCAGCGTTGGTGTAGGTGCGATTCGCGTGCCGGGTTTGAGCCCTGCCGTACGCCGCCGCTTCCACCAGTGTGAGTCCGTACCCGCGTTCTCGCAATGCCTTCGGGATGGTCATCTGCCAGACTCCGGTATCGAGAATGCTCGCCGGCAGTTGATTGGCGGATGTTTCAGACGCGGAGCTGATCTCAATGATTTCAGCCTGAGGTGCGCCGTAGAAGATCGGAAGCAAATCCATCTTGGGCAGAGCGTCTGGCGTTGACGGCAAGACATTCTGATTTCCGGCTCCGGCAATGAGGCCGCCGGTGGCATTGCTGGCGCCAACTTCTAGAGGCGATCCCGCCAGCGATATGGAAGGGGTGGAAATGGGACGCGCGAACAAGAGCGAACCATTTTTCGTCACGTCAGAATTGATCAAATACTGCGGACCTGAGGAGAAATTTGTGTCTTGTCCAAAAGCAATTCCGGCGGAAAGAACGAGCAACATAGAACAAAAGAAAACGCGCATAGAACCTCCGCGGTGCGGCAACTATAAATTATCAAGCAGAGGAATCGGGTGCGGCCAGAGTCGTTGGACCCTACTTCCCGCTCTGGTCTTCTTTAATCAGGATAGGGTCGTCGGGCTCAATCGACTGCAACTCCCGCCGCCGGCGGCGGCCGGCGCGCAGCAGGAAAAACATGTAGAAAACGATCCCAAGATTGGCAACTAATATCGTGCAACGCAGTCCGGTGACTCCCCGCATGAGGCCGCGGATTTCGAGTGGGAGAAACAGAGTCCCAGATACGAGAGCAAGCCATTCCGCCCAGGTACGTTGCCCCCACAGGCCGTAGGCCTCAACAAAACGTAACAAAGAATAAGCAAAAGCAAGTTCTGCTGCCGCCCACAAGCGGGCATCGGTGAGCCGGTCTGCGAAATCGAGAAAGAGCTGCGCCGAGTGCCGGTCAGTGCTCACGTGCAACAGGGCCAACAGGCTTTCGGCAATCACCCAGGCATCCTTGTGCACGAGCAGGAGGGCGCTCAGACCAATCAGCAAAACGAAAATGCCCTTGGCGAATTCGAAAGAAGCAACCGCCCGCAGCAGATTTCTCTGGGCGCGTTTCAAGTCGATTTTCATTGCGGGCGAAAGCATGCGGCGCGCTGGGAACTCACAGAGTAGCACGGTTGCCGCGTCGTTCTGACGTTACCAATCCGCGAGTCGCGGAGGGTTTAATAAAACTTAACCACGAAGGACGCAAAGTCACACTAAGGAAAACATCGAGACCACTCCCTTCGTGATACTTCGTGACCTTCGTGGTTCATCGAGTTTTCCGCTGACACCCGATGCGCTGTCGCCCATGATCAGCTCTTTCCGGAGCGAACCGCCGCTCGAAGCTCGTTCACGATCTCGCGCGAAGCCCTGATGGCCGCGGCGTGCTGGTTCACATTGAAGGAGATAGCGCCCACGCGGGCGTGTCCGCCGCCTCCGTAGCGCTCGCAAATCTTGGCCAGATTGACGACCGGCTCTTCTGGAGCCCAGGGGTTCGAGCCCACGGAAACCTTCACGCGGAAGCTGCTCTTGCTGAGTCCCACGCTGTAAATGGATTCGGGATGGAGATAGTAAGGAACGAACTTGTTATAGCCCTCGAGATCGTGATCGGTGACGTCGAAAAAAATGGTGCCGTCGATACACTCGGTGCGCTGCTTAAGGATTTCGATCGAGAGTTCGTGACGCCGCAGCAGCGGTGGCAAGAGTGGAGCCACGAAAGGTTCTTCCAGAACGGCAGCCAGGGATTTCGTGGCGAGAAGCGGAATCAGGTTGGGGACGAACTGGTCCGGCGCGGACTCGATGACCATAGTCAACTTCATAGCGGGAGCTTGCATCTCGACGGCGGTCTTGGCGTCGGCATAGAGAGCGCCATCGATCACGTCAGCCCAATGGACGAGGTCGGCCACGGGAGCGGGATCGAAGCCAAAGCGCTGCTGCGCGATCATGGCAATAAAGCTGGTGCAGGATTTGAAGTCTGGATCGTAAAACTTTCGATTGCTTTGATCGCGCTCGAAGTGGACGGCGTCCGCGGGCGAAAGAAACGCGCTCAGGTGATGGTCAAACCACCAAGTGATTTTGGGCGAACTGGAGTACTTGAAATCGACGATGGCGTTTTCGTCGCCGTCGAAATGAGATTCATCAAACAAAGCTCCCGCGCGATGCAGCAGGCCGGAGAAGACGAAGGTGGCGTCCTCGCGAATGCGCTCGCGATAGAAACGGGAGAAGAGAGCGGCGGAACAAGCGCCGTCGAAACACTTGTCGTGGTAGAAGACTCTGACTTTCAATGAACGCCCCAGTTAGCCAAGAGTCCCCGCCGCCGAGAAGCCCCATCCAGCGCGTTTTCGGGCGGCAGGGGAAAGCTAATAGGAATGACAGCTTAGCCGAAGAAAGTCAAGGGCGCCACCGATGTCGTGGTCAGTTCTAGAAAACCTTCACCGTTGAGGCACGGCGCTGGGTCGAGAACGAGAACCACCGCCCGACAGCTCGGATCCGGCGAGCGCCCGCATAAAGCTCATAACGATCCCCGGAGCTGCGAGAGCTGAGTGTGCGTACCCTAGCCCGCCTGTTTCTGGGCCAAGTCCCCGATCACGGGGAGTTTGTACATTTGGCCTTGGTTCGCCTTCATGAGCACGATGATCCAGACTACCAACGCTGCCAGAGCGACCAGCATGTGCAAAGGGGCAGTGATGAATATCAGGAACGGCACAACGGTAAGAACCGAAAGGCAGATCTGGATGGCGACCACCGCAACGAAGAGAAAAATGCTTTGGTACGAGTGGAACCGTATGAAGCGGCTCTGGTTGTAGGGCGGGGTCACTAGAAAGATGATCGCCGGAATGAAGGTCACATAAGCCAGCATGCCCGCCACGTTGTCAGCCATTCCAGAAGCAGCAGCGGCGGCGGGCGCAGCCGGAGCCCGACCGGCGCAAGCCGCGCACATAGTCGTGCCATCGGCAACCTGAGCACCACAACTATTGCAAAATGCCATAGAAGCCCCCTTTTTCGTAAACACGCGAGCGTCAGTCAGGCGACGCTTGACCGGTCCCGAGCGACGTTGCGGCAAAGTACCAGAAATGCACGCGGTAAGCAACCAGTAAGGTGTCCAGCTGGCGGCGCCTAACTTGGCGCATGTTGCCCCATACGTAGAGCCGGCATCCCTGTCGGCTGTCATCGAGGGCGTCCTCGTCCTCGGCGCTGCGGGCGAGACGTCCGCCGGACGGCTGCCGGGACGGCGGCGCTACAATTCCGCCTTGTCCCGCATCAGCGTCTTATGGGTTATAGCGCGCCAGCCATGCGGCAATTTCACGAAACACATCCTGGCGTTGCTCCCATACTGTGGGGAAGTGCGGCGATCCAGGATACGTTACCATCCGCGTGGTCTTGCCTCGCGCGGCCAGCACTTCAAACAACTCTCGTCCCTGATAAGTGGGCACGCGCTCGTCGGCAGCGCCATGCAGAATGAGCAGCGGCGTGGTCACGTTTTCCGAATGCATAGCGGCGGAGAAACTCAGAAAAGCGTCGGGATCTTTGTCGGGTCAGCGAGCGTCGTAATCAGTCTGGGGAACGTCGCTGGTCCACATAAAGGTAAGCCAGTCGGTAATGCCAGCGCCTTCGATAGCGGCTTTGTAGCGATTGGTTTGAGTGACCGTCCAAGAGGTCATAAAGCCGCCCGCGCTCCAACCGAACATGGTCAGACGGTTTGGATCGGCCCAGCCCTTGGCGATGGCGTAATCGGTGGCGCTATCCACGTCGCGATAGGCGCGGTCGCCGAAGTGCTGGTAGATGGCGCTCAGGAAATCAGTTCCGTAACCTGTTGAGCCGCGATACTCCGGCTGCAGCACGACATATCCCATGCCGGCAAATACGCGAGTAAACATGTCAAGCCGAAGCGAGTCGTTCGCTTCCGGCCCGCCATGAGGCAGCACCATAAAGGGATAGGTTCGTGTTGCCTGATAATCCGCCGGGAAAGTGACGATGCCCTCCAGGGCAATCCCTTCCCTGCTCGTCCAGTGAACGGCATGAGCCTCGCCCAGAGCAACCTTTGCCAGTTGATCGTCGCCCTCGTTGGTAATCTTCTGCAGCGTGTCGCCGTGTACGATCGCGATATTGGAAGCGTGTTGTGGATCGGCAACCGTAAAGGCCTGCACATCCGGTGCTCCAGCGATCTGCGGTGAGATCGGGCCGTTGTTGACGGTCCCTTCGGGCCACTGGTAGGTGGGAACGAGAGAGTTGTTCCGAAAGGCATCAACCTCCGACTTGACGCCGCGGGCCACAATCGCCCAGGCGTTTCCGTTGACGTCGACCGACAACTGCTGGGCGCTGCCTTGGAGTTTGGGGGTGCGGTCCACTGCGGTTCCACCACCGACTGCGACTGTCCAGACGTGGTCTGGCGTCAAGACTGGCGAAGTCGTGCTCAGGAATGCCAATTCCTTGTCGCTGTTGATCCAACCGATCCCGCTGGCCGCGTTCTCGATGGTGGCGACGTGCCGCGGACCCGCAGGGCTGCACACGTCGATAAAGGACCGAACAGAGTGAAAGCCGATCTTGGGTGTCTGCGACAGAACCGCGATTGAATTGCCGTCGTGCGACCATGCAAGTTGATCTACATCTCGCAACGCCGGACACCACCAGGCGCCGCCAGAGCCATCGGCGGCGACCACGTAGAGACTCTTGGGTTGAGCTTCGATTACGGTGTGTACATCCGACAACGGGTCGGGAAGCCGCGGATCAGCCAGGATTGCGTAGTGTGAACCATCCGGGGAAATCACCGCCGAATGAATGCCCCGTGGCAGCGCGGTGAGCGGCACTGGAGTGGCTGCCGCAGCGGCGGGAGTGTTCGCTGGCGCGAGCGGCAACATGGCCAGTTGTGCCATCTTGTTCACCTCATACATTCCATAGAGAGCCGCACCGTCCCGAGTGAATCCGGAGGGCTGGAATTTCTCTGGAATAGTCAGATGACGAGACTCGCCGCCGGCGGCCGCGATCGAATGCCATTCCGTGGTGTCGGGGCCCTTGGTGCCGCCGAACCGTACCCGGTAGAGGACGTTCTTCCCGTCAGGCGAAACGGCGACGGCCGCCGCGCTGTGGAGCGTAGCTGCATCGTCCACAGTGAAGGGATGGCGCGCGCTTTGAGTGGCAGCAGAAATCGAGACCGCGAGCAAAAGAACGAATACAGATAGCACATTGCGCATAAGGGTTTTCCAAAACGACCCAGAAGACTATCAGGGAGGGGAAAGCGAACACCAGCGCCGGGTCAATCAGCGAGCGTCTGTGAGTCTTAGGCCTCGGTGGTTTGTCGTTCGGCGAAGTCACCCACCACCGGAAGCTTCAACATCTCGCCTTGCAGTGCCTTCACGACGAGGACGGCCCAAAGTACGAAAAACGCGAGAATAACGATCCCGGAGACCAACCAGACGAGCAGGGGTCCGAGCATTGGGATGAAGAACACAACGAAGCCTACAACCCTGAGCAACGCTCCAACGATCAAGGCCACGAGAGATAGTCCGAGGCTTTGAAAGGAATGAAAACGTAAGAAACGGTTTTTGCTGTAAGGCTCAATTAAAAGAAAGAGTATCGCCGGGATAATTGTGAAGTACGCCAAGGCTCCGGCAAGCGTCTCCGGCAGCGCGCCCACGGCGCCATGCACGCGCTCGACCGTTGCCATGGCGCGGCCGCAGCCGGGACAGTAAGCCGCGGTCTCGGGCATGGAGACGGCGCACTGGGGACAGGAGATGGACATGAATTCCTTCAAGCCGGCCGCGCAGCCGTATTCCTCTTGCGGCAGTCTTCGCAAAGGCCATAAATCTGGAAGGTGTGACGGGTTGTGCTGTAGTGGTGCCGCCGACCGATTTCCTGCTCCAACTGATCCACTTCGTGGGAAAAGAATTCCACCGAACTGCCGCATTCGGTACAAACCATGTGGTGATGGCTGCGGCGGTTGTACTGATGCTCGTAGCGGGCGATGCCGTCGTGGAAAGCGACTTCGCTGGCGAGTCCGCACTCGGCCAGGAGCTTGAGAGTGCGGTAGACGGTGGTATAGCCGATGCCGGCGTCCTTTTTCTGGACGAGGCGGTGCAGTTCGTCGGTGGAGAGGTGGTCGCGGGTTTCAAGAAAGGAACGCAGGATGGTGTCACGTTGCGCCGTCTGCTTGAGGCCGACACGCTTGAGGTGCTGGTGGAGCATCTCCTGGGCCTCGCGCACCATCTCGCGCGAGATGGAGCGCTGGTCGTCGATGCGCTTCTGCAGCATGAACCGTCAGGATAGCACCGGGCATCTTGAAAATGAAATTCATTTTCAACGGAAAGACAGGTCACGCAGTGGCTGAAGCCGGTGCTGATTTTGCTGGGATTTACGGCGCGGCTTAAAGCCGCGCCCTTTCAAAAACGGGCTGCTAGAATCGAATGTTCATGAGCACTCCTACCGTGGCTGGCGCTCCTGTTAGTCGGCGTGCGACTGAGCGTCGTGTTTTCCTGTGGCTGCTATTGATTGTCGTCCTGCTAGCGGTAGGCGTGGTCGGTTATGCCTACCTCATCGCGCGTTTGGCGCTGCCACAGCTTGACGGGAGGCTCCAGATAAAAGGCCTTTCGGCGGCGGTGAAAGTGACGCGCGACGTCCACGGCGTGCCTGCGATCGAGGCAGCCACCCTGGAAGATTTGTTTCTCGCTCAAGGCTATGTCACAGCGCAGGATCGGCTCTGGCAGATGGATGTGATGCGGCGCTTCGGAGCCGGAGAACTCTCTGAGATTCTTGGCGAGGATACGCTGAGGATCGATCGCGAGCAGCGCATCCTGGGGCTGCGGGCAGCGGCCAGGAAGTCATTGCAGATGGCGAGTCCGCGCGATCGATCTTACTTCGATGCGTACGCGCGCGGAGTAAACGCGTTCATCGAAACTCATAGAAATAGCCTTCCGATTGAGTTCCGCATCTTAAAGTACCGGCCGATGCCGTGGCAAGCTGAGGATTCCATTGTCATCGCGAATCAGATGGTAAAGGACCTCAACTACTTCGGTTTTGGGGACATGCTGGCGCGAGAGAAGATTCTGGCCAGGCTGGGACCGGAGTTGACAGCTGATCTGTACGTGAACCGCTCGTGGCACGATCGTCCGCCGACTGTGATGCGGGAAGATCTGAACGATCAGGAAAATCAGGGAGACTCGGACGACGAAGATGATGACGATGACGACGATGGGCCAGATAACTCGGTGACTCAGCAGAGAAATGCGGGGACAGAGATCTGGGCCCAGCATGCTCCAGAAGCGGTGAATGGATCGAACGACTGGGTGGTCTCAGGAGCGCACACGACCACGGGAAAGCCGTTGCTGTCGGATGATATGCACCTCGGGCACCAGATGCCGAACCTGTGGTACGAAGTGCATCTTCGATGCGTCAATCAATCGGGGAATTTCGATGTGGCTGGAGTTACGCTGCCGGGAATGCCCTACGTGATCGTCGGTCACAATCAGCGTGTCGCGTGGGGATTCACCAATGTTGGACCGACGGTGGCGGATGCATTTATCGAGACCTTCAACGCGCAGGGAGCATACCAGACGCTGAAGACCTGGCAGCAGCCGGAGCACCGGGCTGAGGTGATCCACGTGAAGGGTCAGCCGGACGTCGTCCTGGATGTGAAGACCACGCGGCACGGGCCGATCATTACCGACATCTTGCCCGGAGAGACGCGTCAGATTGCGCTGCGCTGGACACTCTACGAGGGCCTGCACATTCCGTTTTTCGATGTCGATAATGCGCAGAACTGGGAGGAGTTCCGCAAAGCGTTTTCGCAGCTCGATGCGCCGGGACAGAATGTGGTTTACGCCGATGTGGACGGGAACATCGGTTACCAGGCCGCGGGTCATATTCCGATTCGTGCCAAAGGCGATGGCAGTCTGCCCGTCAGCGGCGCCGACGACGCCCACGAATGGACGGGCTACATTCCTTTCGACAAACTGCCGAGCATTTACAATCCTGCTTCGGGAGTGATCGCCACGGCGAACGGGCGCATCACGCCGGATGGGTATCCATACTCCATCAGCACGGAGTGGGAGGCGCCATGGCGCGCGGAGCGCATTTATCACGTACTGGAATCCGGGCGGATGTTTTCGGTCGCGGACATGCTTTCGCTGCAGAACGATGTTCACTCCGAAAGCGACTTGTTCGCGGCCGAGCGTTTCGTCTATGCCGTCGATCACGCCTCCCAACCTTCTGTGCGGGCAAAACAGGCCGCTGATCTCATGCGCAACTGGGACGGGCGAATGCTGGCCTCTTCGACAGCAACCGCCATCGCGGTGCGGTCGGGTGAGGAACTGACTCGCCTTCTGCTAGAGCCCCGACTGGGATCTGCGTCGGAAGACCCGAAGCGGCAGGAAACGATATTGAGTTGGAAAACATACCATTGGGAAATGCAAACGGTGTGGCTACAGAATGTACTGCTGCATCAGCCCAAGCGCTGGCTGCCGGAAAAATATCCGAACTACGATGAACTGCTAACCGCCGCGGTGGAAGCGGCAGTGAATGGGCCAACGGTTCCAAAAGTTCTGTCTTCATGGCATTGGGGCATCTTCAATGCAGTGGATATTCATCACCCGGTGCTGGGGAAAATTCCGTTGGTGCGGCGCTGGTCCGCGCCGGGAGTGAAAGAGCAGTCGGGGAGCAAGTACACCGTGAAAGCTGTGACTCGCTATCACGGACCTTCCGAACGCTTCACCGCGAACCTGGCAGATCTCGACCAATCCACGTTGAACACGGTCACCGGGCAGGGAGGGAATTTTCTAAGCCCGTACTACATGGATCAATGGAAGGCCTGGTACGAAGGCTCAACCTTCATGTTGCCTTTTACACTGCAAGCGGTGGAAGCGACGGGCGCGCATCGGCTGGTATTGGAACCGGGAAGATGAGGGTTGCGCCCGACAGTCTTGCGATCGGCGACTGAAGGCGCGCTCATGGTAAACGCTTGCGGCACGCATGAATGCTTGCCCTGATACGAATCTTTCTTGCGCCGCGTGCTCTTCGGAACAGTCGACAAGATGCCGGCGCTACTCAGAAAAAGTCGATGGCCTTCACGTCGATGATATAGCCGGTGATGAGGATGGTTCCGGTTTCGATAAAGTCGTTGGGAGGTATTAAAGCATCGATGCGTGTGTCGTAAACGCGCAGATTGCCGCCCTCGGCTACGTACTCCACTTGGCGAGTGCTGAAGCTTTGCAGGCCTGTAACATCGCCGTTGTCCGGCGGAATGACGACCGTGCCGTTCGTGGTGTTGAAGATGGCCAGGCAGCCGCGCACTTCTCCCTGGGGGTTGTAGACATTGCCGACGCTAGTGCAGCCGTACGAGCCGATGAAGAGTTGTCCGTTGACACTCATATCGATGCGGTCGTGGTAGCCGTCGGGGATGGCGATTTCAGTGGCAGGATTGTTGTAATTCGGATCCTGCATTGTGGTCAGGTTCACAAGGTCGAGCGTGCCGCAGTACGTCGCGGCAGTGGTGGCTGCAGAGGGGATTGAGGCGCAGAGAGGTCCGGTCGGCGTTCCTTTTCCGGCCACGTAAAGCGTCGACCCAGACAGGAAGCCAACGGTTGCGCCGTTGACTGGGATGACCGCTCCGACCGTCGGGGGGGTGGTGCTCAGGTTTAGAATCTGCACGCTGGCCTGCGTGCCTCCGCATTGCGCGCCACAATTCAAGATGTAGGCGGTGCTGCCGTCCGCGCTAAAGACCCCGTACACGGGACTATCGAAGCCGGAGACCGTGACCGTGTCCAAGGGGTTGTTCGTGTTCACCAGAAGCGGATAGACGATGGTCAGGGCATGAGAGATCTGAGACTCTCCGCTGAAGACCAGAATCTGGGTTCCATCCGGACTCGATACCACCGTTTGCGCGTTGGGAACGCTGATTGTGGCCACTATGCCCCCGGCCGCTCCCAGGTTCATCGCCACAACAGCTCCGGGAGGGGGACTGCCGGGTCCGGTAAATGAGGCTGCGGGCACTGCCGCGTAACCGAAGCCCGTGTTCAGAACGACCATGCTGGTGGTCGATCCACCTAGCGGGATGCTCCCAGTTTGAGCCTCGGTTGGGGTGCTGACGACCTCCGCACTATTGCTTACTGAATCAAAGGCGAGCAGGGTTGTTCTATCAGGCGAGATCGCCATGAGACCCGGAGAACTGCCAGCGGCGATGGGAGCCGCCCTTAGCAGGGAGTCTATCTGGCCGTCAATGAGGATCAAACCAGGAGAAGCCGTCGGGCTGGCGGCACTCTGAGAAGCGAGGACCCGGGCGGTCACTCGACTAGGCGGCTTCGCGATGGTCGGCCCACCCCCACCGCAGGAAACAAGACTGAAACTGGTGACCGCGAACAGGGCAGGCAAAAGCGCGAGCGTCTTTCGATCACACTTCAAACGGCAGGCTCCTAACAACATGAAAGATGGAGATTTAGGTGCGAAGTAGCGGATTATAGCAGACCCCGAAGTTCCCTTCATCGGCATGGAAGGCATGGCACCGGATCGGGCTGGCCCGTGATGGCGGGCAAGTCCGGATGCAGGACCCGCATTTGATCCTGTATTCTAACCAAGTATGGCGGCTGACCTTCTTACCCGGATCAAGCAGTCCCCTGTTCTATGCGATGGAGCCATGGGAACGCTGCTTTACGCCAAAGGCGTGTTCATCAACCGCTGCTACGACGAGTTGAATCTGTCCCAACCCGACCTGATTCGTGCCATCCACCACGACTACTTGCAGGCTGGGTCTGAAATCATCGAAACCAATACGTTCGGGGCCAATGCCTTCCGCTTGGCGCGGCACAGTATCGCCGACAAGGTTCACGACATTAACCGGGCAGGTGCGCGGCTGGCCCGGGAAGCCGCCAAGAGCTTCGATGTGTGGGTGGCGGGATCGGTTGGCCCGCTGGGAACGAGAATCGAGCCCTTGGGAAAAACGTCTTTCGAGGAGGCCCGGCAGGCATTCCGTGAGCAGATCACGGCGCTGGCCGAAGCCGGCGTTGATCTGCTGATGCTGGAAACCTTTGGATACCTCGAAGAACTTCATCAGGCAATGCTTGCGGCCAAAGACGTAGGCGCAAAATTGCCATTGGTCGTGCAGGTTACGATCGATGAAGACGGCAACTGCCTGGATGGTTCCAATCCGGAGACGTTTGCGCCTCGCCTTGAAGAGTGGGGCGCTGACGTGATCGGTTGCAACTGCAGCGTGGGCCCGGTGGCCATGCTCGACGCCATTGAGCGCGTGCGAGCAGTGACTTCCCTGCCGCTTTCCGCGCAGCCGAACGCAGGCATTCCGCGCTCGGTGGAAGGCAGAAACATCTACCTGTGTTCCCCGGAGTACATGGCGAGTTATGCGCGGAAGTTCGTGGCTGCCGGAGTGCGGATTGTCGGCGGATGTTGCGGAAGCACTCCCGACCACATCCGCGTCATGAAATCCGCTCTGCGGGTCGGAGAAGCCAGGGGGAAGGCCGCTTCGGTCCAAATTGCAGGAAGCGCGGCTGCGCCTATGGCCACCCCCGCCCAACCGCTGGAAGAGCGATCACTTCTGGGTGCGAAGCTGGCGCGCGGCGAATTCGTCACCATGGTCGAGGTCGTTCCTCCGAAGGGAACGGACATAAGCAAGGAACTGGAAGGCACACGGTTCCTGAAATCGGTGGGCGTGGATGGAGTCAACATTCCGGATAGTCCGCGGGCTTCGGCGCGCATGAGCAATCAAGCGCTCTCGTTGCTGGTGCAGCGAGAGGCGGGAATAGAGGCGATCCTGCACTACACCTGCCGCGATCGCAACGTCCTGTGCATCCAGAGTGACCTTCTGGGAGCGGCTGCGGTGGGGATCAAGAACCTGATCTGCATTACGGGCGACCCTCCGAAGATGGGTAACTATCCGGACGCGACGGCAGTGTTCGATGTCGATGCCATCGGCTTGGTGAATATCGTCCATAACTTGAACCTGGGACTGGACCTGGGCGGGAACGCGATCGGCGCAGGCACGGGTTTTGTGATCGGAGTGGGGGCGAATCCGGGGCTTACTGATCTGGATGAGGAAGTCCGGCGGTTTGAATTCAAAGTTCAGGCGGGAGCCGAATACGCAGTAACGCAACCGGTTTTCGATATTCGTTTGCTGGAAAACTTTCTCCGCAGGATCGAGCAGTTCCACATTCCAGTGGTGGCGGGGATATGGCCGCTGCTGAGCGTGCGCAATGCGGAGTTTATGAAGAACGAACTCCGGGTCTCGGTCCCGGACTCGATTCTCGAACGTATGCAGCGAGCCCCAACGCCGCAGGCAGCAAGGGAAGAAGGCGTGGCCATCGCCCGCGAAATGCTGCTGGCGGTGCGGCACACGGTGCAGGGGGCGCAAATCAGCGCGCCTCAGGGACGCTATAGTTCGGCGGTGGATGTGCTTGAGGTGCTGGGAACGAAAAGTCCCACGACGGATTAGGATTCCCCTTTACGGAGACGTGGAAAATCATTCACCGACTATTTACAAAAAAATGCTGGACACTCCGCGCAAAAAGCTGCATACAATAAAGTCAAGGAGCTAACCCGTTGGCCAAATTTGAAGAGTGCCTCCAGCGGCTGGAAAAGATTGTTCAGGAGCTGGAAAAGGGAGACGTGCCTTTGGAAAAGTCTCTTACTCTTTTCGAAGAAGGCATGCATCTCTCCTCTACTTGCCGCAAGGAACTGGAACAGGCTGAAGGCAAAGTGGAGATTTTGTTGAAGAAGAACGGGAAGCTCCAGGCTGAGCCGTTTGAGCCCTTAGCGGAAAAAGCGCCGGCCCATCGGTAGGCTGTGACCGCCGTGAGGCTCGTGAGTATGTAATGTCTGTGGAGTAGCGGTGCCGAACCCTTCCCCGCAGCCCTAGTCCGCTGTCGCTGACGGTTGTAAAGTCAGGAGGATCTATGGGCTCTAGTGTGGTCGTTCTTGAAAGCGATTCCCGCCTCGCTCAGTTTCTGGCCGGCGGGCTTTCTTCTCACTTCAATTCCGTGCTCTTGACACGCTCCGGAGACGAACTCCGCGAGCGGGTCACTACGAACCGGCCAGAAGTCGTGATTCTAGATATGGAATACTCCCGTCTGACCGATGTGAGCAACTTGCACCACGATTTTCCCTCGCTGCCGATTGTGTGCACTTATCGCCTGCCGGACGAGGAGTTGTGGATCGCCGCTCTAGAGGCTGGCGCCAGCGACGTGTGCGCCGCCGATGACGTGCAGAATGTCTTGAGCTCCGCCTTGCGGAGCGTGGCAATCGCAAAGAGCGCCTCAGCATAAGGTCATTCGAGTTTTCAACCACCGATGTTGAACCAGCGAGGATGCCTTCCGGCATCCTCGCGTTTTTTCAGGTTCAGCGGCCACCTTGTTATACTCACTGCTCCATGCTGCAAGAAACTCTCGAGCGCGGGCAGGCTTTGACGGACTCGGCGCTGGATCGTCTGATTCCGCTCGAATCCGAGCATCCCGTCTCCATTCACAAGGCCATGCGCCACAGCGTGTTTGCCGGGGGCAAACGGCTGCGGCCAGTGCTGTGCATGGAAGCCGGACGGATGGTCGCAGGATCGTTGCCGAAGAAAATCGAGGAACTGGGCGCGGCGCTGGAGATGCTGCACACCTATTCGCTGATCCATGATGACCTTCCGGCTCTGGATAATGATGATCTGCGCCGCGGACGTCCTACGTGCCACAAAGTTTTCGGCGAGGCGCTTGCGATTCTGGCGGGAGACGCACTGCAGACGCAAGCTTACGAAGTACTGGCGCGGCTGGATTGTCCAGCCGAGGCGCGCGTCCGGATTATCGAAGAGATTGCGCGCGGCACGGGCACGCGCAATGGCATGATCGGCGGACAGGTCGTGGATCTGGAAGCCGAACATACCCGGCCCATGCCGGAGATGCTGGAGTATATCCATCGCTCGAAGACGGCGGCGTTAATCACGGCGAGTCTGGTAAGCGGCGGCCTTTATGCCGGGGCGAACGACAGCGAGGTGGCGAAGCTGCGGGCGTTTGGGCGCTCCATCGGACTTGCTTTTCAGATTGTGGATGATGTGCTCGATGTGACCCAGTCTTCAGAGCAGCTGGGAAAAACTGCAGGCAAAGATACCGCCGCACAGAAAGTGACCTACCCGGCGTTGTTCGGGATTGATGAGTCCATACGCAAGGCCGACTCGCTGGTGAACGCGGCATTTTCGGAGTTGGAAAGTTTTGGCGAACGCGCGGAGACATTGAAAGAGCTGGCGCGGTATCTTGTGGAGCGGAAGAAGTAGCAACAGCGTTCACTACGAAAAGGCGGCCTCGACTAACATGTCCACGACTTCCCTCGACATTCTGGCGATTGCGGCGCATCGCGATGATGTGGAGCAAACCTGCGGCGGCACTCTGCTGAGGGCTGCGCAGCGCGGCCAGCGAACGGGCGTTCTCGATCTGACGCAAGGCGAAATGGGAACGCGTGGAACGGCTGAAGATCGCGCGCGCGAGGCGGCAGACGCAGCAAGAATTCTAGGAGTGGGCTCGCGGCGGGCGCTCGACATCCCCGATGGCCGCGTCGAGAACACTTGGGAGAATCGGCTGAAGGTGGCGAGCGTGATCCGCGAGACGCGGCCACGCGTGGTGATTCTGCCTTATTGGAAGGGACGTCATCCGGATCACTACACTACTTCTGTGCTGGGATACGAGGCTTGCTTTCTGGCGGGTCTGGCGAAACTGAATCCGAACATTGCGCCGCATAGGCCGTTCAAGATCGTGTATGCCACACTTTATTACGACGTGCGTCCGACGTTTGTGGTGGACATCAGCGGGCAGTTCGAGCAGAAGTTCGCGTCCATCCTCGCGTACAAGTCGCAGTTCAGCGATCAGGAAGCGGGCAGAGATCTGTTCCCTGCCCACGCCGAGATTCGCGCGCGCGTAGATGCGATGGCGCGGTACTACGGCATGCTGGGCGGGGTAACCTATGCAGAACCATTCCTGCAGAAAGAAGTCGGCCTGGTAGAGGATCTGCTGGCGATTCCGGTCAAATCAATCTGAGCAATCTCCTGGGGGAATGTCATCCCAATCAGAGCAATGTCATCCCGAGCGAAGCGAGGAATATTGGTCTTCGCCGAGGCGGCACTCGTGATGGCGCGGGCAAGAACCAAGATCCCTCGCCTCGCTAGGGATCACAGTATGTTTCGGATTATTTCTTCAACGCCACTGCCAGCCCGTCGCGAAGCGGCAGGATCGTCGTGTAGAAATCCGCGGAGTTGTAAAGCGAACGGTTGAACTCGAGGATCGCCTTGGTCGTGGAATCCGAGGGATTCTTCTCCGCGACCCGGCCGCTCCACAAGACATTGTCCGTGATAAAGAGCCCTCCCTTGCGCAGGCGGGGTGAAACCAGGCGCAGCACGCGCGGGTAGTCCTCTTTGTCGACATCGTTGAAAATGATGTCGTACTGCTGCTTTTGTTCAGAAAGGAATTCGAGGGCGTCGCCGGTGTGGAGCGTGATGCGGTTGGAAACGCCGGCGCGATCGAAGTAGCGGCGCGCCCGCTCGGTATTCTTCGGATCGCCGTCAGTGTAAATGACCCGGCCTTTTTCGCCGACCGCCTGCGCCCACCAGATGGTCGAGTAGCCAATGGCTGAGCCCAACTCGAAGACGGTCTTCGCGTTGATCATCAGAGCGAGTTGCTGAAGCACGCGCGCCACGGCGGGTCCGACGATGGGGATGTCGTGCTCCGAAGCGTATCCTTCCATCTCGGCGAGAACTTCATCCCGCTTGGGAAGCATGGAGTACAGATAGTCGTCGACTGGGCCGGCAGTGGTAAGGTTATGGTGTCGCCAGTTGGGTTTGAGTTCGTTTTTCGGCTTATTTGGGGCCATGTGTCTCCCTCGGGCATCGAGTGGCAATTATCAATTTCTGAACTTTAATTGTTGATAGTGACACCGGGCTCCATGGCAACGATTTCAAGGCCGGGTGCCAGCTTGTGCAGTTCGGCGGGAGTTCCGGTCAACACGGGGAACGTACCGAAGTGCATGGGAATAACCGTTTTCGGCTTGAGCAGGTTGCAGGCGTAGGCTGCCTCGCGCGGTCCCATCGTGTAGTGGTCGCCAATGGGCAACATAACAATTTCAGGAGCATACAACTCTCGGATGATTGCCATGTCTCCGAAAACATTGGTGTCGCCGGCGTGGTAGATCTTGACTCCGTTTTCAAATTCGACCACATAACCGCAAGCTTCCCCGCCGTAGATTAGTTGGTCGCCATCCTGGATGCCGCAGGAGTGATCGGCGTGCACCATGGTGATTTTGATGTCGCCGATCTTTTGGGTGCCGCCTTTGTTCATCGCAGAAGTTTGTTTAGCGCCCTTTTTCTCCAGCCACCCGCATAGTTCAACGATGCCAACGACCCGCGGGTTGTGCTCTTTGATGATCTCGACGGCGTCTCCAATATGGTCGCCATGACCGTGCGTGCACAAGAGAACATCCACGTGCTTCACCTTTTTCTCGGACACCGGGCACATCGGGTTGTTCATAATCCATGGATCGATGATGACGGTGCGGCCACCGGGGGTAACGATGCGAAAAGTTGCGTGGCCAAGCCAGGTAAGTTGAATGCCTTTTAGATTCATGAATAAGAACTCCGCCCAACAGGAGCAGCGGCTTTAGTTTAATATGAAACGCCATGGCCGCACTCAAGGTGCTGATTTCGCGCGAAGAAATTGCAAAGCGAGTGGCCGAACTCGGCGCGGAGATTACGCGTGACTTCTTGGGCCAGCCGGTGATCATGGTCGGCGTATTGAAGGGATCGGCGATCTTTTTGGCCGACCTGGCGCGCGAGATCAAGCTCGACGCCACCTTCGACTTCATCGGCGTCTCAAGTTACGGCAACCGTCCCAGCCCGACTCAGGAACTCAAGAGCGGGTGGGATTCCACGGGCGAGGTGAAACTGACCAAGGACGTAGACCAATCCATGAAAGACAAGAACGTAATTGTGGTCGAGGACATTCTGGACACCGGTCTCACGCTCACGGTCCTGAAGAAGCTGCTGCTGGCGCATCAGCCGCGATCGCTCAAGATTGCAGCTCTTCTCGATAAACCCTCGCGTCGCAAGCTGCCTCTGCAAGGCGACTACGTCGGCTTCACCATCCCGGACGAATTCGTCGTGGGCTACGGACTCGACTACGCCGAACGCTACCGCAATCTGGCCGATGTCTGCATCGTACCGCGAGAGTGAGACGCCAGTTCCGAGTTCCCAGTTCTCAGTTTCTGGTTTCCGGTTCCCGGTTGTCCATGCGCGCACTCAGAAACGCCAGCGCACGGCTGATATCATAGAAAAAAACATGGGGTCTGTTCTGAGCAAGCACGAAAAACATCTGCAGGTTGAGCCTTTGCTGCTGGAGGTCGCCGACGTCATGGCGACGTCGCTCGATCTGGATACAACTCTGCGCCGGGTCGCGGAGGTGGTGCGTAAAGTCATCGACTATGAAATCTTCGCCATCCTTCTTCTAAACGAGAAAAATCAGGAGCTGCGCTTTCGGTTTCAAGTGGGATATCCCTCTGAATTTGCCGAGCGCGCCCGCATCAAGGTAGGCGTTGGAGTTACCGGGCAAGCAGCCCAACTGCGGCAGACGATTCTGATCGATGACGTCACAAAGGATCGCAGGTACGTCGCTGCCCTGCCCAACGTGCGCTCGGAGCTGGCGGTACCCCTTATCTACAAGAACCGTGTGATTGGAGTGATTGACCTGGAGGCGCGGGACGCAGGCTACTTCAATGAAGAGCACAGCCGGCTGCTCACTCTGATCGCTTCGCGAATGGCGGCGGGCATCGAGAACGCTCAACTTTACACGCGCACCACAAAGCAGGCGCGAATTCTGCTTCTGCTGAACGAGATTGCCCGCGAGTTGACCTCAATCTTGAACCTGGACGAACTGCTGGGCCGGATCGCGGAGCTGCTGAGGCGCCTGATTGACTACCAGATGTTCAGTATCCTGCTGCTGGATGCCTCCGGGGAGAAGCTGCAGCATCGTTTCTCGTTGCGCTTCAACGAAAATGTTCACCTGAAGAACGATATTCCGCTGGGACGCGGGCTGGTGGGTCATGCGGCGGAAACGAAGCACGCGGTGCTGGTGCCCGACGTAAGCAAAGACCCCCGCTACATCGAGGGGAACCCGGAAACGCGTTCGGAACTGGCCGTGCCGCTCATTTATAAGGACAAAGTAATCGGAGTGCTCGATCTGGAGCACACGCGGCGCGGGTTTTTTACCGACGATCACCGGCGCACCATGATGACGCTGGCCGCGCAGGTTGCGATTGCCCTCGAAAACGCGCGCCTGTATGAGGAGATCGCGCGGCAGGAACGCCGGCTGGAACGGGATTTGGCGCTCGCCCGGGAGTTGCAAATGCGGTTGCTCCCTCAGACTCTGCCGAAGCCGGCAAATCTGGAATTGGCCGCAAAGTTTGTTCCAGCGCGAGCAATCGGCGGAGATCTTTACGATTTCATTCCGTACTCGCTTTCGCGTCTGGGAATAGTGATTGGGGATGTCAGCGGCAAGGGAGCGCCTGCCGCGATCTATGCCGCGCTGGTGAGCGGAATCCTGCGCTCACATGCGCCCATCGAGCCCGGCCCCGCCGAAATGCTCTCAGCCGTGAATTTATCGCTAGCCGAGCGGCGCATTGAGGCACAATTTGTATCGCTCATCTATGCGGTCTGGGATGACGAGCATCGCACTCTTCTGGTGGCCAACTCGGGATTGCCACGGCCCGTGTACGTACACGATGGAAAGAACGACGTGATCGAGGCGACCGGTCTGCCTCTGGGACTCTTCGACGATGCGGATTACGACGAATTCCGATTCAAGATGAAGCCCGGAGACATGTTTGTATTCTTCAGCGACGGCATTCTCGATGCGCGTAACCGGAAGGGAGAAATGTTCGGCCGGGGAAGGGTGGAAGAAATCATCGCGGAATGCGGGGGCAAGTCGGCGGATTGCGTGGTGGACTCCCTGTTCAAAGCTGCCGCCGAGCATTCGGCCGGGGTCGAAGCGTTCGACGATCAAACCGTGGTGGCGATCAAAGTCAAGGGCGGAGCCGCACCCAGCCCCTCGAAGCGCAAATGACCCGGCGCAGCGACGTTACGGAAACTCGCCGTGTTTCTTCGGAAGTCTATTTCGAGCGGCCACCGGGATTTGTTCTTCACGCGCGGCGGAAGGGGTTGATGCGCCGTGCAGCGGACTCAGTATTGCACTGCGACGATGTTCCGCTGACCAAACTGGCTGAGCGCTACGGAACACCTCTCTACATTTATTCGGCAACCACCATCCGCAAGCGGCTCGCAGCTTTTGAGAATGCGTTTCGCGATGTTCCCCACACCATCTGTTATTCCGTCAAGGCAAATTCCAATCTGAGTATCCTGCGTCTGCTGGCGCGGCAGGGGTGCGGCTTTGACGTAGTTTCAGGCGGAGAACTGGAGCGGGTGCTGGTTGCCGACCGCCAAGCAGCCGGGAAGATTGTGTTCTCCGGTGTAGGAAAGACCCGCGACGAGATGACCGCAGCCTTGAGGGCCGGGATTCTGCTGTTCAACGTCGAGAGCGAATCGGAACTCTGGGCTCTGGCGGACTGTTCCGCTCGGTTACGCAAAGTTGCGCGTGTGGCGCTTCGCGTAAATCCCGACGTTGCCGCCGATACCCATCCTTACATTTCTACGGGTTTGCACAAGCACAAGTTCGGCGTTCCCATCAGCAGCGCGCGCCCTCTCTATGCCAAGGCCTCGGAAACACGTTACCTGAAAGTTGCAGGAGTGAGCGTTCACATCGGCTCACAGATCACCGACGTTGCGCCCTTCGCCGAAGCGGTGGCTCGAGTGGCCGACTTTGTCCGCGAGTTGCGCGCAGACGGGCACAGAGTGGATTACGTCGACACAGGAGGCGGACTGGGAATTGCCTATCAACAACCGGGATTAGAGTTCGCCGATTATGTTGCAAGCTATGCGCGCGCGGTGACCAATCCCTTGCGCGGGTTGAATCTGCATTTGCTGCTAGAACCAGGACGGTCTATCGTTGGGCCCGCCGGAGTGTTGGTCACCTCCGTTCTCTACAGAAAAGAAAATGACGGCAAGAGATTTCTTGTGGTGGATGCAGCGATGAACGATCTGATCCGGCCTGCGCTTTATAACGCCTACCATGAGATCGTTCCCGTGGTGCACTCTCAAGAAGTGCAATCTAAAGATTTGTCCGCCAAGAGAGAAACTGTCGACGTGGTAGGTCCGGTTTGCGAGTCCGGCGACTTCTTCGCCCGCGACCGGGAGTTGCCTGTTGTGGAGGAAGGCGACTTGCTTGCCATTCTTGACGCGGGGGCTTACGGGATGGTGTTGGCATCGAACTACAACACGCGTCCGCGGCCAGCGGAGGTGCTGGTGAATGGGAAGTCGGTCAAAATCATTCGGCGGCGGGAAAAAGTGCGGGAACTGTTCTCGGCGGAGTTGTAGTTTTTTATCTTTCTCCCCACTTCAGCTTAGTCCGAAGGACCTGGAAGAAATCAGCCTCGGTGCGGAACAGGCTGACTTTGTGCTCGGAGCGGCGACAGCGCACGCGATCTCCGTCCTTTAGATCGAGTCCAGGCTGTCCATCCAGGCTGAGATACGCAACCTCTTCGTCGCTGCGCAACAGAATTTCAACTACGGATGAATCGGGCACAACCAGCGGGCGGTGCGTAAGGGAATGCGGCGCCACTGGAGTAATCACAAAAGCCTTCACCGTCGGCATGACCACGGGGCCTCCGGCGGAGAGAGAGTATGCGGTCGACCCTGTAGGCGTGGCCACGATCATGCCATCGGCCCGGTAACTGGAAACGAACGCGTTGTCGACAAAGAGGTCGTAATGATTGAGGCGGGCCAAGGCAGTCTTGTTGACGACGACATCGTTGAAAGCTTTATAGCTTCCCAGTATCTGTTCACCGCGCAGCAAATCACATTGCATCAAAGAGCGTTGTTCGACGGCAGCCTGGCCCTGCGCGATCTGGTCCAGCATGGAAAATAGCGACGAAAGCGGCACGTCGGTAAGGAAGCCGAGGGAACCAAGGTTTACGCCAAGCAACGGAGCATCGCTTGCGGCCGTGGCTCGGACTGCCGAGAGCAGCGTCCCGTCGCCGCCCAAGACTACAATCAGATCCAAAGCCCGCGCGGACATCTGCGAGCGCAGCACTTCCTCCTGGCCGTTGGAATATTTGGCTGTCTCCGGATCGACAATGATCTGATAGCCGTGAGCGTGAAGCCAGGCAAGCAACTCGGGGACAGTGCGCGCAACCTCCGGCCGCGCTGGACGCGAGATGATCGCCGCGACTTTCGATGGTGGAGATGGGGGCGAGCTTGGCATGATGGAAGAGCGAAAGAAAGATTGTACAGAATTCGGCGGCGAAAGCCTTACACACAGAGAAGCATGGGGGATTAGAAAACGGCCCGAAGAAGAAACTCACGGTTCCCTTCAGCGCCGAGAATTGGCGATTCGATTACATCCGTCTGAGTGCAGGTGAGGTCCAGCAAGGCTCCCTTCACTTTTTTGACGGCCGCAAACTGGGCGGCTTCGTCGCGCACAATGCCTCCTTTGCCGACGAATTCCCTTCCCGCTTCGAATTGGGGCTTAACGAGGACGACCACCTGCCGGCCATGGCGCCCTTCGAGAGACTTCGGGAATGCAGCGTTGACTACGGTAGGCAGGACCAGCGTCGCGGAAATGAACGCCACGTCGATCACGATGAGGTCTACTTTTTCAGCAATCGCCTCGTCCGTCAGGTATCGAGCGTTGGTCTTTTCCAGCAGTCGAACCCGTGCATCCTGGCGGAGTTTGAAATCCATTTGTCCGTAACCGGTATCAACCGCGATCACGCGCGTGGCGCCGTGCTGCAGCAGGCAATCGGTGAATCCACCCGTGGAAGCGCCGACATCCAGACAAACTTTCCCCACTACATAAATGTGCCAGTGTTCGAGAGCGCGTTCCAGTTTGAGTCCACCACGGCTGACGTATTTCAGATCTTCGCCGAGCAGGCGGATCAAGGCATCCTGTTCAACTTGCGCGCCAGCCTTTTCGAGCTTCTGCTCGTCGACCAACACCTTCCCCGCTAGAATGAGAGCCTGAGCGCGCTCCCGTGAAGCAGCTAGGCCGCGGTCTACCAGAAGTTTGTCGAGTCGGAGTTTCAAGCTTGGCTCGGAACGAGATGTCGTTGACAGCAAGCAGGGCTCGCCGGAGGTTGCAGCACAAAAGTGCCAGCACTCACTCCGGTGCAAAATGCTGAACCATCTTTCGCTGAATCACTTACAAAGATACTTTCGTGTTTTTCCACAGAATTTTCCACGATTGTGTTGAAAACTTGTTCGACTTCGTTTTCCCACAAGAAGAAAGCCGCCCACAGGGGCGGCTCGAATCTTCCAACGCGACGGTTAGCCGGCCACTTCTTCCAGCAACTTCTGGTCAATGTCGAAGTTGGAGTGTACGTTCTGCACATCATCCTGGTCTTCGAGCGCCTCCATAAGCCGGATCATCGTATTGGCCGCGTGGCCTTCCAGCTTGATGTAGTTCTGAGGAATCATCGCCACGCTCGACGATGCCGGTTCGATCCCGGCTTTCTTCACCGCTTCGAGCACGGTTTCGAACGCGGAGGGTTCGGTGAGTATCTCCCAATTCTCGCCATCATCGTTCAGGTCTTCGCCGCCAGCTTCGAGGACAATGTTCATCAGGTCGTCCTCTTTTGCGGCGGTCTTGGGAATCACGATATCGCCCTTCTTGTGGAACATCCAGGAAACGGCGCCGGCTTCAGCCATGTTGCCGCCATTCTTGCCGAAGCAGTGCCGGATTTCGCTGACCGTACGGTTGCGGTTGTCGGTGTTGATATCGAGCAGAACAGCCACGCCACCCGGGCCGTAACCTTCAAGAGAAAACTCCTCGTAGGTAGCTCCAGGCAGTTCCCCCGTGCCGCGTTGAATGGCTCGCTTGATGTTATCGGCGGGCATGTTTTCGGCTTTAGCGGCGACGATGGCGCCGCGCAGTCGTGGGTTGGAATCAGGATCTCCGCCACCATTCTTCGCGGCAATGCTGATTTCCTTGATAAGGCGGGTAAAAATCTTGCCGCGCTTGGCGTCCAGCGCGCCCTTCTTGTGCTTGATTGTGGCCCATTTTGAATGGCCGGACATAGCTAGACCTCGTATCTAATGATGTCGGTTGAACGCGGGATTCGCCCGTAGAAAGATCACAGACTGCCTCGAAGGTGTGCAGGCGAAAATGGATTATAGCACGACCCGAAACCCTGGTAGCGTCATTCCCTCCGAAGCCCTCGGTCCAATGATCCGAAACCAGACTCCCCGATCGGGCAGTCGTGGTGGCCTTATTAGGTCATTGACTGCTACGGACGCGCACCCCTAACATGCCAGCGGAGCATCCCTGCACATGTCTGACCGGTTCATAGGTCATTATCGAGTCCTCGAAAAGATTGGCTCCGGAGCCATGGGTGAGGTTTTTCGGGCGCGCGATGAAAGGCTAGGGCGCGATGTAGCTCTAAAACTGATCCGGCAGTCCTCGAGCGAGAACCCCGACCATCTCCGCCGCTTCGAACTGGAAGCCCGCGCCGCGGCGGCGTTGAATCATCCCAACATCGTCGCTGTTTATGACGTCGGCCTACACGAGGGTTTTCCCTACATCGTTTGTGAATTGCTACAGGGCCAAACCCTGCGCAAGCGGCTGGCGGAAGGGGCGTTGCCGGTCCGGCTGGCTATCGACTACGCGGGACAAATCGTGCAGGGCCTAATCGCGGCGCATGATCACCGTATCGTTCATCGTGACCTGAAGCCGGAAAACCTGTTTGTGACCAGCGAAGGCCGAATCAAGATCCTCGACTTCGGGGTCGCAAAACTGCAATCCTCGCCTGAAGAATCCGAACGTTCCGTTGAAGAACTGACCACGGTCACCAAGAGCGGCGTTGTAGTCGGTACCCTCGCCTATATGTCGCCCGAGCAACTGCGGGCAAAGGTGGTGGACCACCGCAGCGATATTTTCAGCGTGGGCGCGATTCTCTACGAAATGTTGAGCGGACGCCGAGCCTTTCGGGGGGAGACCGAGGCAGACACAATCACCGCCGTGCTCTTAGAGAGTCCTCCTGAAATCAATCTGGAGAAAGCCAGCGTCCCAATTGCGTTTCAACAAATTGTGCGCCATTGTCTGGAAAAGGAACCAGAGAATCGCTTTCAATCGGCGCGCGATCTGGGGTTTGCGCTGGAGACTCTTGCCAACGCTTCGGGTCCGATCCGGTACCGGACGGCTCGCTCACGGGCGACGATCGTCCCTTGGGCGGTGGCCGGAGTGCTCATGGTTGCGACACTTCTGCTGCTGGCGAATCGGTGGCAACTGAATACGCAACCTCCGTCGTACCAACGCTTGACCTTTGAAAAAGGCACAATATACTCGGCACGCTTCGCTCCTGGCTTTCACTCGGTTGTGTACGGCGCAGCGTGGAACGGAAAGCCGCTACAGCTTTTCTCCACCGTTGGGGATTCTTTTTTAGCGCAGCCGCTCAACGTCACAGATGCAAAACTGCTGGCGGTTTCTCGTACCGGTGAGCTCTCGGTGGTACTTCACGGCGCGCACCTGGGACACCTGGAAACAGAAGGAGGCGTTCTTGCCCGCGTACCTCTTGCGGGAGGCTCTCCGCGCGAGGTCCTCGAAGACGTTCCGTCGGCAGACTGGGATGCAAATGGCGAGTTGGCTATAGTCCACCATACTGACGGCAGCTATCGAATTGAGTATCCGATTGGTCATGCTCTATACCAAAACAAGGGCTGGATCAGCCACCTGCGTATTTCTCCGCAAGGCGACAGGATCGCCTTTATAGATCACCCGGCACTATTTGATGACCGCGGGTTCATTTCCGTCATCGATCTCGGCGGCCATGCGAATGCACTTACCCCGGAGTGGGAATCCGCAGACGGCCTGGCATGGAGCGCCGACGGGAAGGAAGTTTGGTTTACAGCGGTCGAAAAGGGCATCAACCGCGACCTGCACGGGGTAAGCATGTCTGGACGGATTAGGAGAATCCTCGACCTGCCGGAGGGCATGACTTTGGAGGATGTTGCGCCGGACGGCCGAGTACTCGTAAGCATGGATGCCGAACGTGTTGCCATGGCCACTGCGCCCAGGGACGGCAAGGCCGTGGACATTTCCTGGCACGATTGGGATCTCGCCAAGGATATTTCGCCGGATGGCCAGTCGGTATTCTTCGAAGATGCGAGTGAAGCCGCCGGGGACACCTATGCGCTTGCCATTCGGAAACTCGACGGTACTCCCCCGGTGCAACTGGGCAAAGGCAGTGGGGGCAGTCTTTCTCCGGACGGCAAGTGGGCGATTTCCGTGCTTACGGGTAGCAACCCGCGGGTGACGCTGGTTCCGACCGGTCCCGGCCAACCTCGTACGATTGCCATACCGGGGCTAGACGTTCAGAACGGCAATGTTCATTTCCTGGGAGACGGGAAACACATCGCCCTCAACGCCAACGAGCCCGGCCACCGGGAGCGGACTTATCTGGTGGATTTCGAGGGGGGAAAACCAGTCCCGATCACACCGGAAGGAATTTCCGACGGGTTAATTTCACCCGACGGCCAATACGTTCTTCGAGTCGATGCTGCAGGGGGAGCAGTCTACCCTACGAACGGGGGCCCGCCACGCCGCATCCGCGAGCCTCGTCCGCCGATCGCCACCCGCTTCTCTCTCCAGCCAGGTTTTACTCCGGTCCAATGGTCAGAGGACAACTCTTCAGTTTATGGGTATCTTCCCGGGATTCCAGCGAAGGTATACAAGGTCAACTTAGTTACGGGCGAGAATGTTCTCGTCCAGGAATTGCAGCCCGAGGCAACGGATGGTGTTGTTTTCATAGCTCCTGTGGTGGTAACCCGCGACGGTTCGCGCTTCGCCTATAGCTACTATCAGGTTTTGTCCGTGCTTTACTTGATTTCGGGCTTGCACTAATCCAACCCGCGCTCGCAAGAGGTTTTCTCTAATCCAATAGACCCAGGAAATCCGCCGGCACGTAATGGAAGAAAATCGACGTCGATGTGTAGCCCTCGGCCAGGACATTGCGGTAGTGAGGCACCTTCGGTCCCCGGTAGACCAAGCCGTCTCCCAGGGCCTGATAAACCTTGACCGTGCCTTCGGGGGTGTCTAGGCGTATGGGCCACGACGTTGCCAGACCCGGTTCAGGAGAAAAATCCAGACACAAGGTAACGCTGAACTCGCACTGCTGGCGGTCGGTGTGCTTCTTCAGCTCGGAGCCGCTCAAATAGGATCCGAAATAAACATAAGACGGCTTGATCGCTTCTCCCACGATCGCGCCGACGGCATTCGCAATCTGGTGATGGAAAAAACGTGCAACACTTTCATTGTGGGCGGCGTAACGCCGCGAGCTTTGCTCGTCACCGAGCCGAATCGCCCCCCGCCGGATGGCATGTCTGTAGTACCGGCGCAGAGCCGCAAGGTTGTAAGGATGAATCAAGTGGCCGACCGGCACGTATCCTGCTTCTCGAAACTCGTTGGCGCACTTCTTGACGACTTCAGCCCACTCCGCGAGACGGAGCTCGGCATACCCTTCTGGAATCAAAATGCCAGCACCCGCCAGCAAGTCACGCACGTCTCCAGGAATAGATAAGGACACCGGTTCCCCTGCGCGCAAACGCGAGACCACTTCTTGCAGCCGGGGACCAAGCCAAAATGGATGCAGCGAGCCTGTGGCCGGGTCACGCACCCAGGCCACCGTTCTCTGCAAGTTGAAATTCTTTAGCAAATGCCGATGCGGTTCTAGTTCCGCCGGCACGTGGCCGGGGGCCAGAACCGAACATTGCGGATTGAGGAACAGCTGCTGAGAAGGAAGATTCAGCCACCAGCATTGTGACTGGAATTGGCGCTGTGGAATCAAGTGCAGCGGCAACTCGTCGAGCAGGCAGTGGAATTGGCCGGGAGGCAGGGTCGCGGTATGAGTCTGCCGCGACCCTAGCCCCATCAGGCCTGCTATCCACTCAAGCCATGCCGTGTCTTTTATTTGTGTAGCCATCCATTTAGGGTGAAGCGGCTGTCGGCGAAAAGCCGCGACGGGCACTCGACTGGGGTAATCTCGTGCAACCGCGAACACGGGAAAAACACGATTTGGTTCGGCTGCGGCATGATCGTCTGGTAACTCCCCGCGCTCACATGCCCGTCGCTTCCACGCGAATCGTGAAGGCGCAATTCGCCCCCTTCAAACTGCCGTGGCTCGCGATGGAAGAAGTAAACGAACGTAATGTAGCGGGAAGCGATCGTTTCCTGCGAATCATCGCGATGCGCTCCGAAAAAATCGCCGTCATTGCTGGCCGTGATTTGAGCCTCCACGTGCGTGACCGGAAACTCTTCGACTCCGAATTGATCCAGCACTCTTGGCAGCACGCCCCGGATTCGTTCCAGAATAACTTGCTCATGCTTTCCCAGATCCATGAGCACCTGCGAGCGGCGATGGTTGTAATCGGTCACCCCTGGATCTCCGCTGGGTGAAACTACAGTGCTGCTCTGGAACTCAGCTTCGTGCCGCAGCGTGTAGCTAAGCAGTTCGTCCAGCTCTTGCGGCGCCAGGAACTCATCGAGGACGACGCATTGTGCCCGGACAATCGCAGGCGCGTCCAAAACTCCGACGCCGCTGCACGAGTCAAGGTGGCTTTGATGAACCGCTTGTTGCCCAGGTACGCTTAGTGGTCGGACAACGCCCGGCGGTTGAGGTGCGCCCGGGGGCTGCGGTGCGCCGGGACCCTTCATCGGCGGTCGCTCGACCCCCGGCGGTTGAGGTGCGCCGGGAGGTTGCGGCGCTCCCGGCTTCATGGGGGGCTTATGTATGCCGGGGGGTTGAGGAGCGCCCGGAGGCTGCGGTGCGCTTGGATCCTTCACCGGCGGCCGCCCAACCCCTGGGGGTTGAGGCGCGCCGGGGGGTTGAGGCGCACCCGGACCAGCCACGACAGGCGTGGTCTCTTCCGTCCAGGCGGCCATTCCCGAGCTAGCCAGGATCTGCTCCACTATGCTGCCGCCTAACAAAGCAAAGGCCCGTTGCGCTACGGTTTCACCCACCGACCGAGCGATGGTCGCGGTTACGGCGGACTGAGTTTCGGGACTACCGCTGGAAATCGCTCTGGAGTTTTGCAGGAGACTCATCAGCAACTCCCGCTCTCGCGGGCTGAGAATTCTTTCATCCTGCATCAAGGTTTCAGAAAAAGCATCGAGAATCTGCTTCGCCGTCATCAGGCACACTCCTCCCTGCGCTTTTAAACGTTTAAGTTCCAATGGGGCGAAGGGAGGAAGCCGCTTCGGCGAGACAGTACCACCAAAGCAGGCATATCTTCAAACAATAATTATCGGCGTCTAGTGGAAAACACGACCTTTATTAATAGACCTTACCGGCTGGCCATAGCGCCCACCATGGAGTGAAAGATTTTCATCCCATCGGTGCCGCCAAGCACCGTTTCGGAAGAGCGTTCCGGATGAGGCATCATGCCGACTACGTTGCCACCCGCGCTACAGATGCCGGCGATGTTGTCCAGAGAACCGTTGGGATTGGCCGACAGCGAAATTTCGCCCGCCGGAGTGGCATAGCGAAACACTATGCGGTTGTCGCGGTGCAACTCGTCCAAAGTCGCCTGGTCGCAGAAATAGTTCCCCTCCATGTGGCCGATGGGGATGGTCAATACTTCTCCTTGCGAACAGGCGTTGGTGAACGGAGTCGCAACATTCTCAACCCGCACCTGCACCGGCTTGCAGACATATTTCAAGCCGGTGTTACGCATGAGCGCTCCCGGCAAAAGCCCCGACTCGCACAGAATCTGAAAGCCGTTGCAGATTCCCAACACCAACCCTCCGCCGTCGGCAAATCGACGCACCGACTCCATCACCGGAGAGAATTTGGCAATCGCACCCGTGCGCAGGTAGTCCCCAAAGGCAAACCCTCCCGGGACGATGATAGCGTCGCAGTTCTCCAGATCATGCGATTCATGCCACAGGAAGGTCGCCTGTTGGCCGGCAACCTGTTGCAGGGTCCAGTAGGCATCGTGGTCGCAGTTAGAGCCGGGAAAGATGATGACTCCAAATTTCATTCCTGTCGCCTGCCTTGGTGTGGGATTTGTCGTCAGTTTAACATGGCAAGTTTCGCAGGCCAGCCTCAAGTTTGTCATTCCGAGGGGCCGCAGGCGCCCGAGTAACCTGCCGTTTGTTTTGGGTGGCGCAGCGCTTCAAGCCTGCGATGAAAGTCGCACAATACATCCAACGGGAGGCCTCAGCTGCGGGCTCGGGATGGTCCGTTCCAGGGCGTCGCTTCGCTCCGCTGACGGCCGAGGCGGCCGTCTCCACATGAGTTGGGGCAGTGCAGGCGAACAGCAGATTCCTCAGGCGCCTTCGGCGCGCTCGGAATGACAAAGAGATTTGCATCTCTGGAGCTACTGGGATTCTTTCGGCCCAGGCTGCGTTGGCGATGCGGAGTTCGTGTTCGCGTCGGGTCCTGCAGGGGCGGACTGGCCCGTGCTTCCAGGTTTTGTCATCGTCGTCTCCGGAGTGGTCTGAGGTGGAATGCCCTTGGCCTTGACTATCGCCCAGTGCCAGTCCTGATCGGGAAAGAGCGCAAAGTTCAACGACGTGCGGAAGATCGCGGTAGCTGACGGAGCAGCCGATCCCTTCACTCGTAAGAGAAGGGTCACATCCGGTTGCTTTTGGAGCGAGTCTTGCTGTTGCAAACCGCCGGCGACGGCGGGGACAATCCGCGCCTGGCCGAAGTAGGAAGCGGCGCTTCCCGCCTCGGGGCGTTTCACGATGGTCAGGCCGATGAGCACCTCGCGCAGTTCCCATGAGGTTCCGTTATGCATCGAAACCTCGAGTGAATCTCCGTCGATCGTTGCCGGCCCGTCCAGCTTGGCCATTTCGCTGCGGGGTAACTCGTCCAGCGCCGCCGGATCAGAGAGCAGAGAACTCGTCCTCGCGCTGAACGATAGGCTGCAGCTGACATCGGGCGAAGAAACGCGCAAGCTCTTGCCTGCGGGGGCGAGCGAGAACACCAGCGATGAGCCGGCCGCACGCCGGCTTTCGGCGTCTTCCACCACCTTCGATAAATTGTCGTTATCCACGACCGTCTCGGACGAAGCAGGTTTCTTCCGCAGACTTCGCGCCACATCCCCCAGTGGGGTATCTCCCGTGTCATCTTGTGCGTAAGCCGAGGGAGCCCAGGCCAACAGAAGCAGCCCTGAAAGAAGCAGCGCCATGGTCAGGCGGTTTGGCATAAGTATTCACACAAGGAACTTAGAGACTTGCGAACCATTCTTCCGCAAACCTGACGCGGGAGTGTCCTTCGCAGCAACGAGATCGCGGTTTATCAAACATGATGAATCGAACATGATTCAAACATGGTTTTTACCAAGACTCGCGGTGGTCCTACTGAAGATTGTAGTGAGAGCGAACTGAGAAGCGCAGGTTACCTGCCAAACTTTAGTACTAAGACTTCCGAAGCAGAATGAAAAGCGGGCGCGCGCAGACGAAATGGAGGCGCAACGGGGCACGCGCCCAACCTCAAAACCCCAAGCTTTCTACAGAAGGCCCGAAGACCGCAAACGCGAAACCGGATCAGCCAAAGGCTCCCGCCGGAATACCCAGCGGGCCACGGCAAAGCCCAAAGCCGCGTAACACAGATGCATGAACCTCATAAGGACCCCCAAATCATGCGAATCGGCCACTTCACTTCAGGGGAGGATCAGCATCACTATCGGCAAAATAGCAGTGGAATTACGGCAGAGCAAGGCACAACCGTGCCATTAAAGTGGCACGAAAGTAATAGGGCCTCGCGGATGCGTTTGCCGCAAGAGCTGGCAAAAAGCGTAACTCTTCGACGAGCGTCCTAATCTCGTCAGTCTTCCAGGTCAGTGAGCATCCGTATTTTCGGTGGCTCCCGTTTGGCCTGCTGGTGGAACGACAACGGTGGAGAGATTGCTATCTGCGGTCAGCTTCCGGAAGGCCGCCAACTCGTGGCGTTGTAGGTCATCCCAGCGGCCGAGCAACTCTCCGCTCTGCCGCTTCAGCTTCTCAAACACAAGCTGCTCCGCTTCGGTGGGAGCCGAGTCGGCGCTGCCAACATCCGTCGCAAGGAAGGCCAGCCTGGCATCGATCTGCGGCGGGTAAGCCAGCGAATCTTCGTTCGCGCTGATGGTCAGGTTGACGAGTTGATCGCGCATCCCGACCAGTTTTTTCTCGAGATCATCCGCCGACGATGCAATTGGCTTCGCGCTGGTGTTCTCCGGAAGCCGCCGTTTGAGGCCGGTAACTTGCGACCGCACATCCTGGATCTGGTTGACCGCATCGTAAACCAGGTTCAGTTCCTCATGAATCTGCGTCAGCATGTTGAACTGCTGTGCCAGATCCACCGGGCTGACGTTCACCCGGGGATCCAATTTCAACTCTAGCGGCGCAACCTGGCTCTCGCCGCCCACCGTCAGTCGCACCTGATACTGGCCCGGCGCCGCCACCGGTCCGCGCGCTCCGCCACCGTATTCCCAGAGGTAGTAGCCGGGAATGCGATGGGCTTCTTCGAAACGCAAATCCCACACGAAGCGATTTAATCCAGCTTCAGGCTTGATCTCCTTTTCTGGCTTCTTGTCGTCAGGATCGGCGGGTTCATCGAGCCGCTTGGTTTCGGCGCTCGAATACTTGCGGATCAGCTTTCCGGACGCATCCAGGATTTCGAGCTTCGTTTCTGTCTCCGCTTTCGGTGTGTCCTTCAAGTAAAAATAAATCACCGCACCTGAGGGCGGATTCTGTCCCGTACGCTTGGACGGATGGGCGTCCTCACCTTCGCCTCCAGCCTGAATGCGATACCCCGGCTCCGGCACGTAGAGATGAACATCCTTCTTCGCCACTTCATCACTGAACTGGCGCAGCGGACTGACATCATCCAGAATCCAGAACGAACGCCCGTGAGTGGCGACAACGAGATCGTTGTCCTTGACCACCAGGTCGTGCACCGGCGTGGCCGGCAGATTCAGTTTGAGCGGTCGCCAATCCGCGCCATCGTTGAACGAGACGTAGACGCCATACTCTGTTCCCGCATAGAGCAATCCGCGCTTCTTCGGATCTTCCCGAACGGAGCGTACGAAACTGCCGTCAGGAATTCCGCTGGTTCGTTTCGTCCAGGTCTGGCCGTAGTCGCTGGTCTTCCAGATGTAGGGCTGCAAATCGTCGTTCTGATGGCGATCTACCGCTATGTAGGCCGTGCCAGCATCATGCGGCGAAGCTTCGACCTGGCTGACCCGGCTCCATTCCGGCAGACCCTTCGGCGTAACGTTGGTCCAATTCTTTCCCGCATTGCGCGTAATTTGGATCAGACCATCGTCAGTGCCCACCCACAGCAAACCCTTGGTGATCGGCGACTCGGCTAGCGCAAAGATCGTGTCGTAGTATTCCGTCCCGGTGTCGTCCAGAGTGATTTCGCCTCCCGAAGCCTGCTGCTTGCTCTTGTCGTTGCGCGTGAGATCGGGACTAATCGCCTGCCAATGCACGCCACCGTCCGTCGTTTTGAACAGGCGCTCGCCTGCGTGATAAAGCGTGTTTGGATCGTGTGGAGAAATCAGCACCGGCGCGGTCCACTGAAAGCGATGCTCCAGGTTGGCAGCGCCGTGACCGTCGGAAATATCAGGCTGCTCAGTGATCGCTTTCACTTGCCCGATGTGCTTGTCGAAGCGCGTGATGTTGCCTTGATAATCGGCGGCATACACGATATTCGGGTCGGGGGGATACGGCGCAATGTAGCCCGCCTCGCCTCCGCCCACGTCATACCAGTCTGAGCGGTCGATGGCACCGTCATCGCTGCGGCTGGCGATGGCCACGGTGCCGCTATCCTGCTGCGCGCCGTAAACCCGGTAGGGCATAGCCGTGTCGGTGATGACATGGTAGAACTGCGCTGTGGGTTGATTGTCTTGGCGCGTCCAGTTCTTGCCGCCATCCAAGGTCACGGTCACTCCGCCATCGTTGGCTGCGATCAGGCGGCGCGTATTTTTGGGATCGATCCAGAGCCCGTGATTGTCACCGTGCGGAACTTTCACCTTGTTGAATAGGTGACCGCCATCCGTGGACTTGAAGGTCTCCACATCCATGACGTAGACGACGTTCTCGTCCCTCGGGTCGGCGAAGATGTGCATGTAATACCAGGGCCGCTGCCACAAGCTGTGACTGGGATTGACGAAGTCCCAGGTCTCCCCGCCATCTTCGGAACGGTATAGACCGCCGTCGGGATTACGGGCTTCAATGAGGGCGTAGACTCGCTCTGAGTTGGCCGCGACAGCTATGCCGATGCGTCCGTACGGGTCTTTCGGCAGACCATGCTCTTCCAGTCGCTTCCAGGTCGTGCCTCCGTCGTTCGAACGGTAAAGTCCGCTTCCCGGACCGCCATCGTTCAGATTCCAAGAGGTGCGCCGCGCCTGCCAGAGTGCGGCAAAAAGAATGTTGGGATTGCGGGGATCGAAAGCGACGTCAACGCCTCCGGTGTTCTCATCCTTATAAAGAACTTTCTCCCAGCTCTTGCCGCCATCGACCGTGCGGAAAATACCGCGTTCGGTGTTCGGTCCAAAGGGATGCCCAAGTGCCGCGACAAAGACGATGTCGGGATTATTAGGATTGATGATCACCTTGCCAATCGCACGACTGTCGCCGAGGCCAATGTTTTTCCAGGTCTTTCCCGCGTCGAGGGACTTGTAGACTCCGTTACCCTGAGAGATGTTGCCTCGTATGCAGGCTTCGCCCGTGCCCACGTAGATCGTGTTGGGATCGGAATTGGCTACCGCCAGGCTGCCAATGGATCCACTTCCCTCTTTATCGAAAACCGGCGACCAGGTCATGGCGCCATCGGTGGACTTCCAGACTCCTCCGCCAGTCGAGCCAAAATAGTACGTCGTAGGGTCGCCCGGGATCCCCGCTGCGGTCAGCGAACGCCCTCCGCGGAAGGGACCGATCGAGCGGTACTTCATGCCCTTGAACTGTTTGTCTTCCGGCTTGCCGGACGCGTCTTCAGTAGAGGACTTCTGGTCCGATGAGGTCGCGGTTGACGACGTGGCCTGGCTCGCCTTGGCAGCCTTCGATTGACGCTCCGGCTTGGTTTGGGAAAAAGCCGTGCTCTGCACCCAAAGCGCGAGTATGGCGAGAAACAGCGGCAGCCTGAAGGCTATCGGGGTCTTGCGAGATTTGTCTCCGTGAAACGTGTTTCGACCGGCCATGTTTGCGTGCCCCCAATGTTTAGAAGTAGGAATGCAGAAAAGAAATAGTTCGTCCCTATGTTACTGCCGAAGCAGCGTAATGCAAAGCAGGGGCCAGTGGTCAGTGGTTAGTGGCTGGCAAGAAAGAGGTTTTCTGATCAACATGGACACTGAGCTGGACGCTAATCTTTCTTAACGAGTAGTCGGCGAGCCGTCTGTAGCTCTTTGCGCTTCGCCGCGTCAACCTTCGGGTAGAAAAGGTCAAGCTCTTCCAGCGTTTCGACAATGGCTGCCGAAACTGCCAGGTGCGTGAACCATTTATTATCCGCCGGGATGACGTACCAAGGAGCATGCTTCGTCGCCGTGTTGCGAATCATGTCTTCATAGGCTTTCTGATAGTCATCCCAATACTTGCGTTCGTGAATGTCCGCGACGGAGAACTTCCAGTTTTTTTCGGGATCGTCGAGCCGCGCGAGAAATCGCCGCTTCTGCTCTTTCTTTGAAAGGTGCAGAAAGAACTTGCGGATCACCGTGCCGTTGCGCGCCATGTGCCGCTCGAAGCTGCGAATGTCTTCGAACCGTTCTTCCCAGATGTTCTTCGTGACCAGCGCAGGGGGAAGGTTCTCGCCCTCGAGCACCTTGGGATGCACGCGCACGATCAAAACCTCTTCGTAATAGGACCGGTTGAAAATCCCGATGTGGCCACGCTCGGGCAGATGCTGCGTCGTGCGCCATAGGAAATCATGCTGCAACTCGGTCGCCGACGGCACCTTGAAAGAGTACACCTGGCAACCTTCGGGATTCACTCCAGACATGACGTGCTTGATGGTGCCGTCTTTGCCGGCGGCATCCAGGGCTTGAAAAATGAGCAGCAACGCCGAGCAATCCTGAGCGTAAAGCCTGGACTGCAACTTCTGCATGCGTTCAATGTCCTCTTGTACGCGCTCTTTGGCCTCATCGACCGAGTGCCAGTGCCCGGTATCGGCGGGATCGAAGTCTTTCAGGCGGAAATGCTTTCCGTCATCAATGCGATAGGATTTGGCTAGCTTGGCAGTTTTCATTGTGGGTCGCTGTGGAGCCTCATTCGTAAGTCTACCGCGTTCTAAGAGGACTATCGGGCGCTTCCGCAGGGTCAGATTCACTCACAACGCGGTCGATGAGTGCAACAGCGATGTTTCGCCTCCGACCGATATCTTCCCGTTAGCCTACTAATCCAGAGTTCAGCAAACTCGGCATTCGATTCAGCGGGGAACTGGAATCAGCATTCGCCAAAGAGCCGCGCACGCACTTGTTCGTTTAAAGGTAAGTCGGGACCGCCAAAAATGTGATCGGGAACGCGCGTGGGATCCTCGGCAATCAGGGGCATAGCTCTCTTCCGCAACGCCGCTGATTCCGGTGAGGGATCTTGAAAGAGCGTGCGGAACCATCCCTCCACCACGTGGCAGGCATGAAAACTCCGTTGATGCTGCTCGGCGTAGCGGTGTCCCGCAGCTTCCCAGTCGGAATTGTTCGTAAGTTCGTCGCGAAGCACTCGCGCCGCATACAAAGCAAACGAAAGCCCTTGGCCGTAAGTGGGGTCGGTCGTGGCCGCAGCATCGCCGACCAGCACCACGCCATCGCGATAAGGGTGTTCCACCCATTTGTCGCTGGCATCGAAACTGGCCAGGGGCCCGATACTTTTCGCGTCCGCTAAGTAGTCGGCCATCGGGGCATACCCTCTCACGGATTCACGTATGAACTGACTTAGCATCGATTCTCCATGCAGACGGTAGCCCATCGTCTTCGGATAAACAAAGTAGGCCCGCGATTGATTGCCCGCCTGGGGAATCAGACCGGTCCATGTGCCAATCTCAGGGTTGAACACCGCATACATAATCTCCGTGGACGCGTGTACGTTGGTCAGCAATACACCGGCCATGTAGAGGTCGTTGCTTTGTTCGCAAACTGAAAAACCAGCCCATTTTCGCACCGCCGAGTCGCGCCCGTCCGCGGCAACCACCAGACGGGCTGAGATCCGCTCATGGCTTTGTCCATCAACAACCACGGTAGGTTCGACTCCGGGCTCGACGTGCTCAACGCGAACTCCGCGGCGCACCTCCGCGCCGGCATTTTCCGCAGCCGCCAGCAGTGTTTCCTGCATAACTTGGTGCGGGAAGGAAAGCAGAGGTAACCGGTGCAGCGTCGTCGCCCTGAGGTCTCGCAAGCCCGAACCCGCCTCAACTTGAGGCACTTCATGGGCGCACTTATCCTTAAGCAGGCCGCAAATTCCGAGTTCATTCGCTTCGGCCACGCCCCAGGACACAACGGCCTCTCCGCGCACCCGGTCTTTGAATTGCCTTTCCCGCTCCAACACCAGGACCTTGGCACCTCGCCCGGCCATCGCTTTGGCCAATGCGGACGCGGCAATCCCGCCCCCTACCGTAATGATGTCGTAGCTTCGTGCCGCCAATCCCGAACTCCTTCTGACGTGACTGCCTGGGTTTGAAATGTGGAATCGAACATCGAATTGTGGACGCATCTTAGTGAATCGGCTCCCTAAGAGTCAATCGATCCACGTGCGACCCCGGTACGTGATTGGCGGACAAGCGGGAAGTTCGAGTCCCAACCTGGGCACTTTGCACCGATCGGCCGTTTGCCAAATTGATTCGGGGCAGCTGGTTTGCTAAGGTCGTTGTCATGTCCGAGCGTGTCATGTCCGAGCGTTCCCCCGAGCCGATACGTGAGCAGATACGCGAATTGCTCGACTCCCTTTATCGGGAGGATTCGGGACGAATCCTGGCAACTCTGATCCGCTTGCTCGGCGATTTTGATCTTGCCGAGGAAGCGATGCACGAAGCCTTTGCGGCTGCGCTGAGCCTGTGGCCGAGGAGTGAAGTACCCGGCAACCCGCGACCATGGCTGATTTCGACGGCCCGATTCAAAGCCATTGATACTCTGCGTCGACGGGCAAGATTTGATGCGTCGCAAGACGAGTTGGTTCGCTATCTTGAAGCGCAATCGAGTTCGGCGGATAGGTCTAGTGATGACGATTTTCTTGAAGACGACCGGCTGCGCCTGATTTTTACCTGCTGTCATCCATCTCTGGCGCCGGAAGCGCGCGTTGCACTCACCTTGCGTGAGGTGTGCGGGCTGACGACCGAGGAGATCGCGAAGGCCTTCCTCACCACTCCGCATACGCTGGCGCAGCGCATTGTGCGCGCCAAGGCAAAGATTCGAGAGGAACGAATTCCGTATGAGGTGCCTACGCCGCAGGAATTGCCGGAGCGGCTGGGCGCGGTGCTTCAGGTCATCTATCTCGTCTTTAACGAGGGTTACTCGGCTGCGGCGGGAGCGGAGGTAACGCGGGCCGAGCTAACCGGCGAGGCGATTCGACTGGGCCGGTTGCTGATGGAACTCCGGCCAGAGCCTGAAATAACGGGACTCCTTTCCCTGATGTTGCTACAGGAATCCCGTCGCGCTGCGAGAACCTCTCCGACCGGAGAGCTGATTTTGCTGGAGAATCAAGACCGCACGCTCTGGAACCGGGAGCAGATCGCAGAGGGAGTGGCATTGCTCGAGAAAGCCCTGAAGTCCCAGCAGCAGTCCCGCCGCTTCGGCTCCTACACACTACAGGCTGCGATTGCGGCCGTTCATGCGGAGGCGGAATCGGTCGCCGCGACCGACTGGCGGCAGATTGTTGCGCTGTACGACCAGTTGGTACGAATTCAGCCTTCGCCCGTTGTACAGCTCAATCGTGCCGTGGCAATTGCCATGCGCGATGGTCCAGAGGCCGGTCTGGCGCACATCGACGCGGTGTTGGAACATGGCGAATTGGCCAATTATTACCTGGCGCATTCCGCCCGCGCAGACATGTACCGCAGGCTCGGCAGGACAGCTGAGGCTCGGGCGTCTTATGAGAAGGCGCTGGCCCTGACTCAACAGGAACCAGAACGGCAATTCCTGCAAGAGCGGATTCGGCAGTTGAAATAAAAAATATCCGGTGGCGCATCGTCAGGGAAAAGTGGGGTGCGCTCGGTCTGTCGCCGGTTTGTCTGTAGCTCAATGCGCGCGTCTTCTCTTCGGCAGCAGTACAACATCAATGGCGATCAATGCAAGCAATATCCAGAAAGCGTAGAGGACAATGTTGACAGTCAACTCCTCAAGCCCGCAGCGTAGTGGAGGAGCACAATGCGGATCGTGGCGTACGACAAAAAAGGCAGCTGGACCCAGCATTCCTGCCGCAAATCCGTGAAGAGTCGTGTATAAAAGACCCCAGTAGATGCCTGTCGCAGCCAGACCACCGAACAATGCAAACAAGAGGTCCTTTCTCATCCGACGTTTCCAATTCATAAGCCCCCTATTCGTGGGTTACTATCCCGGGGAAAACCGGGGGGAAACCCGGGGGGAAACCCGGGAAAACCCGGGACAGACGGGACGTTCCCCGGTTTTCTTATCTCCAGTTTTTCTACTGTGCGCGATGCTCCCTGGCGATTCTGAGGTTCTTTTTCACCTCGCGATTCTCTTCCCACCTTGGGCAGAATGAATCTTCCGTTTGACGCCACTCGACGTCTGACGCTTTCTATCGACCCTGCCGCGGACCGTGGTGGGTTTAGAAGAGCCAACCGCGGCATCGAACGCGGCGGGATTCAGTGCGGTGAGCACGGCAGCGGGATTCTTGTCGATGACAGTGAGCAAAGTGCGAGCTGGCGCTTCTGGGATCCTCCGCCCGCCCTCCCAGTGCTTGATCGCGTCCAGGCTGAAGCCGAACGTGTTGGAGAATCTGGCTTGTGTCATGCCAAGTCGATTTCGGATCGCTTTCACGTCAACTTCCTGGGGCACGTGTGCCTTGAATCCTTCTTGCTCCCCAGCAAGGAAAGCCTCAACGTCGTTCAGGCCATCCATCATCTGCTCGAATTGCGTTTTCATGCTATCTCCCATGAGTCTATAAAATGCCCTCGAAGATACTATTGGCTCCTGTCCTCAGCGCATTGCGCTCCGCCATAGACAGGTTTTCTTTCTCATTCTTGGGAAAAACCGCAATAAGAAACGCCGGAAACTTCTCGTTGCGCCAGATATACACAACCCGGGCCCCACCGCTTTTCCCCATTCCCTGGCGAGCGACCCGGACCTTGCGAAATCCGCCCGTTCCACGGATCAGGTCTCCACATTCCGGGTCAGCCGCAACCAGTGCTACGATGTCCGCACGCTCCTCCTCGCTAAAGAGCTTGGTTGGCAATCGCGAGGTAAGTAGGCGTCTCGACAACCGTCTGCACAACTCTCTTGTACTCCATTGGACACCATCAGTCAAGTAAATTGTGTGCCATTGGACACCACTCGTTAAAGGAACTCTCTTAAGGGGACGGGACCCTAATTTCCCGTCAGGAAAAGCGCGGAAGAAGAAAAATGTTTTGTGCGACTTGTCGAATTCCGGCCGGCCGTTCGACTATAGGGTGAAGGCCGGGCAACCGGCCCGCTCAACATTCAACACTCAATACTCGATACCCAAGGAGAACACCATGCGCTTCATGATGATCATGTTTCCGAAAAGCTACGAAAACGCAAAACCCGGCTGGGTACCCGACTTCAAAGAGATGGAGGCAATGGGCAAGTACAACGAGGAACTAGGGAAAGCCGGCGTGCTGCTCGCGCTCGACGGGCTGACCCCGCCCTCGACGATGAGCGCGCGCGTCACCTTCAAAGGCGGAAAATCGAAAGTGACCGACGGTCCGTTTACCGAAGCGAAGGAAGTGGTCGGGGGCTACTGGATCATCCAGGTGAAGTCGCGCGAAGAGGCGCTCGAATGGGCCTCGCGCATCCCCGGAAAGGATAACGAAATGGTCGAGGTTCGCCGGATGTTTGATCTAACCGACTTCGATCCCGAGACCCAAAAGGAGATCCAAAAGAAGTTCGGCGACGACGTCGCCGCTGAGATGCGCCAGTAGTAAAAAACTCTGCGTGCTTCGTCGACTTTTGGTCTCCGGAACGACTATATGCAACAGAACGATGAGCTACGGCTCTGAGTTACAGGAAACAAACCGCAGAAACTAAGGAGGAATCATGCCACAGTATCTGGTTGCTAATTACATGTCTGACAATTTCGACCCGTCCGTCGTAACCGAAGCGATGATGGAGGAGATCCACGCGCTCAACCGCGAAATGATTGCTGCCGGCGTGAGGAAGTTCGCCTGCGGCATTTCCCCGGCTGGCCGCGCGAAGACGCTGCGGGCCCAGCCCGACGGCAAGGTGCTCGTCACCGACGGGCCATACACCGAGACCAAGGAACATATGGGCGGATTTTGGATACTGGAATGCGCTGATATGAACGAGGCGCTGGCATGGGCGAAGAAGGGTGCCATCGCCTGCGATGTGGCTGGCGAGGTGCGCGAACTTCTTTTCTTCCCGGCTCCGGAGAAAGCAACGAAATAGTTTCCCTCGCCGCGACTTCGCTATCCGCACCGCCAGCTTTGGTCTGGTCGGCTTTAGTCTAGGTACGGGACTCGCGCCTGCTGCCACGCTGGCGGAGGCTGAGCAAGCCTCGCGCTCAGAAACTTCGCCGGCGGTCGCGGACCCATATTCCCTCGTCGATCCGGAACTTCTTCCTGTGCTGAAGCAGTTCCCCGCCTTTGACCTCTCAGCGGAAATGGTCGGCAAGTTCCGGCAATTGCCCGGCATGCCCCCGTTACCTGCTCCCGCGCCGCAGCCCGTCGGGCGGCATATCCCCGGACCGCCAGGAGCACCCGAGGTTCGTCTGTGGGTCGTTGATCCTGCGCCGTTGGAGAAGGGCAAGCCGTTGTTGCTTCACATGCATGGCGGCGGCTTCATGATGACCGATCCCAACTTGATGCCCCGGCTCCAGGAGATCGCGACGGATTGCCACTGCGTCGTCGTCTCGGTTGACTACCGTCTGGCCCCGGAGACGCGCTATCCCGGCTCGCTTGAGGACAATTACGCCGCGCTCAAATGGGTCCATGCCCATGCGGCGGAGCTCGGCATTGATCGCTCCAGGATTGCCGTGGGCGGTGAGAGCGCGGGCGGCGGCCACGCAGCCAGCCTTGCGATTCACGCGCGCGACCGCAACAAAGAAGACGTTCCCATCTGCTTCCAGCTGCTCATCTACCCCGAGCTCGACGACCGAACGGGCAGCTCCCAGCCCGCGCCGCCAGCCATTGGCCACTTTATGTGGACTGCGAGTGCCAATCGTCTTGCCTGGAGCTCGCTGCTCGGTGTTCCAGCGGGTTCGCCCAAGGTGCCGGTAGCAGCCGTACCCGCCCGGGTGGCCAGCGTCGCGGGCCTCCCGCCTGCCTGGATCGGCGTCGGTTCTATCGACCTGTTCGCCGAAGAAGACATGGAGTACGCGCGGCGGCTCGTCCATGCCGGAGTTGCAACCGAACTCCTGGTCGTGCGTGGCGGCTTTCATGGATTCGATCTCCTCGTGCCGGATGCCCAAGTCTCCAAACAATTCAGCGCGAGTTGGAAGTCTGCGCTGCGCAAGGCATTCAGCACCGGCAAAGCTGTTTAGCAGAGAAGGCCCATTCAACGGAGGAAAACAATGCTTAAAAAACTCAGCGCAATCGCAATCAAAAGCTTTGCACTGCTTCTCGTGCTTGGTACGGCATATCAGGCGGTGGGGCAGGGCGCCACAACACCCTCGACCACCACACCGTATGCGAAGATGGCCCCAATCGACCAATACCTCATGACCGATCAAGGTGCGGAAATCGCCTTGGCGCGCAGTGCAGCGCCGGAGTCCATTTCACGCGATGCAGAGGTGCTGGTTCTTGCGCGGCATGGTTTCGAAACGGCGGTCAAAGGCAAGAACGGTTTCGTGTGTATCGTGGGACGGGGGTGGACTTCCGCGCCCGATGCTGACTTTTGGAATCCGAAAGTGCGCGTTCCCATGTGTTTCAACGCGGCAGCCGCGCGTTCTTACCTTCTTCGCCTCACCAAAGAGACCGAGTGGGGACTGGCGGGGCGTACGCAAGCTCAGATGACCGAGTCCATCACCGCTGCCATCGCCAAGAAAGAGCTGCCGCCTATGGAATCCGGGGCGATGTGCTACATGCTGTCGAAGCAGGGATACGGCGGCGACAGCGCACCACACTGGCCTTCCCACCTCATGTTTTTCTATTCGGACACAGACCCCACAATCTGGGGAGCGAATCTGCCGGGTTCCCCCGTCGTTGGTATGAGCGACCCCGTGGAGCACTTGACGCAGTTCTCGATTGCCGCGCAACGCTGGTCGGATGGAACGGAAAACCGCTAAGCCGGACTGTGCCAAGGGCGGACATGCTCAGGTATACAAGCGCTGGTACATAAGAGAGGACAATCAAATGAGAAATGTAATCTACGCAATCAACCTTACCCTGGATGGCTGCTGCGACCACACCAAATTCAATCCCGATGAAGAAACACATGAATATTTTACGCACCTCATGCGAGATGTCGATCTGCTCGTCTTTGGGCGTAAAACCTATCAATTGATGGTTCCTTATTGGCCTGATATCGCAAAAAGCCAGTCCGAGACAAAAGCGGATATCGAATTTGCTCAAGCCTTTGTCTCCAAGAAGAAGGTTGTTTTTTCACGATCATTGGCCAGTGCTGAAGAT